>Ga0302314_10005142_pt1 | contig 23902 bp, 21 predicted proteins | sample III_Palsa_N2_3_FD_200533 | JGI IMG/M metagenome (GOLD analysis project Ga0302314, IMG submission 200533) | Peat permafrost microbial communities from Stordalen Mire near Abisko, Sweden - III_Palsa_N2_3 | ecosystem: Environmental > Terrestrial > Soil > Palsa > Peat permafrost | place: Sweden... | reverse complement strand
GACCATCGGGTTGTAGGTGCCGACCCGCTCGATGAAACGACCGTCACGCGGGCTGCGCGCGTCGGCAATGACGATGCTGTAGAACGGGCGCTTCTTGGCGCCACCGCGCGACAGCCGGATCTTGAGGCTCATGTGCGTTCCTTCTCTTCCAAAAACCTAAAACTCGAAAACTGCTAGAAACTCTCTGGGGCGTCAGCGACCAAAAGGTCCACCGCCGCCGCCGCCCGGCAACAGGCCCGCCAGTCCCTGGCGCATGAAGCCTTTCTTGCCGAGCTTTTGGACCTTCTTCATCATCGTCGCCATGTCCTGATGCTGCTTCAGGATCTTGTTGACGTCCTGCACTGTGGTGCCGGAACCCTCGGCGATCCGCCGACGGCGCGAACCGTTCAGAATCTTCGGATTCTTCCGCTCGGCCTTGGTCATCGACGAGATGATCGCCTCTTGGCGCTTGATCACCTTGTCGTCGATGTTGGCCTCGGAGATCTGCTTTTTGATCTTTCCCATGCCGGGCAGCATGTTCATCATCCCGGACATCCCGCCCATCTTGCGCAGCTGGCGCAATTGGGCCGCGAGGTCGTCCAGGTCGAAATTGCCCTTTTCCATCTTGGCCGCGAGCTTCGCGGCCTCTTCCTGGTCGATGGTCTCGGCGGCCTTCTCGACCAGGCTGACGACGTCGCCCATGCCCAGGATGCGGCCGGCGATGCGGTCGGGATGGAAGGTTTCGAGTGCCTCCAGCTTTTCGCCGACACCCAGCAGCTTGATCGGCTTGCCGGTGATGGCGCGCATCGAGAGTGCCGCGCCGCCGCGCGCGTCGCCGTCGATCCGGGTCAGCACGATGCCGGTCAAGCCGATGCGCTCGTTGAACGCCTTGCCGACGGTGACCGCGTCCTGGCCGGTCATGGCGTCGGCCACCAGCAAGGTCTCGTGCGGCTTGACCAGGTCGCGGACGGCCGCGACCTCCATCATCAGCGCTTCGTCGATATGCAGGCGGCCGGCGGTGTCGAGCATGACCACGTCATAGCCTTCGAGGCGGCCCACTTTCATGGCGCGCTCGGCGATCTGTACCGGCTTCTCGCCCGCGACGATCGGCAGGGTCTCGACGCCGGTCTGGCGGCCGAGGATGGCCAGCTGTTCCTGCGCTGCCGGGCGATGGACGTCGAGCGACGCCATCAGCACCTTCTTCTTGTCGCGGTTCTTGAAGCGGAGCGCGATCTTGGCCGAGGTCGTGGTCTTACCGGAGCCCTGCAGACCGACCATCATGATCGCGACCGGCGGGACCGAGGCCAGCGACAGCTCGACCTGTTCCGAGCCCAGCACCTCGACCAGATGGTCATGGACGATCTTGATGACCATCTGACCCGGGCTGACCGAGCGGACCACGTCCTGGCCGATCGCCTTGTCGCGGACGGCGTTGACGAAGTCCTTGACGACCGGCAGCGCCACGTCGGCCTCGAGCAGGGCCACGCGCACTTCGCGCAGCGCCGCCGTGACGTCGGCCTCCGACAGGGCGCCGCGCTTGCGGAGCCGGTCGAAAACATCGCCAAGCCGTGTGGTCAGACTATCGAACAAACCGTCGCCCCATCCGGACAAAACAAAAAGGCCAGTGCGCGACACTCGCGGACTGGCGTGCGGAACCCATTTAGGGCCCGCGACAGGGGCGGAGGGATAGAGGAGGGGGCCGGATGAGTCAAGTCCGGGCGGTCCCGGTTGCCGCATCGCAGCTATACGCCATGCCTTTATTCTGTCTGAAACCGCCGCATTTCCGCCACCACAATACCACGGCTTCGTCGCGGACTATCCGGATCCGGGGCCCCGTTATCATGGCGTCTCACCCACGAGACGACCCAGAGGACGGAACAGATATCATGGTTGCCCAGTTCATCACCCTGCCGCGTGCCCTGCTCGTTGCTGGCGTTCTGGCGATGGCCCCGGCGGCCTTCGCCCAGACCCCGGCCTCGACCCCGTCCACCAGCACCCAGGCCACGGTCGGTGCCACGACCTCGTCGAGCCCGGCCAAGGTCACCGTGAAGCAGGACGCGACGGTCAAGGCGCCCGACGCCAAGACCGACAGCCAGGCCGCCGTCACCACGTCCAAGACCGACGTCAAGCCGGTGGCCAAGGCCGAGACGACCAAGAAGAAGGTCGCGAGCGCCAAGAAGCAAACCAAGACCCCGGTCAAGGCCGAAGCCAAGACCGAGACCAAGACGCCGACGACGCCCGCGACCCCGGCGGCTCAGCCCAAGTCGTGAAGATAACGTCCTAACTCTACCAGGTGCCGGGGGGCGCCGGCCGGTGCTGCCTGTCCTCGAGTGGACGGCGGCGCCGGCCGTGAGGCCCTCAAAGAAGGCCCTCTCCCGCAAACGGCGGGTTTCAGAGACCCGCCACCGCTTCCGCCCAGAAGCGGATGATGGTCGAGAAATCCTGCGCCCCCCAGCCGGCCGCGGTGGCACCGGCATAGGCGCTCAAGGCCCCGGTCGCCGCCGGCGTCGGCACCCCGGCGCGATGGCAGGCGGCGGTCATGGCCAGCAGATCCTTGCGCACGCCGGCGATATCGAACGGCACGTCGCCGCCCCGGCCCAGGATCGCCGGCACCTTGCGCGGCAGGGCCGCGAGCGCGCCCGGACTGTCCAGCATCACGCCCAGCATCGTCTCCAGATCCAGCCCATGGCTGCGGCCGAGCGCCAGGCCTTCGGCCAGCGCCTGGAAATAGACGCCGATCGGCAGGTTTGCGACCAGCTTCATCACCGTGCCGCTGCCGACCGGGCCCATCGGCGCGATCTTGCGGCAGAACAGCGCCAGCACCGGCCGGGCGCGCTCGACATCCTCGGGCGCCCCGCCGACGAAGGCCAGGCTCTGGCTCGCCGCGACCACGGCCGGCCCGCCCGCGACCGGCGCATCGATCAGACGGCCGCCGGCCGCCTCGACCCGGCCTGCGATCGCGCGCACGGTCTCCGGCCGGATCGTGCTCATCTCGACGAACAGGCGCCCCGCGACCGGGCCGGCCAATAGCTCTCCATAGACCGCCTCGACCGCGGCATCGTCGCTGAGGCTGGTCAGGATGATGTCGGCGGAGGCCACCAGCGCCGCCGGCGTCGCCGCCTCGGGCAGGTTACCGGCCTGGCCGGCCGTGCGGTTCCAGACCGTGACGTGCGCGCCCTCGACCGCGATCTTGGCGGCAAAGGCCCGCCCCATCCGTCCCAGCCCCGCTATCGCCACCCGCATCTTTGCCCCCATCGCTCGATGCCGGCCACAGCACGGCCTCGGACGCACGCTGTCAAGCGCCGGAATTGGTCCTTTGTGCTATCGTGAAGCGGTGCTGTCGGGCCGGCCGGAATGCGGTCACGGTCCGAAATCCATTCCTCTGGACCGGATTATCGACCTTGTACGTGCCTCCGCATTTCAAGCAATCCGACCTCGCCGTGCTGCATGACGCCATCCGCGGCAGCGGGCTCGCCACGCTCGTCAGCCTCGGCGCCGACGGGCTGATCGCCAGCCACGTGCCGCTGATGCTCGATGCCGAGGCCGGGCCGAACGGCACGCTGGTCGGCCATCTCGCCAAGGGCAATCCGCAATGGCGCAGCGTCACCGCCGGGGTCGAGGCGCTCGCGATCTTCCAGGGCCCGGACGCCTACATCACGCCCAGCTGGTACGCGACCAAGCGCGAGCATGGCAAGGTCGTGCCGACCTGGAACTATGTCGCGATCCACGCCTATGGCCCGATCGAATTCTTCACCGATGCCGACGCGCTGCTGGATGTGGTGACGAAATTGACCAACCGGTTCGAGCAGCCGCGCGCCGCCCCCTGGGCCGTCGATGACGCGCCGCCGGATTTCATCCAGGCGCATCTGAAGGGCATCGTGGGATTCCGCATGCCGATCACCCGCCTCGACGGCAAATGGAAGATGAGCCAGAACCGCCCGGTCGAGGATCGGACCGGCGTCGCAGAGGGCTTGCGCGCCGAAGGCCAGGATGCGGCGGCCGCCCTGGTGCCGGAGGAATAAGCGAGAACGGTACCCGATCCCACTGCCTGGGCGTGTATCGCTTCGGCGCATTCCGTGAGACAGTGGGACCGATGGCAAGCTCCATCAGCCGGAGGGAAGATCTCGCCATGACCGTAGCTCGTCCCGCATTCGCGTTGGCGGTCGCGTCGGCACTGTTCGGTAGCACCGCGATGGCAGACGAGGCCGCCCCGCTGACGGCGACCCTGCACTATAACGGCCAGACGCTGCCGCTCACCAAGGTGCTGGTGCTGCAGAACGGCAATGAGGAGGGGCTGGAGGATGGGCCTCACCTCAGGATTTATTTGAGCGACGGGGACATTCCCCTCGCCGTCGCCGGCGACGCCGGCACCTTGCGCGCCAAGGCCTATGCGCGCGATGCCGGCATCAACAGCGTCGTCATTCTCGCCGATCCCGCGGGCAGATCGCTGGCCGGTGCTACCACCCTGCTCAATGCCCCGGGCCTGGACGAGGGCGCTTTTGCGTCGACCAACAGCACGGACACCTTCAAGGAATTGCACCTGGTTGCCGGCCGCGTCTCGGGTTCGCTCGCGGCCGACGGCAAGGTGTTCACGCTCGATGCCAGCTTCGATGCACCGCTCGCCGCCTATCCGGTGACGAGCAATTTGACCGGCAAGGCTGCGCTCGACAGCGCGCCGGTCAAGGCGCTGATCGCCTATCACGATGCGTTGGTGAAGGGCGACATGGCGGCAATGGCCCGTGTCGCGACCGCCGAGCAAGTGAAGGGGATCAGCGAGTTTCGCGCCCAAGCCGGCGAGAAGGCGTTCCGCGAGGCGGTCAAACAGGAAGGCGGCGGTGCCGCCGTGGCCAAGTCGGTAACGCGGCTCGTCGTGCGCGGCAGCACGGCGTCGGTGGTGCTGAAGGGCGGCGAAGTCGCCGAACTGACGCTCGAGGGCGACGCCTGGAAAGTGAACGAGTGAACGGCCCCGATGCGGGGCGCATCGGGTTCGGGTTCCAGTGCTGGGGTCAGAACCCGGTCAGGATCGGCAGCACTCGACCCAACATGGTCGTAGGAGGCCGCTTGGCGGCGGCCTGATAGCGGCCGCAAGATGTGGATCTTGGCCTCGGAATGCATCCAACCATCGCCCACGTTTTCATTATGTGCTACGCAGTTGAGGAGTTTTCGAACTCTCGCGTAACAGCATCTTGGGAACTGTATTTTGAAGAGCCTCTCAATAACAAAAATTGCATTTTCCCCCTTGGTAATCATTTTGGCTTCTTGTTCATCTTTCGGAATCGGGAACCGGCCTGCTGGTATCCCATTTGAGGCTCAAGTGCTGAACGCGCCGTTGGAAAATGGCAGAGCGAGAGTCTATTTCTACCGCCAACACGCATTCGTAAATAGTTCAGTGTGGGCCGAGATCAAAGATGGAGAAAGTCACTTAGGAAAATCCTACGACTCCTCTATAATATCCGAAACGATAAGTGCAGGGCCGCACGAATTTTATATTTCAAGCCCGAGTCCTCTGACGTTCGGTCATGTGCATCTTTCTATAAATGTTGAGAGTGGAAAGACATATTATGTAGAAATATCCCCAACGTCTGTCGAGATTCCTGCGGGCAATATCTTTGTAACCGTGCAAGGTGGTGGTTCTGCTGTTCCCCAAGGCAGCGTCAGGGATTGTGGGGGCGGATTCTGTGCCGTTGTTTTGAGTGCCGAGCAGGCAATGCCTCGATTGAGCGGGCTCGTTGATCTTGGCTCCGGGCAACAATAAAGAGCCAAAAGACTTCCAAAGTTTTCCTCAGTGTCCCACCTGGATGGATGTCTGGACTCGCCGTCTCGATTCCCGAAACCAGCCGGACCGGAATCCACCCTTCTCGCCCGAAATCCTGATTGGATTTCGGCCCAGACCGGCGACTTATTCCGCCGGCGGCCGATCGAACGACACGCTCTTGATCAGGGCGTGAACCGCCCTTCCGGGCTCCAACCCAAGCGTCGCTGCCGACAGCCGCGTGATTTCGGCCACCAGCACCGTCCCCCCACAGTCGAGCCGCAATCCCACGGCGGTCGGGCCGGTGTCGGTCATCTCCAGGATCGTCGCCGGCAGGATGTTGAGGATGCTCAAGCCCTCCGGCCGGCCGGTCGCGATCGCGACATCGCGGGCGCGGATCTGCAGGCGCAATTGCTGACCCAGGGCCAGGCGGCCGACCGGCACGGTCAATCGGCCGCCGGCGAAATCGAGCGTCGCCAGGCCGTGGGCCTGGTCGATCGCGCTGACGGTCACGGCCAGCACGGCCGCAGGCTCGGCGCCGATCGCAGCATCGAAACGGCTCGAGACCTCGGCGATCGGGCCGGACGAGACGACCTTGCCGGCGTCGATCACCACCAGCCGGTCGGCCAGGCGCACGACCTCGTCGCGGGAATGGCTGACATAGACCATCGGCAGCCGGGTCTCGTCGCGCAAGCGTTCCAGATAGGGCAGGATCTCGTCCTTGCGCGCCTGGTCGAGCGCGGCCAAGGGTTCGTCCAAGACCAAAAGGCGCGGGCCCATCAGCAGCGCGCGGCCGATCGCGACCCGCTGCTTCTCGCCGCCGGACAAGGTCGCCGGGCGGCGGTCGAGCAGGGCGCCGATGCCGAGCAGGTCGACGATGTCCGATAGCGGTTTTCCCGATGCCTGGCGGCCGGCGAACCAGGCGCCATAGAGCAGGTTCCGACGCACGGTCAGGTGCGGGAACAGGCGTCCGTCCTGGAACACGCTGCCGATGCGGCGGCGATGGGGCGGCACGAAGATGCCGGCCGCGCGATCGACCAGCACCTCGCCATCGATTTCGATGCGGCCCCGGTCGGGCTTGATCAGCCCGGCCAGCAGCCCCGCGATCGTGCTCTTGCCGGCACCCGACCGGCCGAACAGGGCGGTGACGCCGCCCGGACTGTCGAATGCCACCTCCAGCCTGAAGCCGGGACGGCTGAGCGCGATATCGATGGCGAGGCTCATGCGCCGGCCGTCCGCCGCCTGAGCCGCCGCGCCACCAGCTCGGAGCCGAACACGGCCACGACCGAGACCGCGACCGACAGCGCCGACAGGCGCAGCACGGCGGCATCCGTGCCCGGCACCTGCAGCAGCGTATAGATCGCGATCGGCAGGGTGCGCGTCTCGCCCGGGATGTTCGAGACGAAGGTGATGGTGGCGCCGAATTCGCCCAGGCTCTTGGCGAAGCCCAGCAGCAGCCCGGCCAGAAGGCCGGGCGCGATCAGCGGCAAGGTCACGGTGACGAACACCATGAGCGGCCGGGCGCCCAAGGTCGATGCCGCCTGCTCCAGGCCGGGCTCGACCGCCTCGATCGACAATTGCAACGCCCGCACCACGAGCGGAAAGCCCATGACGCCGGCGGCGAGTGCCGCCCCGGTCCAGCGAAACGCGAAGGTGAAGCCGAACCAGTCATAGAGCCAGGCACCGATCGGCCCGTGCCGGCCGAACAGCAGCAGCAGCGCATAGCCGGTCACGACCGGCGGCAGCACCAGCGGCAGGTGCACGATCGCGCTCAGCAGGGTCCGGCCGCGAAACCGGCCGCGCGCCAGGATCCAGGCGACGGCGAGCGCCGGCGGCAGGCTCATGACTGCACTCCACACGCCGATGCGCAGGCTGAGACCGAAGGCCTCGGCTTCGAGCGGGGTCAACAGCGGCATGTCGGGGACTGAAAACGAGATTTTGAGGCCGACCGATTCTTAGTCGGCCTCATGTTGGGTGCCCTTTGTGGACGCGCCCTTGCCGAGGGCTATGCCAGCGATAAAAAGGAATGAATTGGTCGCCCAGTTGAAAAGCTTCTCAACCCAACTCACGTTGCTGGAAAAAAATCCTGCGATACATATGCCAACAATAATTATTAATAACACCAATGAAAGTGCTATCGCTGCTGCGTGAATTTTGTCGTTGGTGCCGTATTTAAATATGCCTACGTTGATGCGTAGAACACGATCTGACGCTTCATTGCCTGTATAGTCTCTTAGGCCCTCGGCGGTTGCCTTGTCGGGCCGATTCGAGACGCTAGGTGGAGGCGGAATTAGCTGCATTGGCAATTTTGTTTTTGAAGACTTCCTGAATCAGCGAGTTGGGAATCGTCGGCTTGTGGTCAAGCGTTCCATATTGATCCTTAATTATAGACCAAGGCTCGCCAGGCGCATGAGTCGCGTTGGACAGCTGAATGCCAGTGAAGTTCTTGTGCACGTCCCAGATTTGTCGGATGAAAACGCGAGTCTCCTCGTCCTCAATGTGAGGCGTTACAAACACGAAATCCATAACGGTCGGGCCCGACTTCCTAAGTTCTGTCAATTCGCTTGTTACTTTGCTACGCCCAAAATTCCGCGTTTCAAAGTATATATTGCGAACGACAGGCCCCCAAGACCAAGCTTCGAAGTCCTCTTCGAATAAGGGTCGCCCTTTTATGGCCAAATGCCAAGCGTGAGCATAAAAGAGAAGCTTCTGAAGCTTCATTTGATCAATCGGAGGCGCCGTCGGCTCATTTAAGCCGAGCATGAGGAATTCATTGGCCACAGCGGCAGCGCTTGTGGCCGCATAGGCGCCTTTTGCATTCTCACTGGCAATTGGGGCCGACGACATCATATCCCTCCCGATCCACAATGCGGATCGATCTCCTTTTGTTCTGGTAGCCTACCATATTGGGCGAGAGACAACACTATGCAACAGGTCTAGTGCGGCGACCTTGGAATCCCGAAGCGATGCTGCGTCTTAATAGAGTGTGGATGGCGAGCGGAAGTGGTTTTTTATGGTCAAATTTCTTTCAAGCTAAAATTCGCTCTGTACCAGGTTAGCTCATAAACCGGAGAAAGCCATGACGAACCCGAGTTGGCAGAACGAAACCTGGCACGTCACCAAGCCTGCGCGCACCGGCCGCGGCGGGCTCGTCGCCTGTCAGCATCGGCTGGCGGCGATGGCCGGCGTCGAATTGCTGCGTGCGGGCGGCAACGCGGTCGATGGCGCGGTCGCGACCGCCTTTGCGCTGGGTGTGGTCGAACCCTGGATGAGCGGCATCGGCGGTGTGGGGTTCATGGTCGCGGCCGATGCCAAGACCGGCAAGGTCACATTCGTCGATTTCGGGCCCATCGCCCCGGCCGGTCTCGATCCCGCGCGCTACCCCTTGGCCGGCGGCACGGCCACCGGCACGATCTTCGGCTGGCCCGCGGTCGAGAATGCCCGCAACGATCGCGGCTATGAGGCGACAGTGGTGCCGGGCGCCGTAGATGGGCTGGGCCTGGCGGTCGAGCGCTTGGGCCGCAAGAGCCTTGCGGACGTGCTGGCGCCGGCGATCCGTCTGGCCGAGACCGGGCTGCCGCTCGATTGGCAATCGAGCTTCGCCATCTCGCTCGCGGCCGCGGATCTGGCCAAGGATCCGACGGCGGCCGCAACCTATCTGCCGGGCGGGCTGCCGGCCGTGCCGCCGTCCGATCGGCCGGCGGGGTCGCTGTCGCTCGGGCATCTTGCGGCCAGCCTGAAGCGCATCGCCGTCGCCGGGCGTCGGGATTTCTACGAGGGCGAGCTGGCCGCCGGCATCGCCGCCGATCTTGCAGCCGGCGGCAGCGTCATTACGGCCGCCGATCTCGCCGGCTATCGCGCGGAAATCCGCGAGCCGCTCGCCCATGATTACAAGGGCGTGCGCCTGCATTTCGCCGGCCCCTTGAGCGGCGGTCCGACCGTGATCCAGGCGCTGGACGGCATCGGCCGGCGCCTGCCGCAGCTGCCGCTCGGCCGGCCGGACGGGGCGAGTTTCCGCGCCTATGCCGAGGCGTTGCGCGAGGCGCATGAAACGCGGCTCGCGACCTTGGGGGCCGGCGCTTCGGGCAATACCACCCACCTGTCGGTCGTCGATCGCGAGGGCAATATGGTGGCCCTGACCGTCACTTTGCTCGCCCGCTTCGGCGCCCGGATCGTGCTGCCGTCGAGCGGCATCCTCATGAACAATGCGATCAACTGGTTCGACCCGCGGCCGGACCGGCCGAATTCGCTGGCGGCGGGACGCCGGCCGCTTGCCAACATGTGCCCGATGGTGGCGACCCGCGAAGGGGTGCCCTGGGTGGCGCTCGGTGCCTGCGGCGGCCGCAAGATCCTGTCGGCGGTGACGCAGCTCGCCTCGATGCTGATCGACTATGGCCTGTCGCTCGACAGCGCGTTCGCGACCCCCCGGCTCGATGCCAGTGCCGAGACCGTGCTGGTCGACGGGGCGATGGACCCGGACTGGATCGGCCAGATCGGCGCCGCCCTGCCGATCCAGATCGTGCCGGACCAGGTCTATCCCAGCCATTTCGCCGTGCCGTCCGCGGTGATGCGCGCGACCGGGACCGGCATCAATTCGGCCGCGACCCACCCGCGCTCCCCGGTCGCGGCCGTGGTCGGAGAAGAGGACTAACTCAACGCGATACCCTTGCGCTCCGGGATCAGCAGGAAGGTCACGATCATGTCGAGCAGATAGATCGTGGCCAAGAGCGCGATGGCGGCGCTGAAGCTATAGGCGGCGGCCAGGCTGCCGATGGCGAGCGGGCCGAAGCCGCCGACCGCGCGGCCGAGGTTGAACAGCACGTTCTGCGCGGTTGCGCGTGCCGCGGTCGGATACAGCTCCGACATCAGCGCGCCATAGCCGCCCAGCATGCCGTTGACGAACAGGCCCATGACGGCACCGCCGATCAAAAGCGCGGTCGGGTCGGTCAGTTGCGAATAGACCACGACCATCACGGCGGCACCGGCCTGATAGGCGAGGAACACCGGACGGCGGCCGACCCGGTCGGCCAGCTGGCCGAACAGCAGAATGCCCGACGCCATGCCCAGGATGGTGACCGCGGTCCAGATCGCGGACTGGGTCAGCCCGTAGCCGAACCGGGTCGAGAGATAGCTCGGCAGCCAGATCATCAGGCCGAAATAGCCGAAATTCTGTACCGAGCAGAGCACGAACAGCGCGAAGCTCAGCTTCGCCGTTGCCCAATCCTTGACCAGCAGCCGCAACGAAGCGAGCCAACCGGCCGCGGGCTTGTGGGCGAGAAAGCTTTCGGGCTCGCCGACCGAGCGGCGCACCAGGAACGACACCAGCGCCGGCACCAGACCCAGCGCGAACATGCCGCGCCAGCCGATCTGCGGCAGCAACAGCGGCGTCGCCAGCGCCGCCAGCAGCACGCCCGCCTGCCAGCCCAGCCCGACATAGGACGAGACGCGTGCCCTCAGATGCGGCGGCCAGGCCTCGGCGGCGAGCGCCATGCCGATGCCGAACTCGCCGCCCAACCCCAGGCCGGCAATGGTGCGATAGACCAGCAGGTCGCGATAACCGGTGGCGAGCGCGCAGAGGCCGGTGAACAGAGCGAAGATCAGGATGGTCCAGGTCAGGACCCGCACCCGGCCGACATGGTCGCTGAGGATGCCGAACACCACGCCGCCGCCGACGGCGCCGCCCAAGGTCCAGGTGACGAGCGAGCCCGCCTCGGCGCCGCTCAGGCTGAGGTCGGCCGAGATCGCCTTCAGCATGAAGCCCAGGATCAACAGGTCGAACCCGTCCATGGCATAGCCCAGCATCGACGCCCATAGCGCCCGCTTGGCATAGGCATCGACCGGCGCCGGCCCGGCGCCCGCGTGATCCGCGATATCCATGGTTCCCCCTTAACGTCCGATCCCGCCGGCCCCGATGCAAGCCCGCGGCCAGTTGTTCATCGAACCGTCATAAGGGAAGCGGGCGCCCGAGCGAAGGGCTGCGTTTCGCGCCGCGCACGGCCAAGGGGATTGCGCCCGGCCGCCGGCTTCGCTAGTTTCCGCCGCCTTGCATTTGCCCTACCATGGCATCTGCAGTGCGGAGGGGTGGCCGAGTGGTTGAAGGCGCACGCCTGGAAAGTGTGTATACAAGCAATTGTATCGTGAGTTCGAATCTCATCCCCTCCGCCAAATTTCTCTGACTGACGTTCCGATCTCCGTGAGACTCCGTGCTTTTGCGTGGAACTCCGCCGCGTTTCGGCTGGTCCGCGGCCTCACGGCCGGTTGATGATCAAGCCGTGCATCTCGATGTTGAGCTGCTCGACGCGCTCGGTCAGTGCCTTGATCGATTCGGTCAAGCGGGTGTTGTCCTCGAGCATCTTGACCAGCAACTCCGTCTGGTGGACCGAGTGCACCTGCCGCTCCTCGCTGATCTTATGCAGCTCTTCGCGATGCAGGGCGTCGGCGTCGGCATGGGCCTTGTCGCGATCCGCCTGACGGGTCTGCGCCAGCAGGATAAGGGGGGCCGCATAGGCGGCCTGCGTGCTGAAAGCCAGGTTGAGCAGGATGAACGGGTATTCGTCGAACACCCACCAGCCGACGACGTTGATCACGATCCAGACGGCAACGAACACGGTCTGCGCGATCAGAAAAACCGGCGTGCCGAAGAAGCGCGCGAAGGCCTCGGCCTTGAGGGCGAACCAATCGTCGCCGAACACCGAGCCCAGATGTGCGTGTGGCAGATGAAACCGAAGATGCTTGAGCCGCTCGACGCCCATGGACATGTCACCATTCCCCGATTGTTGAAACCGATCGACCGTAGCCCCGAGAGAGGATCCAGATCCTCTCTCGGACATTGGCAGAAGCGGGGATTGCGGTGAAGGGCGAAGGCCTGGCGTTGCGCTGCAGACCGCTGCGTCGGCCAACTTAATGCCGACGTCGCCCATCCCGCTGCGGCAGGTGCCGCAGCGGGATGGGAGTTTGCGTCTAACACTCGTGGTGGTTTGGGCGTCAGCCGTTCGCCCACTGGGCGGCCGCGTCCCTGGCGAAGGCGCTGTAGGAGCGCGGGGCGCGGCCCAGCAGTTTGGTCAGGCGTGCAAGGTCGTCGGCGCTGGCGATGGCGCCGTCGGTCTGGTAGCGGCCGAACATCAGGCGCAGGTCGAGCGCGTGCCAGCCGGGCAGCATCGTCTTCATGCGCTGCTCCATGGCATTGAGGTCATCGCCGCCGTAGCGGATGGCGCGGCCGAGCGCCTCGCTCCAGATCCGGGCGACTGCGTCGCCGGTCAGGCTGTCCGGGCCGACCAGCGCATAGGTCTCGCGGCCCTGCGGGCCCACCGCCTGTTCCCGCCGCACCAGTTCGAGCGCGGCCGCCTCGCCGATGTCGCGGATATCGACCATCGAGACGCCCTTGGCGCCGATGGGCGCGCCATAGGCGCCGAATTTCAGCAGGGCGTCCTTCATGCGCAGGTCGTTCTGGATGAAATAGGCCGGCCGCAGGATCGTCGCCGGCAGGTCGAGCGCCTCGATCATGCGCTCGACCGTGTGCTTGCCGGCGAAATGCGGCACGTCGGCATAGCCCTCGCCCTTGAACACCGACAGATAGACGATGCCCTTGACGCCGGCCTCGTGGGCGAGCTTCAGCGTCAGCATCGCCTGGGTCAGTTCGTCGGCGACGTTCGGGGCCAGCAGGAATAGGGTGGTGATGCCGTCAAGCGCCGCGCGCACCGAGTCCACGTCGGCAAGGTCGCCCCGGACCGGCGTCACGCCGGACGGCAGCTGTGCGGTCTCGGGCGAGCGGGTGAGTGCGCGGACCTCGACATTGCGACCCTGCAGATGGGCCAGAACCTGGGAACCGATGGTGCCGGTGCTGCCGGTGACGAGAATGGCCATTTCGAAAACTCCTTGGGTGGTGAGAGATCGTGTCGTCTCGAATAGACAGATGGCCGTTCCAATCGAGATTATGAGATGGCTATAATGGGATAGGTCGTCTCATTTTCGGAACAGATAGATGGATCTTCAGGCGTTGGCCGACTTCAATCTCGTTGCCGCCCATGGCGGGTTCGGCCGGGCGAGCCGCGCGTCCGGCCGGCCGAAGGCGACGCTGTCGCGCCGCGTCGCCGAGCTGGAACAGAGCCTGGGCGTCCGATTGCTGGAGCGCGGCTCGCAGAGCCTGCGCTTGACCGACGAGGGGCGGGCGCTGCACGAGCGGACCGACGGGCCGCTGTCCGAAATCGCCGAAGCCGGGGAGGCGGTCGTGCTGGGCGCCTCGACGCCCCGTGGCCGGTTGCGGGTCAGTGCGCCGATCGTGCTGGCCCATGTGGCGCTCGGCCGCATCGGTGCCCGCTTTGCGCTGGCCTATCCCGAGGTCCAGCTGGAGATCGTCGCCGAGGATCGCATCGTCGATCCGGTCGAAGACAATTATGACCTGATCATCCGGATCGATCCCTCGCCGGACGAGCGGTTGGTCGGGCGCCGTTTTCTCTATGACCAGCGCCTGGTCGTGGCGCCCGCGGGCGCGCCGCGGCCCGCCGCCGGGACGGTGAAGGCGGTGGTCCTTTCGACCGCACCGGTGGCGGCGGTCTGGCGCGTGGGCTCGGCGCCGGAGCTGCTGCTGAAGCCGGAGCCGGTGCTGCGGCTCTCATCGCTCCTGATGGTGCGCGATGCCGTGCTGGCCGGCGCCGGTGCGGCGCTGTTGCCGAAGCTGCTCGTCGCCGGGGATGTCGCCGCCGGCCGGCTCGCCTGTTGGGGACCGCATAGCGGCCCGTCGGTCGAGATCTGGGCGCTGCAAAGCTCCCGTCGCCTGATCGGCGCCAAGGTCCGCGCCTTCCTGGACCTGCTGGAGCAGGCGTTTCCGGATCAGGCCTTCACCCCGTCGCTTTAGGGCGGCGTCACCCGTTGCGGCGCTGCGTCCTGTTCTCCGCGATCTCGTTGATCAGCTTGTCGGTCAGCGCCTCGCCGAAGGCCTGGAAGTCGTGCACCTCCTTGACGAAGCTGCCGGGGCCGCCGATCACATTGTCGCGGTACCAGTTGCCGAGCCCGCCCGGCGGCTGGACATGGGCGAAGGTCCAGGACACCGGATGCTCGTTGATGATGGCGAGCCCGTTGATGGTGACGCCGGTGGCGACCGCGTCGTCGCGCGCGGATGCCACGTCGCGGCCGGCATTGTTGGTGCCGTCGCCCGAGACGTCGATCACCCGCCGCTGCGCCTGATATCCGCTCTCCGCGAACAGCTGCATCGCCTGGTCCACCCCAGCCGAGATCGAGGTCCGGCCATAGAACGACCGGGGGGCGGCGACCAGGCGATCGACGAAGGCCTTGGCCGTGGCGGCGTCGCTGACCAATGTCCAATCGATCACCGTGCGCACCTCCGCGTCGCCCGCGAACTCGACATAGGCGACCGAGATCGAGCCGACGATGCCGCTCTTGATCGCGGCCAGCACCTTCGGGTCGGTGAAGGCCCGGGCATAGCCCTGCTTCTGCAGCTGGAACTCGGAATCATCGATGCTGCGCGACACGTCCGCGACCAGGACCAGCGCCACATCCACCGGCTCGGCCGCCCGCGCGGGCGCTGCGAGAAGACAGAGCAGAAGCAGTGCCAGAACGCGCATGTCGGAACCTCGCCGGGCCAGGGAGAGGATTTCGATGTTCCGCCCGTCCTCCCGCACTGCAAAGCGAAATCGGCGGCATCGGGAACGCCACGATGTCGCGGCCCGCGGCTTACATCGCCTCCTGGCGCCCGCCCTGTTCCGCCACCACCTCGCGCAGGCACGCCAGCGCCGCCGCCACGGCCGCGCGGTTGGCGGCATCGTCGCGCCAATACATCGCGACCGTGCCGAAGCCCGAGAGCCGCAGCGGCACGATGCGCATGGTGTTCATCTGGGCGAAGCGTGTCGCCGAGCGGTGGGAGGCGAGGCCGATCATGTCGCTGTTGTTGAGCAGGGTCAGGTTGAGTGTCACCGAATTGGATTCGATCGCGGGGAACGGCATGCTGCGCCCGGCGGCGGCGAGCGTGTCGTCGAGGGAATCCCGGATCGGCGTGCCTTTCGGCCAGACCAGCCAGCGATAGGCCAACAGATCCTCCCAATCGACCGTGGGCTTGTCGAACAAGGGATGGCCGGGGCGGGCCACGAAATGCAGCGGCTCGACATAGAGCGTTTCCGAGCGGATCGCCGGGTCCGGGCGGCTGCGGCTCGACCGGCCGACGATCAGGTCGAGCTCGCCGTCGCCCAACTGGGTCAGCAGCCGGTCGGTCGTGCTTTCGACCAGCTTGATCGCGGCCTGCGGCATGCGCGCCATCAGCTTGAACACCGCCAGCGGCACCGTGTCCGAGGCGGACGCACCGGACGCACCGATGACGACGCGGCCGCTGCTGCCGTCGCGCATCGCCGCCATATCCTCGCGGGCACCATCCAGATGCGCCTCGATCCGGCGCGCATGCGCAATCAGCGCCTCGCCGGACGGCGTCGGCTTCAGGCCGCGGGCATGGCGCTCGAACAGCGGCATGCCGATGTCGGCCTCCAGCTCCTTCAGCCATTTCGACAGGCCGGGCTGGGTGGTGTTGAGCACTTCGGCCGAGCGGCTGATGTTCTGGGTCTGCGCGAGGCTCAGCAACATGTGCAGATTGCGCAAGCGCAGCCGACTGGTCCAGTCCATCCCCAGGTCCTCGTTCTGCAAGCCATATTCAAAATGATATGAATCAGATCATTTTATCATTTTCCGCAGCATGCCTGAAAGCCGAGGTTGATGCCAACGACGGGCGCGTCCGACGCGTCCGCAATATGGGGCTTGGGGAGGATGGTCGATGAGTGCCGCGGCACCCGCTGACGACGATGCCGGCATTCGGCTCTACAGCTTTTTCAACAGTTCGACCTCGTACCGGGTTCGCATCGCGCTGGCGCTCAAGGGGCTGGATCACGAGGTTCAGGGCATCAACATCCGGGTCGGCGCCCATCGCGATCCGGGCTACATCGCACGCATCAACCCGTCGGGTGCCGTGCCGGCGCTGGTGCTGGACGAGAGCGAGGTGACGCTCGGCCAGTCGCTGGCGATCCTCGATTATCTGGATGCGCGCTTTCCCGAGCCGCGCCTGATCCCGGCCGATCCGCTGTTGCGCGCACGCGTGCTGGAGGTGGCGGACGCCATCGCCTGCGACATCCATCCGGTCAACAACCTGCGCATCCTGCGCTATCTGCAGGACCGCCTGGGCGTGACGCCGGCGCAGAAGGACGAATGGTATCGCCATTGGGTAGCCGAGGGGCTGGGCGCGGTCGAGCAGCTGTTGCGGCGCGCGGGCGACGGGCCCTATTGTTTCGGGACGGCACCGACGCTGGCGGATTGCTGCCTCGTCCCGCAGGTGGCGAATGCCCAGCGCATGGGTTGCGACCTCTCGCCCTATCCGACCATCATGAAAATCCACCATCATGCGATGGCGCACCCGGCATTTCAGGCCGCGGCGCCGGAACGTCAGTCGGACTATGTTGCGTAACCGAGCCGAGAATTTGGGAGCGTTTGCGAGCATGTTGCAGGGTCCCGAGGCCGCGTTGAACGGGGTCGCGCGCTTTTTCAGCCGCCTGCTGGGCGCGGCGCTGATCGTCGCGGTCATCATCAATGTGGTGAATGTCGTCGCCCGCTACGGCTTCAACCATGCGATCACCGGCGCCGACGAGCTGCAGATCTATCTGATGGTCGCCATGGCGTTCCTGGGCGCGGTCGTGGCGCATATCCGCCGGCGCCATCTGCGCATGGACGTGCTGACCCGGCGTTTCCCACCGCGCGTCGCCCGCTGGCTGAACGGCATCGAGGCGCTGCTGGCGATCGCGGTCTGCGGGCTGATGACCTGGATCTCCTGGACCTACGTGATCAAGATCTTCAAGCTCGGCAGCCATAGCGAGAATGCCGATATTCCGATGTGGCTGCCGCACAGCGTGCTGGCGATCTCCTTTACGCTCATGACGCTCGTCGGCCTGGTCCGGTTGGGCGGCAAGGACCCGACGCCGCCGGCGCCGCCGGACGAGGAGGCGCTGCCATGAGCCTCGTCCTGGGCGTCCTGCCGGTCGCACTGCTGCTGCTGGGCTTTCCGATCTTCCTGGTGCTGCTGACGGCGGTGATGGCGACCCTGCTGCTGTTCATGCATATCCCGCTCTCCGTGCTGCACCAGACCCTGTTCGGCGCGGTCAATGCCTATACGCTGTTGGCGGTGCCGTTCTTCATCTTCACCGGCGAGCTGATGGGCCGCGGTTCGGTCGCGCAACGGCTGGTGAATTTCGTCAATGCCGGCGTCGGCCGCATCCCGGGCGGGTTGGGCGTCACCACGGTCTGCTCGTCCGCCCTGTTCGGCGCCATGTCCGGTTTGAGCGCCGCCTCGGTCGCGACCATCGGCCGGGCCATGCTGCCGGCACTGACCAAGGCCGGCTATCCCTTGCGCTTTTCGGCCGGGCTCCTGACCTCGATGGGCGCCATCGATGTGGTGATCCCGCCCAGCATCCCGCTCCTGGTCTATGGCACGGCCGCACAGGAATCCGTGCCGCGGCTCTATGCGGCCGGCATCATCCCGGCGCTGCTGCTGACCTTTCTCTTGTGCGCCTATGTGGTCTGGTACTGCTGGCGCAACGGCATCGGGGCGGAGCGGGCCTTTGCCTGGAGCGAACTGGCGACCGCCACGGCGCGCGGCGTCACGGCGCTGGGGGCCCCGGTCATCATCTTCGGCGGCATCTATGGCGGCGTGTTCACGCCGACCGAGGCGGCCGCCGTCGCCTGCGTCTATGCCGCCGGCGTGCCGCTGCTGATCTATCGCGAGCTGGGCTGGCGCGACGTGTTCGACTGTGCGCAATCGACCGCGATCTTCACCGGCCAGATCCTGGTCATCGTCGCCTGCTCGATCCTGTTCGGCTGGGCGTTGACGGTGAACCAGGTGCCGGCCGAACTCACCCAATGGCTGACCGGCATGCATCTGCCGCTCTGGAGCCTGCTGCTCGCGATCAACGTGCTGCTGCTGCTGGTCGGATCCTTCATGGACCCGATCTCGGCGATCCTGCTGCTGACGCCGCTCCTGGTGCCGCTGGTCAAGGCGCTGGGCGTCGATCCCGTGCATTTCGGCATCATCTTCGCCGTCAACCTCGGCATCGGGCTGTTCCATCCGCCGTTCGGCATCAACATCTTCGTGGCCCAGACGGTTTTGCGTCTACCGCTCAACATGATCTATCGCGGCATCGTGCCGTTCGTGTTCGTCTATCTGGTCGGGTTGGCGATCATCACTTACGTGCCGGCCGTGTCGCTGACCGGCGTGCGCTGGCTAATGCATTAGCAATAACAAATATTCGGGGAGGCAATCTCATGGAAATGTCGCGTCGTCTGCTGCTGCAGACCCTGTCGGGTGTGGCTTGCGTCGGTGGCCTGGGCCTGTCGGCCCAAGCCTGGGCCGAAGAATTCACCATGAAGCTGACGAGCACGGCGTCCGCCGATCTCGACACCGAATGGATGGAACTCCTGAAAAAGGGTGTCGAGGCCGGCAGCGCCGGCAAGATCAAGGTCAATCTCTATCCGGCGAGCCAGCTGGGCTCGTCGCAGACCACCATCGAGGGCGTGACGATGGGCACGGTCGAACTCGCGATCAACGCGTCCGGTCTCTACGAAGGCCTGGAGCCGCGCTTCGCGGCACTCTCGGTCCCGGGCGTGATCACCAGCATGAACCAGGGCGCCAAGGTGTTGGCCGACCCCGACGTGCGCAAGCGCCTGGGGACGATCGCGAAGGACAAGGGCGTCGAGGTCATCACCGCCCTCGCCCACTCGCCGGTCGGCATCGTGTCGCGCAAGCCGATCGCGGCGCTGGCCGACTTGAAGGGCATGAAGATCCGGGTGCCGGGCTCCGCCGTGGTCATCGACCAGTTGAAGGAATTGGGTGCCTCGCCCATCGCCATGTCCCTGGGCGAGGTGCTGCCGGCGTTTCAGAACGGGACGATCGACGGCGTCTATGCCGGCTCGACCATCTTCTCGGCGCTCAAATATTACGACATCTCCAAGAACATGACGCTGCTGCCCTCGACCTTCATCGTCATCGTCGGCCTGGTGAACAGCGACTACATGGCCTCGCTCGGGCCCTTGGAAAAGCTGGTGCGCGACGTGGCGGCCAAGGCGGATGTCGAGGGCGCGGCCTGGGGCGAGACCGACGTCGAGAACGGCAAGGCGGCCTGGCAGAAGAACGGTGGCCAGATCCTGATGCTGCCGCCGGCCGACGCGAAGCAGTATCTCGACATCGTCGTGCCGACCGCGCTCAAGAGCCTCAGCCCCGCCACCAAGGCCGACTACGACGTGCTGAAGACCGCCTCCGCGAAATACGCGTAAGGGGAGGGCCGCATCGTGGCGTTCCAGGTTCCGGCGGGCGTGCTGCCGACGCACCGCGATCTCTATTATGGCGGCACCTGGCACGCGCCGCAGGCTGGCGGATATGCCGTCAGCAGGGCGCCGGCGACCGGGGAGCCGATCGCGGAGGCGCCGATCGCCGACGCGGCCGACGTGGATGCGGCGGTCCATGCCGCCCATGCCGCCTTCGGTGCCTGGCGCAAGCTGTTGCCGATGGAGCGCGGCGCGCTCTTACGCAAGGCGGCCGACGTGCTCAGGGCGCATGCGGATGAACTCGCCCTGCTGGATGCGCTCGACACCGGCAATCCGGTCACCATGCTGGCCGGCGACGCGCGTTTCGCCGCCCTGGGGCTCGATTATTTCGCCGGCCTCGCGACCGAGCTCAAGGGCGAGACCATTCCGATGGGCGAGGGGCATCTCAACTATACGATCCGCGAGCCCTTGGGCGTGATCGCGCGCATCGTCGCCTATAACCACCCGCTGATGTTCGCGGCCATGCGGATCGCGGCACCGCTCGCGGCCGGCAACACCGTGGTGGTCAAGGCGCCGGACCAGGCGCCCTTGTCGCTCCTGCGGTTGGCCGAGCTGATCGGCGACATCTTCCCGGCCGGCGTGGTGAATTTCCTCGCCGGCGGCCGGGCCTGTGGCGAGGCGCTGACGGCGCATCCGCTGGTGCGCAAGATCACGCTGATCGGCGGCGTGCCGACCGGCAAGGCGGTGATGCGCAGTGCGGCCGATAGCCTGAAGCCGGTGCTCCTGGAACTGGGCGGCAAGAACGCGCTGGTGGCCTATCCGGACGCCGATATCGAGGCGCTGATCCGCGGCATCGTCCAAGGCATGAATTTCACCTGGGCCGGCCAATCCTGCGGCTCGACCAGCCGGGTGTTCCTGCATGCCTCGATCCATGACCGGGTGCTGGAGGCTGTGGCCCGGCTGGTGCCGGAACGGCATAAGCCGGGCCTGCCGACCGATCCCAGCACCACCATGGGTTCGCTGATCAGCCAGGCGCAGTTGGACAAGGTCGAGGGCTTCGTGCGTTCGGCGCTCGATGATGGTGCGCGCCTCCTATGCGGCGGCAAGCGGCCGAGCGATCCGGCGCTGGCCGGCGGGTTCTTCTACGAGGCGACGGTGTTTGCCGACGTCCGGCCCGACATGCGGCTGGCGCGCGAGGAAGTGTTCGGCCCGATCATGTCGGTGTTCCGCTGGGACGACGAGGAAGCCTTGTTCGCCCAGGTCAATGCCGTCGACTATGGGTTGACCGGCTCGATCTGGACCCGGGATCTGGAGACCGCCCATCGGGCGGCGGCGCGGATCGAGAGCGGCTATCTCTGGATCAACAACACCAGCCAGCATTTCATCGGCGCGCCGTTCGGCGGGGTGAAACAGTCCGGCATCGGGCGCGAGGAATGTTTCCAGGAGCTGCTGGAGTTCACCCAGGTCAAGAACATCAACGTCAAGCTCTCGACCGCTTGAGATGGCCGACCAAGGGTTCGACTATGTCATCGTCGGCGCCGGCTCGGCCGGCTGCGTGCTGGCCCATCGGCTGGGCGCCGACAGCGGCGCGCGGATCCTGCTGTTGGAAGCGGGCGGTGCCGACCGCTCGCCGATCATCAAGATCCCGCTGACCTGGGGCCTGATCCTCAAGCACCGGCTCTATGACTGGGGCTATTTCACCGAGCCGGAACCCGGCATGGACGGCCGCCGCATCGAATGTGCGCGCGGCAAGGTGCTGGGCGGCTGCACCTCGATCAACGGCATGGCCTATGCCCGCGGCATGGCGGAGGACTACGACCATTGGGCGAAGGACCTGGGTCTGCCCGATTGGTCCTACGAGCGGGTGCTGCCCTATTTCAAGCGCTCGGAAAGCTGGGAGGGCGGCGAGAGCGATCTGCGCGGTGGCGACGGGCCGCTGACGGTCGGCACGCTCCGCTTCGCCGATCCGGTGATCGAGGCGTTCCTGAAGGCGACCGACCTCGCCGGTTATGGCCGGACCGAGGATTACAACGGCGCCAACGCCGAGGGCTTCGGGCCGATGCAGGCGACGATCCGCAAGGGGCTGCGCTGCAGTGCCGCCACAGCCTATCTGCGCCCGGCGCTGGCGCGCGGCAACGTCACGCTCGCGACCGGCGCGCTGGTCACGCGGGTATTGTTCGAAGGCACGCGGGCCGTGGGCGTCGAATATGCCCAAGGCGGCGCGTTCCATCAGGTGCGGGCCGACCGCTCCGTGCTGCTCAGCGGCGGCGTCATCAATTCGCCGCAGCTGCTGATGCTGTCCGGCATCGGCGATCCGGCCGAACTCAAGCGCCACGAGATTCCCGTGCATGCCGCGCTGCCCGGCGTCGGGCGCAATCTGCAGGATCATGTCGTGTGCGACGTACGCTGGCGGCGACAGGGCGTCGGGCCGCTGCACCGCGGCCTGCGCGCCGACCGGATTGCCCTCGATCTGGTCCGCACGGCCCTGTTCGGCACCGGCCTCTCGAGCCAGATCCCGGCCGCCGCCGTCGGTCTCGTCCGCAGCTCGCCCGACAAGGCCCTGCCGGACGCGCAATTCATTCTGGCCGCCGGGCCGATGAATGCCGGTCCGTACCTCAAGCCGTTGGTGCAGCCCTATATCGACGCGTTCGGGATCAAGGGCATCATGCTGCAGCCCGAAAGCCGCGGCACGGTCACGCTCACCTCGGCCGATCCGGCCGCTCTGGCGGTGATCCGGCAGAATTTCCTCACGACCGAGGGCGACATCCGCACCATCCGCGCCATGGTCCGGCGCATGCGCGAGATCGGCGCCGAGGCGCCGCTCCGCCCGTTCATCGCCGAGGAACTGGCACCGGGTGCCGGCCAGACCACGGATGCGGAGATCGACGCGTTCGTGCGGCGCACCGCGATCACGCTGCATCACCCGGTCGGCACCTGCAAAATGGGGGCGGACGGCGACGAACAGGCCGTGCTCGACGGGCGCATGCGGGTGCGCGGGATCGAGGGCCTGCGCGTCGTCGACGGCTCGGCCTTGCCGCGGGTCGTGCGGGGACCGACCAATGCCCCGATTCTGATGATCGCCGAGAAAATCGCCGACGATCTGCGCGGTCGGCCGCCCGTCGGAATCCGATAGGACACCGCGCAGTTTTATATTTGTCGTATCGAAGAACCCGACTGAAAATGATTTGAACTTCCACTCCAGGTAAGTAAGTTCGGTGCGAAATTTAATATTCGTTCCCGCGCAGCATTTCCTAAAAGAGATTAATTTTTGCTAAGGCCGCTATCGGAAGCTGCATAGAAGCGCAGCCAAACAGCGGGAACCGGCAGCATCGGCGCCATTTTTCTCGATTTTTCAATCGGGTCGGAGAGTGAATGCAATCACAAGCAATTGTGAATAATTCGGGAGTAATTTACCCTTTCGGGATGCGCTGATTCGAATGGCGGTGGTGAGCTTCGGCTTCCCTGTCGGGGCGGTGCATGCCGCACGTTAGGGGTGTTGAATGCCGCGTAGTCTGGTCGCCAAGTCCATTTATCGTCTGTTGCTCGGCTCGAGTGCGCTCACGGGCATCGCCCTGGCATCGGGGGCACAGGCGGGGCAGCCGGAGCTTCCCAGCGGCGGCGTGGTGACGGCGGGCACAGCCACGATCGCGCAACCCAATGCCAAGCAGTTGACGGTGACCACCGGCACGCAGAATACGGTGATCGACTGGTCGAGCTTCTCGATCGCGTCGGGCAACAAGGTCACGATCCAGCAGCCGGGCACGAGTTCGATCACGGTGAATGAAGTGACGGGACCGGACCCGTCGCAGATCTTCGGCGATCTCTCATCCAACGGCCGTGTGGTGCTGGCGAACCCGAACGGCATCT
>Ga0302314_10005141_pt1 | contig 23903 bp, 20 predicted proteins | sample III_Palsa_N2_3_FD_200533 | JGI IMG/M metagenome (GOLD analysis project Ga0302314, IMG submission 200533) | Peat permafrost microbial communities from Stordalen Mire near Abisko, Sweden - III_Palsa_N2_3 | ecosystem: Environmental > Terrestrial > Soil > Palsa > Peat permafrost | place: Sweden... | reverse complement strand
TGCGCATCTCCAGGACGTGGGGCGCCCCTGCCGCTGTGGCCGTGCGCTGCCCGTCTGCTGCCCGGTTCACCGGCTCGTTTCCCCATCATGATCGTCAAAGGAACAGCACGATCTGCTGCCCTCGACACTATTATGTCAGACTCTATACCGGCCCGCCGCGGCAAGCGCCACCCGCTTGGCGGTTCGTCGCGACATGGCCTTGCTTGTTGACTGCGGCTAACGTTGCATCGGCCGCTCGGCAGACGGATGCAACGATTCGGCCTCGCCGCGGCCGGCTGCCGGACCGGCCGCGCGCCTCGGCGGCGATGGCGCGGGCAGCCGCAGTAACTCCCGCGGCGCAACATGCAAATTGCATCGAGGGTGTGTGCTGGCGGCCACGCTTCGTTGCGATGCGGCCGGCCAGTCCCCCGGGCCGATGGAAACGAACGGCAACCGGGGAAAACTGGCCGAATCGGGAGATGCCGGGCGCTGCGCCGATCACAATGGCGGGTACTTCGGGACCGCATTAACCGGTCAGCAGGGCTTCCGGGCTTCCTTACGCCCGAGAGCGGGGCCGGCCGGGCCGGCCGTGGCGTGTTTTTTTGCGGCGCGGTAACGAGGATTTTGTTGAGCGCAACTGCCTCTCATACGTAGAGTATGGGAATGGCGATTGCGGAATGGTCTGGTAGCGGCGAAGCTGGGTTGCCATGGCTGGACTGTCTGGCGTGACGGCGTTCGTGCGTGGGTGCGAGGCGAATGGGGTGAGCGCTAAGTTTGGGTTAATCACGGCGGTTTTGGCGGTGCGAGGCCGAAATTAGCTTTGACACTGATGGCTTGGTGGTTTACATCCCGGGTAACAAAACTTCACTGGTAAGGGTTGGGTCATGGCTTCACCAACAGTCTTGTCGGTCGGCAGCGTAACCATTACGGCGAATGGTGGGCAGACCGGCAATTTGCTAGCTGCGATCATCGCGGCATCGGCAGGCGCGACAAAGGTCTTCGTTACCTCAGCCGACAACAATTCAGGAATTCCCGCGGCACCATCGACAGGTGGCCCGTACGAGTTGGTCATCGAGGCCGGATACACCGGGTCGTTGTTTGTTCCCCAGGCCGTTGCTGGTGGGTCGCTGGGATATGCCTTTGTGGTGTATGGCGGCACCGGGACGTTGACTGGCGGCGACCCCACCGCTGCGGTTGTCGGTAATGACCTGAATTATAGTGGCGGCGCGGAGACTGTGGTTGGCGTCGGCACCAGCGGCAACGTGCAGGATAGCGCCAACGGCGCGCAGGTCGGTATCCAGGGCACCGGCTACACTGTGGTTCTCAGCGGCAACGACGATTTCTTGCGGCTGGACAGCGGCAGTTCCGCGAACGTCACGGTGACCGGGGCGGATGCGGTGATCGACCTCGGCGCACCGTCCACGACGAGCAGCGGCGCAGCCTCGGCGGCGAACAGCACGGTGACGTCGGTCAACACGATCGACATCTCCGCCTCGATCGGCGTCGATACCGTTAATGCCGTGGCCGGTACCAACAACTTCATCAACGTCGCCTCGGCCGCGGACATCAACGCTTCGGGCGGTTCCGACACGGTGAACCTGACCGCGGGCGCGCTGACCCTGAACGCCACGGGCGGCAACCAGCTGGTGTTCGACAACATTGGCGGCAGCCTGATCAACGCCGGCCCGGCAACGGAATACGTCTCCGCTGCGGACGTCGCCACCTCGACGGTCATCTCCTCGGCCGGCGGCAACGACACGGTGTTCGCGCTTTCGGGCATTGACTACGACGGCGCGGCGGCTGCCAGCGCATTGTTCCTGGGCAGCAACACGGATGCGGTCACGGTGAGCGCCGCGACGAATGCCACTCTGTTCGGCGGCGCCGCGGGCGGCGTCTACACCGAGGGTGCGGACAGTGCCGGCGGCTTCTTCCTCTGGGGCCACTCGTTCGGGGCCAGCGATACCGTGACGGCCAGCGACACCGTTGTCGGTGGTGCGACGGCCGCGCAGGTCACGGTGTGGGGCAACAACAACGAGGACGTCACGGTCTCGCAGCAGGGCTCGGCTGCTGCTGGCGCGGGCGGCACCTTCGTCGCCTGGGGCGCGTCGGACACGATCAATGCGACCGACGCACGCGGTGGCAACGCGTTCATCGCCTGGAACGCCTCTCTGCCCAGCGGGACGAACTTCACTGGCGATACGACGCTGATCGGGTCCAACGCGGGCAGCGACGATTTCGCGATCTTCTCCTCCAGCACTGCGCAGTCGAGCCTCATCGGGGCTTCCGCGGCCCATACCATCACGATCGACAACTGGCAGGCGAGCGACGTGCTGTTCCTGGGTGGCTACAGCGCGGCGGACATTGCGACAGCGGATACGGCGCTGGCGGCAGCGGACGGCGGATCGGCTTCGTTCACTCTGTCGGATGGCACCACCGTCAAGTTTGACAACGTCTCGCCGACGAGCGCTTTCCACCTCTAAGCCTGACGTTCCTGCCCGGATTTGCTGCCAGCCCGATCGGCGGCTGGCAGCGACCGGAGGCAAGGACCAACGACGACGACCGACCCATTACCAACCCAAACTCGACCGATCACAGGCCCGCCACAAAATGTGGCGGGCTTTTTTTAAGTCCATGCCGCGGGTGCCCGCGGCGGCCGGCCGCTGGGGCAATGCCGCTGGGGCCGGCCGCCCGTTCAGCGACATGTTTCGTGGCGGGGGCCGGGCCGGGCGGGGCTGCGTGGCGCGCACCGCCGGACCTGCCGCGGCAGCCCAGCCTAGAGTTTTTCCGCCGTCAGCGCAGGGTGTGCGAGAGCCGATACGGCAGCGGCGGGGCGCCGTCGGCCGATCAGCCCGGGAAGCCGCCGCCCCGGCTGCTCCACGAAGCGCCAAGTCAGGGTCGCCAGCAGCGAGATGACGGCAACGAACGGCACGGCTGAACACAGCACCGCCGCGCCGGTGGGCATGTGCCGCGCCAACGCGAACGGGTTCAGCACCCAGGCGCCGAACAGGTCGCCATAGTGCATCCAGTCGGCCAGCAGCGGCCCGTGCAGCATGTAGACCGAGTAGGAGATCTGGCCCTGCCAGAAGAAGAACCGGCCGTGCAAACCGCGCGCCACCGCGCCGTTGCCGAAATACAGCAGCAGGATCAGCCCGGCGGCGGCGAACGGCAGGAAGCGCAGCACATCCCAGGCGACCGCGACGCCGAACGCGGCCACGCACAAAACTTCACCGACGCTCACCAGGACCGCCGATGGCCGGCGCAGCCGCGGCGCCAGCAGGCCGAGCGCGACGCCGAGCCCGAAGCCGCCCATGCCGCGGATCAGGGCTCCGACCGAAAAGAACATCGCGAGGTAGCGCGTCTGCACCCAGTACTCGGCCGCAACGGCGACGCCGACCACCGCGAGCAGCGGAACCAGCGGCAGGCGGCGGAACGCGAGGAGCAGCACCGGGAAGGACAGGTAGCAGAGCACCTCGATCCCGACCGACCAACTTGTCAGGATCCACGCCATCACCGGCTCCGGGATGAACGCTTCCATCATGGTGTAGAACCAGGGCAGCGTGCGCCAGTGCTGCCAGATGCCGGGCGGCATGCCGGCTGCGGCGAACGCGGCCATGACGGTGGTCAGCACGATGTTCAGCGGGTAGACGCGCGCCAGCCGCTTGGCGAAGAACATCGGGATCTGCGCGACGATCAGGTGCCGGTAGACCAGCGCCAGGATGAAACCGCTCAGCACGAAGAACACGTCGACGGCCATGTAGCCGACATGGAGCGCCGCGTACAGCCACGCCGGCAGCATCGGCTGCAACGGCCCGGCCAGATGCGAGCCCACCACCCACAGCGCGGCAATGCCTCGAATGGAGGTAAGCGGCTTTTGTTCCTGGTGGCCCGATACCGGATCAGGCATGGCTCGCGCGTCCAACACGACTGTCCGGGCTCCCACGCACGCGCCCCCAGGCGGAGGCGAACGGGATGATTGCCTGCCACCCAGGGGGCGTCAACGCCGCGCGCTCACTCGGCGGCGTGGCGGTAGGCATAGAGGCCGAAGCCTGCCAGCCGGTATTGTTCCGCGGGCGGCCCGAATGTCGCAATCACGTCACGGTCGGTGAAGGTCTGCGCCTCGGGCGGGGAGACGACGACGAAGAAGTCGCGGTGCGACAGGTCGGGGAAGCTGAACGGCTTGCGCAACTGGTAGAACGGCACGATCCGGCCTGAACTGTCGGCGATGCCGGGATAGGCGGCGAAGTCGCCGCCGACGGCGAAGCCGAGCACGGTCGAGTCGAAATACGACCCGATGCCGACCGAGAGATGGTGCGCCTGCAGGAAACCGACGAGTTCGGCCTGCGGATCGGTGAGCAGGCCGGTGCCGGGCTTGCCATAGAGCGGCAGGTCCACCCGCGCGGCCGCGCCGATCGCGAGGATGGCCACGAGCAGCAGTCGGCGGCTCGCGGCGAACGTGATGCCGGCCAGGATGGCGCCATAGACCAGCAGTGGGAACAGATAGCGGCCGGCGGCGATCGGCGCTCCCTGGATCTCGACGCGGTCGCTGAGCAGCAGCGCCAGTATATCGAGCGCCGCGCCGAACGACAGCATCAGCACCAGCGGCGATGGTTCGGTGGCGGTTGGGTACGGCCACCGCGCCGGAAGCAGGCGCCACAATGCAGCCGCTGCCGCGATGACGGCTGCGAGCAGCAGCGGCAGATGCAGCAATTCGGGGATCGAATCGGCCAGCGGGCGGCCGAAGACATTGGCGCCGAACAAGGTCAGCGTCGCGCTCACGATGGTGAGCGCGTTCAGGCCGAGACGGTCGAGATCGACAAAGCCGGCCACCAGCGTCAGCGTCTGGAAACCGCCGGTCTTCCAGTTGAGGTAGAGGCCGGCTTCCGCGGCCGCCGCCGCGATCAAGGCGGCCGTTGCGACGTGCGCGCGCACCCGTGTCGGCGCCGCGCCCCGCGCCCATGCGGTCAGCAGCACCGGCAGGACGCCAACAGGGATCACCAACGGGTCGCCGATGACGCCGAGCGCGAGGAGGACGGCGCCGGCGACGAGGGACGGCAAGCTGCTGCCGCGGGGCGCACCGAACGCCCGGTCGAAACAATGGAACGCGGCGATGCCATAGAGCACCGAGCCGATATGGATGGCCGACAGCAGGATCAGCCACAGGATGCCGGGGCGCAGCAGGGGTACGCCGAGCACGGCAAGGACGATGAGGACACCGGTCAGCATCGCGCGCCGGCCGCGCACGCGGCTGGCAACGACGCAGACCGAGAGCACGACGGTAATGCTCCAGGTGATCGCCGGCTGCAGGATCAGCAGCGCCGGGCTGGTGGGCGGCAGCCCGAACGCGGGCGCGATCGCGGCCAGCAGCGCCGACAACGCGATGTCGGAGGTCCAGAAGTCGGGCGGGGTCAGCACCCAGCCCTTGAGCCGCCAATTGCCTTTCAGCAGGTCCAGACCAGCGAGAAACGAATTCACCTGATCGGACGATTTCGCGAACAGGGAAGACGGGTGATAATACGCCGTTGCCAGAACGGCAGCGCCGCCGATCATCAACACCAGTCGAAGCGCGAGCATCGCGGCGCGGCGGGGCATGGTTTCCGAGCGACTCGCCACTCCGCGCCCCTCCTGATCGGCTGCAACCGCGTGCCGCGGCGACCCGTCGGTTGCCTGCGCCGCGGGATTGAGTCAACCGTGGCGCCGGCGTGTCGGGGGGGAGCAGCGGCCATGCAGCCAGTCGTGATCGGCGTCGATGTCGGGACCGGGAGCGCGCGGGCGGGGGTGTTCGACCTGCGTGGCCGAAGACTCGGCGGTGCCGTGCGCCCGATCCGGGTGTGGCGGCCGCGGCCGGATTTCGTCGAGCAGTCGTCCGAGGATATCTGGCAGGCGGTCTGCACCGTGGTGCGGGAGGCGATGGCGCAGGCCGGCGAGGTGGCGGTGCAGGGGATCGGGTTCGATGCGACCTGTTCGCTCGTGGCGCTGGATGCGCAGGGCGCGCCGGTTACGGTGAGCCCGGACGGGGGCGATGCCCAGAACGTCATCGTCTGGATGGACCATCGCGCGCACGACCAGGCCGAGCGGATCAACGCCATCGGTGGCGAGGTGCTGCGCTATGTCGGCGGCCGCATCTCATTGGAGATGCAGACGCCGAAGCTGCTGTGGCTGCGCGAGCAGCTTCTCGCCTCCTGGGATCGCTCGGCGCTGTTCCTCGACCTGCCGGATTTTCTGACGTGGCGCGCGACGGGGGCGGAGTCGCGTTCGCTGTGCTCCACGGTCTGCAAGTGGACCTATCTCGGTCACGAGGGGCGCTGGGACGCGGCGTTCTTCGAAGCGATCGGGCTCGGCGAACTGGTCCGCGAAGGTTTTTCGCGGATCGGCACGCGGATCGAGCCGATGGGCGTGCCGGTCGGCGAGGGGCTGACCGCGCGGGCGGCGGCGGAACTGGGGTTGCCGGAGGGCACCAAGGTCGGTACCTCGGCGATCGACGCGCATGCGGGCGGCATCGGCACGATCGGCGCGGCGATCGAAGGCGATCCCGCGCCGTCGCTCGATCGCCGGCTGGCGCTGATCTGCGGCACGTCGAGCTGCCACATGGGCGTCTCGGCCGGCCCACGCTTCGTGCCCGGTGTCTGGGGCCCCTATTTCTCGGCGATGCTGCCTGGGCTGTGGCTGAACGAGGGCGGCCAGTCGGCGACTGGCAGCCTGCTCGATCACGTGGTGCACAGCCACGCGCGCGGTGCCGATATCGCCAAGGCGGCCGGCGAGCGCAGCGTCTACGATGTGCTCAACGAGCGGCTGGCGGTGCTGGCCGCGGGCCGCCCGTTCCCGGCGGCGCTGACGCATGGGCTGCATGTGCTGCCATATTTCCACGGCAACCGCTCGCCACGCGCCGACGCGACGCTGCGTGGCATGGTCAGCGGCCTGAGCCTGTCGGACACCGAGGACGATCTGGCGCTGCTGTATCTCGCGACGGTGCAGGGGATTGCCTACGGGACGCGGCACATCATCGAGGCGTTCAACGCCCAGGGCTATGCCATCGACACGATTGTCGCCTGCGGCGGGCTTTCGAAGAATCCCGTGTTCCTGCGCGAGCACGCGGATGCGATCGGCTGCGCCGTGGCGCTGCCGGAGGAGCCCGACGCGGTGCTGCTCGGTGCCGCGATTTTGGGGGCGGTCGCGGTCGGGGCCTATGCCGATATCCAGGCAGCGATGGCGGCGATGACGCGGGCGCACGTGGCCATCGCCCCGAGTGGCGGCAAGGTTTCGGCGTTCCACGACGCGAAGTACGCGGTGTTCAAACGGATGTACGAGGACCAGTTAGCCTATCGGGCGCTGATGACGTGAGCCCGGGGTTCCAAGGGCTCCGCCCTTGGCGGGGTCCAGGGGCAGCGCCCCTGGCCTTCTATTCGCCGGCCGCGTGCCCGTATCGTTCCAGCACGTCCACGACACTTCTCAGGATCAGGCTGCTGGGAGTGAGTTCGATCTGTCCGTCTCGCCACGCCGCGTAGTGGGTCGGCAAGTACTGGCTGACGAGCGTGGGTGGAATCGGCTGCGTCGCGAGGTCCGCGAGCAGGCGCTGCATGGCCGATTCCACTGCGGGCACTGGCCAGTAGTAGCGCAGCCGGTCGCTCAGGCTGAATTCGCGGGCGATGCGATCGGCTTCCGGATAGTAGCCGCGCCACCAGGACGGGTCGCGCGCCATTGCCGCCTCCAACGCCGCCCGCACCCCCGGGCCACGCGCCGGATCGAGGTCGGCGGCGATGGCGTCGAGCGCGAACACCGCCTCGCGCAGCGCAAATGTCAGTTCCGGCCCGACCTTGAGGATGGCGAAATGTCCGGCGACCAGGGCGCGCAATGCCGGTTCACGCTGGTAGTCGGTGGAGTGCGCCTCGAACACCACGCCATCGTGCGCGGCGAGCGCCGAAATCAGGGCGCCGGCCGCCTCGGGCTGGTAGTCGTGCACGTCGTCCTGGCCGAATTCGACGCCGGGCTGCACGACCACGCCGGCGGCGCGGGCGAGGGCCGCCTCCAGCCCGCGCGCGGCGAATGCGCTGCGGTGCAACATAAGCGTACGCTCGAGATCCTCGGCGCGGGTCACGGCCAGATGGTCCATCGCCTCCCGCGCGCCGCCGGGTGTCGGCACTTCGGTGCCGATGACGTAGACGGGGGGTGGTAGCCCGGCGCCTGCGGCCGCTGCTTCGGCGACGGCGCACAGGTCGGCGGCGCGCTCGGCGATAACCTTGGGCGGCAGCGGTTCGGCCTCGTCGGCGCACGCCATGCTCGCGTCCAGATGCAGCTTGCGGTAGCCGGCGGCGGCGAAGGCGGCGACCAGGGTTTTCGCACGCTGCATCGCCTCGGCGGCCGGCAGCTTGCGCCACGGGTTCGGCCCGAGATGGTCGCCGCCGAGCAGCAGCAGGTCGTGCGGCAGCCCGAGCGTCTCGGCCTGGGCGAGCAGCCGGTCGCGGAACGCGGCGGGAGTCAGGCCGGTGTAGCCGCCGTCCTGGTTGACCTGGTTGCAGGTCGCCTCCACCAGCACCAAGCTGTTCTGCGCCGCCGCCCGCCGGATGGCGGCTTCCAGCACCCGCGGGTGCGCGGAGCAGACCGAGGTAACGCCGACGGCCTCGCCGGCGCGATTGCGGGCCAGACGGTCGAGGAAGCGCGCGGCAGCGTCCATGTCAGCGTGCCCCTGCGAGAAATGCATCGAGTTCTGCCGGCGTCGAGTTGCCCTCCATCGGGCCGACCCGGGTGACGGCGAGGGCGCCGGCGGCGTTGGCGCGGCGCGCGGCCTCGGCGGGCGGGCGGCCTTGCAGCATCACCGCGACGAACGTGGCGCCGGCACAGTCGCCGGCCCCGGTCGGGTCGCGTTCCTCCACCGAGAATGCGGGGACTTCGATCGTGGTCGTGCGATCCAGATAGGTGCTGCCGGCGGCGCCGCGCTTGAGGAACACGTACTCCGCCCGGCCACGCAGCAGTTCGTGCGCCGCTTCCACCGGGGTGGCATCCGGGCGGAGGAATTGCAGGTCCGCCTCGCTCGGCAGCAGGATGTCGGCGCGCGCTGCGAGATCCTGGATCAGGGCCGCATTTCCGGGGCGGTTGAGCAGTTCCACCCGCACGTTCGGGTCGAACGACAATTTCGCGCCGGCCGCTGTGGCCAGCGCCACCGCCCGGCGCGTGACCTCGCCCATCTCGGGCGAAAACAGCGAGGAGCCCATCACGTGCAGGATCTTGCAGCCCTTGAACGCGGCGGCGTCGATATCGGCCGACGCCAGCCGGCCGGCGGCGGAATTGCCCATGTGGAAGATGAAGCGGCGCGAGCCGTCGCTGCGATAGGAGACGAAGGCCACGCCGGTGGCAACGTCCGCGACGGCGCGGATGCGGCTGACGTCGACGCCATTCTGCGTCAGCCGGTCGAGCACGCAGCGGCCGAAATCGTCGTCGCCGACGCAGCCGAGCATCGCCGTGCTGGCGCCCATGCGCGCCGCCTGGTCGATGAAGATGGCTGGTGCGCCAGAGGGATAGGGGCCAGCGAACGTGCCAGGATGGCGGAATCCCTGGTCCGGCGCGGTGGCCACCATTTCGACCAGGATCTCGCCGAGCGTGACGATCTGCGGCACCTTGTTTCCTCCGTGTTGTCTATCGCAAACAAATGCTCGTATCGTGAGCAGATAAACCAGAACGTCCAAAGGCTCCAGCATGTCGGATGAGGCCGATCCGTCCCGCCGGGGGCAGGCAGGCGACCGGCTCGAACCGGCGGCGCGCGCCGCCTGGCTCTATTATATCGGCGGCCGCACGCAGGACGAGATCGCCGCCGAACTCACCATTTCGCGGCAGGCGGCGCAGCGGCTGGTGTCGCTCGCGCTCAGCGAGAAGCTGATCAAATTCCGCGTCGATCATCCGATCGCCGCCTGCATGGATCTCGGCCAGGCGCTGACCGAACGCTACGGGCTGCGCTATTGCGAGGTGGTGCCGGCCGCCGGGCCGACCGGCGGGCTCGCCAGCGTCGCGGTCGCCGGCGCGCGCTATCTGGAGCGGTGGTTCGCGCAAAAGGCGCCGCAGGTGCTGGCGGTGTCCACCGGCCGCACGCTGCGCGCAATTGCGGCGGAGCTGTCGCCGATGGAGGCGCCGCAGCACAAGCTGTTCTCGCTGTGCGGCATTATCGCCGCCAACGGCCGTGCCATCGCGACCGAACCAGTGATGCGGATGGCCGAGCGCACCGGTGCGCAGTGCTATCCGATGCCGCTGCCGGTGGTCGTCAACACCGTCGCCGAGCGCGAGGCGCTGCAATCGCAGCGCGCCTTCCAGTCGCTGCGGGAGATGCTGGAGGAGACGCGCTGCATCCTGGTCGGGGTCGGCCATATTGGCTGGCAGGCGCCGCTGCACGCCTCCGGCTGCATCACCGACAGCGAATTGACCGAACTGATCGAGGCCGGCGCGGTCGGCGAAATTGCCGGCCGGGCGTTCGATTCGCGCGGGCGCACGGTCGAGGGCTCGATCAACGATCGCGTCACCGGCCTCGCACTCACGCCAAATGCGGCGCGCGTGACGGTGGGCGTGGGCGCCGGCCCATCGAAGGTGCTGGCGCTGCGCGGGGCGCTGGAGGGGGGGCTGATCAACGCCATCATCGCCGACGAACCAACGGCCGCGGCGATACTGGGGGCCGAACGAAGCGACTTGACAACGCCCGAACGTTTCTGATCATCTGCTCACAGGCTGGGCACAAGCCCAGGTCTTTGTTGCTGGAGAGGAAACGGAACAATGGCTCTGAGGCACCTTCTTGCCGGTGCGGCGATGCTTGCCATGGGCGCAGGCGCGGCATCGGCGGCGACCATCACCATCGCGACCGTGAACAACGGCGATATGATCAAGATGCAGAAGCTGGCCCCGAAGTGGGAGGCCGCGACCGGCAACAAGATCAACTGGGTGGTGCTGGAAGAGAACGTGCTGCGCCAGCGCGTCACCACCGACATCTCCACCAAGGGTGGCCAGTTCGACATCCTGACCATCGGCAGCTACGAGACGCCGATCTGGGGCAAGCAGGGCTGGCTGGTGCCGTTGGATTTCCCCGCCTCGTACGACCTCGCCGACGTGTTCCCCGGCGTGCGCGACGCGCTCTCGAACGGCGGCAAGCTGTATGCGGCGCCGTTCTACGCGGAAAGCTCGTTCACGTTGTACCGCAAGGATCTGTTCGACGCCGCCGGCCTGAAAATGCCGGAGAAGCCGACCTACGACGAGATCGCACAATTCGCCGACAAGCTCACCGACAAGTCAAAGGAGCAGTACGGCATCTGCCTGCGCGGCAAGGCCGGCTGGGGCGAGAACATGGCGCTGGTCGATACGCTGGTGAACGGGTTCGGCGGCCAGTGGTTCGACGTGAAGTGGGATGCGCAGCTCAACACCAAGCCGTGGCACGACGCGCTGACCTGGTACGTGGACCTGCTGCACCGCGACGGCCCGCCCGGCGTGACCAGCAACGGCTTCAACGAAAATCTGGCGCTGTTCACCACCGGCCATTGCGGCATCTGGATCGACGCGACCAGCGCCGCCGGCCTCGTCTACGACAAGACCACCAGCCAGGTGTGGGACAAGACGGCATTCGCCGCCGCTCCGCATGGCGTGACGTCGAACGGCACCGGCTGGTTCTGGGCCTGGGCCATGGGCGTCCCGACCACGTCGAAGAACCAGGACGCGGCGAAGAGCTTCCTCGCCTGGTCGACCTCGAAGGAATACATCAAGCTCGTTGGTGACACCTTCGGTTATACCGTGCTGCCGCCCGGCACGCGCATCTCCACCTATGCGACTCCCGACTACCTCAAGGCGGCACCGTTCGCCGAGACGGTGAAGGCCTCGATCCTGACGGCGGACATCACCAAGCCGAGCGTGAACCCGGTGCCGTATGTCGGCATCCAGTACGTCGCCATCCCCGAGTTCCAGGCGATGGGCACGCAGGTCGGGCAGTTGGTGGCCTCCGCACTCGCCGGCCAGTCGACGGTCGATGCGACGCTGAAGCAGGCGCAGGACAGCGTGAGCAGCACGATGGAGCAGGCTGGCTACAAGTAACCAGCCCTCGCGCGGCCCGGAGCGACAGCTCCGGGCTGTTCTGCTCGTTCAGCGGAGTGCCATGACGATGAGTCACGCGAACGCTGTCGCCGGTGCCGCACCGAACGCCGCGCGCCGGGCCAAGAGCATCGGCGCCCAGGTCAACACGCTGCCGATGCTCGCGCCCGCAGTGGGTCTGTTGCTGGTATTCTCGTTGGTGCCACTGGCGGCGACTGTCTATTTCAGCCTGTTGCGCTACAATCTGCTCAACCCGGCGATCCACGGCTTCGCCGGTTTCCGGAACTACTATTACCTGTTCAAAGATCCGGCGCTGTACCACTCGCTGTTCATCTCGGTGGTCATGGTCGGCGAGGTGCTGATCGTCACCATCGGCATCGCTGCCGTGCTCGCCTCACTGTTCCAGAAGCAGTTCTTCGGCCGCTCGATCGCGCGCGTGCTTGTGATCTCACCGTTCTTCGTCATGCCGACGGTGAGCGCGCTGATCTGGAAGAACCTGTTCATGCATCCGGTGAACGGGCTGATCGCGTGGATCACGCGCAGCCTCGGCCTCGGCGTGATTGACTTCTTTGCCGACTGGCCGGTCACCGCCGTGGTCTTCATCGTGTCCTGGCAGTGGATGCCGTTCGCCTTCCTCATCCTGCTCACCGCGCTGCAGTCGCTCGACGAGGAGACGCGGGAGGCGGCGGATCTGGATGGTGCCGGCCCAATCTCGATCTTCTTCAACATCGAGGTGCCGCATATGGGCCGCGCCATCGCGGTCGTGACGATGATGGAAACCATCTTCCTGCTCGGCGTCTTCGCCGAGATCTACGTCACCACCTCCGGCGGGCCGGGCGATTCGACGACCAACCTGACGTTCCTGATCTACGAGCGCGCCCTGCTGGCGTTCAACGTGGGCGGCGCGTCGGCGGCGGGCGTGATCGCCATCATCCTGGCCAATATTCTCGCAACCTTCATGGTCCGCATCGTCGGCAAGGAGCTCGACGTATGAACCAGCGCGCGCAATACCATCCCGTCGCCGGCACGTTCGCGTGGATCGCGGCAGTGCTGATGTTCTTCCCGATCTTCTGGATGTTCCTGGCCAGCTTCAAGACCGAAATCGGCGCCATTGCCACGCCGCCGGAAATCGTCTTCGCGCCGACGCTGGAGAACTACAGCACCATCCTCGAACGCGCCGACTACCCCAGCTTCGCGCTCAACAGCGTCATCATCTCGGTCGGCGCCACGGCGCTGGCCCTGGTGCTGGCAGTGCCGGCAGCCTATGCGATGGCGTTCTACCCGAGCAAGCGCACGAAAAGCACCTTGCTGTGGATGCTGTCCACCAAGATGCTGCCGGCCGTCGGCGTTCTGGTGCCCATCTACCTATTCGCGCAATCGCTTGACCTGCTCGACACGCGGACGGCGCTGGTCATCCTGAACATGCTGATGAACCTGCCGATCGTGGTCTGGATGCTGTTCACGTTCTTCAAGGAAATGCCGAAGGCGATCATCGAGGCGACCCGCATCGACGGTGCCTCCCAGTGGCAGACGGTGGTGCTGGTGCTGCTGCCGCTGGTGCTGCCGGGCATCGCCTCCACCGCGTTGTTGAACATCATCCTGTGCTGGAACGAGGCATTCTGGAGCCTGAACCTGACGGCGCACAACGCAGCCCCGCTGACCGCGTTCATCGCCAGTTTCTCGGCACCGCAAGGCCTGTTCTGGGCGAAGCTGTCGGCGGCCTCCACGCTCGCGATCGCGCCGATCGTCGTATTCGGTTGGTTCAGCCAGCGCCAGCTCGTCAGCGGACTGACGTTCGGCGCCGTGAAGTAGCCACTCTCTGTCTTGGAGGAGACCGACCATGTATCTCGAGAAATACAACCTGAAGGGCCGCACCGCCGTGGTCACCGGGGGCGGGCAGGGCATCGGCTTCGCCTGCGCGCAGGCGCTCGGCGAGGCGGGCGCCGCGGTCGTGGTTGCCGAGAAAGTGCCGGAGCGCGTCGAGAGCGCGGTGAAGCAGTTGCAGGCGCTGAAGATCGACGCGAGCGGCGCGGTGCTCGACGTGACCGATTCGGCCGCCGTCGAGGCGCTGGCTCAGAAAGTCGGCAACGCCGAGATCCTGGTGAACAATGCGGGCGTCGCGATCAGCGACGTGCGCGCCGAGGATACCAGCGACGAGCACTGGCGCTTTCACATGTCCATCAACGTGGACGGCCTGTTCTATTGCTGCCGTTCGTTCGGCAAGCAGATGCTGGCGCACGGCAAGGGCAGCATCGTCAACATCGGCTCGATGTCCGGTTTCATCGTCAACAAGCCCCAACCGCAATCATTCTACAACGCATCGAAGGCGGCGGTACATCACCTGACCAAGTCGCTCGCCTGCGAATGGGGCGCGCGTGGCGTGCGCGTGAACGCCGTCGCTCCCACCTATATCGAGACGCCATTGACGAAGTTCGGCACGGAGAACAAGGCCATGGCCGATGTGTGGCTGGAGATGACGCCGATGGGCCGCGTTGGCCAGCCGGAGGAGATCGCCTCGACCGTGCTGTTCCTCGCCTCCGATGCCGCGAGCCTGCTCACCGGCAGCATCGTGCTCGCGGACGGCGGCTACACCTGCTGGTAAGGCCACGACCATGAAACTGCAGGGCAAGGTCGCCATCATCACAGGTGGCGCCCGCGGCATCGGCCGCGCCATCGGCGAACGCTACGCCGCGGAAGGTGCGCGCGTGGTGGTCGCCGATCTCAACGAGGCCGAGTGCAAAGCAACCGCCGCGGCGATCGGCAACGGCGCGTTGGGCGTCGGCGTCGACGTCACCAAGCAGGCCAGCATCGACGCACTGGTTGCGACGGTCGTGCAAACCTGCGGCGGCATCGACATCCTGGTCAACAATGCCGGCGTGTTCGACATGGGGCCGCTGCTGGAGATCACGCACGAGAGCTACCACAAGATCTTCGCCGTCAACGTCGAGGGGCTGCTGTTCACGTTGCAGGCGGTAGCGCGGCAGATGGTCAAGCAGGGCCGCGGCGGCAAGATCGTCAATTTCGCCTCGCAAGCCGGTCGGCGTGGCGAAGCGTTGGTGGCGGTCTATTGCGCGTCGAAAGCCGCGGTCATCAGCATCACCCAGAGTGCCGGGCTGGCGCTGGCGAAGGACAGAATCAACGTGAACGGCATCGCGCCCGGCGTGGTCGACACGCCGATGTGGGACCGGGTGGACGCGCAGTTCGCAAAATACGAGAACCTGCCGCTCGGCGAGAAGAAGAAGCAGGTCGGGCTCGCGGTGCCGTATGGCCGCATGGGCACGCCGGACGACATGACCGGCATGGCGCTGTTCCTCGCCAGCGCCGATAGCGACTACATCGTCGCGCAGACCTACAACGTCGACGGCGGCAACTGGATGAGCTGACGGCAGAGAAGGGCAGGGCCGTGAGGCCCCTGCACCCCTTAACTGGTCTGTCCGCGCTGACGGCGCAGCAGCGACTCGCGAACATCCTCGATGGCGGAGCGCAGCAACTGCGTCATCACGCCGTAGGCATCAGTCGCACGGCCGTCGCGGATCGCTTCCATCACGCCCTGATGCTGGCGGAGCGAGTATTCCGGGGTGTGATGGCCCGACGACCAGCCGAAGCGGAACGAGGCCTGCAGCGAGCTTTCGATCACCGCGCCGAACGAGGCAAGAAAGTAGTTCCCGGTCGCATCCAGGATCGACTGGTGGAAGCGCAGGTCCGACTCGATCAGTTCCGTCGAACTGCCCTGGAAACGGAACATGTCGGTCAGTGCCCGTTCGATGCGGGCGACGCTCTCGGGTGAGCGCCGCTCGGCGGCAAGTGCCGCCGCGGAGGGCTCGACGATTTTCCGAACTTCGAACAGCCCGGTGACGAATTCGTCGGTCGGCGCCGCGTGCAGGTTCCAGGCCAGTACTTCGGGGTCGAGCATGTTCCACTCGGTGCGGGGGCGCACTAGCGTGCCGACCTTCTGGCGGCTGACGATCAGCCGCTTGGCTGCCAGCAACTTGAACGCCTCGCGCAGCGCCGAGCGGGAAACCGAGAGGCTGACGCACAGTTCGATCTCGGTCGGCAGCGGTTTGCCGGGCGGATGCAGCCCGGCGACGATGCGTTCGCCGAGCGTGTTGGCGATGCGCTCATGCAGGTTGCGCCCGGCCGCCTCGCCGAGTTTGGCGGCGCTGCCGATATGCAGCGCGCCGGGCGGCGGTGCACGGACGTCGATCGGTGCTGCGGTCACGCGCCCTGGCCCCCGCGCGCCAGCGTGGCCGCCGCGGCCGCGCGGGCCGAGCCTGCCGCGGCTGCGGCCAACCGGCGGCGTGCCTGCAACTGCTGGTCCACGAGTACACCGAGCAGGATCACCGTGCCCATCACGGCGAAGTTGAGCGAGTTCGGGATGCCCAGGATGTTCACCAGGTTCTGCAGCACTTGCAGCAGCGCCGTGCCGAGCACGATGCCGACGATCGATCCCTCGCCGCCGCGCAGGCTGCAGCCGCCGAGCACCGCGGCCGCGATCGCATAGAGTTCGTAGAAATTGCCGAACGAACTCGGCGAGACGGAATTCGTGTAGAACACCAGCAGGATCGTCGAGATGCCGGCGAGGCCGCCGCTGATGACATAGGCAGTGGCGATCACGGCGCCCGTGCGGATGCCGGAGAACCGTGCCGCTTCCTCATTCTTGCCGACGGCGTAGAGCCAGCGGCCGTAGACCGAGCGGTGCAGCACGATGCCCATGACCAGCGCGAGCACGATCAGGAAGATGAACGTGTTCGGAACGTGGAAGATGCTGCCGGAGGCGATGTCGCTGATCGTGTCCGCCTCGTCGCCGTAGCCGAAACCGCGGGTGGTGTCCGTCGTGTAGTAGCGCGCCGCGCCGCGATAGATCAGCAGCCCGCACAGCGTCACGATGAACGGCTGCATCTTCAGCCGCGTCACCAGGAACGCCTGCAATCCACCCAGCACCAGCCCGCCGGCCACCACCAGCAGCACGCAGAACGGCCACCAGATCTCGTATTTGGTCAGCAGATCGACGAACACCACGCCGAGCAGCGCGAACATCGAGCCGACCGACAGGTCGATGCCGCCGGTGATGATCACCAGCCCCTCGCCGATCGCGAACACGCCGAACAACCCGATCAGGTTGGCCATGTTCAACAGATTCACGCCGGACAGGAAGGCCGGATTGATCGCGCCCGTGATCGCCGACACCACGATCAGCAGCACGAACAGGCCGAGTTCTTTCTTCATCATGCGGCCGCTCCTGCCGGTTCGAGCGTCTGGCCGATCGCCAAGCGCAACACGTTGTATTCGCTGAACTGCTCGCGCTCCAGCATGCCGCTGATCCGCCCTTCATGCATCACTGCCACCCGGTCGGAGACGCCGATCACCTCCTCCATGTCCGACGAGATCATCACGATGGCGACGCCGCGGTCGGCGAGGCCTCGCATCAGCGCATAGATCTCGGCCTTGGCGCCCACGTCGATGCCGCGCGTCGGTTCATCGAAGATCATCACGCGTGGCTGCATCGAGAGCCACTTGGCCAGCACCACCTTCTGCTGGTTGCCGCCGGACAGCGTGATCGCCTGGGAATCGACGCTCGGCGCCTTGATCGACAGGCTCTTTGCCTGCTGCTGCGCAATGCGCTGCTCCGCGCCGCGGTTGACCATCCAGAGCCGCGCATGCACCAGCAGGCTTGCCAGCGTCACGTTCTCGCGGATCGGCAGTTCCAGCACGAGGCCAGATTTCTTGCGGTCCTCGGGGATCAGGTAGATGCCCTGCCGGATCGCATCGCGCGGGTTGGCCACGCGCACCGCCTTGCCGTCCAGCCGGATCTCGCCGCCCAGCACCCGGTCGATGCCGAACACGGCGCGGGCGAGCGAGGTGCGGCCCGCGCCGACCAGCCCGGCCAGGCCGAGGATTTCGCCGTGTTGCACCGAAAGGTTGATCTGCCGGTCGGGGAAGGCGGGGGTGACGAGGTCGACGATGTCGCAGCCGCCCGGCCGCGCGGGTTGCTTGGGCGGAATGTACAGCGATTTCAGGTCGCGCCCGATCATCAGCCGGATCATGACGCCGTGGCTGAGCTCCGTGCGCGCCAGTTCGCCGACCGTGCGCCCGTCGCGCAGCACCACCACGCGGTCGGCGCAGGTCATGATCTCGCCGAGGCGATGGGTGATATAGATCACCGAGATGCCGTGCGCCTTGAGGTCGGCGATCACCTGCAGCAGCCGCTCGGTTTCGGTCAGCGTCAGGCTGGAGGTCGGCTCGTCCATGATGATCACGCGCGCGTCGATCGAGAGCGCCTTGGCGATCTCCACCATCTGCCGCTGCGCGATGGAAAGGTTCTCCACCAGCGTGTCCGGCATGAAATCCGCGCCCAGCCGCTTCAGCAGCGGCGCCACGCGCGCGCGCAGGCCCGCGTTGTCCACCAGCTTCAGCGGCCCGCCGACCAGCTTTTCGCGCCCGATGAACACGTTGGCCGCGACATCAAGATTCTCGAACAGGTTCAGTTCCTGGTGCACGAAGGCGATGCCGGCCCGTGTCGCCTCGGTGACCGTCAGGGTCGCATGCTCGCGCCCGTCGATGCGCACCGTACCTGCGGTCGGCGGGGTCACGCCGCCCAGGATCTTCATCATCGTGGACTTGCCGGCGCCGTTCTCGCCGATCAGGCCGAGCACTTCACCGCGCTGCACGCGCAGGCTGACATTGTCCAGCGCCGTGACGCCGGGATACGTTTTCGTGATCCCGGACAGTTCCAGTAGCGTCTCCGCCATTCGGCGTTTCCTCCCGCGCGATCCCCGGCGGCGCACGGCCGCCGGGGCTTGAAGCGTAGCGGCGCTTATTTGCCGAGCAACGACTTCAACTTCGCACCGAAGTCCGCGACGTTCGACTTGTCGATCACCTGCGTCGCGACGATCAACTTGCCATCCGCCGGCACCCAGGACTTGTCGCCGTTCAACGTCTTGATGATGTTGACCGCCGACAGGTAGCCGAACTCATACGGCTGCTGCACGATCGTCGAGCTGATCGTGCCGTCGGAAATCCCGCGCAGCGTGCGCTGGTCTTCGTCGAAGCCGACGATCTTGACCGTGCCGGCCTTGCCCGCCGCCTTCACCGCATCATAGATCAGCGGCGTCTCGTAGCTCCACAGCCCGGACAGCAGCGCGATGTCGGGGTATTTCACCAGCACGTTTTCCATGTTCGCCTTGGCCTTGGCGAAGTCCACCTGGTCGGTAAACACGTCGACCAGTTCGACCTTGGTGCCGGCGATGGATTCCTTGATGCCCTGCACGCGCTCGCGCGCGTTGTCGGCGTCCAGCGTGCCGACGAACAGCGCGATCTTGCCGCCGTTCGGGATCGCCTTCTTGATCTCCTCGCCCGCCTGCCGGCCGGCAGCGACGTTGTCGGTGCCGATATAGGCAACGCGCTTGCTCTGCGGCGCGTCGCTGTCGGTGGTGATCAGCACCGCCTTGGCGGCCACTTTGTCCAGTTCTTCGGTCGCGTGCGGCGCGTCATCGACCGAGATCGAGATGCCGGCGACGCCGCGGACCAGCAGATCGTCCAGTTCGCGCCGCTGCCCGGCGGCGGTCGCGTCACCGGTAACGATCAGTTGGATATTGTACTCGGGGTGTTCCTTCTGCGCCTTCTCCAGGCCGCGGCCGGCGATGGTCCAGAAATCGGCGGCGGCGTTGGTGACCAGGGCAATGGTCTTCTTTTCCTGGGCATGCGCAGTACCGGCAAGCAGCCCAAATGCCAGCGCACCCGCCAGAACGGGGACGAAAAGTGACTTCACGGTTCAACTCCCTAAGTGTTTCTTACTGCAGCGCGACAGGTATCGATGACGCACGGTGGCCCGGATTTCAAATGTCGGACCAAAGCACGCCCCTGTGGCGTCGTTTGCTGTCGCGGGACGGATTAAGTCATGCAATTGGCCGGAAGGGAAGCCCCGCCGCGGCACCCGCTCAAAGGAGTTGCAGCAGCTGCGCCTTCAGATAGGCGCTCTCCGGCAGCAGCGGATGCACCGGGTGGTCCGGCCCGGCGCCGCCTGCGAACACGATGCGGGCATCACGCCGTGCCCGCTGCACGCCCTCGGCGATGGTGGCTGCGAACAGGTCGGGCGGCGCGTGGTGGCTGCAGGAGGCGACGAACAGGAACCCGCCTGGCGCCACCAGCGGCGCCGCCAGCCGCGCCATTCGCCCATAGGCGCGCAGCCCGTTGGCCTGGTCCTTCTTCGATTTCGCGAAGGCCGGCGGATCGCAGATCACGATGTCGAATGTTTCGCCGGCCTGGGCGAGCTCGGTCAGCACGTCGAACGCATCACCGCGCCGCGTCGCCACACGCGCGGCGAACCCGTTCGCCTCGGCGGCCTGCGTCGCCTTGTCCAGCGCCGGAGCGGACGCGTCCACCAGCGTCACGTGTGCGGCGCCGGCGGCGGCGCAGCGCAGGCCAAAAGCCCCGGTGTGGCAGAACACGTCCAGCACGCGGGCGCCGGAGGCGAGGGCCGCCACGCGGTCGCGGTTTGGCCGCTGGTCGAAGAACCAGCCGGTCTTTTGCCCGGTCAGCGGATCGATCGGAAAGCGCACGCCGCCTTCGTCGACCATCGCGGCGGAGTCGGTGCCGAACAGCAAATCGACGCGTTCCGGAAGGCCCTCGTGGGCGCGCACCGGGGAATCATTGCGCCCCACTACGGCGCGAACCGGCAGAATCTCGGTCAGCGCGGCGATGATTTCGGTTGTCAGCCGGTCCATGCCGGCGGTGTTGGCCTGGAGCACGAACACGTCGCCGTAGCGGTCGACGATCAGGCCGGGCAGGCGGTCCGCCTCGGCGTGCACGAGGCGGTGAAACGGGCTGTCGGTCATCCGCGCCCGCAACGACGCGGCCGAGCCGATCCGGTCCCGTACGAACGCCGCGTCGATTACCGCGGCCGGGTCGCGGTCCAGCAGCCGCGCGGCGATCAGGCTGTGCGGGTTGAACATGAAGGTGCCGAACCGCCAGCCATCGTCGCCCTCCAGCCGCACCGGCGCCCCCGGGGGCATCTGCCGGTATTCCGGCTGCATGGCGATCTCGTTGCTGAACGCCCAGGGGTGGCCGGATTTCAGCCGCCGTTCCTGCCCCTTGTTCAGCCGCAGCAGCGGCCGCCCTGCTTCGCCACGATCAAGCGGCAATGGCAAGCCCGTGCGGCAGCACCGCGCGCAGGGCCGTCACCAGGGCATCCATCATCGCGTCGGTGTGCAGCGGCGTCGGCGTCAGTCGCAGCCGCTCGTGGCCAACCGGCACGGTCGGGAAGTTGATCGGCGTCGCGTAGATGGAGAACTCGTCGAGCAGCCGGCGGCTGACCTCCCGGCACAGCGCGGCCTCGCCGACATGCACCGGAACGATGTGGCTGACGGAGGGAATGCGCGGCAGCCCGGCCGCGTCCAGCATCGCCTTCAGCCGCTCCGCCCGCTCGAATAGTTTTGCCCGGCGCGCCACATCCGCCCGCACGTGCCGAACGCTGGCCAGCGCCGCCGCAACCGTGGTTGGCGGCAACGACGTCGTGAAGATAAATCCGGAGGCGGTGGAGCGCAGCCAGTCGATCACCTCGGCGTCGCCGGCGACGTAGCCGCCATGGCAGCCGAAGCCCTTGGCGAGCGTGCCTTCGATCAGGTCGAGCCGGTGCAGCACCGCGTCGCGTTCGGCGACGCCGCCGCCGCTCGGGCCGTACAGGCCAACGGCATGAACCTCGTCCAGATACGTCATCGCGCCATGCCGCGCGGCGATGTCGCAAATGGCGGAAATGTCGGCGATGTCGGCGTCCATCGAATAGACGCTCTCGAAGGCGACAAGCTTGGGCGCGTCGGCCGGGGCGGCACGCAGCCGCGCTTCCAGGTCGTGCAGGTCGTTATGCGCAAACACATGCACGGTCGCCTTGGCGCCTTTGATCCCGGCGATCATGGACGCATGGTTCTTCTGGTCGGAGAACACATGCCAGTCCGGCAAACTCCGCAGAATCGTAGTCAGCGTCGCCTGGTTGGCGACATAGCCCGAGGTGAACAGCAGCGCCGCGTCCTTCTGGTGCAGGCTGGCCAGTTCCGCCTCCAGCGCGTCGTGCAGGTGGCTGGTGCCGGCGATGTTGCGGGTGCCCCCGGCGCCGGCGCCCATGCTGCGCGCGGCGTCCACCGCGGCGTCCACCACCGCCGGGTGCACGCCCATGGCGAGATAGTCGTTGGACGACCATACGGTGATCTCGCGCGTCCGGCCGCCGCGGTCGAGCGTGTAGACCGGAAATCTGGCCGCGTCCTTGCGCAGCGGCGTGAACGTCCGGTAGCGCCCCTGGGCGCGGATACGCTCAAGCTCGGCGCTGGCGGCGAGGCGGAACGGGTGCATGCGGCAGCTATCCTCTCGGGGCGCCCGACGCGGCGCGGGGCGTGCTGACTCCGATGTGTGGCTTCAAGGTCTGGCCGTGTCGTTGATACGAGTCAAAGCCGTCGATGGATGCGTTGCTCATCGCGCATAAATCCGGACTTCGCGCGGCGGCGAGCCTGGGTCGCCGCGCAAGCTGATCGTGATGCGGTCGGGGGTCACGCCATCCACCTGCAATTCATTCGCCACCAGGGTCGCGTCTTCCTGGCCCTGTTTGATGAACGTGTCTTGCACATCCCGGCTGGCCGATGTCGGAACCGGCGTCACCACCGCGAAAGCGACGTTCGGATTGTGCGATTCCGCCGCCAGCACGGCGTCATGCACCGAGGGCCCCCAGTCCTCGTCCGCGATTGCGAAGCTGATCGTCAGCAGCGGCAGTTTCGGCAGGTCCGGCTGCGCGAGCGTGGCCGCGGCCGGCCCGGTCGGCGTGCGCTCGAAGGTCCGCTGGTCCACCAGCTTGCAGCCGCCAAGCACCAGCAGGGCAGCGAGAAACAACCGTGCGGTGGAACACCCCCTCCCGTTGCGGGAGGAGGCTGGTTGGAGGGGGGAGGCAGCGCGGCTCAGCGGCTGTACTCCGGCTGTTCCCGGTCCAGCACCCGCTTGATGCTCTGCATGTGCAGCAGCGCGCTGTCGCGGCCCTCGTCCAGCATCTGCCGGTAGGTCCGCTCCGCCACGTCCGGCCGCACCGGCTTGAGCGGCCGGCCGGTGGAGAGCGCCAGCCGTTGCGCCTCGCAGGCGCGCTCCAGGTAATAGAGGTCGTCCCAGGCCTCGGCGATGCTGCGGCCGACCACCAGTACGCCGTGGTTGCGCATGAACACGATGTCCGCGTCGCCCAGGCTCGCCGCAATCCGGTCGCCCTCGCTCTCGTCCAGGGCCAGTCCGTTGTAGTCCTCGTCCACCACGGTTCGGCCGTAGAATTTCAGTGCCGACTGGCCCGCCCACAGCAGCGGCGGCCCCTCCAGCATCGCCAGCGCCGTCGCGTTCGGCATGTGCGTATGGAACGCGGCCCGGGCGCGCGGCACCTGCTTGTGCAGGCGCCCGTGGATGTAAAATGCGGTCGCCTCGGGCGCGCCGTGCCCCTCGATCACGTTGCCGTTGAAATCACAGACCAGCAGGCGGGAAGCCGTGACCTCGCCGAACGCCCAGCCGATCGGGTTGACCAGGAACAAGTCGTCGCGGCCTGGCACGCTTGCGGACAGGTGGTTACACACCCCTTCATGCATGCCAAGCTTGGCCGCCATGCGGAAGCATGCGGCAAGATCGACGCGTGCCTGCCACACGACCTCCCGGTCGAGGTCGGTATTGCGCAGCACCGGCGGGGCGGCGGACGGGCGGAGTTCCTGAGCCATGTGCGGTGCTCCTTCGGCGGCGAAAACTTGCAGGAACTGTGGGCGCGGGCAAGCCGCGCGCAAAGTCGGCAAGTCGGCGGGCGCGGCAAGGGGTCGCCTTGCTCTACCCCGATGTGCTCTCTAATAGCGTCTCGGCCCCTGGAGGAAACA
>Ga0302314_10005140_pt1 | contig 23903 bp, 23 predicted proteins | sample III_Palsa_N2_3_FD_200533 | JGI IMG/M metagenome (GOLD analysis project Ga0302314, IMG submission 200533) | Peat permafrost microbial communities from Stordalen Mire near Abisko, Sweden - III_Palsa_N2_3 | ecosystem: Environmental > Terrestrial > Soil > Palsa > Peat permafrost | place: Sweden... | reverse complement strand
CAGGGGATATGAGCCTCTATTCTGACGCTTCAGCGGCTACACTGTGTAACCGAAGCGATTGCAACGATGACGCAGCCATGGATGAATCACGCCTGATCGAGCTGGAAACCAAGCTCGCCTATCTGGAAGAGACCTTGCAGGTGCTCAACCAGGTGGTGGCGCGCCAGCAGAAGCAGATCGACCAGCTTGAGGCGCGCTGCCGCGAGCTGCTGGAGCGTGCCCGCAACTCGGCCGAGACGGTGTTCCGCGGCACCGCCGCGGACGAAGTGCCGCCGCATTACTGAGTCCCTGTTGCAGCCATGACCACCATCCAGCTCGACCAGTTCATTCCCGCTTCCATCGAGGCGGTGTACGACTACGTCACCCGACCGGGGCGGTGGAAGGAATGGCATCCGGCCTCGCTCGGCACACAGCAGCATGCCGACGAATCGCTGGCCGCGGGCGCCCGCTTCGAGGAGGACGTGCTCTCCGCCGGCATCAAGCGCCACCTGCGCTGGACCGTGGAGCAGGCCGAGCCTGGTGTGCGCTGGGCCGCCAGCGCGGTGATGGACGACGGCAGCACGGTGCACCTGCTGTATCAGTTCGAGAAGCGCAACACCGGCATGAACTTCACCCGCACCCTGCGCTACCAGGTCAAGCCGCTGCATCTGCGCCTGATCAATGCGCTGTTCATGTGGCGGAGGGTGCAGGCCGAGTCGCGGCTGGCGTTGAGCAATCTGACGCGGCATTTCGGCGCCAAGCGTTGAGGGGCATCGCTCAGGAACTGTAGCCTGGGAAGCACGCAGTGCTACCCGGGACGGCTCCGGCGATTGCGCATCCCGGGTAGCGCTGCGCGCTTCCCGGGCTACTTTGATTTTTGTTGGGCGGCCACAGGCCGCCCGCGACACGGCGCCCCTAAGGGTGGGTGCGGGAGCGGGCGGAAGGGCCCCGACCTACACCATCAAGCGCGGGCGTCGGCGGCCCCTCCCGCACCCATTGCTTCGCAAGCGCCGTGTCGGGGCCGCCCTACTGTTGAGGAGATTGTTGGTCCGCGTTACCAGCCAGCAGCGCCGCTTCCAGCTTCTTCCACCGCGCCAGTTCGCGCAGGTAAATGCGCAGCTCGCAATCGGCGCAGCCGCCGCCGCAACAGTCGTAATTCAGCGGCGGCTGTGGCTTCGGCGGCAGGGTTTGTGGAGCGTCAGGCATGATTGAAGCGGCAAGCATCGAGCGCAAATCTTAGCCTGCCGTCTGGCTGCTTGTGTTGAATCGCCCTCGTTTGCCCCCATTGCGGAAGTCATGACCATCTCCCTCTCGGTTCTCGATCTCGCGCCGGTGCCCACCGGCACCACCTCCGCCGAAGCCGCGCGCAGGACCGTGGACCTGGCCCGCCTGGCAGACCGCCTGGGCTACGCCCGCTACTGGTTCGCCGAGCATCACAGCATGGCCAGCGTCGCCAGCTCGGCGCCGGAAATCCTCATTGCCCATGTGGCGGCGGCGACGCAGCGCATCCGCGTCGGCTCCGGCGGCATCATGCTGCCCAACCATGCGCCGCTGCGCATCGCCGAGGCCTTCCACACGCTGGAGGCACTGTATCCCGGGCGCATCGACCTGGGCATCGGCCGCGCCCCTGGCTCCGAGCCGGCGGCGAGCCGCGCCCTGCGCGCCTTCGACGGCGAGCAATTCCCCTCCCAGCTGTCGGAGATGTTGGCGCTGTCGCGCGGCGAACTGCCCTCGGGGCATCCGTTGCGCCGCGTGCGGGTGATGCCGGAAGGCGTCAGCCTGCCGCCGATCTGGCTGCTCGGCTCCAGCGGCGCCAGCGCCCGCATGGCCGGCAGCGCCGGCATGGGCTACAGCTTCGCCAGCCATTTCAGCCCGACGCCGGCGGCGCCGGCGTTCGCCGCCTACCGCGAGCATTTCAACCCCTCGGCACAGTTTCCAAAGCCGCATGCCATCCTCGGCGTCGCCGTGGTCTGCGCCGAAGACGAGCAGCAAGCGCAACACCTGGCGCTGACCATGGACCTGGCGCGTCTGCGCATCAACCGCGGCGAATTCCTGCCCCTGCCCAGTCCGGAAGAGGCGCTGGCCTATCCTTACACCGAGGCCGAGCGCGAGGCGGTGCGGCATTATCGCAACATGAGCATCGTCGGTGCGCCGGACACGGTGCGGGCGCAGATCGAAGCCAAGGCGCAGGAAAGTGGTGCGGACGAGGTGATGGTGGTATCCAATCTGCACGGCCATGCCGAGCGGCTGCGTTCCTACGAGCTGCTGGCCGAGGCTTTCGGCCTCAGCGCCGGCTGATTGTTGGCACGCACCCTGCTGCCGTTTTGGGCGGAAGCTGCGGCGATGCCGCAGCCGGGGAACCCGGCCCGCTGAAGCAGGGTCACTTGTAGGTCTCGCATCCGCAGCCAGCACATTGTCGATCACATGAATTCGCGCATCGAGCCGACCCTGCAACCCGCCGCGCAACCTTCCGCGCAACCCTCTGCTGCGCCCGAGCTGCGCATCGATCCCGCGCATCGCACGGCGCGGCGGGCACCGTTGCAGGAGCCGGCGGGCGACTCGCCGCTATCCTGGATCTTCGGCCTGCTGCTGGCCTTGATCGCACTGGTGCTGATGCCGATCGTCGGCCTGCGCTGGCTGCCGCCGCCGACCAGCTCCTACATGCTGCAAAGCCCGGTGAAGCCGGTGCAATACCGCTGGGTGCCGGCGGCCAGCATCGCCGAGCCGATGCGCCGCGCCGTGGTGGCGGCGGAGGATCAGAAGTTCTGGAAGCACAACGGCTTCGACATCGATGCGATCCACAAGGCCGAGCAATACAACCTCGATCATGAACATCGCCGGCGCGGCGCTTCCACCATCAGCCAGCAGACCGCCAAGAACATGTTCCTCTGGCCCGGCGGCTATGTGCGCAAGGGCATCGAAGCGGCCCTGACCGTGCTGATCGAGAAGATCTGGGGCAAGGAGCGCATCCTGGAGATCTATCTCAACATCGCCGAGTTCGGCCCCGGCATCTACGGCGTGGAAGCGGCCGCGCAAAACTATTTCAGCAAGCCCGCCTCGGCCCTTACCCCCGAGGAAGCGGCGCGGCTCGCCGCGGTGCTGCCCAATCCGCGCCACTGGAGCGTGCGCGCGCCCGGCGCCTACGTGCAGTCGCGCATCGCCTGGATCATGAGACAGATGGGCTATGGCGCACCCGGCGCGCCGCAGGAGGAGCCGGAGCCGCCGGCTTCCGAATTGCCGGATGCGGACGACGGCGATGATGTGCCGGCAGCCGTTGTGCCCACCGCCGTTCCACCCGCTCCATCTGCTCCAGCCGCCGCGCCGCAGGCCGCTCCTGCCGATGCCGCGCCGGCATCAGCGCCGCCGCCCGCTCAGGGCGACAACCCGCCGCCAGCGCCTGCAGCCGCACCCGAAACCCCGCCGCCAGCCGCGGCCCAGCCGCCCCAATGAAGGCGATCTTTCAGGCCGTCTGTCCACTACTGCGTTGACCCGGCTGGCGGCACCTCCGGGGCTCAGGTACCGTGCTGGCCATCGCGGTTGGTGGCAAACAGGGGCGGTCAATGAAACAGGTCTACATCACCGGCTACGGCGGCCCGGAAAAACTGCAGCTGCGCGAAGCGCCGGACCCGCTGCCGCAGGCGGGCGAGCTGCGCATCCGCGTCCGCGCCAGCGGCATCAACTTCGCCGACATCCTGGCGCGCAAGGGCCTGTATCCGGACGCGCCGAAGCTGCCCTGCGTGGTCGGCTATGAAGTGTCCGGCGTGGTCGACGCGGTGGGGCCAGGCGTCGATGATCACTGGCAGGGCCGCGAGGTGTTTGCCCTGACACGCTTCGGCGGCTACGCCGATACCGTGGTGGTGCCCGTGCCGCAGGTGTTCGACAAGCCGGCCGCGCTGAGCCACGAGCAGGCCGCCGCCATCCCGGTGAACTATCTCACCGCCTGGCAGCTGATGGTGGTGGTTGGCTCGCTGTCGAAGGAGGAGGCGGTGCTGATCCACAACGCCGGCAGTGGCGTCGGCCTGGCCGCCATCGACATCGGCCGTCATCTCGGCGCCAAACTGTACGGCACCGCCAGCGCCGGCAAGCACGAGTTCCTGCGCGAGCGCGGCCTGCATCATCCCATCGACTACCGCGGCGCCGACTGGCGCCCGGAGCTGGACCGCCTCACCGAGGGCCGCGGCGTGGAGTTGATTCTCGACCCGCTCGGCGGCAACCACTGGAAGAAGAGCTACAAGGCGCTGCGCCACACCGGCCGGCTCGGCATGTTCGGCATTTCCAGCGCTGCCGAGTCGGGGCTGATCCGGCCGCTGGCTTTCCTCAAGATCGGCCTGACCCTGCCCTGGTTCAACCCGGTCAGCCTGATGAACGACAACCGCGCCGTGTTCGGCGTCAACCTCGGCCACATGTGGCACGAGAACAGCAAGATCCGGCCGTGGATGGAAATTCTGGTGCGCGGCATCGGCGAAGGCTGGGTGCGGCCGCACGTGGACAAGGCTTTTCCGTTGGCGCAGGTGGGCGAGGCGCAGAGCTACATCGAGGCGCGCAGGAATATCGGCAAGGTAGTGCTGGTGTCTTAGAGCGCCAGAAACAGTAGGCTGGGTTGAGGAACGAAACCCAGCAGTGCGTAGGGTGCGCAACGCGCACGCGTCACGCTGGGCTCGCGTATATCCGCGTGCGCGTTGCGCACCCTACGCACTGATTTCTACTCTCCCGGCAGATTGCGGCTCAGCATCTCGATCAGGCGCCGTTTGGTCGGAATCACCCACTCGCGCTTGAGCTGCGCCGATAGCAGGCCCACCGCTTCCAGCTCGTCGCACAGGTGCATCTGGTGCGCCAGGTCGAACAGGTCGAGCTGGCTGGTGAAGAGGCCGTCCTCGCCCACCTCAATGAAGGAGATGCCCGGTGTCTGGTAGGGGCTGCCGTCGGCGCGCAGGCCCGGCCCGCGGTTCCACCAGTGGGTGATGATGAGGTTGCCGCGCGTGGCATAGCGCTCGATCGGAAAGCTCCAGCCTTCCCAGCCGACCCGCATGTCACGGCCGTAGTGGGTGGCGCGGATCTCCTCGCGGCTGCGCGCCTCGACGAATAGGGTGCCGCCGTACTCGCAGACGTAGCGGCAGTTTTCGGCGTAGAACTCGTCCGCCAGCCAGGACCACTCGTTGCGCCGCGCCGCTTCCTCGAACGCCGTCGTCAGGGCGGCAGCGCGCGCTTCCAGCCGTTCACGGGACAGTGCCATTGCCCTTCTCCTCGTCGTGTTATCGGGCGTGCCGCGTCGCCGCCGGCAATAGCCCCTTTGATGGCAACGATCTTGTTGGCTGCGCGGCGACGCTACATCGTCCAATCGCACTAGCCGCGAGCCCACAAAAAAAGCCCTCGCTCCGCGAAGCGAGGGCAGTGGAGGAGAGGTTTGCTGCCGCCTAGCCTTGCGCGAATGCCAGCAGGTCGCGGTTCAGCCGTTCCTGGTGCGTGATGAACAAGCCATGCGGCGCGCCCTGGTACAGCTCGAAGCGGCTGCCCTGGATCAGCTGCGCCGTCCTGCGTCCGGTCAGCTCGACCGGCGCGGACACGTCGGCGTCGCCGTGGATCACCAGGGCCGGTACCCTGACTTCACGCAGCTCACGACGGAAATCGGCTTCGACATTGGCGATATTGCATTCGATCCAGGCATGCAGCGAGCTTTGCAGCGCCAGGCCGATGATCCAGGCTTTCATCGGCTGCGAGGTGTCGGCAACAAAAAAAGGATCGGCGTTGTCCCACAGCCACTTCGGCCGGTTCTGCAGCATCGCTGCGCGCACTGCTTCGAAGGCGGCGGGTTCGACGCCGTCCGGGTTGTCGGCGGTCTTCAGCAGGAACGGCAGGGTCGGCCCGAGCAGGGCGATCCTGCCGATGCGGGTGCTGCCGTGCCGGCTGAGGTAACGCACGATCTCGCCGCAGCCCATCGAATGGCCGACCAGGGTGACGTCGCGCAGGTCGAGCCGTTCCAGCAGCGCCGACAGGTCGTCCGCCAGCGTGTCGAAGTCGTAGCCGCGCCCCGGCTGGTCGGAACGGCCGTGACCGCGGCGGTCGTAGGCGATGCAGCGCAGCCCCTGCCGAGCCAGGGGTACGAGCTGGTATTCCCACATGTCCGACCCCACCGACCAGCCGGCGACGAACACCACGGGCTTGCCGGTGCCCCAGTCCTTGTAGAAGAGCCTGGTACCGTCGCCACTTTCTATGTATGACATTTCCCGCCTCCGCTGTGTTTGAGGGCGCCAGTAAAGCGCCTGGACGGAGGCGAGTCGATGACCTGCGAGGTAATAGCGGCGCCGCCGCCGGCCTCATTACATGACGCGCTTCAAAGCTTCAGGGAAAGTTCGGTGCCGCCCTTCAGCGGCAGTGACATCGAGCGGAAGCCGTTGGCCGGATTGCGCACGTAGTCCAGGTAGTCGGCCTCGCCGTTGTCGTTCATCACCAGGCCGCCGCTGCGGATCTGCGGGGCGACGATTTCCATCACCTGCAGGGCCAGCGAAGGGCCCGCGCCGCCGGGCCAGCCGTCGACCAGCATGAAGTCGATCGGGCCGCCGAGATTGCGCAGCGTCTGCCGCGCATCGCCCTTGCGGATGTCGGTCCATTGCAGCAGGCCCGCCGCTTCGAGATTGCGCTGGGCCGCGGCGGCTTTCTCCGGCACCAGCTCGGAGCCGATCACCAGGCCGCCGCCGTTGTCGCGCATCGCCGCGGCGAAGTAGAGGGTGGACATGCCGATCGAGGTGGCGAACTCGGCGACACGGCGGGCGCCGATAGCGCGGCACAGCAGATAGATCAGGTCGCCCTGCTCCGGAAAGATGGAAAAGCCGTAGTCGATATAGGCGTGCGGGTCGCGCTCCGCGCTGTTGCGCGGGCCGCCGTTGGCGGGCCGGCGATGCGCGCTGTCGAGGCCGGCGATGACCTGGTGGAAGCGGGCGTCGAGCAGGGGAGAGGTGGAGCTGGTGGGGACGGTCATTGATGCTTCCTGCATGGATGAGTCACAAAACATATCTAAAGATATATCTAACGTCAAATGACCATTCATCAACATGAACGGCTCCGCAGGTCGTCCCGATCCGGCGGAGCGAGCGGCCTTGCCTACAGTGGCGTGGCGATGGGCAAGGCCTGCTGCGACATTGCGGCAGGGGTCTTGCGAGTACTGGTCAGTTGAGAGGTGTTGCGATGTTGAAGCTGATTCCCGTTCTGGTGCCCACCCTGTTTGCCGGCTCGGATCCCGGCATCCATTACGGCATGTGGGTGGAAGTGGCGGCCACTGTGGTCTGCGACCGCGACTGGTCGGCCATCGAAGTGGCCAGCGCGTTCGCCAGCCGCGGCGCCAAGGGCGCCGGAGTCGCGCTCGAAGGCACGCCCAGTTGCACCACCGCCTCGAAGCTGCTGGTCGGCATCGGCGACCTGGTGTGGACGCGCAACGGCGTCAGCGTGGTGCGCAACCTGGATCCGGAGATTCCCTATGTGATCGTGCGCGCGGATTACAACGAGACGCTGCGCGACGAGCCGGCAAGCGATACCCCTTGAACGCAGGCCGCGGCGCCGCATGAACTGCGCCTGGATGATGGCCGTATCAGCAGCTTGTCTTGAGACGCATTAAAGGATGCCCTTGCACTGCGGGAAAGTGCTGCAACCCCAGAAGAACTTGCCGGCGAGGACGCCGGACTTGCCCTCCCGCCGCCGCATCGGTGCGCCGCATTTGGGGCAGGCGGGCACCGGCAGGGGCTGGTCCATGTCGTCGGCTGGCGCGAGTTCCGGTGCCGCCGGCAGCTCCAGGGTGGGGTGCCGGTCCGCGTCGAATCCGAGAAACGGGGCGATCTGCTCGCGCAGCTCCCGCACCCTGTAGTCGCGGCGGGCGGGAATACGCAGCAGGGGCAGCCTGGCGGACTGGCAGGCCGCTTCGAGGAACTGGTCCCGCTCCTTGCGCCTGGCCTGGCGGTGCGAGGCATCGTCCAGCTCGATCGCCAGCTTCGGCACCACCTCATCGAGGCTGCACAGGACAAAATCAATGTGCTTGGACTGGATTTTGTTGAAGGCGCTTTGCCAGCCGCCGCCGGCCTGCCCCGCGGCGGGCATTAGCAGGTCCGCCAGGCGCACCTTGGCGAAGATCAGCCCTTCCTGTTCCATCGCTTGTTGCAGCACGCTGAAGAACGCCCGCTCGGACTTGGACAGGAAATCCCTGCGGCGATAATCGGGAGCCGCGCCTGCGCCGCGCGGCCGCAGCCTGGCCAGCGCCGCGAGCACGGCCAGCAGCAGGAACAGCGCGATGCCGTACAGCGCGATCTTCATGGTCTTGCTTTCACCGACCGGCTTCCCTGCGGGCGCAGCGTCATCTCAGTCTCCCTTGAGGTCCTCGCGCTTCAGTGCATCGAGCTTGCGCTGCGCCTCCTCGGCCACGGCGGCGTCGAGCTGTTTCTGTTCCTTGGTGCGGCCGAAGCGCACGCGGTTCTGCGCCGCCTGTGCCGCCGCGTCCTGGCGTGCCTTGCGCTTGCGCGCCTTGTTCAGATTGATGACTTCGCCCATGGTTCTGCCGTCCGCCGCGTCAGCGCATTTTTACGTGATTCCGGCCGCTGGCGCCATGCGCGCCGGTCCTGCGCGGCGCCGCAGCCGCGCAGTAGACTGTCGGCGTATGGAATCCGATGCCGCCAAAGCCGACCCGGAATTGCCGCCGCGCCCGATCCCGCCGCGCGATGAGGACTGCTGCCGCAGCGACTGCCCGATGTGCGTATTCAACCTCTACGATCGGGAGCTGGAGCGCTGGCAAGAGCAGGTGGCGGCGATTATGGCGGCGCGTGAAGGGCGCAAGCCGGCGTGAAGACCCGCTAAAGCCAGCGTTCGATCTGTTCGTACACCGCGGGCTTGTCCAGCAGATCCCAGTGGCTGGTCTCATGATGCAGGGATTGGTGCGCCGCATCGAACGACAGGCTGTGCCGCGCCTCGGCATGGCGGCCCAGCGCGCTGTCCACCGGCACCAGCCCGTCGCCGAGCCAGGCGTCCTTCAGGTCGCCAACGCGCCTGCCGGAAGTGGCCGCCACCGCGTAGCACTCCACGCCCGCCGGCAGCGGCAGCGGACGGCGCGTGTCATGCGGCAGGCCGAAGCGATCCTGCTCCTGCCAGTCCTGGTCCAGCACATTGCCGTGGCGCAGGTCGGTGATGCCGGCGCTGCGGATCATGCCGAGCCGCGCCAGCGGCGCGGTATAGGGGCTGATGCCGACCAGGCGCTGCAGGCCGTGGCCATGGCGCTCCAGCGGCGCGCCGTGGTGCGGCGTGCCGAGGAAGACGATCTTGCGCAGGCGTTCCAGCCAGCGCTGCTGCGACAGCGCGGCATGCTCGCAGGCGCTGCGCGCGAGCAGGCCGCCCATGCTGTGCGCCAGGATTACCAGTTCCGTCACCGGGACTGGCCATTGTGCGATCAGGGTTTCCAGCAGCTCGGCGAACTCGCGGCCATTGGTCGACACATGGCGGCCGCTGTTGTAGTGCAGGTATAGCGGCTGCCAGCCGCCGTCACGCGCCAGCGCCGCGCCGTGATCGTGACCGTTGCGGCGCCATTGCAGATCGTTCATGCACAGGCCGTGCACCAGCACCAGCAGCTTTCCCGAAGCGGCCGGAAACGTGCCGGCCAGCGCCGCGCGCTCCAGCAGTAGAGGGCGGCCCTGATGGCGCAGGCGCATCGGGATGGCCAGCGGGTTGCCGCTGTCCGCCAGGTGATCGCCGAGCACGCCGTTGGCCGCCGCCAGCACCGCTTCGCGCGCCGGCGAGGAGGCGCTGCTGTCCAACGCCGCTTCAAGCGATTTCACCGCCAGGCCCAGGGTGGCATCGAGGGTGCTGCCGACGCCGGCGGTGATGGTGCGGATGCTGTGGTAGACCAGGCCGGTGATGCCGCGCGTGCGCCCCTGCGCCGCCTCGCCGAAGATCCACGGCGCGCGCGAGATGTTGAGGTGCATCGCTTCCACCAGGTCGGTCATGCGCAGGGTGGCGTCGATGGCCAGCCGCTGCACGCCGTGGAGGTCCGCCGGGCGTATGGGCGTTTGCGGGGGCATGGCGGTGGGGTTCAATATCAGATGAATTAGTGTACATATGTTCACTAATTCATTGCGGCCTGTCAAACTGTGGCTTCGGGGGCCTTGCATAGTGTGCAGCCCCTCACCCTAACCCTCTCCCTCCCAAAAAAGGGACTTCCTACGGTCGCACTGTCGTGGGGAGAGGGGATTGAATCAGTGCTGCTTGATGGCCATTGTTCCGTTCAGGTACAGCGGCTCGGCGGCAGGCTTTACAGGACTTCGTCCGCGCCGGCCGGCAAAAACACTTAAAATGCGCGCCACCAACGAACCACCATCTTGACGAGAACCCACATGGCAGCCGATCTGGAAAACACCCTTTACCTCGAAGTCCCCGCCGGCCGCGTGGTCATCGAGATGCGTCCCGACCTGGCGCCGAAGCATTGCGCGCAGATCAAGGAGCTGGTGCGCAAGGGCTTCTACGACGGCATCGTGTTCCACCGCGTCATCGAGGGTTTCATGGTGCAGACCGGCTGCCCGCACGGCACCGGCACCGGCGGCTCGGGCAAGCACCTCAAGGCGGAGTTCTCCAAAGAGAAGCATGTGCGCGGCGTCTGCTCGATGGCGCGGGCGCAGGATCCGAACTCGGCCGACAGCCAGTTCTTCATCATGCTCGACGACACCCCCAGCCTCGACGGCCAGTACAGCGTCTGGGGCAAGGTGACCTCGGGCATGGAATATGTCGACGCCATCAAGAAGGGCAGCCCTTCGCGCAACGGCGCCGTCACCGATCCGGACAAGATCATCAGCTTCAAGGTCGCCGCGGACGTCGCCGCGGCCTGAGCCATTCCCGGCTGCCGCGCTGTTGCCTGCCTCGCGGCGCGCAACAACGCGGCGGGCCGACGGAGCGCCGTGAAGCGGCGCCGCACGTCGCCCATCTATCTGGCGCCGCCTGCGTTATTTTCCGCGCCTGCGGGCACCGGCTGGCTTTGCGGGTCGCTGTTGCCCAGCTCCGAGGCATAGCGCAGGCGCGCCACGCCGGGCATGGCCTGGGTCAGCAGCGCGCTGGCCGGCCGGCCTTTCACATAGTGATCGAGGAACGCCAGGCTGTAGGCCAGGATGGCCTTGCGGTCGGTATCGTCCGAATCGGTCCAGACCAGGTGCCCGGCGCCGGCGAACTCGACGTAGTACTTGGGCTGCGGCGACTGCTCGTAGCTGCCCAGGGCCTGGGCCACGATGGGGGTGATGGCGAAATCGTTCTCGCCGCACTGGTACATCACCGGCGCCGACAGGCCGGCCAGCGTGCGCTGCACGGTGAAGGGGTGACTGTAGGGCGCCAGCGCCAGCACCGCCTTGACGCCCGGCAGCTTCCAGCCTGGCCAGGCGCCGGCCAGCCCCAGCGCGGTATAGCCGCCGAGCGAATGGCCGACCAAGCCGAGGCGCGACCAGTCGGCGCGATCGCGGAAGCGCTCGTCGTCGTAGAGGCCGGCGATGAGGCGGCGCACGTCGTCGGCGCGGTTGCGGTAGGTGGCTTCGGTCCACTGCTCCGGATGCAGGAACATCAGCTCGGTGCCTTCGAACCAGGGCGTCCTGCCGCCGTTGCAGGAGGCGTCGCGGTGGTTTGGCGCGAACACCAGATAGCCGGCCGCCGCGAACGCCTGGGTGAGAAAGCGCGACTGCACGTCGCAGCCATGCAGGCCGTGGGAAAAGATCAGCACCGGCAGCTTCCCGGGCGGGGGCTGGTCCGGCGACCAGGCGGTGATCTGCAGATTGCCGACCTTCAGGGTCTGCTCCCGCGCCTGGGCGGCGCAGGTGCAGAGCAGGCAGCTCAACAGAATCAGCAGGCGCAGTTGCATCGAAACCGGGCTCGAATGGGCGGGTGGCGGGCCGGAGCGATGAGTTGCCGGCTGTCCGGATCAGACCGCGCCACGCCGCTTTGGTGCCGGCTCAGCGGCGCGGCTTGCGCATCAGCATGAATTCCTCGGCGGCGGTGGGGTGCACCGCCATGGTGGCGTCGAAGTCGCGCTTGCTGGCGCCCATGGTCACCGCCACCGCCAGGCTCTGCACGATTTCCGGCGCATCGGCGCCGATCATGTGCAGGCCCAGCACCTTGTCGCTGGCGGCGTCGACCACCAGCTTCATGTAGCTGCGCTCGGCGCGGTGGGCCAGGACATTCTTCATCGGCCGGAAATCCTCCTCGAATACGGTCACGCGATGTCCCTGCGCCAGTGCCCGCTCCTCGCTCAGGCCGATGCTGGCCACTGGCGGCTGCGAGAACACGGCGCTGGCGACGGTATGGTGATCGATTGCGCGCGGCGTGCCGCCGAACTCGCTGTCGACGAAGGCGCGCCCTTCGGCGATGGCCACCGGCGTCAGGTTGAGGCGGTCGGTGACATCGCCCACGGCGAACACCGAAGGCGCGCTGCTGCGCGAATACGCATCCACCCGCACCGCGCCGGAACCGGCTTGCAGCGCCACGCCGGCCTGCTCCAGGCCCATATGGGCGGTATTGGGCGAGCGCCCCAGGGCGTTGAGCACCAGGTCGGCGCGCAGCTGCCGGCCGTCCGCGCCGTGGCAGATGATGTCCCCGCCCGCGCGCTCCAGCCGCTGCGGCTGGAAGCCGGGGTGCAGGGCGACGCCGCGGTCCGTCATCGCCGTCGCCAGCCGCCGCCGCAGGTCGGCGTCGAAGCCGCGCAGCGGCAGATCGGCACGATAGGCCATGGCCACCGCGCTGCCGAAACCGCAGTAGATGCCGGCGAACTCCGCGGCGATGTAGCCTGAGCCGAGCACCAGCAGCCGCGGCGGCAGCGTGGTCAGCTCCAGCATCTCGTTGGAAGTGACGGCCAGCTCGATGCCGGGGATGGCCGGGTGGTTGGGCGAGCTGCCGGTGGCGATGAGCAGCCGCTGCGCCGTCAGGCGTTCGCCGTTGACCAGCACGGTATGCGCATCGAGCAGCTGCGCGTGTCCTTCCAGCAGCCGCACGCCGGCGTCGGCCAGCAGCTTGCGATAAATCACCTCCAGCCGGTCGGTCTCGACGTTCTTCGCCGCGGTCAGGCGTGACAGCTCGAAGCCCGGCCGCGGCAGCTGCCAGCCGTAACCGGCGGCATCGGCGAAGGCGTCGGCGAACTGGGCGCCGAACAGGAAGATTTTTTTCGGCACGCAGCCGCGCAGCACGCAGGTGCCGCCGACGCGGCCTGCCTCGCAGATCGCCACCCGCGCGCCGCGGCTGGCGGCGTAGCGGCTGGCGGCCACGCCGCCGGAGCCGGCGCCGATGGTGATCAGGTCGAAGTCGTAGCTGGGCATGCGCAAGTCTCCGCGGCGGCTTTTGGTGTTTGCAGCAATATGGGTGCGGTTGGCGCGTCAACCAATCTCGGTGAGGGTGCAGGGCCAGATCCTTCGCTGCGCTCAGGATGACATACGGGGGGTCGGTGGGGCCGAGTCTGGCCAGATTGGGTCAGGCCGGACTAGCGCAGGAAACTGGTGATGGCGGTGGCATAGGCCGGATCGCTGACGATGTTGCCGTGGCCGGTGTGGTCGAGACGGATGTACTGCGGCCTGGGCGAAAAGGCTTCCATCAGGCGCGCCGTGCTCGCCGCCGGAACCACCCGGTCATCTTCCGCCGCGATCACCAGCACCGGGCAGTGCACCGCGGGGGCATAGCGCCAGGACTCGAACTTGTCCTGCATCATCAGCGCGGCGGGAAAGATCGGAAAGCGGCCCTGCGCCACCCGCGCGATGCTGTCGTACGGCGTCACCAGCGCCAGCTTCTGCAGCGGCCGCTGCGCGGCCAGCCAGGTGGCGACGCCGCTGCCGAGGCTGCGCCCGACCACGGCGATGTCCTGTTGCCGCGTGCGCACGTCGTCGTAGAGCGCCAGCGCATCGCCGAACAGCGCCGCTTCGGTGGGCTCGCCGTCGCTGGCGCCATAGCCGCGGTAGGCCAGCAGGTAGACGGTGCGGTCCGGTGCCCAGCGGGCGTAGTCCTCGCGCATGGTCTGCACCGCGTCGCCATTGCCGCCGAAGTAGATCAGCGCGCGGCTTTGCCCCGGATTCATCACCCAGCCGCGCAGCGTCACCGCGCCGCGCCGCAGCGCAAAGTCGGTCTGCCCCGGCTCGACATGGGTGTACTGCGGGAAATACAGGAACGAGCGCTGCGCCACATCCAGGAAAATGGCGCAGGCGACATAGCCCAGGGCCAGCAGTGCAATGCTCCAGATGAGAATCTTGCGAAACATCGGCGCATTCTCGCGGGACAGGGGCGGATCGGCTACAGCATAATCGACTATGCTGAGGCGCCCTTGCCGCGACATGGCACTGTGCATGCATGAAGGATGGAGGTGCCGGGGTTGCATCCCTTGGTTGAAATGCGAGGAACCCGGGCGCGGCGTGGCGGCTCCAATACTCGCTGTCATAAAGATTGTTTCAGGCTCAGGTAAGACACCATGACAAGGATGTTGATGTTTGCGCGCGGGGTGGCCTGCGCGCTGCTGGTGACACTTTGCGGCTGCGGCAGTTCCTCGGCGCCCGTGGTCGGCGTGAGCGGCGCCAGCGCTGTTTCCGGGCTGATCGGGACGCCCGGGACCACCACCATCGCCGGCACCATCGACCAGGGCGGCGACCAGCGCAGCTATATCGGCATCGTGCCGGATGCGCCGGTGGCGGGCGCTCCCCTGCTGGTGATGCTGCACCCGCTGGCGACCACCAATGTCGAGATGGCCAATCTCACCCGCGTCGGGCGCCTGGCCGCCGACGACGGCGCCATCGTGGTGCTGCCGCAAGGCGAAAACGATACCTGGAACGACGAGCTCCTTGCGTCCGGACCCGACGACCTCGGCTTCATCTCCACGCTGATCGGCAATATTGCGCAGCAATACCAGACCGATCCGTCGCGGGTTTATGTGATGGGCTTTTCCGAGGGCGGATTCATGACCGAGACCCTGGTCTGCAATCTGTCTTCAACCATCGCCGCGGCGGCGGCGGTGGGCTCGCTGGTGCGCAACACCCTGGCCGCGAGCTGTACGCCCTCGCGCAAGATTTCCCTGGCCTTCATCAATGGCACCGCCGACCCGATCAACAGCTTCCTGGGCCAGCCCAAGATCGGCACAGAATCGGCGCCGGACAGCGCGGCTTTCTGGGCGCAGGAGGAAGGCTGCTCCGCCACCTCGCCGCTGGTCGATCTGCTGCCGGAACTCTTCACCAGCAGTCCCTCCGTCACGCTCAACACCTATCAGTCCTGCCCGTCGGGGATTGGCGTGGATTTCTTCGTGGTCAATGGCGGCGGCCACACCTGGCCGGGCTCGCCGTATCCTTCGCAGTACGGCGCCACCACGCAAAACCTCGATGCCACATTGCAGTTGTGGCAGTTCTTCCAGCAGCCGACGCAAACCATTACGACTCCAGCGAGCTAGGCGCACAGCGGGACGGCCGCGACCGCCTTGGGCGGCGGCCCCGGCATCGTCGCAACCCCTTCATCCGCCGATCTGACACGTTCGTCACCAATGGCGCCTGCGCCGACGGCGGCGGGCTTAACCTGCACTCCGGTCAATGCCTCATGGACCCGGCGCTGTTGCGGCGGGGATGCCATGGACGCGGGGGGACAGGGGATGATGCACAAGTCGAAATTGCATACGCTTGCCGGCGCCGCGCTGGCCGCACTGGCCGTATCGGCCTGCGGCATGGACAACCATTACTACGTCAGGACCGATGGCTCGCCCGACGTGCTCGGCGGCGTGGTGCATCTCGGCGCGCCGACCAAAATGCCGGCGACGCTCAACGTCGGAGTGACCTTCAAGCAGGACGGCCAGGTCGTGCCGAAGGCCGGCGATACGCTGTACCAGTCGGTGAGCGAGGGCCTGCGCGCCAAGGGGCAGTGGGACGTGCATCGCCTCGGCCGCCCCGGCGACGACTTCGCCCCGGTGATCGCCGCGGTGATCAAGTCCCACCCGGTTCCCGTGGTGCCGGCCCGTCCCGGCTCGGACGCGATGCAGCGCCTGCTGGTGCTGGTGGAAAACGCACCGGACCTGTCGACAGGCACCGAGGTGAATTACTTCCTGTCCGGCATGACCTTCGGCCTGCACAGCCTGCACAAGCCCACCGACCGCTATGACGTGACCATCGCCTACTGCGATGCCGCCGGCATGAATCACGTCTATCGCAATCACCAGGATCTGCTGTATTCCACCGGCTCCAAATTGTTCGGTAGCGACGACGGCTCGCTGGCCGGGCTCAAGCATTTCGACACGCCGCTGGCCGCCTTCAACACCATCGTCAACAACTCGGTCAACGGCGCGCAGAAGCACGGCGTCACCGTGGGCAAGCCGCAGATGAACAGTTCCATTGCGCCCGCGAAGACGACGCAGACGGTGGCCGCGGCACAGCCCGTCAGGCAGGTACAGCCGAAGGTGGCCGCCAAGCCCTAGCCGGGAGGCGTACGCCCGAGCCGATCCAGCCCCGGTGACTTGCGCCGGGTGATCCCGTCAGACGGGGGTCGGCCGGCGCAAACCGTTACGGATGATCGCAGTGCCCGTCATGATCGCAATGGTCCTGACGCGAGTGATCGTCGTGGGGTCCATCGTTGCGATGATCCGGCACGAAGATACAAGCAGTGAGCGGCAGCAGGGCCGCCAGTATCAAAACGGTGAGCTTCATAGGTTTCATGGGAATCTCCACTGATCCATGTGGGCGCCGCAACGGCGATCTGCTCTGTTGCAGGCACCGCGCGTGTCGCCAGGTTCCGCCCTCGGGCGGACTTGCAAACGCCCTTACAGACGCCGCACTACGAAAATGATGAGAACGACCACCAGGATTGTTCCGAGAATTCCGCCGCCGAATAACATGATAATCACCCTCGCGTGAAGTGCATTGCGCGTTGTTGCCGCGCGAATCGTCAATGGATTGGACCATTCTGGTACGTCAGGCGCTGTGCGCTGGCATACATAGCTTGATGAGGGCCGCGCACTCTCGCTTTTTTTGTCATTCCCGCGCAGGCGGGAATCCAGTTCCGATGTTGCGGGGCCGTAAAGCAAACCGGGTCCCCGCCTGCGCGGGAACGACGATGCTCCACCATTGGGGTGCGCTGTTACGCTCCATGCGGAGCAATCGCCGCGGCGCCGGCGCTACTTGTAGAGCTGCACCGTTTGCACCGAGCCGTCCGCGCCCCTGGCGAAGCCGCAGGCCGCGCTGGTGTATTGCCGGCTCGACATATTGAGGTAGTCGCCGTGGGCCTGGAAATCCGCTCCGGGCCCCTCGTTCCAGCCGTTTCTCAGGCAATCTCCCACGGTGCCCTTGAGCGTGCCGGCGCTGCTGGCGCAGACGCTTTGGCCCGATGCCCGGCTCGCGAGGCAGGCGTCCTTGTCCAGGTCCGGCGCGCCGCCGCCGGCATAGAGCGCGGCCTGGCGCGAGGCGCATTGCTCCCCCTCCGGCCATTCCTGGTAGGCCGGCAGGCCCGCGCTGCTGCGATAGCTGTTGATGCTGTCGAAGCAGAATTTCGCGGCGACCGGGCGCGAGTTGTCGTCGTCCAGATCCTCCTGCCGGCTGTGCGTGGGATCGAGCGGCGCGCTGTAGGGCGTGAGGTTCTGCGTGGCCCACAGCGTGCCGTCCGCGGCGGTGGCGAAACCGCAGGCGACCTTGGTCGCCGCCGGATTGCTCAGGTTGAGATAGTGGCCGTGCTTCTGGTAATCGCTGCCGGGACCTTCGGCCCACATCTGCGCGGTGCACTGCGTCACCACCTGCGTGGCCGTGCCGGGATAGCCCGGGCATTCGTTCTGCGAGATGGAGGCGTTGCGGCCCTGCGGGGTCTGCTCGAAGGCGATGATCGCGCTGTGCGGCACGCCGCTGCGCGAGTCGGCCAGGGCTTGCGAGGCGGCGGCGCTTTCACCGTCCACCCAGCGCGCCAGCGGCCGCAGCTGCAAGCGGGCGCGATAGCTGTTGATGGTATCGACGCAGAGCTGTGAGGCGCCCGCATCCACCAGCGCCGCATTGCGCTGCCCGCCCTGCGCCAGTGCCGGCCTGGCACAGAGCAGCAGCGATGCCGCGACGGCGACGGACGCGGCGAAATTGCGGCAGTGCGGAGTGAATAGCCTGGGCATCACGTTTTCCCCGAAGGCGGACCAGTCCCGGCGCGTTCAGGAACCATGCCCCATCGTCCGCGCGGGCTGAAGCTAGCATCCGGGCGGCAAGCGGCACAACAATGGGGCGATTGATCTACCCGGGTGGCGTGTCACGGGCTGGCGGGCCGAAAGCGAAATCGGCCCGTGCCGGGCCAATGGGCATTGAATCGTTGTGTCGCGAACGGAGAGTGACCGGAATATTAATAATTTTTAATAAATGATTTCCGGTATTGTTAATAGATTATCTCCGGGTATTTGATAATGAACACGATCGAGGATCTGCCTGGCCTGAAGGCGTTTGAACGCACAGTGGCATTGGGGAGCCTGACCTCGGCGGCGGCCGAGATGGGGCTGTCGCTGGCCGTGGTAAGCAAGCGGCTGGCCGTGTTCGAGGAGCGGCTGGGCGTGCGGCTGATCAACCGCAACACGCGCAGGATGGCCGTGACCGAGGAAGGCAAGCTCCTGTATGCCCATGCGGTGAAGGTCATGACGGAGCTGGAACAGGCGAGGGAAGCGCTGACCCGGCAAGGGGTCGGGGTAGCCGGACTGCTGAAGGTGACCGCCCCGAACAGCTTCGGCCGGCGCCGGCTGGTGCCCTTGCTGGCGGAATTCAGTCTGCTGCATCCGCAGCTGCGCATACAGCTGCACCTGAGCGACGACGTGCTGGACCTGATCGACGGCGGGTTCGACCTGGCGATCCGGTACGGCGTATTACGCGATTCCAGCATGATCGCGCGGGAGCTGATGCAGAATCGCCGGGTGCTGTGCGCATCGCCGGACTATCTGCTGCGGCGTGGCAAGCCGGAGCGCCTGTCGGACCTGTCGCGGCACGACTGCATTGTCATCGGGGCCGCTCCCATGGCGGAATGGCGGTTCCACAACGGCTCCAAGGTGCGGCCCATGCGCATTGCCGCCCATATCGTGTGCAACGATGGTGAAGCGGCGCATGCCATGGCCTTGCAGGGCATGGGAATTGCTCTCAAATCCTTCTGGGACGTGACGGACGACCTGGAGACCGGGCGCCTGGTCCAGGTCCTGCCCAAGCATGTGGCCTCATCCGCGCCGTTGAATGTCGTCTATCTGCGCGGGCGCGATCTGGCGCCGAGGATTCGCGTTTTCGTCGACTTCCTCATCGCCCGGTTGAGGCGGCCCTGAGTACATCATGTTGCGATCGCTTCGTAAGCGGCGGACCAAGTCCTCGCCGAACATTATCAATTGTTTAGAAATAGTACCTTTACGCCATCGACGGTACATTCTGATTCCGTGTTAGGCGATAATCGCCGCCGCTGAACGGTCCTGTCCATAGCGGCCCAGGACGTAGGCTCGATCTGGAGAGTGCTCCAGAATCCCTTCGAGGTCGTGATGCTGCCGGATGATCGGCACGCATCCTTGGTGTTAGCCGACCTCCTCGTGCTCCGGTGTCCACATGCTTGCAATCGTCCGTATCGCGCTGAGTAGGCCCTACACCTTCATCGTAGTGGCCCTGCTCGTATTCCTGGCCGGCGTACTCTCCGCGCTGCGCATGCCGGTCGATATCTTCCCGAGCATCAACATACCGATCATCGGCGTGGCCTGGCAATACCAGGGCATGCCGCCCGACCAGATGGCTGGGCGCATGATCACGCCCTTCGAGCGCGCGCTGACGACGACAGTCAACGACATCGAGCATATCGAAGCGAGCTCGTACACCACCTTCGGCATCGTCAAGATCTTCTTCCATCCGTCGGCCAACATCGCAACCGCCAACGCGCAGGTCACCGCAATCTCGCAGACCCTGCTCAAGCAGATGCCGGCGGGCGCGACGCCGCCGCTGATCCTCAACTACAGCGCCTCGACGGTGCCGATCATCCAGCTGGCGCTGTCCGGCACGGGCCTGACCGAGCAGAATCTCGCCGATCTGGGCCTCAACTTCGTGCGCACGCGCCTGGTCACGGTGCAGGGCGCGGGCATCCCGTATCCATTCGGCGGCAAGACCCCGCAGGTCATGTTCGACCTGAACACCGCCGCGCTGCAGTCGCGCGGGCTGACCGGCCTCGACGTCGCCAACGCGCTCGCCGCGCAGAACCTGATCACCCCGGTGGGCACGGAAAAGATCGGCGATTACGAGTACACCATCAACCTCAACAACGCGCCGTCGAAAATCGCCGATCTCGACAATCTGCCGATCAAGAGCGTGAAGGGCGCCATGGTCTACATGCGCGACGTCGCCCATGTGTACAACGGCAGCGCGGTGCAGACCAACATCGTCCACGTCGACGGCAATCGTTCGGTGCTGCTCAGCGTGTTCAAGAACGGCACCACTTCCACGCTCGACATCGTCAGCGGCATCAAGAAGATGCTGACAGTCATCCAGCCTTCGCTGCCCGACGCGCTTGAAGTCAAGCCGATCGGCGACCAGTCGATCTTCGTCCGCGCCTCGATCGAGGGCGTGATCCGCGAAGGCGTCATCGCCGCGGCGCTGACCAGCCTGATGATCCTGCTGTTCCTCGGCAGCTGGCGCTCGACCCTGATCGTCACCACCTCGATTCCGTTGTCGGTGCTCGGCGCGATCGCCGCGCTGTCGGCGATTGGCGAAACGCTCAATATCATGACCCTCGGCGGCCTGGCCCTCGCCGTGGGCATCCTCGTCGACGAGGCGACGGTGACGATCGAAAGCATCAACTACCATCTCGAACAGGGCAAGGAGGTGGAGACCGCGATCATCGACGGTGCCTCGCAGATCGTCGTGCCGGCCTTCGTCTCGCTGCTGTGCATCTGCATCGTGTTCATCCCGATGTTCTTCCTCGACGGCGTGGCCCGCTACCTGTTCGTGCCGATGGCGGAAAGCGTGATGTTCGCGATGGTCTGCTCGTTCCTGCTGTCGCGCACGCTGGTGCCGACGATGGCGAAATACCTGCTGCACCGCCACGTGGCGCACCTCGACGAACACGGCAGGGAGGCGCCGCCGCCGCCGACCAGGAACCCGCTGGTGCGCTTCCAGCGCTGGTTCGAGGCGCAGTTCATGCGCCTGCGCAGCGGTTATCACGATCTGCTCGGCCTCGCCATCGAACACCGCAGGCTGTTCGTCGCCGGCTTTCTCGGTTTCATCGCCGTCTCCTTCCTGCTCATGCCGTTTCTCGGTCGTAATTTCTTCCCCCAGGTCGATGGCGGCCAGATGCTGCTGCACGTGCGGGCGCCGGTCGGCACGCGCATCGAGCAGACGGCGGCGCATTTCACCGAGGTGGAGAAGGCGATCCGGGAAGTCGTGCCGCCGAATGAGGTGGCGGCGATCGTGGACAACATCGGCACCTATCTTTCGTCGATCAATACCATCTACAACAACACCGGCACCATCGGCGAATCCGACGGCGACATCCAGGTCTCGCTCAACGAGGGGCACGCGCCGACCGCCGGCTACGTCAGCCGCCTGCGCGACCTGCTGCCGCGCCGTTTTCCCGGCATGACCTTTTCGTTCCTGCCCGCCGATATCGTCAGCCAGATCCTCAACTTTGGCGCGCCGGCGCCGATCGACCTGCAGATCCGCGGCAACGATCTCAATGCCGATTTCGCCTATGCCAACAAGCTGCTGGAGCAGGTCCGCCATGTCACCGGAGTGGCCGACGCGCGCATCCAGCAGTCCGCCGCTCTGCCGACATTCAATGTCGACATCGACCGCACGCGCGCGCAGTACACCGGCGTCACCGCGGCCGACGTGACCAATAGCATGGTCGTCAACTTGGCCGGTTCCACCCAGGTCGCGCCGACCTACTGGCTCAACGAGAAAAACGGCGTGGAATATGCGATGGCGCTGCAAACGCCGCAATACCAGATCGACACCCTGCCGGCGCTGCAGAATCTGCCGATCAATGCGAAGGGTGCGCCGACTACGGTGCTGGGCGGCATCGCCGACATCCGGCGCGGCCACGGCAACGCCGTGGTATCCCAGTACGACATTTCCTCGATGGTGGAGATCTACGCCACCACCCAGGGGCGCGATCTCGGCGGCGTCGCCGGCGACATCCGCAAGCTCATCGCGCGCAACGACAAGGACAAGCCGAAAGGCTCGATCGTCGCCCTGGTCGGGCAGACGGCGACCATGTACAGCGCCTACACCGGCCTGCTGTTCGGCCTGCTCGGCGCGATCGTGCTGATCTATTTCCTGATCGTGATCAACTTCCAGTCCTGGAGCGATCCGTTCGTCATCATCACCGCGCTGCCGGCGGCGCTGGCCGGCATCGTCTGGATGCTGTTCGCGACGCATACGCCGCTGTCGGTGCCGGCGCTCACCGGCGCGATCATGTGCATGGGCGTGGCCACCGCCAACAGCGTGCTGGTGATCAGCTTCGCCCGCGAGAAGCTCGACGAGCTTAGCGATGCGACGGAGGCCGCGCTCGAGGCCGGCTTCGTGCGCCTGCGCCCGGTATTGATGACGGCGCTGGCGATGGTGATCGGCATGCTGCCGATGGCACTCGGCCTGGGCGAGGGCGGCGAGCAGAACGCCCCACTCGGCCGCGCCGTGATCGGCGGCCTGATTTTCGCCACAGTTTCAACGCTATTCTTCGTCCCTGTCGTATTCAGCATCATCCACCGGCGCTACGGCGAAAAAGCCGCGGCGCAGGGGAGTCTCGGAGGAACAGATGTCCCAGCCTGATCGAAATTCCGGCCGTCCCGCTCCACGCCGGCTGCGCCTGACCGGCATCATCGCCGCGCTCGTCGCCATCGCCATCGTCGCCTACGGCCTGGTTTCGCGCGCGGCGGAAAACTCGCGCCTGCGCGAGTTGACCGAAGCGCAGGCCGTTCCGGTCGTGGCCGTCGTGATGCCGGCCAACGTGGAGAACCACGCCGGTCTGGACTTGCCCGGGCGCCTGGAGGCCTATATCAGCGCGCCCATTTACGCGCGCGTCCCGGGTTACCTGAAAACCTGGACGCACGATATCGGCAGCAGGGTGAAGGCCGGCGACGTGCTCGCCGAGATCGATACCCCCGATCTCGACCAGCAACTGCTGCAGGCGCGCGCCGATCTCAGCGTCGCCCAGGCCAACGCGCAGCTGGCGAAGATCAGCGCCGACCGCTGGCAGTCGCTGGCCGGCACCGACGCGGTCGCCACACAGGACGTCGACCAGCGCACCTTCACCCTTAACGCCAATCTGGCCCAGGTCAAGGCCTCACAGGCGAACGTCGACCACCTCGTTGCGGAGGAAGGTTTCAAGCGCCTGCTGGCACCGTTCGATGGCATCGTCACCGCGCGCGAGACCGACATCGGCGCACTGATCAACGTCGGCGCCGCCGGCGGCGCGGAGCTGTTCGTGGTATCCGAGACGAGCAAGCTGCGCGTCTACGTCAACGTGCCGCAGAACAACGTGCCCAGCGTGCCGTCGGGAACCAAGGCCACCATCCAGGTGCCCGAGCATCCCGGCAAGAGCTATAGCGGCACGGTCGAAGCTTCCGCCCAGGCCGTCAATCCGAGCACCGGCACCACCCTGATGCAGATCATCGTCGACAACGGCCCGGGCGAAATGATGCCGGGCGACTATGCCAGCATTCATCTGCAGATCGCCGCCATCGCCAATGTGCTCAGCGTGCCCTCGAGCGCGCTGATTTTCGACGCCAAGGGACTCTCCGTCGCCACCCTGGGCGCGGACAGCCGCGTGCTGCTCAAGCCGGTGTCGATCGAACGCGACCTGGGGGCGATGGTCGAGCTTTCTGCGGGACTGTCGCCGGATGACCGCGTGATCGCCAATCCTCCCGACGGCATCAGCAACGGCACCGAGGTGCGTCTGGCCAGTACGGACGCCGGCAAGGCGAAGAACAGCCATGAAAAGAGTTAACAGCG
>Ga0302314_10005139_pt1 | contig 23906 bp, 23 predicted proteins | sample III_Palsa_N2_3_FD_200533 | JGI IMG/M metagenome (GOLD analysis project Ga0302314, IMG submission 200533) | Peat permafrost microbial communities from Stordalen Mire near Abisko, Sweden - III_Palsa_N2_3 | ecosystem: Environmental > Terrestrial > Soil > Palsa > Peat permafrost | place: Sweden... | reverse complement strand
CTTGTCAAGCGGCGGCTTGCCGGCTTCCTGACGGCGGCTCCAGGCGGAGTCGCCGCGGTGGCGGATGCGCCTCATGAGGCAGCCGTGGAGGACGCCGACGAGCTGCCCCGGGCGGGAGCCGTGATCGTGTGTAGTTTGGGGCCGCGGTTTCGGCCCGCAGGCGTCAGCGTGTGCTCTTGGAGGCGCCCCGCGACCCGAGATACCCACGGTGACCCCTTTATCCGTCCGCCTTGGGGACAGCGGTGACGGTGAGGACAGTGTGCCGATGGCAGGCGCCAGGCTGGGCCTCTCGCCCAGCGCAGAGGCTGTCGCCGACGCCAGCGACCCCAAACGCCGCCTGTCGGCTACGCCAGCGACCCCAAACGCCGCCTGTCGGCGACGCCCGCGACCCCCATAGGCCGGGTCAACGGCGTAGCTGACAGGACGCTGATCATGTCGCTGGCGTAGCCGACAGGTCCAGCCCGCCCGCTCCGTTTACGCGGCGGCGAGGCCGAAGGCGGCGAACATGATGTCGGCGATCTTGTCCGACATCTCGGCCACCGGCAGCTGAACCTCGGTGCTAATCAGGTAGTTGACGCGCTCCAGCATCATCAGGCAGGCGACCGCGGTGAGCTCGGGGGTCTCCTGGTGCTTGCCCGCCGCGGCCGCGGCCGCCGTCATCCCGGTCGTCATCGCCTCGGCGATCGCGAAGAAGAGCTGCAGCCCCTCGCTGAAGACCTCGTCCGGCACCAGGTCGGCCGAGCTGAGGATCCTGATGATGGTCGCGTGGGCGGCGTAGGCCTTGAAGAACTTGCGCACCCAGTGCCGCAGCACCGTCAGCCCGGTGGCGTCGCTGGTGACGACGGGGAAGTCGCCTGCCACGATCTCCATGTCGTGCAGCGCGTCCCGCAGCAGCGCCTTGAACAGGTCTTCCTTGTTCGCGAAGTACAGGTAGAACGTCCCGTGCGAGATCCCGGCCCGCTTAACCACGTCGTCGACCCGGACGCCGCCGAAGCCGCGCTCCTCGAACTCGATCATGCCGGCCTCGAGCAGCTTGCGGACCGTCTCCCGGCCCTGCGCCCGCAGTTCGCGATCCTGGGCGGGGGCGCCGCCGCCGGCCGACGGCCGGGCGGGCTTGCGCGGGGCGCGCCCGACACTGCGGCTCTTGGCGGACCCGCGGGCCGCCCCGGCGCCGTGCTGCCCGATACTTGGCTGCGCGGGACTCTGGTCTGCCTCCTGCGTCATACTCAGAGCGTAGTCGTAGCCACGACAGTTCCTGCGATTACCCGATAGATGCGGCCCATCCGCGCCGTCCGGGGACCGCACCGCGCGACCTTCAGCTAGATAACAGCAAGAAGCGCGCCGATGATCGGACCTTCCGCTGGCATTGTCGCGAAGGCTTTGTAGAGTTGTCCTCACTGTGAGGCTGCTGACCGTTAACCGCCGAGCGAGGCCGGCCGTCGTTGGAGGCGGGCTGGTGGCCGTCTGCGCGGCCATCGCCGCCCTTGTCGCCGCGCTCTCCGGCGGTCCGGCGCCGTCGGCCGGAGCGCTGCCCGCAGCCGCGACCGCGAGCGCGACCGCCAGCGCCAGCACCGGATCCGCCAGCACCGGAACCGCAGGCGAAGGCGCCGACGGCCCGACTTCGCACGCCACCCTCACCGGGGCCACCACCCCGCGGCTGATCGTGCCCGACGTGATCGCCTCGGCCCCCGGCGGCGTGACCGCGGCCGACCTGGCCCGGCTGCGCAAGCTCAGCGGCGTCCGGGCGGTGCTGGCCATCGACGGGGCGAAGATCTCCGTCAACGGCAAGCAGCTGACCGTGCTCGCCGCGGCCGAGTCGGCGTTGCGCCCGTGGACGCCGCCCGCGACCGCCAGCGACGCGCAGCTGTGGTCCAACTTCGCGGCCGGCGACCTGATCACCACCGCGTCGGCCGGCCAGGCCGCCGGACTCGTCAGCGGCAGCCGGTACCCGGTCACGGCGGGCACCAGCAGCCAGCTCACGGTCGGCCTGCAGGCTCCGGTCGGCATCTCAGGCGTGGACGGGATCGTCGACTCCGGCCGCGGCCGCCAGCTCGGCCTCGTCCGCAACATCGCGGTCCTCGTCAACGCCCCCGCCAGCAACCCGCTGACGCTGGTGAGCCAGGTCGAGACCGCCCTCGGCGGCAGCGCCACCGTCATCCGGCTGGTCCCGGCCGAGGTCAGCACCAGCCTTCCGGTCGACGCGACCCCGACCACCGGACGGCCGAGCAGCTACCTGCAGCTGTTCCAGGAGTCGGCCGCCAAGTACTGCCCGGGGCTGTCATGGACGGTGCTCGCCGCGATCGGCCAGATCGAGTCGGCCGACGGCCAGAACATGGGACCGTCCACGGCCGGCGCCCTCGGCCCGATGCAGTTCCTGCCGTCGACCTGGACGACCTGGGGCACCGACGGGTTCGGCGACACCGGCGCCCCGAACATCATGAACCCCTACGACGCGGTGCCGTCGGCGGCCCGACTGCTGTGCGCGGACGGCGCCGCCAGCGGCGGCCAGGGCCTGCGGGCCGCCATCTTCGACTACAACCACGCCAGCTGGTACGTCAACGAGGTGCTGACGTTGGCCGGAGAGTACGCCCAGGAAGGCTAGCGCCCGGCAAGGCCAGCGACGACCAGCGCCCGGGAAGGCCAGCGAAGGCCAGCAGGGCTCTGCCTGAAACCCGCTCAGCCGGAAACCCGCTCGGCCCGAGCCAGCCGCCGCAGCCCCGACAGGTAGATAACGACCGTGGTGACCCCGGCGGCGGCCGCGAACGCGTACCCCCAGCGCGGCCCGAATGCGTCGAGGATGAACCCCACGGCGGTCGCGCCGAGCGCCACCCCGACCGAGATGCCGGTGCCGAGCCACGACATCGCCTCGGTCGCCCGGCCCGGCCGCGCGGTCGACTCGAGCAGGCTGTAGCCGGCGATCAGGGTGGGCGCGATGGTCAGCCCGCACAGGTAGATCACGATCGCCAGCACCAGCAGGTTCGGCATCGCCCAGAACGTGCAGACCCCGGCCACGGTCAGCGAGAGGGTGACCGCGAGCCGCTTCCAGGCCGGCGACCGCCAGCTCCGCGACCCGTACCAGAGGCCGCCGGTCGCGCTGCCGAGCGCGTAGCAGCCGAGGATCACCCCGGCCAGCGGCTTGTATCCGGCCCGGGCGGCGAAGTCGACCGTCGACAGGTCGACCGACACGAACATCGTGCCAAGGAACAGGTACGCGGGCACCAGCACGACCAGCCCCGGCGCCGCCAAACTGTATCTTCCCCGGGGGACGACCCCCCGGTGACCCCCCGAACGGAGGGCTCCCGCCCCCCGTTCCCCCCGGCGGATCCCGCCGCCAAAGCCGCGACGAGACCCGGGCTCGCTCGGGCGGTTCCCGAGCTCCTTGACCGGCGGCTCGGTCGCGCGCTGGGCCGCGAACCACAGCGTTCCGCCCAGGCAGCAGACCGCGGCGGTGGTGACCCCGGCCGCCGGGTGCACCTGGGTGGCGAGCAGGGTGACGGCGGCGGGCCCGACGACGAAGCAGAGCTCGTCCGCGATCGACTCGATCGAGAAGGCGGTGTGCAGCCGCGAGGTCCCGGCCAGCAGCACCGACCAGCGGGCCCGCGCCATCGGCCCCAGCTGCGGCATGGTCGCGCCGCCGACGATCCCGCAGGCGAACAGCGTCCAGTCCGGCAACCCGAGCTGGACCGAGGTCACCAGCCCAGCCACCGACAGCGCGAAGATCATGCAGATCGGCACCAGCACCCGGTGCTGCCCGAGCCGGTCGGTCAGCCGTCCCAGTTGCGGCGCGCAGAGCGCGTTGCCGAGCGCGCTGACCGCCGCGACCGTCCCCGCCAGCCCGTAGCGGCCGGTCCCGGCCGAGATGAGCAGCACCGTGCCGAGCCCGTACATGGACATCGGCAGCCGTCCGATAACCCCCGCGACGGAGAACCGCCAGGCCCGCGGTATCGAGAAAATCTCCGCGTACGGCCGCAGAAAGCCGCGCGCGTCCGCCTCGTCAACACCCGTCATTGGACGTCAAACCTCGCAGAAAACTCAAAAGTAGAAAATTACACCAAGGTCCCGGGTGCCAACAGGTTTTCCATCCCCGCTGTTCCCCTTGATCACCCGCCGGTCGGGTGCCGGAGTGCGGCGCGGTCCTGGTTGGATGGAGTCATGCCGTCTTATGACGCGTTCCTGCTGCTGTCCTTCGGCGGCCCCGAGGGGCCCGACGACGTGCTGCCGTTCCTCGAGAACGTCACCCGCGGCCGGGGGATCCCGAGGAAAAGGCTGGCCGAGGTGGCCGAGCACTACTACGCCGTCGGCGGGGTCAGCCCGATCAACGCCCAGTGCCGCGAGCTGCTCGCCAACGTCCGCGCGGCGGGCCTTGACCTGCCGATGTACTGGGGGAACAGGAACTGGCAGCCGTTCCTGGAAGACACCGTGCGGGAGATGGCCGAGGCCGGGGTAGGGCGCGCGATCGCGTTCGTCACCTCCGCCTACAGTTCCTACTCGGCCTGTCGGCAGTACTACGACGACATCGACCGGGCGGTCGCCGCGGTCGGCCCGCGAGCGCCGCGGATCGACAAGATCCGGCCGTACTTCAACCACCCGGGGTTCATCGAGCCGTGGGCGGCGGGCGTGACCGACGCGCTGGCCACGCTCGACCCGGACGCGCGGGCCGACGTCCGCCTGGTCTGCACCGCGCACAGCGTCCCGGACGGGATGGCCGCCGCCAGCGGCAGCCATACGGCCGGAACGTGGGTCGGTGGCGGCTCGGTCGGAGGATCCGGCGGGGCCGGTGGAAGATACGCGCAGGAGCTGAGGGAAGTCTCAAAACTTATCTCCGAACGGACCCTGGGCGGCTCTATCCCGTTCGACCTCGCCTATCAGAGTCGCAGTGGCCCGCCGAGCGTGCCCTGGCTCGAGCCGGACGTGAACGAGCACCTGGCGCGGCTGGCCAAGGACGGCGCGTCCGGCGTCGTGGTGGCGCCGGTCGGGTTCGTCAGCGACCACATGGAGGTCGTGCACGACCTCGACGTGGAGGCGGCCGCGACCGCGGCCTCGCTCGGCCTCCCGTTCGCCCGGGCGAAGGCCCCCGGATCAACCCCGCGGTTCGCCCAGATGGTGTGCGAGCTGGTGGCGGAGCGGACCGAGGGCACGCCCGCGCTCGCGCTGGGCGACCTCGGGCTCGGCGCGTTCGCCGGCGGGGCGCTCAACTGCCCGGCCGACTGCTGCCGGTACGCGCCGCAGCGGCCGGGGCGGCCGGCATGACCGGCGACACCCCCGTGACCGGGCCGCGCGAGCTGCTGGTGATCGCGGTCGGGGCGGCCCTCGAGGCCGGCCAGCTGCTCGCCTCCAAGGAGGGCCGGGTCGAGGTCGCGGCGACCAAGTCAAGCCCGACCGACGTGGTCACCGAGATGGACGGCCGGGCCGAGGAGCTGATTCGGGCGCGCATCCTGGTCGCCCGCCCCGATGACGCCATCCTGGGGGAAGAGGGCGGCCAGGTCGAGGGCGCGGCCGACGCGCCCGCCCGCTGGGTGGTCGACCCGCTCGACGGCACCGTCAACTACCTCTACGGGCTGCACGACTGGGCGGTGAGCATCGCCGTGGAGGTTGATCGCGGGGCGGCGGGCGGGGGTGTTGGCAGAGAGATAGTGGCCGGCGCCGTCTACGTGCCGATGCGGGGCGAGCTGTTCACCGCCGTCCGCGGCGAGGGCGCGTGGCTGGAGTCGACCCGGGCGTACGGAACCTCGGCCGGGGCGGGCGAATCGGTCATCCCCGACTCGACGTTCGAGCGGACCCGGCTCCGCTGCCGGCCGGGCGTGCCGCTCGACCAGGCGCTGGTCGCGACCGGCTTCGGCTACCGCGCCGAGCGACGCACCGTGCAGGGCGAGGTGGTGGCGGCGCTGCTGCCTCGGATCCGCGACATCAGGCGGAACGGGGTCGCCTCGGTCGATCTCTGCGCGGTCGCCGCCGGGCGGGTGGACGGCTACTACGAGCGCGGCCTGAACTACTGGGATTACGCGGCCGGGGCGCTGGTCGCGGCCGAAGCCGGGGCGGTCGTGGGCGACTCCAGGGGCGGCCCGCCTGGCACCTCGATGACCGTCGCGGCCGGCCCCGGACTGTTCGGCCCGCTGCGCGACGCGCTAGCCGAACTGGACGCGGAGCGCGATGGATGACGCAAGCCCCATGACTGTGTAGGGTGCTCGCGTCGGGCGGAGCAACGGTCCGTTCGATATGGCCTGATTTGAGCCGGACGCCCGGGGGCAGCTTCGCGCGGACCGAACCACTGACCGGCCTGCAGGCAATTTGGCAACAGCGCGGAATAGATGCGGGGTATGCGAGGTTTACCAGCGGCCGGAAACCGTCTCGGCGGGACACACGAGCGTCGGCGGCCGCGCTGCGTGCGCGGGGGTCGCGAACGTGACAGAATTCGCCGCCGGAATCGGGCACAACTGAGGCTTCAGGAGCGTTACACCCGCGCAGCAATAGCGCGCCACCTATGGAGGGGGATGGGTCACCACAATGGCTACCGACTACGACAGCCCGCGCAAGACCGATGACGACCTGAGCGAGGACAGCCTGCAGGAGCTGCAGGCTCGCCGGATGGACAAGTCGTCGTCGACGATCGATCTGGACCCGGATGACGTCGCGGAGGGTCTTGAGCTCCCCGGCGCCGACTTGTCCAGCGAGGAACTCTCAATTCGGGTGATACCGAGGCAGGCGGACGAGTTCACCTGCACGAGTTGCTTCCTTGTGCACCACCGGAGCCAGCTTGCCGAAGACAGAAACGGCCAGCTGATCTGCCGTGAGTGCGCCGCCTGACGGCCGGTACCCGCGGGCGCCAAGGCCCGCGGGTCCGGACCGACCGGTCCAACAAACAGGGTTAGCTAAGACTCTGCGGTCTCGTCCGTCGCCGGACGTCGCATTGTCGAGCGCACGATGAAGAACCGCGCCGTTTCCACGATGATCCCGGTCGCCACGCCCCAGGCCAGTGCCTCGGGCAGCGTGACCTTCGGGTCCGTGAGGTCTGTCGGCGGAACCCGCCCGGTGACCTTCTTCCACCCGGCGGCCAGTCCCTTGCGCAGCAGCAGCAGCCCGCCGGTGGTCGCCATCGTCGTGATCAGCGTGGTCGAGCCGCCCGCACCCTCGCTTTTCTTACTCATCCGTAGCCTCCTCGCCCCCTTGCGTAATTGCGCAATCATCCCACGGATTGCCGCTCGCCACCGCCCGGCCCGCCGGAGCGCGCCCCCGCATCCCCCAGTGCGGCCGCGAGGCGGTCCGGGTGCCTGGTCGAGATGAGCCAGTAGGGCACCCCGTCGGACGGATCGGCGACGCCGACGTAGACGGCGCGCTTGACGTAGGGCCGCAGGAACAGATGGGCGGCCGGGTCGGCCCGGGGGCCGCGCAGCAGCGTCGCCTGCTTCTCGTCGAGCGGCACGATCTCGCCCGCCTCGCTCAGCAGCAGCGTGTCCTTGCCCGCGCGCAGCACCCCGCCGGTCACCTCGATCGTCGCCGAGCCCCAGTTGATCAGGAAGACCGCGGCGATGACGGACAGGATCGCCAGCGTCAGCGGCGGGACGATGCCGCCGGCGATGAACCACGCCTCGGCGCCGAGGAACGCGATCGAGGGGACGGCCAGCAGCCAGTAGCTCACCGGCACGAGCAGCCGCTCGCGGTACGAACCCATTTCCCAGCCTCCGCGTCATGATCTTCAAGCCCGGCCGTTGAGCGCGCCGGGGGTGCACACCCCACGGTAGTTGGTTAGATGTACTCATGATGGGGCGGGCAGCCAAGCGGGCCGCGCGATGGGCGCCGGACCGGACCGCGCCGGCCGCTGTCGAGCCGTCCCCGCCGCCGGAACCAGCGGACGTCCCCCGCTGGCTGCGGGTCGGCGCGGCCTGGTCCTGGCGGCTGGTGCTGCTGGCGGCGCTCCTCTACGTGGCGGGCCGGGTCGCCTCCGACCTCTACCTGGTCATCGTCCCCTGCGCGGCCGCGCTGCTGCTGACCGCGCTGCTGCAGCCGCTGGCGAACCGGCTCAGGCGCCGCGGCTTCGGGCCGCTGGCCGCGACCTGGTGCACCCTGCTGCTGGCGTTCATTCTCATCGGCGGGGCGGTCTGGCTGGTCACCAGCCGGGTCGAGGCCGAGTACCCGGCGCTGGTCAGCCAGGTCAAGCACACCACCACCCAGATCCAGTCGTGGCTGTCAGGGCCGCCGTTTCACATCAAGACCGGCAACCTGGCCAAGCTCTCCGACAACATTGTCAGCTACCTAAGCAAGCACCAGTCGGTGCTCGCGGGGACCGTGCTGACCGGTGGCAGGATCCTGGTCGAGCTGCTGGCAGGCGTGGTGCTCTGCTTCTTCATCTCGTTCTTCCTGATCAAGGACGGCGGCCGGATCTGGGCGTGGCTCACCAGCGGCCTGGTGACCGAGCGCAGGCGGCGGGCGAACCTGGCCGGCCGGGCCGCCTGGCAGTCCGTCGTCTACTACGTGCGGGGCACCATCGCGGTGGCCGCGATCCAGGCCACGGTGATGGGCATCACCCTCGCGGTCATCAACGCCCCGCTGGTCGCCCCGCTCGCGCTGATCATGTTCCTGGCCGGGTTCATCCCGTTGATCGGGGTGCTGGTGGCCGGCACCCTGGCCATCCTCATCGTGCTGGCGGCCAAGGGGCTGATCGCGGCGGTGATCGTGCTCGGCGTCCTGGTGCTGATGAACCAGCTGGAGGGCCATCTGCTGCAGCCGCAGGTGGTGGGCAAGATGGTGCGCCTCCACCCGCTGGCGGTGATCCTCGTGCTGGCGGTGGCGGGGGTGGTGGCCGGCATCGCCGGCGCGGTCGTCGCGGTCCCCATCACCGCCGCCATCACCAGCGCGGTGCGCGCCCTGCAGCACGACGATAACGAGGGCCGCGCGCGGACCGCCGGTGGCGTAATCTCTGGGTGAGCGCGAAGGAGACACGGCAGATGACCCACGGCGAGACGGCCGAAACCGTCGGCGAGGCCGCTGTGACCCACGGCCCTGCGGCCGGGGCCGGTGACATCGACGTGCTCTTGGTGCGCCTTGACCCCGGCGTGCCGCTGCCCGGCTACGCGCTGCCGGGCGACGCCGGCGCGGACCTGACCGCGGCCGTGGACGTCGAGCTGGCGCCGGGCGAGCGGGCGATCGTCGGCACCGGGATCGCGATCGCGCTCCCGGTCGGCTATGCCGCGTTCGTGCATCCCCGGTCCGGCCTGGCCGCCAAGCACGGCCTGACGCTGGTCAATGCGCCCGGCACGATCGATGCGGGGTACCGTGGCGAGATCAAGGTGATCCTGCTGAACACCGACGCGACCCGATCGGTTTCGCTGCACCGCGGCGACCGCATCGCGCAGCTGGTCGTGCAGCGGGTGGAACACGTGAGTTTCCGCGAGGTGACGACCCTGCCCGGGTCGGCCCGCGGCGAAGACGGCTTCGGCTCCACGGGCGGCCACGCCGCCGGACGGATGCGTCCGGCCAGCGCGGCGGCCGGGGCCTAACGGGAGGAGATCGCAGTGTTCGGTCGGCGACGGAACGCCGGTGACCGCGACCTGGTAAGCCAGGAGGCGGATCTGGCGGCGGAGGAAGCCGAGACCGCAGGCGGTGCGCCGACCGGCGCGGCCCCGGCCGGGGAGACCGGCCCCTGGGACGCGACCGAGCCGCACTCGGAGCTGCCGCGGGTGGACCTCGGCAGCATCCAGGTCCCGGTCCTTGAGGGAACGGACATCCAGCTGGTCTTCGCCGAGCAGCATGGTGCCTGGGTGACGGTGCGCTATCAGCTCAGTGAACTGCAGCTGCAGGCCTTCGCCGCGCCCAAGCGGGCCGGCATCTGGGACGAGGTCCGGGGCGAGATCGTCAACGAGATCAGCGGCGCTGGCGGCCGGTGCCAGGAGCGCCAGGGACCGTTCGGCACCGAGGTCGTGGCCGAGGTCCCGGCCGAGCCGAACCAGCCTGCCGGGGGCGTCCGGCCGATCAGGTTCGTCGGCGTCGACGGCCCGCGCTGGTTCCTGCGCGGCCTGCTGGCCGGCGCCGCCGCCGTCGACCCGGCCGCCGCCGCGCCGCTCGAGGCTGTGTTCCGCGAGACCGTGGTGGTCCGCGGCGACCACCCGGTGCCGCCCCGCGAGCTGCTCGAGCTCCGCCTTCCGGCCGAGGCCGCCGCCGCCCTCGAGGCCCAGGCGCAGGCCCAGCAGGAGCAGGAGGCCCAGGGCCAGGCCCAGGGACAGGCCCAGGGCGCAGCGCAGCCGGAGGAGGAGCGGAGCCGGTTCGCCGCCCCGCTGAACCCGTTCGAGCGCGGCCCGGAGTTCACGGAAACCCGATGACCCCTTACCCTGGGTAATGATGTCGTTACCCAGGGGGTGCAGCTTGAGCGCGTCGTTCACCCGCGCCGCAGCAGCGGCGAAGGAGGCCGTCGACGACGTTCTGTCCGGCTATCCGGGTCTGCAGGCGGCCCAGGAGGCCCGCTACAAGGATCTGCACGCCCACCCGGAGCTCTCTCATCAAGAGCACCGGACCGCCCGCGTCGTCGCCGGGGAGCTTGAGCAGCACGGCTGCACGGTGCAGACCGGCATCGGCGGCACCGGGGTGGTCGGGCTGCTGGCCAACGGCGACGGCCCGACCGTGCTGCTGCGGGCCGAACTGGACGCGCTGCCGATCGCCGAGGACACCGGGGTGGACTACGCCAGCACGGTGACCACGACCGGGGCGGACGGGCAGCAGGTGCCGGTCGCTCACGCCTGCGGCCATGACCTGCACATGGCCTGCCTGCTCGGCGCGGCCAGGCTGCTGGCGGACCGCCGTGACCGCTGGAGCGGCACCCTGCTGGCGCTCTTCCAGCCCGCCGAGGAGACCGGCGACGGCGCCCAGGGGATGGTCGCGGACGGCTTGTTCACCCGCATTCCGGTGCCGGACGTGGCGCTGTCGCAGCACCTGCTGCCCGGCATCGCCGGGACCGTCGGCACCTGCCCGGGGCCGTTCATGTCGGCCGAGGACGGCATCGCGATCACCGTCTACGGGCGGGGCGGGCACGGCGCCCTGCCGCAGAACACCGTCGACCCGGTGGTGCTGGCCGCGATGATCATCGTCCGGCTCCAGACCGTGGTCTCCCGCGAGGTCACGCCGGGCGACACCGCGATCGTGACGGTCGGCGCGGTCCAGGCCGGCGCCCGCGGGAACGTCATTCCCGACCACGCGGTCCTGCAGCTGAACATGCGCAGCTACTCGGAGCCGACCCGGCAGCGCATGCTCGACGCGATCAAGCGGATCGTCCGCGGCGAGTGCCAGGCCTCCGGGTCGCCGCGGGAGCCCGAGTTCGAGACGGTGGCCAGCTTCCCGCTGCTCGACAACGACACCGCCACCACCGACCAGGTGGCGGCCGCGTTCACCGCCCACTTCGGCCGCGGCGCGCTCGACATCCCCAAGCAGACGGTGAGCGAGGACTTCGGGCTCATCCCCGCCGCCGTGGGCGCCCCCTACACCTACTGGGGCATCGGGCGAACCGAGCGGCAGGCCTACCAAACCGCCGAGAAGGCGGGGCGGCTGCAGGACCTGCCGTCCAATCACTCGCCCAAGTTCCTGCCGCCGCTCCAGCCCACGCTCCGCACCGGCACCGAGGCAATGGCGGTGGCGGCGATGTCCTGGCTCGCACCGCACTGAAGAAGTCGATCGGAGACGGCATGGGCACCAGAGAACGTCCGCTGACACCGCTCGCCGCCGTCACCGGGGGCCTGCTGGCGGGCGTGGCGGGGACCGCCGTCATGGACGCGGTGCTGTACGCCCGCTATCGCCGCTCGGGCGGCAAGCAAGCCCCGATGGCGTGGGAATTCCCGCCGACGGAAAACTGGGCCCAGGCGTCCGCCCCCGGGCAGGTCGCCCGGCGGGTCATCGAGGGCTTCACCCAGCGTCCGATCCCGGACCGCTGGGCCCGGCTGACCACCATCGCCGCCCACTGGGCGTTCGGGTCGGCCTCGGCCGCCGCCTACGGCGTGGTGGCCGGGTCGCTGCGCCGCCCGCGGCCGCTGGACGGACTGCCGTTCGGCGCGGCGGTGTGGGCGCTCGGCTACCTCGTCCTGCCGCAGGCCGGCCTGTACAAGCCGATCTGGGAGTACGACATCGAGACGCTGGCCAAGGACCTGAGCGCCCACCTCGCCTACGGGGTGACCACCGCAACCGCGTTCTGGCTGCTGGGGGCCTAGTCAGCCGAGAAAAGGTTCTCCAGTTCGTCCTCGACGTCCTCGGTGGTGACGAAGAACAGCTCGTCGCCGGCCTGCAGCGGGTCCTCGGACTGGGGGACCAGCACCCGGCCCTCGCGCAGGATGGCGACCAGGGCGGCGTCGGCGGGCCACTCGATCGAGCCGACCTGCTGGCCGGCCAGCGGCGCGTCGGCCGCCAGCGTCAGCTCGACCAGGCTCGCCTCGCTGTGCCCGAAGGTCATCAGCCGCACCAGGTCGCCGACGCTGACCGCCTCCTCGACCAGCGCCGACAGCAGGCGCGGGGTCGAGACGGCGACGTCGACGCCCCAGGATTCGTTGTAGAGCCACTCGTTGCCCGGGTGGTTGACCCGGGCAACCACCCGGGGCACGCCGTACTCGGTCTTGGCCAGCAGCGAGACCACCAGGTTGACCTTGTCGTCGCCGGTCGCGGCGACGACCACGTTGCACCGGTCGAGGCCGGCGTCGTCGAGCGAGCTGATCTCGCACGCGTCGGCCAGCAGCCACTCGGCCCGCGGCACGCTGTCGACCTTGATCGACGAGGGCTTCTGGTCGATCAGCAGCACCTCGTGACCGTTCTCGAGCAGCTCACGGGCGATGGACCTGCCCACCGCGCCCGCGCCGGCGATCGCGACCCGCATCAGTGCTCACTCCCGTCACGTGTGGCAAACGCGGCCGTGACCCGGTCGAGGTCGCTCTCCCTGGCGATGACGTGCACCACGTCACCCTCCTGGAGCACGGTGCCGATCTGCGGCACCACCGCCTCGCCGAGCCGGTCAATGTAGGCAACGCGGGCGCCGGCCGACATCTCGGCCAGTTTGATCGGCTCGCCGATCCACTTGGGCGACATCGTCACCTGGGTGAGCACCAGCTTGCCGGTGGCGTCCCGCCAGAGCGGCTCCACCCCGCTGCCCGGCAGCAGCTTGCGCAGCATCTGGTCGGCGGTCCAGCGGACGGTGGCGACGGTGGGGATGCCGAGCCGCTCGTACACCTCGGCCCGCCGCGGGTCGTAGATCCGCGCCGCGACCTGCCGGACGGCGAACGTCTCGCGGGCGACCCGGGCGGCGATGATGTTCGAGTTGTCGCCGCTGCTGACCGCCGCGAAGCCGTCGGCCCGCTCGATGCCCGCGCGGGCGAGCACGTCGCGGTCGAATCCCACCCCGGTCACCCGGTCGCCCTTGAACGACGGGCGGAGCCTGCGGAAGGCCTCCGGGTCCTGGTCGATGACGGCGACCGTGTAGCCGCGGTCCTCTAGGATGTGGGCGAGCGTCGAGCCGACCCGCCCGCAGCCCATGATCACGATATGCACGACCCGTCCTTTCACGGTGCGTCATCGCTTGGCGGGCGCCCGGCTAAGCAGGCGCCCCGGTAAAGGTATGCCCTCACGTGGGCGGACGCCATCCCGGGGGAAGGAGAATCAGGTGTCGGATGTTGAGCTGACCTATGCGGTCGGGCAGACCGTCGAGGTGACCGCCGTTGACGTCGCGCAGGGAGGCTGGTGCGTTGCCAGGCCCGAGGGCCTGCCGGTGCTGTTCGTGCGGCACGCGCTGCCCGGCGAGCGGGTGCTCGCCCGGGTGACCGAGGTCACGTCCCGGTTCGCCCGGGCCGACGCGATCGAGGTTCTCGAGGCCTCGCCCGACCGGGTGGAACCGCCCTGCCCGAACGCGCACCCGGGCGGCTGCGGCGGCTGCGACTGGCAGCACGCGTCGCTGCCCGCCCAGCGCGCGCTCAAGGCCGCCGTCATCGCCCAGCAGTTGCGCCGGGTAGCCGGGCTCGAGCTCGACTCCGAGATCACGGTCGAGGCGCTGCCGGAACCGGAACAAGGCCAGGCCGGCCTCGGCTGGCGCACCCGGGTCCAGTTCGCGGTCCGCCCGGACGGCCTGGCCGGGCTACGCGCGCACCGCTCGCACGAGGTCGTCGACATCGGGGACTGCCCGATCGCGCACCCCGCGATCCGCGATCTGGGCCTGCTTGACTACTCCTGGGAGGGCGCGGGCACGGTCGAGGCCGCGGCCGGCAGCCCGGAACCAGAGCACCAGGACCGCGTGGTCATCCTCACCAAGGCGGGCCGCGCGCCGCGCGGCCGCCGGGCCCCCGGTTCCGAGCCCGGCCACCGGGCCGCGCGCGATGAACGGGGGCGAGACGCCCGGGTCCGTTCGGAAGACCGGGCGGTTGAAGCATTCCCGCAGGAGGCCGTGGACTCGGTCGAGGCGGAGTCGGTGCTGATCCGCTCCGCCCACCGGCTCACCCCGGTGCGCGGGCGTCAGTTCCTGACCCAGTTCGCGGCCGGCCGGCACTGGCAGGTCAACGCGGGCGGGTTCTGGCAGGTGCACCCGGCCGCGGCCGACACCCTCAGCGACGCCGTGGTCAGCGCGCTCGAGCCGAAGCCGGGCGACAGCGCGCTCGACCTCTACGCCGGCGCCGGGCTGTTCGCCGGCGTGCTCGCCCCGCTGGTCGGCGCGGACGGCTCGGTCACCGCGATCGAGTCGGACGCGGCCGCCGTCAGGGACGCCCGGGCCAACCTCGACGCCTACCCGTGGGTGCAGGTGCACAGGAACGACGTGGCGCTGGCGGTCGCGGACCGCGGCCTGCCGCAGGCCAGGCTCGTGGTGGCCGACCCGCCGCGGGCCGGGCTGGCCCGCGAGGTAGTTGACTACCTGACCGGCGCCAGCGGGGCCGAGCGGTTCGCCTACGTCTCCTGCGACCCGGCTACCCTCGCCCGCGACCTGGGCCTGCTGATCGCGGGCGGCTGGCGGGTGGACGGACTGCGGGCGTTCGACGCGTTCCCGATGACCCACCACGTGGAGTGCGTGGTCACCCTGAGCCGCTGACCAGGCTGAACCCGAGGGGGATCGGCACCGTCAGGCTTTTGAGGTTCGCGCGCGTCGGCGGCAGCCAGCGGAAGTCGATGGTCAGCGTGCTGTTGAGGCTCTTCCTGATGCCTAGCACCGGGTAGGGCACTTGACTCACCAGCCGCACCGGCAGGTAGCTGGCAGTTCGGCGACCAGACCCGGAATCTGAACGAGACGCCTGCCGGTCAGCCGATCTCCGATACCTCGTGGCGCAACGGGGATGGTGCCGACGGAGCAGCCCATCGCGCGGGCCGCCTGCGCCTCGGACAGGTCTTCCCAGTGCCTGAGCACGACCGCGGTCCGCTGCCGGGGCGGCAGCGCGCTCAGCAGCCGGATGATCTGATCGCGCTGGTCCACCAGGTCGGTGCCGTCGGGCACCGAGGCCGGGTGGCCGAGCAGGCGCAGCCGTGAGCGCCAGGCCCCGTTGCGGCGCCAGCCGTCGGCGGCCAGGTGATAGAGCGTCTGCCGGAGGTACCCCTCGGGGTCACCGCGGATCGTCCGCCAGCGCCGGAACAGCCGCTCGAGGGCGGCCTGGAGCAGGTCCTCGCCGTCGGCGCGGCTGCCCGCGAGCAGCACCGCCGTCCGCAGCAGCTGCTCGCCCCGGGCAGCGAGGAGTTCCTCGAGCACCGCGACGGGCTGGGCGGCGGCGTCGTCCGGCCGCGGCCCGGGGTCGTCTGCACTTCCCGCATCCATCGGGTTCCTCTCGTTCTCGTCACCGTCCAAGTACGAGTGAGGAGACCGCAGGGTTGACTCGGCGGCAGGAGCGAGAACGGGCTGACGCTAGAGCGCGTCTGGCGCGCCCGGGCCGCTGGCCGGGCTGCCCGGCTTGCCCGGTGAGCCGACCACGTAGTAGCCGAGGCCCGGGTAGCGGATCAGCAGCCCCTCGTCCACGAGCACGTTGAGCGCCTTGGCGCAGGTCTGCCGGGCGTGGCCGGATTGCTGGCTGAGCGTGGTGATCGACGGGGTAGGCGATCCTGGCGGATATGTTCCCTCCGCGATCGCCTTCCGCAGGTCAGCGGCGAGGCGCACGTACGCTCTTGGGTCTGATTCGTCACCTATCGACATTCTCGTACCGTACTCGATTGGCAAAGTTGCCAATCGCAAGGTTTCGACAGTAGTCGACCATTCCCGAGATGCTGTATGCTCACTGGCATGTACCTATGGAGTCTGCTCGGCAATGACATCGTGGCGGGACCGACCGCGCACGGCGTCTGCTCCGACGCGGCTACCGCCATGCGCATGGGCGAGCCGCGAGTGAAGGACGGCAGCGTCTTTCTCTGCATCGTCGAGGAGGTCCGGCTGCGGATCTCCGTCGGCGGCCTAGAGACCACCTACCAGGGGACCGGCCGGTACTTCATCGGCCGCCGAACCCGGTCGGGCGGGGTCTACTGGGAGGCAATGACGCGGACGGTCGATCCGTCGGAGGTCTACCGCATCACCGATTTCCCGCTCTGGCACGATGGGATCCATGCGACTTCGGATCTTCACTGAGCCCCAGCAGGGCGCTAGTTACAGCACGCTCCGCCGCGTCGCCAAGGCGGCGGAAGACCTGGGCTTCGACGCGTTCTTCCGGTCCGACCACTACCTGAGGATGGGCGACGGATCGGGCGCGCCCGGCCCGACCGACGCGTGGGCGACGCTGGCCGCGCTGGCGGTCGAGACGTCCACCATCAGGCTCGGCACGCTGGTCACGGCGGCCACCTTCCGGCTGCCGGGGCCGCTCGCGATCACCGTCGCGCAGGTGGACGAGATGAGCGGCGGCCGGGTCGAGTTCGGCCTCGGCACCGGCTGGTACGACGGCGAGCACCGGGCTTACGGAATCCCGTTCCCGCCGCTGAGGGAGCGGTTCGACCGCTTCGAAGAGCAGTTGGCGATCATCACTGGCCTGTGGTCGACGCCCGTCGGCCAGACGTTCTCCTATGACGGTGCGTACTACTCGCTGACGGACTCGCCCGCGCTGCCCAAGCCAGTTCAGCAGCCGAAGGTGCCGGTGATCATCGGCGGCGGCGGCGCGCGCCGCACTCCGGCCCTCGCCGCGCGCTACGCCGACGAGTTCAACGCCGCGTTCCGCTCCGTCGAGGACACGGCCACCGCGTTCGAGCGGGTGCGGGCCGCCTGCGCCGAGGCAGGCCGCGACCCGGCGTCGATGACCTTCTCCGCCGCCCACGTGACCGTCTGCGCCAAGGACGAGGCCGAGCTCGCCCGCCGGGCCGCCGCGATCGGCCGCGACCTGGCCGAGCTGCGCGCAGCCGGCCTGGTGGGCACCCCGTCGGAGGTGGTCGACAAGATCGGCGCCTACGCCGAGGCCGGCGCCACCACTGTCTACCTGCAGATCCTCGACCTGGCGGACCTCGACCACCTAGAGCTGCTCGCCTCCGAGGTCCTGTCCCAGGTCTAGATCGCGCCGACCCAGATCAAAAGCCACTCCGTCATCTCGAACGGACCGTTGGCTCCCACGTTCACCGGTCCCGATTTCCCTGTCGCCGACGCCGGCGACCCCAACCGCTTCCTGTCGGCTACGCCAGCGACCGGACGCCGCCCCTGTCACCTACGCCAGCGACCGGACGCCGCCCCTGTCACCTACGCCAGCGACCCCGATAGGGCCGGTCAATGGCGTCGGCGACAGGTCGCGCATCCTGTCGGTGGCGTAGCTGACCGCGCCTCGAGTGTGGGCGAAATCTCGCTCTCTGGACCTTCCAGGGCAGCCGAAGACTCGGCTCTGACCTGGTGATTCCGGACAGAAGGGTGCTAACGGTCGCCGGGATGCCTACGATCGATGATGTGGCAAGGTTCTCTGGGGGACGGCGCGGGCGTCGGGGGTCGGACGCCGAAGACTGGCCAGATGATGAAGGCGGGGCTGATACCAACTCCTGGGTCGGCGGGGGCGCCGGTCCAGGAGGCGATGCCGGTTTGGCGGGTAACGATGGCTCAGGGTATCGGGGTTCGGGTTTTGCCGGGGGTCCTGGTTACGACCGCGTGAGCGGCGGCCCCGCCGCGCCCGGCGCTCCTGGCCCTGGTGCTGGACCCGCGGGCCGAGGATTCGCCGGCGGGCCCGGATTCGCCGGGGGGCCTGGTCCCGGCGGAGAGCCGGCCGGACGGCCGCGGCCGGGCGACGGTCGCGGCGATGGCTACGGACCAGGCGGCCAGGGCATGCCGCCCGCCGGTCCCTGGATGCAAGGCCCGGCTATGGGCGGCCCGCAGGGCGTACCACCCGTCGGGCCGTACGGGGCCCAGCGCCCGGGACCGCAGCAACCGGGACCGCAGACCGCGGGAATGCAGCACCCGGGCCAGTTTCCTGGCGGTAGGGCGCAGGGCAACGCCCCGCAGGTCGACGGGCAGCACAGCGGCGGCAGGCCGGGCAGCCCGCGGCCGAGTGGTCCGCAACCGGGCGGTCGGCAGGCGGCTCCGCCCTACGGCGGCGGACCGGACGGCGGTGGGCAGTTCGGCGGCGGCTTCCCCGGCGACGGCCAGGTGCGCCTAGGACCGCCGGGCGCCATGCAGTCCGGCCCCGGCCGGCCAGGCGGCGGGCCTTTCGCCGAGCAGCCGCAGCCCGGAGCTTTCGGCCCCGGACCTCAGTTCCCCGGCCCTCAGCTCCCAGGACAGCAGTTCCCCGGCCCTCAGTTCCCTGGACAGCAGTTTCCCGGACCTCCGTTTCCCGGACCTCCGTTTCCCGGACCTCCGTTTCCCGGACCTCCGTTTCCCGGACCTCCGTTTCCCGGACCTCCGTTTCCCGGACCTCAGCCCGCCGGGCCGCAGTTTCCAGGACAGCAGTTTCCCGGACAGCTTCCGGGCCAGCAGGGACCACTGGGACCGGGACTCCAGGGCCCAGGGCCGTTCATCGGCGCCCAGAACGGCGGCGGCTTCCCCGGCTCTGGTCAGGTTCCCTTGCCGGGCACTCCCAGCGGGCAAGCTGCGCCCGGGATTTACGGGCCGGGAGTCGCGGGCGGCATGCCACCCGGCTACCCCGCCCCGCAGCCGGGCCAGTTTCCAGGCGGTCCGATGCCGTCCGGGCCGTTCCCGCCGGGAGGGCCGTTCCCGCCCGGGATGCCCGCGCAGGGCCAGTTTCCGCCCGGCTACGCAGGCCCCGGCGGACCCGTACCTTTCGGCACCCCCTCGGGACAGCTCGCCCCGCCGGGCGGGTTCGCTCGGCCGGGACAGGCCGTCCACCCCGGCCAGTTCGGTCCAGGTGCCCTGCCTGGCGAGCCGATGCCAGGCGGGCAGTTCGGCGCGGCCCAGTACGGCCCACCGGGTCAGTACGGCCCATCGGGTCAGTACGGCCCATCGGGTCAGTACGCGCCGCCCGATCGGTACCTGCCGCCCGGTCAGTACGGACCGCCGGCCGGCTTCCAAGCGGGCGGCCAGCCTCCAGCTCACTGGGCGGAAGCGGGGCCATTCCCGCCCGGAGGGTTCCCGCCCGGGCCGCCCGGTCCGGGACCGGCGGCATCGGGTCCCACCCTGCCCGGACGCGACACCGGCCCGGCCCAGGGCCCGGCTGGCCCGAATCACGGTCAGGGTGCGTTTGCCGGCCCGCATGCCCCGAATGCCGGGGCTGGCCCAGGTCACCGCGTCGACGTCGACGGGGAACGGGTCCTCACCCCGACGACCATCTACGCGCCTGGCAGCCTGAGGGTCATGCCCGAGGCCGGCGAAAACGATCCGTCAGGAGGTCCTGCCGCCTCCGGTCGGCCTGCCGACGGAGGGCTCGGCGGCCCCGGATACGGCGCGCCGTACGGTCACGGCCCAGGCCCGGCGCAGGACCCTTACGCCGCCCAGGGGCCGTTCGCGGGCCCCGGGTTCCTCCACGCCGACGGCGGTTTCCCCGGTCACGCAGGTGCCCAGGCCGGCGGCTCGTTCCCCGGCGCCGGTCCGTTTGCCGGCCAGGGCGGCTTCCCCGGGCCGAGCGCTCCGAGCCCCGGCGAACCAGTGCCGGGAGGATTCGCGGGGCCGGGTCCAGTCGGCGGCCCCGCGCCCGGTTACGGCTCTGCCCCTGGTTACGGCTCTGCCCCTGGCTACGGGCAACCTCCCGGCTACGGGCAACCTCCCGGCTACGGGCAGCCGCCGGGCAACGGCCAGGTGCCCGGCTACGGCCAGGCGGCGTCTTTCACGTCCGGCCCTGGCGTACCGCACGACGGCAACGGCTTCACCGGCGACCCGCGGCCCAGCGGCCTGCCCGGCTTCGGAGCAGACCCCACGCACTCCGCCTTGCCCGGATACCCGTCAGCACCGGGGTACGCCGCGCCCGGCGGGCCCTCCGGGCCAGCCAATTTCAGCCAGCACGGGCAGCCGGGCCCACACGGCCCCCAGAGCCAGGCAGACCCGTACGCCGCGCAGGGGCAGCCGGGTCCGTACGATCCGCGAGGGCAGGCCGGTCAGTTCGGCAGGCCGGGCCAGCCGGGTCCCTATGACGCTCAGGGACAGCCAGCTCAGTTCGGCGGCCAAGGGCAGCCCGGCCAGTTCAGCATGCCTGGGCCCTATGGCGCCCAAAGCCAGCCTGGTCCGTACGGCATGCAGGGGCCAAGTAGCCCGTATGGCGGTCAGGGCCAGCCGTATGACGGTCAGGGCCAGCCTGGTCAGTTCGCCCGGCCGGGACAGCCCGGTCCCTATGGCCAGCAGGCGCAGCCCGGTCCGTACGGCCCGCCAGGCCAGCACCCGCTGGGCGGCCCCTTCGCAGGCACGCCGATGCCCGCCGACTACCCGCCGTCCTTCGGCCAGTACGTCCAGCCCGGCCCGGTCGGCCATCCGGCGCCGGACGGCTTCTCCGGCGCCGGCGGTCCCGCGGGGGCCGGCGCTCCCGGCAGCGCCCCAGGCTGGAATGGCGACCCGGCGCGGGGCGTCCCCCCAGGCTGGCAGCCGGCCGCCGGGCCGGCCCGTAACGGATACCCCGACTACGGATACCCCGATCCCGGCGGATATGGCCAGGGCGTCAACGGAGGCGAGTACGCCTACGTGATCAGCGGCGAGGGACCACGCGGAGCTCACCCAGCCCGACCGCGCGGTCCGCAGCAGACCTCCGCCGGCGAGCACCAGCCGCCCGCCGCCGAGCCTCGGCGTCGGACGCGGGAAGAACGCATGCAGGCCAGGCCGACCGGCGGCACCCGCTCCATCACCGCGGGAATAGCGGACGCGGCCCGGACCACCAATCGGCCGGCGGACGCCAACTCGCCGGCGGACGCCAACTCGCCGGCGAACGCCGACGCGAGCGGCGCCTACAGTCCCGACGATCCCGCTTACGGCCCGCCAGAGCCGGGTTGGTCCCACCAGGATCGGCCGGCCGCAGACGTGCGCGGCGCCAGGCAGTCGGGTGGAGCCGAGCCGGCCGGAGCGGCCGAGCGGGCCGGAGCGTCGGCCAAGGCCGAGCAGATCGCGGCCGAGCCGGTAAGCCCCCAGAAACCCCAGCCGCAGCAGCCCCAAGCGCAGCCGCTCATAGACGAGCAGTCCAAGTCCGAGCAGTCAGCATCGGAGCCGGTCAAGCCCGGGCAAGCCGAGTCAGAGCAAACAGCCACGCCACCCCCGGTCGTCGCGGACCACCCTCCCGTTCGCGGCCCGTTCGAGCCGATCGTCGAGCACGACCGCCAGACATCCATGGCCGCCTCGTCGGCGGCGGATCAGCCCGCGACCGATCCCGAGGGCCGGCCGTACGAGTTCCCCGGGCTGGACGACGAGCCCGCCGGATCAGCCGACGCCGCGCTTGACCGGCTCAAGGAACTGCACCGCACCGCGGCCGCCGTCGCCCCGCAGAGCCTCGACGCCCACTTCGACCAGCTGCTCGAACGGCAGCGGAGATTGATCAGCGAGTACATCAGCGAGGCCGAAGCGCCGTCGGCGGTGACCGACGACCCCGGTGACGACCGCCTGGTCGGCTTCGGCGGTGACTTCCTGGGCACGCGGTGAGCGGCGTCATCGCGGTCCTCGGCTTCGGCGAGGCCGGATCGCTGATCGCCCGTGACCTGGCGGCAGCCGGCGCCGAAGTGCGCGGCTTCGATCCCCAGGCGGCCGCCCCGGCCGGCGTCACCGCCGCCGCCAGCGACGCCGAAGCGGTCGCCGGGGCCGATCTGGTGCTCAGCGTCAACAGCGCCAGCGAGGCGGTGGCGGCATTCGCCGCATCCGTCGACGCGCTCGCCCCCACCGCGATCTGGGCCGATCTCAACACCGCGTCCCCGGCCGTCAAGCAGCGCCTGGCCGAGCTTGGCCGTGAACGCGCGATCCCGGTCACCGACATCGCGATGATGGCGCCGGTCCCTGGCAACGGCCTGCGCGTCCCGATGCTCGCCAGCGGCGACGCGGCCGACCGGGTCGCGGCCACGCTGCGCGGCTACGGCGCCGACGTCGAGGTGCTCGACGGCCCGGCCGGGCTGGCCGCGACCCGCAAGCTGCTGCGGAGCGTCTTCTACAAGGGCATGGCCGCGTCGATCGTCGAGGCCCTGGAAGCGGCGCGGGCGGCCGGCCTCGAGGACTGGCTGCGCCCGCACATCGCCGAGGACCTGGCCAAGGCCGATGCCTCGACGGTCGAGCGGATCGTCACCGGCACCCGGCAGCACGCCGTCCGCCGCGGTCACGAGATGGCGGCCGCCGCCGACATGCTGACCGACCTGGGCGTCCCGCCCATCATGGCCGACGCCAGCCGCGCCCTGCACGAGCGCTTGGCCGCAGAAAACCAGAACCGCCCAGCCGCGCGCCCACGTCATTTACCGGCACCCCGCGCGAAGTACCTTGATGTCGAGATACTGTAGGTTAAGCACTCGGGGGACACCGCGTACACGTGAACACAAGCAAGAACAAGACGTGAAAAGCATGACTGGGCGAGGAGGCTCAACCAACGATGACTGCGAACAGCTTCGGCAGCCGCGCGACGCTTGAGGCAGGCGGCGCGACGCACGAGATCTACCGCCTGGACGCGGTCCCGGGCAGCGAGACCCTCCCGTACAGCCTGAAGGTCCTGCTCGAGAACCTGCTCCGCAACGAAGACGGCAAGAACATCACCAAGGAGCACATCTCCGCGCTCGCCAACTGGGACAAAGACGCCCAGCCGGACACCGAGATCCAGTTCACCCCGGCCCGGGTGATCCTGCAGGACCTGACCGGCGTGCCCGCCGTCGTCGACCTCGCGGCGATGCGGGAGGCCATGCGCGACCTCGGCGGCGACGCCAAGAAGATCAACCCGCTGATCCCGGCCGAGCTGGTCATCGACCACTCCGTGGTGGCCGACGTGTTCGGCCGCCCGGACGCCTTCGAGAAGAACGTGGCGCTTGAGTTCCAGCGCAACCGCGAGCGCTTCCAGTTCCTGCGCTGGGGCCAGAACGCGTTCGACGGCTTCCGCGTCGTCCCGCCCGGCACCGGCATCGTCCACCAGGTGAACATCGAGCACCTCGCCCGGGTCGTCATGACCAACCCGCAGAACCAGGCGTACCCCGACACCTGCGTCGGCACCGACAGCCACACCACGATGGAGAACGGCCTCGGCATCCTCGGCTGGGGCGTCGGCGGCATCGAGGCCGAGGCGGCCATGCTCGGCCAGCCGATCTCGATGCTGATCCCGCGCGTCGTCGGCTTCCGGCTGACGGGCACGCTGCCCAATGCCACCACCGCCACCGACCTGGTGCTCACGATTACCCAGATACTGCGCAAGCACGGCGTCGTCGGCAAGTTCGTCGAGTTCTACGGCGACGGCGTGGCTGAGGTCCCGGTGGCGAACCGGGCCACGATCGGGAACATGTCGCCCGAGTTCGGTTCCACCTGCGCGATCTTCCCGATCGACCAGGCGACGATTGACTACCTCACGCTGACCGGCCGAACCGACGAAGAGCGGGACCTGGTCGAGAAGTACGCCAAGGCGCAGGGCCTGTGGCACGACCCG
>Ga0302314_10005136_pt1 | contig 23909 bp, 19 predicted proteins | sample III_Palsa_N2_3_FD_200533 | JGI IMG/M metagenome (GOLD analysis project Ga0302314, IMG submission 200533) | Peat permafrost microbial communities from Stordalen Mire near Abisko, Sweden - III_Palsa_N2_3 | ecosystem: Environmental > Terrestrial > Soil > Palsa > Peat permafrost | place: Sweden... | reverse complement strand
GTCGTCGTTGCCTCTTGTCTGCTTGGGTCGTCGATGCGGAGCGGGAGCGCCCGGGCGCCCCCGCTCCGTCGGTTTGGAAAAGCGCGCGACCATATCGGCGGGCGGCCATGCGCGCAAGCCGCCGCACTTGCCGCAGTGCGGTCGCTGCTGCTATACGCCCGCTCGTGATCACCGCCGACACGAGGCCGGGATCGACAATTTTCTGAGTTTTTGGAGACGGGCATGTCGACGTTCACGGACTATAAGGTCGCGGATATCTCGCTGGCCGGCTGGGGCCGCAAAGAAATCGCGATCGCCGAGACGGAAATGCCGGGCCTGATGGCGCTGCGCCGCGAGTTCGGCGCGTCGAAGCCGCTGAAGGGCGCCCGCATCGTCGGCTGCCTGCACATGACCATCCAGACCGCCGTGCTGATGGAGACGCTGGTCGAGTTGGGCGCCACCGTGCGCTGGTCGTCCTGCAACATCTTCTCGACCCAGGACCAGGCGGCCGCCGCCATGGCCGCCGTCGGCATCCCGACCTTCGCCTGGAAGGGTGAGACGGAAGAGGAATTCTGGTGGTGCATCGAGCAGACGCTGCGCGGGCCCGACGGCTGGACGCCGAACATGGTGCTGGACGACGGCGGCGACGCCACCGTCATCCTGCATGACAAGTATCCGGAGCTCTTGAAGGACGTGCGCGGCATCTCGGAAGAGACGACCACGGGCGTGCATCGCCTCTATGAGATGATGAAGGCCGGCAAGCTCGCCGTCCCGGCGATCAACGTCAACGACAGCGTCACCAAGTCGAAGTTCGACAATCTCTATGGCTGCCGCGAGAGCCTGGTCGATGGCATCAAGCGCGCCACCGACGTGATGATGGCCGGCAAGATCGCCGTCGTCGCGGGCTTCGGCGACGTGGGCAAGGGTTCGGCCGCGTCGCTGCGCAGCCAGGGTGCCCGCGTCATGGTCACCGAAATCGATCCGATCTGCGCGCTGCAGGCGGCGATGGAAGGCTACCAGGTCGTGACCATGGACGAGGCCGCCGCGTTGGGCGACATCTTCGTCACCGCGACCGGCAACGTCGACGTCATCACCCTCGATCATATGCGCCAGATGAAGGACCGGGCGATCGTCTGCAACATCGGCCATTTCGACAGCGAGATCCAGATCGCGTCCCTGCGCAACTACGTCTGGGACGAGGTGAAGCCGCAGGTCGACGAAGTTGTGTTCCCCGACGGCAAGCGCCTGATCGTGCTGGCCAAGGGCCGTCTGGTGAACCTCGGCTGCGGCACCGGCCACCCGAGCTTCGTCATGAGCGCGTCCTTCACCAACCAGGTGCTGGCGCAGATCGAGCTCTGGACCAACCACGCCAAGTACGAGAAGAAGGTCTACGTGCTGCCCAAGCACCTCGACGAGAAGGTCGCGGCCCTGCATCTGGAAAAACTTGGCGCGAAGCTGACCAAGCTTACGCCGGAGCAGTCCAAGTATCTGGGCATCGAAGACCACGGCCCGTATAAGGCCGATCACTACCGCTACTAAGGTTGACGGGAAGGATCATCTTCCCGAACCCTTCGTCATTCGGCGGCGCAGACCTTTGCGCCGCCGAAACCGTTTCTAAACCGAAACAGCGTGGCTTGTGGCAGCGCCATGCAACCCTTACGATGGGGTCCATGAGTTCGCCGTCAGCCCCTTCGGTACTGAATGCCATCGTCGGTTGCGTCAATGCGGCCGCGGCGGGCGGTATGGCATGTTGAGCACCCTCATTCCATTCGCGGCTCTCGGGTGCGGCCTGCTCGGCGTCGGTCTCGTGTTTTTTGCGCGCGAGCGCCGGCAACGCCAGCGTGCGCACGCCGCGGGCGCGCTGATGTCGGCCGCCCTCGGCACCCTCAACGGCGTCTGCTATCGCTATGTCGGCGACAGGGCGATCCGCATCGACGGCCGCAGCGACGACCCGGTCTGGCCCCTGCTGCTCGACGACCTGTTGCAGCACGCGCCGACCCTGGCCGAGCAGGCCCGCGCCGCCTTCGTCTCGCTCGCGTCCACCGGCAAGGGCGAGACCCAGCGCCTGCCCTTCGAGGACGGCAGCCGACGCGCGATCGAACTGACGCTCCACCGCGTCACCTCGATCGACCGGCGCCTGTCGTTCGACCTGATCTGGGTGACCGACATCTCCGACCGCGAGGCGGCCCTGGCCGAGGGCGCCAAGCGCGCGGCCGAGCGCGACCGGCTCGCGGCCGCCCTCGACACCATGCCGGTGCCGATCTGGTGGCGTGACGCCGACCTCAACATCAGCGGCGGCAACGGCCGCTTCCATCAGCAGCCCGAACTGGCAGCGATCGCCCAGCCGCTGGCCGAGCTTGCCCGCTCGACCGGCTCGATCCAAAGCCGGGCGCGCGACGCCGACGGCAGCCACGGCCCGCAGGAACTGGTCGAGGTGCCGCTGCCCGACGGCGGCACGCTGGGCTATGCCCGCGACCGCAACGAGATCGAACAGGCACGCAACGAGATCGCGCGCCTGGGCCTCGCCCATCGCGAGGTGCTGGAGACGGTCACGACCGCGATCGCCATCTTCGGTCCGGATGCGCGGCTATTGTTCTTCAACAGCGCGTACGAGCGCCTGTGGCAGCTCGACCGCGACTTCCTCGACAGCGAGCCGCGGCTGCCGGAGATCCTGGACCTGCTGCGCGAGCAGCGGGCATTGCCGGAATATGCCGATTTCCGCCAGTTCAAGGCCGAGCAGGCCGCCCTCTTCACCGACCTGCGCGCGCCGTCCGACGAGCTGATGCATCTGCCCGACGAGCGGACCCTGCGCCAGGTCGTGAGCCGCCATCCGTTCGGCGGCCTGACTTTCACCTATGAGAACGTCACCGATCGCCTGGCGCTCGAACGCTCCTACAACACGCTGGCCGAAGTGCAGCGTGAGACGCTCGACAACCTCTCGGAAGGGCTCGCCGTGTTCGGCAGCGACGGGCGCCTCACGCTCTGGAACCCGGCCTTCGCCGAGATGTGGCTGTTCCAGACCCACGATCTGGTCAACCGGCCCCATATCTCGACCCTGGTCGAGAAGATGCGGGCGTTCTATGCCGAGGCGGACTGGGAAAAGACCAAGGCCCAGATCATCGATCGGGTCATCTCCTACACCAGCTACGCCGGCACGCTCGACCGGCGCGACGGGCTGGTGCTGGAGATCAACACGATCCCGCTGCCCGACGGCAATGTGCTGCTGAGCTATCTGGACGTGTCGGATTCGACCCGGGTGCGCAAGGCGCTCCGCGACCGCAACGATGCGCTGGAGACTGCCGGACGGCTGAAGAGCGAGTTCATCGCCAATGTCTCCTACGAGCTCCGGACGCCGCTCAATGCGGTGATCGGTTTCGCCGACATCCTGTCCAACCAGTATTTCGGGCCCTTGAACGAGCGGCAGCTGGAATATAGCCACGGCATCTTCGAAAGCTCGCAGCGGCTGATGTCGCTCATCAACGACATCCTGGACATCGCCTCGGTCGAGGCCGGCCAATTGACGCTCGACCGCACGCCGGTCGATGTCCATGCCATGCTGGCCGGCGTGCTGACGCTCACGCGCGAACGCTCGAAGCGGCTGCAGCTCAATCTGAATTTCGACTGCCCGCACGATATCGGCATCGTCACCCTCGACGAGGCGCGCATCCGTCAGGCTTTGTTCAATCTCCTGTCGAACGCCATCAAATTCACCCCGCCCGGCGGCACCATCACCTTGGGCGCGCGCCGCATCGGACCGGAAGTGGCGCTGACCGTGAGCGACACCGGCATCGGCATCGCGACCGAGCTGCAGGCCAAGGTGTTCGAAAGCTTCGAACGCGGTCAGACCGACGGACGCCAGGTCGGCGCCGGCCTGGGCCTGACCCTGGTGCAGAGCTTCGTCGAGATGCATGGCGGCCGGGTCGAACTGGATTCCTCGCCCAACGGCGGCACCTCCGTCACCTGCTGGCTGCCCGCGGTCTGACCGCTTCAGTTCGGCCCGCCTGACGCCTACTTCGTGCCCGGCACGCCCTTCGAGGTCGAATATTCGAAATGCAGCGCCTCGCCCGGATAGACCAGCGGGTGGATCGCGTGGGCCGCCTGGGCCGCCTCGGCGAAGCCGGTGGTGATCAGCTTCAGCTTGTTCTTATAGGTCGCGATATCGCCGATCGCGAATACGCCCGGCACGTTGGTGGCGCCGGTCGAGGGATCGATCGAGACCGTATGGCGGTCGAGCGCCAGGCCCCAGTCCGCGATCGGCCCCAGGTTCATCGACAGGCCGAAGAACGGCAGCAGCACGTCGGCCTCCAGCCGGCGCTCCTGGCCGTCGAGATCGGCGACGATCACGGCCGAAAGCCGCCCATCCTTGCCGTCGAGACCATGGAGCTGATAGGGCACGACCAGATTGATCTTGCCGTCGGCGGCGAGCTGGTCGAGGCGCGCCGCACTTTCGGGGGCTGCGCGAAACTTCGCCCGGCGATGCACGACCATCACTTCGGCCGCGACCTCGGCGAGCGAGATCGCCCAATCGACCGCCGAATCGCCGCCGCCGGCGATGACGATGCGCTGGTCGCGATAGGCCTCGCGCCGCTGCACCATGTAGAACACGCTCTTGCCTTCATAGGCCTCGATGCCGTCGAGCGGCGGCCGGTTCGGCCCGAACGCGCCGCAGCCGGCGGCCAGGATGACCGCCTTGGCGACGATGGTCTGCCCGGCCGAGGTCTCGAGCTTCAGCCGCCCGTCTTCCAGTGTGGTCAAGCCCGTGACCTGCTGGCCCAGGTGATAGACCGGATTGAAGGGGGCGGCCTGCTGTGCCAGCTTGTCGATCAGGTCCTGCGCCTCGATCGCCGGATGGCCGGCAACATCGTAGATCGGCTTTTCCGGATAGAGGGCGGCGCATTGCCCGCCGACCATGTCGAGCGTGTCGATGACGTGGGTGCGCATGCGCAGCATCCCGCATTCGAAAATGGCGAACAGGCCGACCGGGCCGGCGCCGATGATCGCGACATCGGTCTCGTGGTGGGTGGTCATGGCAACAGGGCTTTCCAACGCGTCAACTCGGCAGGGAACATACTGCCAAAGCCGGCGCAATCAACCCTGGCCTTAAGACCCGCTGAACCAGTTGTAGCCCTGGTCTTCCCAATAGCCGCCGGGATAATCGTTGGTGACGAACAACGCGCCGATATGCTTGGGGTTCTTGAACCCCAGCTTGGTCGGCACGCGCAGCTTCAGCGGAAAGCCGTATTCCGGCGGCAACGGGTCCTTGCCATAGTCGAGCGCCAGGATGGTCTGGGGATGCAGTGCCGTCGCCATGTCGAGGCTGGAGTAATAGCGGTCGGCACATTTGAAGCCGACATACTTGGCCTTGAGATCGGCGCCGACCCGTTCCAGGAAGGTCCGGAACGGCACGCCCGACCATTGGCCGATGGCGCTCCAGCCCTCGATGCAGATGTGCCGGGTGATCTGGCTTTCCTGCGGCAGCGTGCGCAGCCGGCCGAGCGTCCAGGGCGTCTTGTCGGCAACGAGGCCCGAGACCTCGAGCTTCCAATCGTCGCCGTCGATGTCGGGAACATCGTCCTCGTCATAGAAGGCGTTGAACGGGAACGGTTTGGTGATGTCGGCCTCGGCATAGGTCGGCGCCAGGCGGTTCGGATCGAACAGCGCCGCCTGCACCTTGTCGTTCCAGCGCGACATGGCCCAGAGCACCTTGTCGAACGCGTCGCCGTCGGTCAGGTCGCAGCCGGTCAACAGGGTGACCGCCCCTAGCGACAGTCCATTGCGCAGGAACAGCCGCCGGTCGAGGCGGGCAAGATCCGCCTTGGCGTCGACGAGCTTCGCCGGTTTGCGTGGCCGCAACATCAAGGCTCGTCCTTGGCCGTGCCGGTAATCATCGGCGGCAAGGTCCGCGGCACCAGCAGCACCAGGGCCAGATGCACGACGACGAACCCGACGATCCCGCTCATGGCCGCGAAATGCACCCGCCGCGTGATCTCGTAGCCACCAAACAGATTGGACAGAAAATTGAGCTGCACCGGCTTCCACAGTGCCAATCCCGAGGCGACGGCAAGCACGCCGGCCAGCAGCACCGCCACATAGAGCAACCGCTGCACCGCGTTATAGTGGCCCAACCGATGGCCGAGCTTGAAGGTCAGCGCCGCCTTCAGATCCTGCCAGACCGAGGCCGGCGACAGGGGCAGGAAGCTGCGGCGGAAATGCCCGCCGATCAGCCCATAGGTCGCATAAAGCAAGCCGTTCGCGACCAGCAGCCACATGGCGGCCAGATGCCAGGCGATAGCACCGCCCAGCCAGCCGCCGAGCGTCGCCCAGGCCGGAAAGAACAACGGCGGAAACAAAGGCGAAGCGTCGTAGATCTTCCAGCCGCTCATGATCATGCAGATCATGGCATAGGCGTTCACCCAATGGGTGACGCGTACGATCAGCGGATGGATGCGGACCCGCCGCCGCCGCGGGGTCGTCGAAACCGTCATGCCTCGCCTCCCGGCCTCACATCGGCGGCGTCAGGCCATCCTTGCCGACGCTGACCCGCTCGGTGCTGATGCTGCCGTCGGCCGCCTTCATGCCGAAGATGATGACCTTGGCGCCCGGCTTGAGGTCGGCGGCCGAGCCCGGCTCGAACGTCACGATCGGCACGTCGGCGGGTACGATCACTTTCTTCTCGCCGCCCTCGTACTTCACCGTGAGCGTCCGGTCGCTGCTGCCGACCACGCTGCCGACCGTGCCGTTGGTCATGGTGCTGTTGGGCCCGAGGTCGAACGGACGATGGCCGTCGCCGGTGCCGCGCATCGATTCGGGGAAGACATGGACTTCGAGCGCCTTCAGATCGCCGTTCGGCAGCGGGGCCGCGGCCGTGCCGATATAGCTGTTCGGCTGGATCGCGCTGATGTCGATCTTGGCAACCTCGGCGACCTTCACGCCCGCGGCCATGGTCACGGTCACCTTCTCGCCGGCGCGGCCGGTGATGTGCAGGACCTGGCCGTCGACCGCGTCGATCGTGCCGCGCACCCGGGTCGGCGTGCCGTCGGCGGCCGAGGCCGCCCCGGCGATGATCAGGCCCAGCGCGAACGCGGTCGATACGAGCTGCTTCATGGTCCGCCCCCAGGAATTACGCTGCGGACAGAGGTACGGCCCAGGCATGGCCGCGGCGAGGGGCGACGGGGTCGCAGGCCGATCACTTCGGCGTGATCGCGCTCGCGCTATGCGGCGCGGGCGTCGTCCTGCCGGAGCATACGGAGGGCCTCGGCGATCACATCCGGGTGCTGGCTGGCGAACTGAATGTCGTAGCCCACAGGCTTCCCGTCCTCGCCGATATCGACGGCATAGTCTTGTTCGTCATGGGCGACCGTATGCACAGCCCGGCCTTCCCGCAGCGTGACGTACATGCTGTCGGTCGAAGGATCATAGAGAATGGGCGACTCCGGCGTCATGGCGTGAAATCCCGATCAAACATTGCGTTATGGACGGTCTCGCCGTCTGCCAGCGTAACAACCCTGAGCCACTGGCCCCGCTCCTGAACGTAGCCCCACAACCGAACTCGGCCGCTCTGTTCCCGTTCCTTCCGAACTGGCTTATTGATAACGGAGCTTATCATACTTGGCTCGATGCCGCGACGATCCGGCCTTGCCATGACCGATAGCGCAAAATACCGCGTCCGCCAAAAAGGCGGCGGCGGCAAGCGCTCAGGTTCGACCATCACCTTCGCTTTACACTCAGCGCAAGCATTCGCCTGAAGACCTTTATTTGATCTGGCTCCTCGTTAACAAGAGTCTGATCGCAATCTTTCATCCGGTCAACCTGGCGGTCCGTTCGCGCCAAGCCTTGTCCGACTCAGGTTCGTCCTTGCGACCGGGACAGCCGACCATGCTCCATGGTTGCCCCTCCCCGCCCGTCGCATTAGAAGAGTCCTCGTGTCTGGACCTTTGATCATCGACCTTGCCGACGAGGCCGCGACCGCGGCGCTGGGGGCGCGCCTGGCCGCCGCGGCGCTCCCGCGCGACGTGCTGCTGCTGCACGGCGACCTGGGCATGGGCAAGACGGCCCTCGCCCGCGGCTTCGTCACCGGTGTGGCACCCGAGACCGACGAGGTGCCGAGCCCGACCTTCACCCTGATGCAGACCTATCCGAGCCCGCGCGGCACGATCTGGCATTTCGATCTCTATCGCCTGAAGGACCCGGACGAGATCTGGGAGCTGGGGTTCGAGGATGCGCTGATCGATGGCATCCTGCTGATCGAATGGCCGGACCGGCTGGGCGCGCTGGCGCCGCGCGACCGGCTCGACCTGACGCTGTCGCCGGGTGGGACACCCGATGCGCGCCGGGCGACGCTCACCGCCGCCGGCAAATCCACCTGGCTCGATCGGATCGCACCATGATGGACCGTGACCGGCAGCGCCGGGATTTCGCCTATACCGCCGGCTGGGGCCAGGCGCGGGCCGAGCGGCTGCCGAGCGACGCCTCGACCCGCACTTATTACCGCCTTGAGGACGGCGGCCGGCGCGCCATGCTGATGGATGCCCAGCCGCCGCGCGAGAAGCCCGCGGAATTCCTGCAGATGGCGCGCCTGCTGCACGGGCTCGACTATTCGGCGCCGATGATCCTTGCCTCCGATCCGGTCGCCGGCTTCATCCTGCTGGAGGATCTGGGCGACGATACCTATACCCGCCTGATCGCCCGCGGCGTCGACGAGACGCGGCTTTACGGCCTGGCCATCGACCTGCTGGCCGATCTGCACGACCGGTTCGACCCCAACGTCGCCCATGGCGTCCCGCCCTATTCCGATGAGATCCTGCTGAGCGAGGCCGGGCAATTCGTCGATTGGTGCCTGCCGGAGCTGACCGGGCAACCGACCGACGCGGCCACGAAGGACGAGTATCTGGCGCTGTGGCAGGCGGCCCTGCCGCTCGCCCGCGCCGTGCCGCCGAGCCTGACCTTGCGCGACTATCACATCGACAATCTGATGCTGCTCGACGGCCGCCAAGGGCTGCAGGCCTGCGGGCTGCTGGATTTCCAGGATTCGCTGATCGGCCCGATCGCCTATGACCTGGTGTCGCTGCTGGAAGATGCCCGGCGCGACGTGCCGGACGATCTCGCCCAGGCCATGCGCGAGCGCTATCTGGCGCTCAGGCCCACGGTCGATCCGGCAGCGCTGGATCGCTCGATGGCGTTCCTGGGCGCCCAGCGCCATGCCAAGGTCCTGGGCATCTTCTGCCGGCTGGCGCGCCGCGACGGCAAGCCGGTCTATCTGAAGCATCTGCCCCGGCTCTGGCGCCTGATCACGCGCAGCCTGCGGCACCCGGATCTGGCCGGGTTGGCGCAGTGGCTGGACCGCCACGTGCCGATCGACCAGCGCGGCATTCCCGCGAGCCTGGCCGCCCTCTATCCGGAGGCCGCGCGATGATCCGCCCGAGCGTCGGCATGGTCCTCGCCGCCGGGCGCGGCGAGCGGTTGCGGCCGCTGACCGACACCACGCCCAAACCGATGGTGCCCATCATCGGTCGGCCTTTACTCGATCATGCCATCGACCGCCTGCTCGCGGCCGGCGTCACCCGCGTGGTCGTCAACACCCATCACCTGGGCGAGCAGATCGCGGGCCACCTGAACGGTCGGCCGGAGATCGTGATCTCGCCGGAAGCGACGGCGCTCGAGACCGGCGGCGGCGTCGCCAACGCGCTGCCGCTGCTGGGCGATGAACCGTTCTTCGCCGTGAACGGCGATTCGCTGTGGCTCGACGGCGCCAGACCGGCGCTCGCCCGCCTGGCCGACGCGTTCGACCCGGCCGAGCATGACGTCATGCTGCTGCTGCAGAAGACGGTGAGTGCCGTCGGCTACGAGCAGAATCGCGGCGACTTCCTCATCGACCGGGCCGGCAAGCCGCGCCGCGTCGGTTCGGGCGAGATCGCGCCCTATCTTTATGCCGGCGTGCAGATCCTGTCGCCGCAGCTGTTCGCGGACGCGCCGGCCGGGGCCTGGTCGCTCAATCGGGTCTATGACAAGGCGCTGGCAGCGGGGCGCCTGGGCGCCATCGTCCATGACGGCGAATGGTACACGGTGACCGACGAGGCCGGCTTGGCCGAGGTGCGCGCCCAGCTCGACCGACGCCGCACTCGGCGCTGATGGCGCCTAACCCACATTCCTCACCCTCCCGCCGCTGGCTGGAAAAGTCCTTCTCCGCCCTCCTGGGGGGAGAAGTATTTAGGATGAGGTGGGTGTCGACACCGGGCCCGAGCGCTCCCCACCTCACCCTGACCCTCTCCCCCCCCATGGGGCGGAGAGGGAAAGCCCGCAACGCGATGTCACCGACGGGAGGGTGAGAAATGCGGGTTGGCATCTTCACCATCCCGGCGACATTGCCGTTCCTGGACGCGCTGGTCGCAGGATTGTTCGACCGTTTCGGCCGCTCGCCGCTGGACCTGGCCCAGGCAACCATCCTGCTGCCGAGCCGCCGGGCCGTGCGCGCGCTGAGTGACGCATTCCTCAAGGCCGGCGGCGGCGTGCCGATGCTGCTGCCGCGCCTCGCAGCCTTGGGCGACATCGACGCCGACGAGATCGAGCTCAGCGCCGGCGACAGCCTGGCCGAGACGCTGGACCTGCCGCCCGCGATCGCGCCGCTGCGCCGGCGCTTGCTGCTGGCGCAATTGATCCATCGTTGGGGGGCGCGCCGCGACGGCATGCCGATCCTGCCGGCCCAGGCGGTGGCGCTGGCCGACGATCTCGCCCGCCTGATCGACCAGGCCTGGACCGAAGATGTCGGGTTCGACCGGCTCGACCGGCTGGTGCCCGAAGATCTCGCGCGTCATTGGCAGATCACCGTCGATTTCCTGAAGATCGTGACCGAGCATTGGCCGGCGCTGATCGAGGCCGAGGGGGCGATCGATCCGGCCGATCGGCGCAACCGGCTGATCCGGGCGCAGACGGCGGCTTGGGCGTCGGCTCCGCCCTCAGGCCCGATCATCGCCGCTGGCTTCGGCAGCGCCATCCCGGCCGCGACGGAATTGCTGGGCCTGATCGCGACCCTGCCCCAGGGGGCGGTCGTGCTGCCCGGCGTCGAGACCGAGGCGGACGCAACGCTGTGGGCGGCCATCGGCGAGGATCCGACCCATCCGCAATATGGGCTGCACCGCCTGCTGGGTCGCCTGGGCATCGCGCACGAAGGCCTGCCGTCCTGGCCGACACCGGGGATGGAACCGGGCGCGCCCGAACGGGCCGTGCTGGTGCGCGAGATGATGCGGCCGGCCGCCGTCAGCGACCAATGGCGCACGCTCGGCACCTTGCCGTCGGACGCGACGCGCGGCCTCGCCCGGCTCGATTGCCCGGGTCCGCAGGAAGAGGCCGGCACGATCGCGCTCCTGATGCGCCAGCGCCTGGAGATCCCCGGCGCCACCGCCATGCTGGTGACGCCCGACCGCGGCCTCGCCCGCCGGGTCGCGGCGGAGCTGAAGCGCTGGGACATCGACATCGACGATTCGGCCGGCCTGCCGCTCAACCAGACGCCGCCCGGCGTGCTGCTGCGCCTGTTGGCCGATGCCGCGGCCGAGGATCTGGCACCGGTGCCGCTGCTGGCGCTGTTGAAACATCCCCTGGTCGCGGCCGGCATGGCGCGGGGCGCGTTCCGCGCCGGCGTTCGCCGGCTGGAACGCCATTGTCTGCGCGGACCGCGCCCGGCGCCCGGCATCGCCGGGCTGCGGCAGATTGCCGAGGAAGATGCCCAGGAGCTGCTGCCGCTGATCGATCAGCTCGACCGGCTGTTGAGCCCGTTCCTGGCGCTGGTCGGGGCGCCGGAGAGCCATCTGCAGACCCTGCTCGCGGCCCAGATCGAGGTCGCCCAAGCGCTCTGCGAAACCGACGACAGCCGCGGCGCCGCGATCCTGTGGGCCGAGGAGGCCGGGTCGAGCCTCGCCAGCTTCGTCGCCGAACTGCATGACGCCGCCGCGGGCTTCCCCGCGATCGCCGGCAGCGACTATCCGGTGCTGCTGGAGGCGCTGCTGGCCGGCGGCGTCGTCCGTCCCCGCTTCGGCAAGCATCCGCGGCTGCAGATCCTGGGCACGCTCGAAGCCCGGCTGCAGCAGGCCGACCTGGTGATTCTGGCCGGATTGAACGAGGGCGTCTGGCCGCCGAATGCACCGTCCGACCCATGGCTGTCGCGGCCGATGCGCCAGGATTTCGGCCTGGAACCGCCCGAAGTGCAGATCGGCCTCGCCGCCCATGACTTCACCATGGCGGCGACCGCGCGCGAGGTCGTGCTGACCCGATCCGCCCGGGCGGAGGGGGCGCCGACCGTGCCGTCGCGCTGGCTGCTGCGGCTCGATACCGTGCTGCGCGCGACCGGCGGCGCGCTCGATAACCCGCGCATTCTACCGTTCCTCGCTTGGCAGGCGCGGCTCGACGCACCCACCGTGATCCGCGCGTGCGATCCGCCGGCGCCGACCCCTCCGGTCCACGCCCGGCCGCGCAAGCTGTCGGTGACCGAGATCGAAACCTGGATGCGCGATCCTTACGCGATCTACGCGCGCCATGTGCTGAAGCTCCGGCCGCTCGATCCGCTCGACGCCGATCCGGGCCTGGCCGAGCGCGGGACCTTCATCCATGACGCGCTCGACCGCTTCATTCGCGAGGGCCTGCCGGCCGCTGATCTGATCGCGATCGGCCGCGAGGTGTTCGGCGACGCCATGGCCCGGCCCGGCGTCTGGGCGTTCTGGTGGCCGCGCTTCCTGCGCATCGCCGACTGGTTCGTGGCGACCGAGGCGGCGCGCCGGCCATTGATCCTCGACAGTTTCACCGAATGCCGGGGCGAGCTGCAGTTCGAAAGCACGGGCGGACCCTTCACCCTCACCGGCAAGGCCGACCGCATCGACCTGCTGCGTGCCGGCGGCGCCGTGCTGATCGACTACAAGACCGGCAGCATCCCGAAGCCGGAGGAAGTGACGCTCGGCTATGCCCCGCAATTGCCGCTCGAAGCCGCCATGCTGGCCGAGGGCGGCTTTGCCCAGGTGCCGGCGAGCCCGGTCGCAGAACTGGCGTTCTGGCGCCTGACCGGCAACGACCCGGCCGCCGAGATCAGCCCGGCGGGCGGCATCAAGGCCGATCCGGCGGAGCTCGCGCGTGCGGCCCGTGTCGGGCTGGAGCAGTTGGTCCGGCGCTTCGACGATCATGCCACGCCCTATCGCTCGCTGCCCCGGCCGGAGCGCGGCGGGCGCTACCGCGACTATGACCATCTGGCGCGCGTCGCCGAATGGGGGGCTGGGGGCGGCGAATGAGCCTCGACCCGACCGCCATTCAACAGATGGCCTCCGACGGCCGCGCCTCGGTCTGGGTCGCGGCCTCGGCCGGCACCGGCAAGACCAAGGTGCTGACCGACCGGCTGCTCAACCTGCTGCTGGCCGACACCGCACCGGGCAAGCTCCTGTGCCTGACCTTCACCAAGGCCGCCGCCGCCGAAATGGCGAACCGGTTGAATGACAAGCTGTCCGGCTGGGTCACCGACGGCGACATGAACCTGCGCCGCGAGATCGCCGGCCTGGTCGGGATCGAGGAGCGCGCGGTCGAACAATCGATGCTGGACCGCGCCCGCCGCCTGTTCGCCCGCGTGCTGGATACGCCGGGCGGCATGCGCATCCTGACCATCCATGCCTTCTGCCAATCGGTGTTGCGCCGCTTTCCGCTGGAAGCCGGATTGCCGCCGCAGTTCGAGGTGATGGACGATCGCAGTGCCACCGAGATGCTGGAGGAAGCGCGCCTTGAGGTGCTGACCGAAGCCCGCGCCGCCGAAGGCCCGCTGGGCCAGGCGCTCGCTGAAGTCACCCGCCACGCCGGCGAACAGAGCTTCGGCGAGTTGATGCAGGCACTGACGACAGAACGCGGGCGCCTGACCCAGCTGATCGAGCGCGCCGGCGGCCTCGACCGCTATCTGGCCCATCTGCACCGCCGCCTGGGTGTCCGGCCCGACGAGACCGAGGATGGCCTGATCGCGGAGGCCTGCGACGAGAAGGCATTCGACGGTCCCGGCCTCAGGCTCGCGACGGAAGCGCTGCTGCGGGGGAGCAAGACCGATGTCGCCCGCGGCGACTGCCTGGCCGCCTGGCTGGGCGCGCACGAGACCCGCGCGGTCACGTTCGACGCGTACCTGCCGGCGTTCCTGACCGCCGAGGGCGAGGCGCGCAAGACGCTCGCGACCAAGGCGGTGCTCCAGACCGATCCGCGCATCGGCGAGATCCTGGCGGCGGAACAGGCGCGGCTGCTGGCGCTGCAACAGCGCCGCGCCGCCATCGTGGTCGCCCGCGCCAATGCCGGGCTGGCCCGCCTGGCGGCGGCGTTCCTCAGCGCCTATGAGCGCGAGAAGCGCCGGCGCGGGTTGCTCGACTACGACGACCTGATCCTGTCGACCCGCGCGCTGTTGGATCAGGACGGCATCGCGCCCTGGGTGCTGTTCAAGCTCGACGGCGGCATCGACCATATCCTGATCGACGAGGCCCAGGACACCAACCCCGACCAATGGAAAGTGGTGGAAGCGCTGGCGTCGGAATTCTTCGTCGGCGATGGTGCCGCCCCGCCCAACCGCACGATCTTCGCCGTCGGCGACGCCAAACAGTCGATCTTCAGCTTCCAGCGCGCCGACCCGCAGGAATTCCTGCGCATGCAGCAGCATTTCAAGGACCGGGTAACCGTGGCCAGACGCGAATGGCGCACGGTGCCGATGCGGATCTCGTTCCGATCGAGCGCCGCCGTGCTCGAGGCCGTCGATGCCGTGTTCGCCCTCGACGAGGCGCGCAACGGCGTCGCACTCGACGGTGCCGTAATCGAGCATTCCGCCCACCGCCAGGGCCAGGCTGGCCGGGTCGAGCTCTGGCCGGCGCTGACGCCGGATGCGGTCGATGAGGAGGAGCCCTGGGCGCCTGCGCTCGATCAGCGCCCCATCGAGGCGCCGCGCGGCCGGCTCGCCCGCCGCATCGCCGCCACCATCCAGCATTGGATCCGCTCGGGCGAGATGCTGCCGGCGCGCGGCCGGCCGGTGCGTGCCGGCGACGTGCTGATCCTGGTCCGGCGCCGCGGCGGCTTCGTCGCCGAACTGGTGCGCGAGCTGAAGCAGCTGGGCGTGCCGGTCGCCGGTGCCGACCGCATGGTGCTGACCGCGCAGCTGGCCGTCATGGATCTGGTGGCGCTGGGCCGGGTGCTGCTGCTGCCAGAAGATGACCTGACCTTGGCGAGCGTGCTGAAGAGCCCGCTGATCGGCCTCGACGAGGATGCGCTGTTCCGCCTGGCCCATGGCCGCAGCGGCAGCCTGTGGCAGGCGCTGGCGGCGGCGATCGAGCCCGACATGGTCATGGCCTATGACATGCTCGGATCCCTGATGGGCCGTGCCGATTTCGTGCCGCCTTATCGACTCTATGCGGAGTTCCTAGGCGCCGGCGGCGCCCGCCGGCGCCTGGTCGGCCGGCTCGGCCCCGAGGCGTCCGACGCGATCGACGAATTCCTGTCGCAGAGCCTTGCCTATGAGCGCGCCCATGTGCCGTCGCTCGAAGGCTTCCTGCATTGGCTGGAGCGCGGCGAGGCCGACATCAAGCGCGACCTGGACCAGGGCGGCCGCGACGAGGTGCGGATCATGACGGTGCATGGCTCCAAGGGCCTGCAGGCGCCGATCGTGTTCCTGCCGGACACGGTCCAGGCGCCGGTGCAGATGCCGCAGCTGCTGTGGCCGGATCGCGCCGACCTGATGCTGTGGCGCCCGTCGAAGGGCGCCGGCGAGCCGCTGTGCGAGGCCGCGCGCACCGCCGCCAAAGCCAAGCGCGACGAGGAATATCGCCGCCTGCTCTATGTGGCACTGACCCGCGCCGAAGACCGGCTCTATGTCGCCGGCTGGCGCGGCAGGCGCGATCAGGCCGGGTCATGGTACGATCTGATCGACGCCGGCCTGCAGACGATCGGACGGATCGAACCCCTGCCGACGCCGCCGGGCCACGAACCGTTTCCGCCCAGCCTGGTCCATGACACGCCCCAGACGGCACCGCCGAAGCTCGACGTCAAGCCGATGGCCGAGGGCCTGAGCGACGAGGCACTGCCTGCGTTCGCGCTGCGCGCCCGTCCCGACGAGCCCTCGCCGCCCCGGCCCTTGGTCGCCTCCAGGCCCTCCCAACCGGAACCGGCCGCGACCTCGCCGCTCGGGCCCGACAGCGACACCACGCGATTCCAGCGCGGGCTGCTGATCCATCGGCTGATGCAGTCGCTGCCGGATCTGCCGCCGGACGCCCGCGAGCCGGCCGCCCGCCGCTTCCTGGCCCAGAAGGCCCATGATCTGGAGCCGGTCGAACAGGACGCGATCGCGCGAGAAACCATGGCCGTGCTCGACCATCCGGAATTCGCGTCCCTTTTCGCCGTCGGCTCGCGTGCCGAGGTGCCGGTCGTGGGCGTGATCGACGGCCGCGCCTTGAACGGGCGCATCGATCGCCTGGTCGTGACCGACGACGCGGTGCTGATCGTCGATTACAAGACCAACCGTCCGCCGCCCACCGAGGCCGCCGCCGTGTCGCCCGCCTATGTCGAACAGCTGGCAGCCTATCGCGCGGCATTGGAACGGATCTACCCGGGCAAGCGGGTGCGGACGCTGCTGTTGTGGACGGATGGTCCGCGGCTGATGGAGCTATAGGAGACGGCATGGCCTGGACGCGTTTCATCCCGAGTGTGATCCTGTGTGCCGGATTGCTCGCCGCGCCCGGTCCGGCGCGCGCCGAGACGGAACCGGCCAATGTCGCAGCGATCCTCGCGGCCATGCGCCAGGCGAGCGGCGGCGATCAGTGGGCGACGGTCAAGTCGCTCCATTCCCTCGTCACCCTGACCAGCGGCGGCCAGAGCGCCCGGCAGGAGCGCTGGGAGGATGTCGCGACCGGGCGCTTCGCCAGCCACAGCACCCGGCCGACCTTCGAGGGTGGGGAAGGGTTCGACGGCATCACCAGCTGGCATCTCGGGCGCAGCGGCATCGCCTATAGCCTGGGCGACGTCGATGCCGCCTTGGTCGCGGCGGACGAATCCTTCCGCGTCGCCCGCGGCTGGTGGTTCCCCGACCGCCATGCCGCCACCATCACCCTCAGCGGCGACCGGTCGGAAAGCGGCCGCAGCTTCGATGTGCTGGAGATCACGCCCGAGGGCGGCCGCCCGTTCCAGGCCTGGATCGACCGCGCGTCGCATCTGCTCGACCGCACGATCGAGCAGCAGGCCGAGGATCTGGTCGTCACCCGCTATTCCGACTACCGGATGGTGAACGGTGTGTCGCTGCCCTTCACCATCCGAACGGGCGACGGCAGCGATCCGAGCTTCGACGAGGTCGCCACGGTCGAGACGGTCGAGGTCAATCCGACCATTCGGGACAGCCAATACGCGATCCCGCCGCGTCCGCCGTCCGACGTTTCCTTGCCGCCGGGGCAAGACAGCGTCGCGGTGCCATTCCGGCTCACCGCCGACAATCGCATCCTGGTGCCGCTGAGCCTCGACGGCCGCCGGACGGTCGAGGCGGAATTCGACAGCGGCGGCAGCCTGATCCTGCAGCCGGCCACCGTCGCCGCGTTGGATCTGAATGCCCAAGGCCGATCGAAGCAGAGCGGCGGCGGCGAAGGGACGAGCGTCGCCACCAACGGCCGGATCGACCGCGTCGGGCTGGGCGCTGCATCGGTCCGCGATCTGCCGTTCCACAGCTTCATGTTCAGGCCGGACGCCCCCGACGCAGCCCTGGTCGGGCTCGAGATCCTGCAGCGGTTCGTCGTCCGCTTCGATTTCGACCGGCAGGTCATGACCCTGACCCGACCCGAGCGCTTCGCCTATCGCGGCCATGGGGCGGTCATTCCGTTCCACTTCCAGGACAACCAGCCCGAGATCAAGGGCGCGATCGACGGCGTCGCCGGCCTGTTCGCCATCGACACCGGCGACAACAGTTCGCTGCTGCTGATCGCGCCGTTCGCCCGGCGCTACGGGTTGGTCGACCGCTACCATGCCGATCTGCCCTACGGCGGCACGGCGATCGGCGCGACCCACGGCGTCTGGGCCCGCACGCGCGCCGGCACCGTCACGTTCGACGGGCCGGACGGGCGCGCGCTGGCCGAGGTGCATGACCCGATCACGCGGATCTCGCTGCAGCAGGGCGGGTTCGATGCCAATCGCGACGTCTCGGCCAACATCGGTCTCGGCATCCTGAAGCAGTTCAACCTGACCTTCGACTACCGGCGCCAGCAGCTGATCCTCGAACCCAATCACCTCTACGGACAAAAGGACGTGTTCAACCGCGCCGGGCTGCGCGTCGAGCGCCAGGGTGCGGCCTGGAAGGTGACCGTGATCTATCCCGGAACGCCGGCGAGCGATGCCGATATCAAGCCTGGCGACATCGTCACGCGCATCAATGGCCGCTCCGCGGAGCAGTTGAGCATGGAAGCGCTTCGCGCGTTGACGCTCGGAGCCGTGGGCAGCCATTTGGAATTGGACGTCCAGGCGCCATCGGCCGATCGCCATGTGACGCTCGTCCTGCGCGAGCTGCTGTAGGCCGATTTGTCCAGCATCGTCCACAGCATAGCTCCGTTGGCGCTTGCAATGATAAGTTCCGATGCAATGAGGCTTGCGCCAGTTCAGAGGTAGAATTGATGGGAAAGCTAAACTACCTGGTCAGGTCGGCGATCAGGGCGACGACAGCAGCACGATTGGCGTGCCCCAACTGCCATGAAACGCGCTCGATCCTCGTCGAACGGAAGTACGGCGTTACGGCGTTGAGACGGTGCAGTTCTTGCCTGATGATGTATCGGACGCCCAATGATGATCCGGCAGAAGCCGCGATATTTTATAATGATGCGTACACCCAGGGCTTTACGACGGACTGCCCTGCTCCAGACGAACTCGATCGCCTGAAGGCGACCGATTTCGCCGGACAGCACAACGACTACAGCTATTATATTTCCGTCCTCCGCGACCTCGGCGCCGGGCCCAGCCTGTTCGACTTCGGGTGTTCATGGGGCTACGGGAGCTATCAATTCGCAAAAGCCGGCTTCGATGTCCGGTCTTATGAAATTTCGAAGCCACGGGCCGCCTACGCCGCCGCCAATCTAGGCGTTCGCCTCGTTCCAAGCGTCGAGGAATGGGCCGAAGCCCATCCTCACTCGGTCGACGTGTTCTTCTCCTCCCATGTGCTCGAGCATGTCCCATCGCCGTCGGCCGTCATCAAGGCCGCACAGCGCCTGCTCAAGCCGGGTGGACTATTCGTCGCCTTCTTCCCCAACGGCTCGGCGGCGGCCAGGGCCCGGAACCCTCAATGGAGCCAGCTTTGGGGACAGGTGCATCCAAACTTTCTGGACGACATCTTTTTAAACGATGCGGCGACGGATCGTCCCCGGCTGTTCGGATCCTCACCGGTGAAAATCAGCCCCCAAACGTCGGAATGGCTCACGTCGACGGCGCCGTCCGCCGCGCTTTACGTCAATGGAATGCAGGAGTGGGAGATGTTTTTCGCCTTCCGCGCCTGACGTGGCGATCGGGACATGAATGTCCGCTCCGCCCTACTCGTCCAGTCGCGTCAGCAACCCCGTGCCCGGCAATTCGCCGAGGGTGGCGTCGCTGCGAATGAGCGCCCGGGTCGCCGCGCCCAGCAGGTTGGCGCCGCGCATGTCGGCCTTGGTGACGTCGGCCTTGTTCAGGACGGCGCGGCGCAGGTCGGTCGCCAGCATGAGGGCGCCGTTCAACTGCGCGCCGGACAGGATCGCCAGCTGCATGTCGGCAGCGCTCAGGTTCTTGCCGCTGAGATCGAACCCGGTCAGGTCGCAATTGCGGAAATCCGCGCGCACGCCCTTGCCGCCGCCGGACAGGATCCATTGCAGATGGGCGGCGAGCCTGCGGTCGACCTCGCCCGGCGGCAGCTGGATCGCCGGCTCCGGCTTGATGCCGACCGAGTCGAGATAGGCCAGCGTCTCTTTGTCGATGTCGGCACCGCCCAGATCCGCCTCGGCCATCTGCGCATTCTTGAAATTGGTCGCCTGGATGGCCGAGCCGCGGAAATTCGACTGGCGCAGATCGGCGGTGGCGAAGGTCGAGCCGCGGATGATGGAGCCGGCGAAATCGGCGCCCTTCAGCTTGGCGCTGGACAGGTTGGTGCCGTCGAGCCGGGCGTTGCTGAACAGCGCGCCGTGGGAATCGTTGCGGCCGGCGATGGCGCCCTCGCGCAGATCGGCGCCCGTCAGCTGCACGTGGGTCAGGTCCGCATTCTCGAAACTGGCGCCGCGCAGGTCGGCCTTTTCGAAACTGGCACCCGACAGGTTCGACCCGTTGAACACCGCGCCGAACATGTTCGAGCCGCGGAACAGCGCGCGCTGGGCCTTGCAGATATCGAATTGGCAGCCGATGAACTCGCTGTTCGACAGGTCGAGTTCGGAGAGATCGAGACCGGACAGATCGCAATTGACCAGGATCGCGCGGCGGCCGTCGCGCTGGCCTTTCAGAAAGCGCTGATGGGCCTCGGCCAGGCGTTCAAGCAGCTCCTGGGAGAACCGGATATCCCGCAACGTGCTGTTGTTGGTCCCGAGCGTGCTCATCGCTTCCGATAAAGTGCTGTTGAAAACATGTTAAGAATGCGCCGACTCCGTTAACAACTACTTGAGACTGTGGGCGACGCGCGGCTTCGTGTGCGTGCAAGGGGGCCTGCCGCACGGCTCCCATGAAACAATCCTGCGGGCGCGATCCTTGACCTTGGATTTGCCCGCCCCCTAATCTTCTCCAGTCTGGCGGCATTCGTCCGCTCCACGAGTTTTAGGCGCGGCCAAGCGCCTCCAGGAGAATTCATCTCATGTCCGCCAACGCGCTTACGACCAAGGTTTCCGATCAGAGCTTCGAGGCCGATGTGCTCTCGGCCCCCGGCCCGGTCCTGGTGGATTTCTGGGCGGAATGGTGCGGCCCCTGCAAGATGATCGCGCCGGCCCTCGACGAGATCGCCCAGCAGTTCGCCGGCAAGATCACCATCGCCAAGGTCAATATCGACGAGAACCCGGGCACCCCCGCTAAGTACGGCGTGCGCGGCATCCCGACCCTGATCATCTTCAAGAACGGCCAGGTCGCGGCCCAGAAGATCGGCGCTCTGCCCAAGAGCAAGCTGATCGAGTGGGTTCAGCAGTCGATCTAAGCTAGATCGCTCAGGCTGGCGCGCGTGTCAGCCTGAGCGTCTCTCGCCCATAGAGCGCGAGTGCCGTCCAGATCGCGGCAAAGCATGCGAGCTTCGCCAGGCCGAACGGCTCGCCATAGACGAAGGCGCCCAGCAGAAACACCATGCTGGGTGTCACGAACTGCATCAGCCCCAGCGTCGAGAGCTTGAGGCGCCGCGCTGCCGCGGCAAAGGCGATGAGCGGCACCGCCGTGATCACGCCCGAGAGCGCCAACAGGGTCGAAATGCCCGGTGCGGCCGGGCCGAAATGGCTCGCCCCCCTGCCGACGCACCAGACCAGATAGGCCGCGGCGAACGGCACCAGCAGGAAACATTCAAGCGCATTGCCGGGCAGCGCCTCGACCCTGACCGTCTTTCGCACCAGCCCGTAGCAGCCGAAGCTGATCGCCAGCACGATCGCGCGCCAGATCTCGCCGTCCGTGCCGAGCGCCAACGCCGCCACGGCGCCCACGGCGAGCAGGCAGGCGAGCGTCTGCAACGGCGTCAGCCGTTCGCCCAGCACCAGCCGCCCCAGCGCCACATTGGCGAGCGGGGCCAGGAAATAGCCGAGGCTCGCCTCCAATACGTGACCGTCGGCGATGGTCGAGACATAGGTCAGCCAGTTGATGCCGATCAGCAGGGCCGACAGCCCGATCAGGCCGACGACGCGGCGATCCCGGAGCGCGCGGCGGAAGTCCGCGACCCCGCCGCCGAGCGGCAGCAGCAGAATCATCACCGCAGCCGACCACATAATTCGGTGAGCCAGCACCTCGGTCGAGGGCACGCCGGCCAATAGCTTGAAATAGCTGGGAAACAGGCCCCAGGACAGAAAAACGGCCAACGCCATCGCCAGGCCGACGCGCTGATGATGCGCCTGTTCGGCTGGGTTCATGAGGCAAATCGCCAATTTTGGGGCTTGACGCGCCGCCAGGGCGATCTAGCGTCTTTAACATGATGATACAAGAACTTCAAAACTTGATCGAACCGGCGGCCGCTGTGCTGAAGGCGATGGCGAACCCGCAGCGGCTCAAGGTGCTGTGCCTGCTCTCGGAGCATGAATTGTCCGTGGGACAGCTGGAGAGCCTGGTCGGATTGAGCCAGTCGGCCCTGTCCCAGCACCTGGCCAAGCTGCGCCAGGACAAGCTGGTGCGCACGCGCCGGGATCGCCAGACGATCTATTACGCGCTGAATGGCCGCGCGGCATTGGCCATCATGACGGCGCTGGTCGAGCTGCATCGCGCCCCGCCGGAGCCGGCCAATTCCGACGAGGACGACGGCGAGAGCGCCTGCGCCTGAGGTCGTTGCCTCCAGCATCATTGACCGATCCGGCGCAGCCCCAGGCCCGCCACGGTGAGCCAGCCCAGCATGAAGGCGGTGCCGCCGACCGGCACGATCCAGCCGAAGATCCCGAGCCCGATGGTGGCCGAGACCAGCAGGCCACCGCCGAACAGCAGCATGCCGGCCAAGAACAGCCAGAACGCCGTCTCGACCAGCCAGCCGCCGGTGCCGGCCCGGCCGACATGGGCGAGCCCCAGCAAGGCTGCCGCGTGCAGCAGCAGATAGCGGGACGCGAGATCGACCAGCATGCGCGCATGGTCGTCGGCCAGCGCGTGGGTCCCGGCGGCACCGGCCGCGACCGCGACGAAGCCGCCCAGCCCCGCCGCCAACAGATATTTCCCGGCCATCGTCACCTCTTCAGGGATGCTCTCCGGCGATTCTGATAGCATGAGGTTCAAGGCCCGCTGCCCCGACCCCGCTGCTGGGCAGCCCTGCTAAGATGGACCTGTCGTTTTCGGACCGACGCGGTCATATTGTGCACCGCAGTGGTTGGTGACGGCCGCTCATGTCAGTGCCGTCACATTGGGATTTGATCCGATCGTTCGGGTCCTCGAACTTGTTCCCTTGAGCGCCACTCGTTTCGCACCCCATTCATAGGGGCGGCGAAGAGATAGTTGGTGCTCCGGAACCCCATGAGCGGTTGCGGCGTACCCCATATTTTTCTGAGCGGACGGGTCCGGCGGAAAAATAAGGTCACCCTTCGCGCCCCGTTCGAGGAACAGTCATTGTCCTTTTCTGAATTCAATCTGCCCGCCCCCATCCTGAAGGCTCTCGAGCAAGAGGGTTACACCGAAGCGACACCCATCCAGGCCGAAGCCGTTCCGCTCGTCATGAGCGGCCGTGACCTGATCGGCAGCGCCCAGACCGGTACCGGCAAGACCGCCGCCTTCATGCTGCCGGCGCTGGCCCTTCTCTCCGACTTCAAGCAGCCGCGCGTTCGCGGCCCCCGGGTCCTGGTGCTGGCACCGACCCGCGAGTTGGCGACCCAGATCCTGGACACCGCGCGCAAGCTCGGCAAGTTCATGAAGCTGAACACCGTCTCGATCCTGGGCGGCATGCCCTATCGCCTGCAGTTGCAGCTGCTGTCGCGTCCGGTCGACCTGATGGTCGCGACCCCGGGCCGCCTGATCGACCATATCGAACGCGGCCGGGTCAGCCTGGCCGACCTCGAGATGCTGATCCTCGACGAGGCCGACCGCATGCTCGACATGGGCTTCGTCGACGCGGTCGAGACGATCGTCGCCGCCAGCCCATCCTCGCGTCAGACGCTGCTGTTCACCGCGACCTTCGACAAGCGCATGGTTCAGCTGACGTCCAAGATGCTGAAGGATCCGGCGCGCGTCGCGATCGAAGCGACCACCATGACGGTCGACAAGATCGAGCAGCGCGTGCATTTCGCCGACGATCTCGGCCACAAGCGCCGCCT
>Ga0302314_10005131_pt1 | contig 23929 bp, 24 predicted proteins | sample III_Palsa_N2_3_FD_200533 | JGI IMG/M metagenome (GOLD analysis project Ga0302314, IMG submission 200533) | Peat permafrost microbial communities from Stordalen Mire near Abisko, Sweden - III_Palsa_N2_3 | ecosystem: Environmental > Terrestrial > Soil > Palsa > Peat permafrost | place: Sweden... | reverse complement strand
TCCCGTGGGACTGTTGCGCGGCATCTCAATGGGCGTGTAGTCCGGCAACTCGGTGAGCCGGCGATTTTCCAGTGCAACCTGCTTGATATCCCAATAGGCTTCGCCGCCCGTGACTCGGGGCATCACCGCGAAGTTGAACGGCGGCGGCGGCGAGCTCGTTATCCACTCCAGGGTGCGGCCATCCCAGGGATCGCCGGTTCGGTCGCGCAACTCAGCTCGGTGACGGATCGAAATGACGAGTTGCGCGACTTGGCAGACGATTCCGCATAGGATCAATGCCGCACCGCACGCCGCCACGACGAGCCAGGGTTGCCAGTCGGCGACATCGTAATGCTGCATGCGGCGGGTCATGCCTTTGAGGCCTAGCACGTACAGCGGCATGAAGGCCACGTAGAAGCCCACCACCCAGAACCAAAAGGCGGCTTTTCCCGAGCGCTCGTCCAGCTTGAAGCCGAATGCCTTGGGAAACCAATACGTGTATCCCGCGAAGGCGCCGAAAAGCACGCCGCCAATCACCACATTGTGGAAATGCGCCACGAGAAACAGTGAATTGTGCAACACGAAATCTGCCGGAGGCACTGCGAGCAGAACACCGGTCATTCCCCCGATCACAAACGTCACCACGAAGGCGAGCGACCAAAGCATCGGCACCTGGAAGCGTATTCGCCCGCCCCACATGGTGAACAGCCAGTTGAATATCTTCACCCCGGTGGGCACGGCAATGATCATCGTCATGATGCCGAAAAATCCATTGACGTCGGCTCCCGCTCCCATGGTAAAGAAGTGATGCAGCCAGACCATGAACGAGAGAATGCAGATCGCCATGGTCGCAATGACCATCGAGCGATAGCCGAACAAGGGCTTGCCGGAGAAAGTCGAGAACACCTCCGAGAAAACGCCGAAGGCCGGCAAGATGAGGATGTAGACCTCGGGGTGCCCCCATGCCCAGATGAGATTGATATACATCATCGGGTTGCCGCCGAAACCGGCCGTGAAGAAGTGAAATCCGAGATAGCGGTCCAGCAGCAACATGCCGAGCGTTGCCGTCAAGATGGGAAAGGCCGCCACGATCAGCAGGCTTGCCGCGAGCGCGGTCCAGCAGAAGATCGGCATGCGCATCAGAGTCATGCCGGGTGCGCGAATCTTCAAAATCGTCGTCACGAAGTTCACGCCGGTTAGCAATGTGCCAATGCCGGAGATCTGAATTGCCCACAGATAATAGTCGACGCCGACCCCCGGCGAGAATGCAAGTTCCGAGAGCGGCGGGTATACCAGCCATCCGGTCTGGGCGAATTCACCGACAAATAGCGATATATTCACCAGCAACACGGCCGATGCCGTCAGCCAAAGGCTGGACGAGTTGAAAGTCGGAAACGCCACGTCGCGCACGCCGAGCTGCAGCGGCACCACAAAATTCATCAACCCGATCACGAACGGCATCGCGACGAAGAAAATCATGATGGTGCCGTGCGCGGAGAATATCTGGTCGAAATGCTCTGCCGGCAAATAGCCCTGTGAATGCAGCGCGATGGCTTGCTGCGCGCGCATCATGATGGCATCGGAGAATCCACGAATCAGCATGATCAGCGCCAATACGCAGTACATGATGCCGATCCGCTTATGGTCGACCGAGGTGAACCATTCACGCCATAGATACTGCCAGTGGCCCCGTAGCGTGATCCACGCGAGTAGGCCAAGAATGATGATGATCAAAATGATCGAGGTGATCAGCGGAATGGGCTGATCGAATGGAATGGCCGACCACGCCAATTTGCCGAACATCAGTTCGCCGCTCCCGGCAGAGCGTGGCCGTGCTCCGCCGTTTCGCTGACGATGGCATCGAACAGCGCCGGATCGACTGATTTGTAGGTGACGGGTGCCGTGTTCTTGCTCGGCGCCGCGAGTGCGGCGTATGCCTGGTTATCCAAGGCCGCTCCGTGGCCCTTCGTCTCGCCGATCCACTGGGCATATTGCCGCGCAGGCACCGCCCTTAAATTGAACGCCATGTCCGCGAATCCCTCGCCGCTGAATTGCGCCGAAAGGCCGTGGTAATCGCCGGGCTCGTCGGCCTCGAGGTTCAGTTGCGAGGTCATGCCGGCCATCGTATAGATCTGACTTCCCAGCTGAGGTACGAAAAAGCTGTTCATGACGCCGGATGAGGTCAAACGGAAATGCAGCGGCGTGCCCGTGGGCACGACCAGTTGATTGACGGTGGCAATGCCTTCGGCCGGGTAGATAAACAGCCATTTCCAGTCGAGCGATACCACGTCGATTTCCATCGGCTTCGCGTTCGAGGCAAGCGCCTTGTACGGATCCAGCGTATGTGATCCGAACCAAGCGATGCCGCCGAGAAAGGTGATCACCAGGGCAGGGATCGCCCAGATGATGAGTTCGAGATGACCGGAGAAATCCCAATCCGGCAGATAGCTGGCCCGCTTATTGGACGCGCGAAACCACCAGGCAAATCCGAGCGTTGCAAGGATGACCGGCACCACGATGCTCAACATGATCGCGACCGAATCGATGAGAATGAGTTTCTCCGACGCACCCACCGGTCCGTGCGGATCGAGGACGCCGCCGCAGCCGCCGAGAAGCGACACGAGAAACAATACCGGCGCCCATGCTTTGCTCACGCGCCGCGCTCAGTTCACAGAGGGGGATACATGGAGCGCCCGTCGGACGCCGACGGGTTTGCCGCGGGCGGCTTTCGCGTCAGCCAATGATCCAAGGAGACGGCTCCTGCGCCGGCAATTGCCAGCCAAAGAAACAATGCGAGATATTCGGTTTCATCGAATCCCAATAGGGTTTCAAGCGAGTCCACGTCCTGCCACTTGGCCGACGCGATCGCCACGATCATGGTCACCCCCAAAGCACCCGCCGAGATGCGGGTCAGGAGCCCAAGTAGCAGAAATAAGCCGCCGAAGAACTCTACACCGGAGACAAACGGTGCAAGGATGCCCGCCGCGGGGATGTGCCATCCCACAAAATTGTCGATGACCGCGGGCAGGTTCTGGAGTTTTCCCCAACCGCTTAGCAGAAACACATAGCCGACGACGATTCTTGCAAACAGCGGCGCGAGCCAGTGCAGATGCACTGCCACGCGAGCCGGCCAACGTATGAACCAACTAATGAGTGTCTGCATACAATTCCAGTGTGTTACGGATCGGGATCGGAGAACTCGCGCGCTCAATTGTAACTCTCCAAAAAATGCGGCGTTGCATCAGTATCGCTGCGAGAAAAATAATTCAAATAACGCTGCGACAAGCATTGAATTCCGCAACCGCTTAGCCGTACCCTGCCTCGGCTAAAAAACGAAGAATAACAATATGAGACATGGAAGGGTACGGCGGTCACCGGCGGCAAGCCGAGTCAACATTGGGTGCCCTGCACGCATCAGCTGGTATTCATCGGCTCGGCGCCTCCCGACGCGTCGGGCAACATCTATTAGCAGGTGTTCTGGTATGACAGCGATACCAACGTCGTCCAGCGGCTGACCACGGACTCGGTGGGAAAGGCCGAGGCCTATATGTTCGCGGCGCCGGAATTCCAAGACACGCTCGTTTTCTGCACAATCTCCAACAACCTGGAAATAGATATCTATGAGCAGACCGGTAGCGCCGCAAACGGCGCGCCGACCGTGCAGCTCCTTACCAGCATATTTTCCCCGGATCCCACCGAACCCTATATCGGCTCAACGGAGCCATTCATCAATTGCACACCTACGTGTCAGAGTTATATTTTCATGAAACTGAGCCCGGCTGCTCGGCCACTACTTAGTCGACATGCAGCTAGGCCTGCCCTCCGGTAACTGTGTCGGCTCGTCGGCTGAAGATGGGATGCTGGCGGGGTGCTGAGTCGAGGTCGAGACCGGTTAATCGGCGATTTGGTGCGGCGCATTTCGCCTCGAGGCGGCGCGATGAGCCGTTTGTTGCGCAGCCGACCCACTTTTCTTGTAGGACAGCTGGTGTAGGACGCTTCCGTGTAGGACAGCGCGCGTGTAGGACAAAGCGTTTCGCTCGCGCGGACGCGCGCTCACCAAAAATATTTCTGTCTGTGGAAAGCAACGTATTGACACTCCTTTGCGTTTGACAGAATCTCATTCGGATGCGACATGCCATTGGCCATGCGCGCCTAATGCGTGAGTCGACGGATCGAGTGCAGGCTGCACTCCGCAGTACCGACGTCAAAGAACAATTAGTGGCGCGCAGAATTCTCGACAACCCCGCTGCATGGGATCAGTGGGAACGGGAGCACTCAAGCCTCATGCGCCGGGTCGCGGAACATAGCGGCATGCACGCGCAGGTGGCTTCACTCAAACGAACCTCGTTGAGCCTGTTGCACGGCAAGGCTCTGTTCCAATATCTGCGTGAGAGTGAAGTGCGCGGAGCGCGCCGATTGGAGGTCGTGGCGTACTTCCGCCCGGGACGCAGTTACGAGCACGCGGTCATTGCCGAACACTCGCTCTATCTGCGCAAGGCCTGCAGCCTGCTGTGCGCCAATCATGTCGGCAGTGATTTGGTGCAGGACCCCGCGTTTCTCGATCCGATGGAGCGTTACGAGGAATTGTATACGGAATACTTCGACCTCTACTGCGCGACCGTGGTCGGGGGCGCCCAAGACGGATCGAATTCGCAGCGCTCCTTGCTGCCCCTGCTCAAGCACCAGCTCGAGGAGTGGCGTGGGGTGATCCTCGACCCGAAGCGCGCGCAATCCCTCTTGCGCCGCGACACGGACCTGCGCCGCCCGACCGGGGATACGCAGCGCCTGCGCTCGCTCGGCCCCCCCTCCAAGCGCCGCCGCTGAGCGGCCAAACTGCGGCCTGGCTGCGCTCAAACGCCGGGCGAGCCGGGATGCAGTTTTCTTGCTATCGTTGCATCCGTCCTTGCATTCGATTCGAATAAGATCACAAGGTAATTCATGAGTTCGTCCGTGCTCCAACGCATTGCCAGGGGCGATGCCGCCGCTGTGCGCGAGTGCATCGAACAATACGGTGGGCTCGTTTGGAGCCTGGCGCGACGGCTGTCGCGCACGCCGGCCGACGCCGAAGATGCGACACAGGACATTTTTCTGGATATCTGGCGCAGCGCCGGCCGATTCGATGAATCCCAGGGCTCCGACAAGGTCTTCATCGCGATGATTGCCCGCCGTCGATTGATCGACCGGCTGCGCAAGGCGACAGCCGAGCCCCCCATGGATAGCGCAGACGCCTTGGAGTCGGTGGCCTGGGCGGATCCGGGCAACAGCCCCGAAATCTCGATCGAGGCGGAGCAAGCCATGCGCGCCTTGGCGGAGCTGCGACCCGAGCAGCGGCAGGTGTTGGAGCTGGGGTTACTACAGGGCCTCAGCCAGTCCGAGATATCCGCGCGATTGGGAATGCCGTTGGGAACGGTGAAATCCTTCATGCGCCGCGGCCTGATCAAGGTGCGTGATTTCATGAATATCGATGCCCCGGGCATCTCGGCGGAGGTCTAATGTCGCAGACGGGGCCGCAAAATCAGCCCGATGAAGCTTTGCTGGACTTGCTGGTCAAGCAAGTCACCGAAGGCTTGTCGCCCGCTGAACAGCGCGAGCTCGACGTTCTGGATAGCGCGACCGCAAGCAGCTATTTGCGTGAACTCGAGCGAGCCGCTGCGGCGATCACATTGGCTGGAACTGCGCGCGCGGAGCCGCCGCCGGCGGCGCTTAGCAAGCGCCTGGAAGCTCAAGCACTGGATTTTCTCGCAACCACCGGCCGCAGTGACGCGGGCAACAAGGTTGTCGACTTGAATCGTCCCGCCAAGGTGGCCGCGCCACGCGCCGCCGCGTGGCAGGGCGCCGGATGGCTGGCCGCCGCAGCCTGCTTGATTCTGGCGGTGTTCGGTTGGGTGCGCTCGCCCCAGCCTGCCTCTGCGGCGGAACAACGTGCGGCGTTGTTGGCGCGATCGGAATCGATGAAGCTCGACATGAGCGCGACGAAGGATCCCGCCGCCGCCGGCGTGAGCGGCGATGTGGTCTGGGATCCGTTGACCCAACAGGGCTTCTTGCGCTTCGTGGGACTGCCGCAGAACGACCCCAAGGTGCACCAGTATCAATTGTGGATTTTCGATGCCACGCGCGATCAGCGGTATCCGGTCGACGGCGGCGTGTTCGACATCCCCGGCAATGCCTCCGAAGTGGTGATTCCAATTCGCGCCAGGCTGCCGGTGCGCACCGCGAAGGCATTCGCAGTCACGCTCGAGAAGCCCGGCGGCGTGGTGGTCTCCGCGCGCGAGCACATCCTGGTTCTGGCGCAGGCGGGTTAGCCAGTCGCGAGCTTGCGGTCCTTCATCGAGGGCGGCGTCCATTGGTAGACCCAGGTCTCGGTCAGCGGCCTGCCGTCGAGCCGCAGATACAGGCGCAGGTCGACGGGTTCCAAATCGTCATCCGCGGGCCTGACATCGAACAGCGCGCGGTAGCCGTTGAACTGCTCGACAAAATGCGCGGTGACGTGCTCGGTTTGTCCGCGCGACACCGTGATCACCGCCTCGACCGGCGCATCTTTGGCGAGCGCGCCGAGTTCGCCGCCGGCGAAGTCGACCACGAAATGCCATGAATAATATTGACGCTTCACGCCCACGGTCCCGCCGATGCCGGTGCGGGTCGCAATGGCCAGCGCGAGCGGCGATTCGAACGGCATGTGAGTGCCCCAGTACAGGCGATAGCTGAACAGCAGTTCCTGGCCCGGCTTGATCTTATCGAGCGGGTTCCAAAACGCGACGATGTTGTCGAAGGTCTCGTCCACGGTGGGAATCTCCACCAATTGCACGGCGCCCTTGCCCCAGCCGCCCGGACTCGGTTTCGGTTCGACCCACACGCTCGGCCGGCGATCGTAATAGACGCCGTCGTCCTGGTAATGATCGAAATTCCGGTCCCGCTGCAGCAAGCCGAAGCCGCGCGGGTTTTCGTCGAAATAGGAGTTCAGGTGCAGCTGCGCTGGGTTGGTCAGCGGCCGCCAGATCCACTCGCCCGTCCCGGTCCACATTGACAGGCCATCGGAGTCGTGGATCTCGGGGCGCCAATCATCCGCGCCGCGCCGGTCGTTTTTCCCATAGAAAAACATGCTGGTGAGCGGAGCAACTCCCAAACGCTCGATCGGCTTGCGCGGATACAGCGCGGCATCGATGTCCATGCTCTGAGTGCCGCCCGGTGTGATCTGAATGCGCAAGGCGCCGGCGATGCTGGGCGAGTCCATCAGCGCGTACAAGGTCAGGGTTCCCGAGTCCTTCTCCGGACGCTCGAACCAGAACGAGGTAAATCGCGGAAACTCCTCGGGCCGCGGGAATGCCGTGTCGACCGCCAAGGCGCGCGCCGACAGGCCGTACTGGCGCGTATCGCCGCCGACCGCGCGGAAATAGCTGGCGCCGAGAAATGCCGCCACGTCGGCCTTCCAGTTGGTGACGAACTGCACGCGGAAACCCGCAAATCCTGGGTGGCCTTTCATCGTGGACGGATCCACACCGCTCTTGTCCCATTCGAACATCGCGGGGTCGTAGACGATCTCGCGCGCGCGGCCGTCGATGACCTCGTACAAATGCACCGGATCGGTGAAATTGCGTCCCACTTGAAAGAATTGCAGGCGAAATGCCAGGCCGGCATCCGCCCACAGCGCATGGCCGCTGCGAAAGCGGATCGACTGATACTGGTCGTAACCGAGCTTGGCCATGACCGGCGGCAGCGTTTCCTTGGACGGCTGATAGAGATTGCTCGCCAGCCAATGCGCCTGGCCCTTCAACCAGGCAAAGTCGAACGGCTGGTTGGCCGCGGCCGATGGCGTGCCCGCGGAAGTGCCCGCATGGGCGGATTCGGCGCGGGCCAGTTGCCCGGCGGCCAGTGCGAGAGCCGTTTTCAGAATTGCGCGTCGGTCGAGCATTCGCAGGATTCCTTTAGATCAATACCACGGGCTGCGGCTGCGGCGCGTCGGGCAGCAGCGCCAGTTGGTCGAGCAGGCGGGGATCCGCCGCGACCTCTATTCGCTCGACGGGTGAGAGCCAGTGCAGCGCCTCGCCCAATGAGCCGGCATCCGCGAGCTTTTGCGCCGCGGTCAGCGCGTGTGGATCGGGGCGGCCGCGCGGATCCTCGGGCCGTTCGAGGTTTCCGCTGGAGTGGGCCATTCTGGCATCGCCGTTGCGCGCCAGATAGCTCAGCGCATCCACCGGCAGCGGCGCCGCCCTCGCCGTGAGCTCTCGACGTCGCCTGATCAGGCTCGGCTGATCGATTTCCTCCGGGGTGCGCAGCAGGGCGATGCGCGAAAGCACGCGGCCAACCCCCTCGCTGCCGCTGAGGCGTGATAGCGGCACCGACAGGAACAGGCCGAGCAGTGCCGGGGAAACCCAGGCAAGCAGCGACGGCGACAGAAACCAGATGATCACCGCGGTCACGCAGCTGAAGAAGGTATGGCGCTTGTGAAAATGCCAGGCGTCGCCCCAGGTGGTGCCGGCGGAATCGCGTCGCTGCGGCTTCCAGCCAGAATCGCGTCCCATGAAGACCTCAAACACGTGCCGGCTCTGAATCAGCATCAGCACCGGCGCGTACAGCGCCGAGAGCACGACCTCCAGCACGAAGCTCGCGGCGATGCCGATGATGCCGCCGGCGCCGCGGCGCATGCGCCTCGACAGAAGTGCGCGGATCAATCCCACCATCTTCGGTATCAACAGCACGACCATGCTGAACCAGAACAGCGCCATCATGAGTTCAACGTCGAAACGCGGCCAGGTAGGAAACAGCTGGAAGTCATGGCTGAAGTATTCGGGCCGGATCAGGTGAGACTGCACGGCAAGCGCAAATCCGATGCCGAGCATGAGCAGCCACAGGGGCGAGGATAGGTAGCTCATGATGCCCACGCCCAAGTGCAGCCGGCTGGTGAAGCTCAGGCCCGAGGCGCCGATCACCTTTAAGTGCTGAAGGTTGCCCTGTGCCCAGCGCCGATCGCGGATCGCGATATCGATCAGCGAGGGCGGAGACTCTTCGTAGGAGCCGCCGTAGTCCGTTGCCATCCGCACCTTCCAGCCGCTGCGGCGCATGAGCGCGGCTTCCACGAAGTCATGCGACAGAATGAAGCCGCCGAAGGGTTCCCGCCCCTCGAGCTTGGGCAAGCCGCAGCTTTGCGCGAACGCAGCCATGCGAATGATGGCGTTGTGGCCCCAGTAGTTGCCGGAATCCCCGGACCATGCGGCAACGCCGCGAGTGATGACCGGCCCGTACACGCAGCCGGCAAACTGCTGCAAGCGCCCGAACAGGGTGCTTGCGCCGATGAGTTGCGGAGCGGTCTGCAGAATTCCCAAAGCGGGATCGGCCTGCATGGCGCGCGCCAGTTCCACCAGGGTGGATGCATCGATCAAGCTGTCGGCGTCGAGCACGATCATGTGATCGTAGCGAGCGCCCCAGTGGATGACGAAGTCCTCGAGGTTGCCCGACTTGCGCGCCACGTTGCGCCAGCGCCGTCGGTACCAGACCGGCATTACCGCTGCGAGCGCCTTGCGCAGCGAATCGGCGCACAAGGTTTCGCGAATCCACGCATCGGCATTGGTCGAATCCGACAGCACCACGATCTCGAAGCCGCGGTTCGCCTCGATCTGCGCCAGCGCTTCGCCCATGGCCTGCAGCGCAGAGGTCGTGCGCAGCGGGTCCTCGTTATAGATCGGCATCACCAGGGCGGTGAGCGAGCCGGGGGATGAGGCGCTTCCGCGCCACGCCGGGTCGCGCCGCTTGGAGGCGCCGGCGACGACGGAACCTGCCGCAAAGGCTATCCAGCCCAGGGACACCGCGAAGAAAAAAATCATCATGCCCTGAAGCAGGGTCATGTCGGCGAAGCGCACGACCTGCAGCATTTGATAGACACCGTAGCCTGACACGCCGAGGGTGACGGCGACCAGGATGAAGCGCGCGAAGCGCACCGGGGAAGTCGCCCTGCGCAACCAGCGCCGAGGCGCCTGGTAGCCCAGTTCCTGCGACGGCATGCTGAGGGGCGCGGGCGGCGGCATGCCGCCCCACGTCGCCATGGGCGAAGGCGCAGCTGTGATCAGCTTGGCGTCCATCGATACAGCCAAGTTTCCGTGACTGGGCGATCGCCGCGCATGATGCGCAAGCGAAATTCGATCAATTCGGCATCGTTCGGATCGACTTCGAAGCTGGCGCGCAGGCCATGGATCGCGAGATTGGACATCAGTGCGGCGTTGGAGATTTTCCCGGAGGAGGCCGTCAAATCCAGGTGCAGGCCGTCGATTTTCTCGCCGGCGCCGACGAAGTCCAGCAAGAATACCCGGCGCTTGCCGTCGAGGCTGGCGCCGGAGCGCGTGGCGATGGTCATTCCCATCGATTTGGGCAGGGGCGGCTGCGCATTCCAGGTGATCCGATACGCGTAGTGAATCGGATGCCCCGGCGTCAACGGCTGCGCGGGCCGCCAGAACGCCACGATGTTGTCATTGGTCTCGCGTCCCGAGGGAATTTCAACCAGCTCCACCGCGCCTGCTCCCCAATCGCCCTTGGGTTCGACCCAGGTGCTCGGGCGCCGCTCGTAAAGATTTTCGAAGTCCTGGAAGTCGCTTGGGCTTCGCGAACGTTGCACCAGGCCGAATCCATCCGGCGGCTGGCTGGTGAATGTCGACACCTGCAGCTTGCTGGGATTGGCGAGTTGGCGAAATACATGCTCGCCGGATTTCATGGTGATTTGCAGGCCGTCCGAGTCGTGGACCTCGGGCCGGTAGTCGTCGAGCCGGCCGCGATTGGTTTCGTCGAACAGGAACATGGACGTGAGCGGAGCTATGCCGACCACCCGCATCTCGGTGCGCGGGTAGAGGTTGACGTCCACATCCATTTGCGTTTCCACTCCGGGCTGCACGGTGAATTGGTACGCGCCGGTGGTGGATTCGCTCTCCAGCAATGCATAGATCACGATGGCCGAGGCGCGCGGCCCGGGCCGCTCAATCCAGAAATGGGTGAAGGCCGGAAATTCCTCGCCACTCGGCTCGGCCGTGTTGATGGCGAGGCCGCGCGCCGACAGGCCGTACAAAAGATGCTGCGCGACTGCGCGGAAGTAACTCGCGCCCTGGAAGACGAGGAACTCGTCCCAGACTTTTTTCGAATTGATCTGGCTGCGAACGCGAAAGCCCGACAGCGGAATCGGCGCCTTTCCGAGCTGAGGATTTGGGCCTGCCTGCTGCGCCACGGAGCCGATCTCGAACATTGCGGGCGTTGCCACGACGTCCTGTGCGACGCCGTCTTCGACGGTGGAAACCGCCACGGCGGTTTGTAAATTGTACCCGGCGCGCAATAGCTCGAGCCGAAAGGGCACCTGCTCGGTACGCCAGATGGCCGCGTCCGGACTGAATCGAATGCTGCGATACTGCTCGGGGCTGAGCTTGTCCAGGTCGGAGGGGAGCTTGCTATGCTGGGGCGAATAAGCCGCCGCGGCGCGGCGCTTGGCGTCGGCTTGGAGAGTCTCATAGCTGAAGGGATAGCCCGCCGCGGCGTCGGGCGCGGACGCTTTGTCGGGGGTCTGGGTCTGGGGAGGCGCGCTGCGTGCGTCCAGGGCCAGCAACGCGATCGCGACTACCCACACAGAATCGGTAAGAGAAACCGGCAAAGCTGCTACCCCAACATAAGCGGAAGGCTCACCATGATGAAACCGGCGTTCGCTGTCAACGGGCAGACCGCAGTGCCTGCCTGATATAGTTTCGCGCATGTCCGAAGGCCCCCTTATCGTGCGCGACGCGCAATGCGCTGCGGCCGTTCTAATGGTGCGGCCAGCTTGTTTCGGCTTCAATCGGCAGACTTCCGCGACCAACGCATTTCAGCAGATCCCGCAGCACGCTGCCGAAATCGATTTGCAAGGCCCTGCGTTGCGCGAGTTCGATGAGTTGGCCGCAGCCTTGGACCGCGCCGGGGTCGAAGTCATCGAGGCAGCCGATACCGCGTCGCCGGCCAAGCCGGACGCGGTCTTTCCCAATAACTGGGTGAGCTTTCACCCGGACGGGACTGTGGTGTTGTACCCCATGCTCGCTCCCAATCGGCGCTTGGAGCGACGTGTGGAGTTGATCTCGCAGGTGACCCGCGAGGGTGCATTCCGGATCTCGCGCACTGTCGACCTGAGCTACCGGGAGGATGAGGGCAAGTTTCTCGAAGGCACGGGCAGCATGGTGCTCGACCGCGCGTGGCGCGCGGCTTACGCCTGTTTGTCGCCGCGCACCGATTTGGATGTGCTCGGCGAGTTCGCGCAGCAGTTGGATTACGATCTGGTGACCTTCGAGGCGTTCGACGCCGCCGGCAGCGCCGTGTATCACACCAATGTGGTAATGGCAGTCTGCGCTCGCTTCGCGGTGGTCTGCGGCGAGGCAATTGCTCAAGCAGAGCACCGTGCCGCGGTGCTGGCGAAACTGCAGGCCACCGGGCACGAGGTCATCGACATAAGCCTGCGGCAGATGCACGAATTCGGCGGCAATCTCCTGGAACTCGCGCCGCCCACGGGAAGCCTCATCGCATTGTCGAGCACGGCTTGGCGCGGTTTCAGCGCCGCGCAGCGAGCTGTTCTCGAGGCTCATGGGGCCATCGCGGCCGTTGCGATTCCAACCATCGAAAGATTCGGCGGCGGCGGAGTGCGCTGCATGCTGGCGGAGATACACCTGCCGAAGCGCGCTTGAGTTACGGGTGCCGCATCTGATGTCATAATTCAGCGATGCTGGAACTCAGTGTCAAAATTCTCCTCGCGTACCTGATTGGCGCGCTGCTCGGAAGCTTGATCCTCGGGAGACTGCGCGGCGTCGACATCCGTGCGATGGGCAGCGGTAACGCCGGTGCGACCAATGCGCTGCGCACCCAGGGCAAGGCGTTTGCCCTGGCGGTGCTGCTGATCGATGCCGGCAAGGGTGTGCTGGCGGTGCGCTGGCTGCCGCTGGCGATGCTGCCCGGCATCGGCCAAGATCCCGATCTGTCCCGGGAATGGCTGACTCTGGCCTGCGCATTTGCGGTGATTCTCGGGCACGTATATCCGGTGTGGTTCGGCTTTCGCGGCGGCAAGGGCGCCGCCACCATGATCGGGGTGGCGGCGGCGCTCGATCCGCGCTTACTCGTGCCCGTGCTGCTATGTTGGTTCGCCGTGCTGCTGCTGACGGGGTACGTCGGGCTTGCCACAATGATCGCCGCCGTCGCGCTGGTGGTGGCCGCGCACTTATTGGAACCCGGAGACCTGCCCCTGCTCGGTTTCTGCATCCTGGTCGCCGCGTTCGTGATTTACACCCATCGGAGCAACATCGCCCGCATGTGGACCGGGCAGGAAAATCGAGCGCGTGTATGGCTGTTTCGATCCCGAGCCGCCTAGACCTGCAGGCGCTGCTCATGCGGTTGGCGGACGGTGAGCCGCACTCCGGCCAGGAGCTGGCTGCGGACTTATTCCCGAGCCGTGCGGCGCTGGCAAAGGCGGTCACCGGCTTGCGCGCCCACGGGGTCGAGGTGCGCGCGGCGCGCGGCGGCTACCGCTTGCCGCAACCGGTGGAGCTGCTGGATGCGGAGCGCATCCGCGCAGTCCTTGAGCCTGCGCACAATCGCCAATTGCGAGGTTTGCAGCTGCTGTTCGAGGTCGGTTCGACCAACACCTGCCTGCTCGATGCGCCAGCTCCCCCTGTGGGCCGCGCGGATGCCTGCCTCAGCGAGCTGCAACATGCCGGCCGTGGGCGGCGCGGGCGGCTCTGGATAGCGCCGTTCGGCGCCAGCCTGGCTATGTCGCTGGGCTGGGTTTTCAAAGGCTCGACGCGGACTCTTCCCGCGTTGAGCCTGGCGGTCGGGGTTGCGGTAGCGCGCGCGCTGGCGCGCGCCGGAGCCCGGGAGATAGCGCTCAAATGGCCGAATGACATCTGGTTCCAGGAGCGGAAAATCGGCGGGGTCTTGAGCGAGTTGCGCGGCGATGCGGACGGGGCCGCCTATGTGGTGATCGGCGTGGGGCTGAATGTGTCATTGTCGGCGCGGGCCCGGCACAAGATTGAGTCGACAATAGGCAGCGTGGCGTCGGTCGCCGATGCCTGCCCGACCCCGCCGTCGCGTAATTGGCTCGCCGGAGCCATTTTGGACGAGCTCTTGAGTATGCTGGCACAATTCGGGCGCGACGGCTTCGCACCGTTCCATCCGCCCTGGATGGCGCTGGATGCCTTGGGTGGCCGGGCGGCGCAAGTCACGCTGGGGGACAGCGCCGTGTCGGGGATTGCTTGCGGAGTCGATTCGGAGGGTGCGTTGCTGATGAATTGCGATGGCCGGTTAAGAAAATTCGTCTCCGGCGAGGCGAGCCTGCGCTTGATCGAGGAACACAGTTGACCTATTTGAAGGGCCTTGTCCTGTGTCTGGCGCTGGCAAACGCAGTCTTTTTTCTGTGGGCTCGCGGCGCGGGCAAGCCGCCCGAGGCGCCCAAAGCCGCGGCAGCGCCTACGTTGAGGTTGGCCTCCGAATCCGCCGACCCGCATCTGCGAGCGACCAGCGCCGAGACCAGCGCGGCCGAGAATGCCGGCAGCGAGCCGAACCGCGATGCAGGCGCGCCGGATTTGCTCACCAATGTGAAGCGCTGCATCAGCGTCGGCCCGTTCCGCGATGTGGCCGAAGCGGCGCATGCGGCGGCTACCTTGCGCGGCGGCGGCTACGATCCTCGGCAGCGGATGGCGGACGGTGAGGTTTGGGCGGGTGTTTGGGTGTACCTGCCAGTGTCAGCCGCCCGCGGCGCTGACGATCAGATGCTTGCCAAGCTCAAGGCGGCGGGCATCACGGATGCGATGGAAATGCCCGGACCGAATGATGCCTCGGTGATCTCTTTGGGCCTTTTCAGCGATCAAAAGCGCGCCCAGGCGCGAGTCGCGCAGGCGCAGGTGCTGGGGCTCAATCCGGGAATTGCAGACCGCAAGCGAACCGGAAGCGTCTATTGGATCGATATCGACCTGAAGCCCACCGACAGCCTGCTGAATCCGGCCGATCTGCAGGGTGAAGCCGGGCGCATCGTGCGCTTGGAAGTGAAGGGCTGCCCGGGCGCTCCGGGAGCGCAATAATGCGGCTCCGCGATGCCTGGCTGCAGTTCGCCCGCTACTTGAGCGCCTGCGTCGCGTATGCCTTTCTGGCGGCGTTCGTCGGTTTGGTCGGAACGCAGATCTATAGCTGGTTTCGCACCGGGGATTGGACCCACATCGGCGTGAACGACGGGTTGAGAGCCGTGCTGGTGCGCTGCTGCACGCGGGGCGCGGACTTCGGTCACTTCTCCCCGCTCATGCACTGGCTGGATGCGCCCATCGACTGGCTTGGATTGCACAAAGTGCTCGACATACTGCCGGCTTCGCTGGCGCTGTTCGCGATCAGCGTCATCTGCAATTGCATCGCCATTTACTGCCGGGACCGCATCGACGAGCACCGGCGCAATGCATGATTGACCGGGTTTCCCCTAGCGCGGGACCCTCGCCGGACAGTCAGATTTTGCATACACGTGCACCGAGGCATTACTGCCAAGTCCGGGCCGGTCCTTGGCTCCGCATTTCGGATCGTCCCCGGCGCTGGTGGCCCTCCAGCGCACATGTCCGGTGCCGTCGGCGCCCGCCGTGATGGATACCGGAATCGAGGCAAATCCGTTGATTCGTTGGGCTACGAGGACCTTGGTGTGCGCCAGGGTATTCAAGTCGCGCACGGTCACGATCACGTCGTTGGTATTATTGTTAACAATGGTGATTGGCAGCATTTCATCGGCTTGGGCGGCACCTGATGCCGACAACAGCACCAGGCCTAGAGTGGTAGCGAGTGAAGTCATGGTGTGCATATGTACCTCCAAGGATATGGACAGCATACGCCGGCCTTGCGTTCGCTCGGCATCCGGCAAAACGCAGGATTTAATGTGACGACCTTCCTGCTGGCGTTCGGCGCGCTGTTCTCCATCGTCAATCCGTTGTCCGGAGCGTTCATATTCTTTGGAGCCACGCATTCGCTGTCGCCGCGGACTCGTGCGCAGGTGTCGCGTTGGGTGGCGATCTACGCATTCGCGATCGTCACCCTGTCGCTGTACATCGGAGCCTATGTGTTGAGCTTCTTCGGGGTCTCCATTCCGGTGTTGCGAGTGGCCGGCGGCATCGTGGTGTCGATGTCGGGCTGGCGGATGCTGACGGAGCCGGACGCCACCGAACAGCGCCGCAGCGAGACCCCCAGCCCGCGCTCCGTCGATGTGCCGCCAAGCCGGCTGGCGTTCTATCCGTTGACCATGCCGTTGACCACCGGTCCCGGCACGATTTCCGTCGCCATCTCTCTCGGCGCGAACCGTCCGCGGGGATTCCATGCCTCGTCGATCCAGTTCTTCATCGAGACGCTGGCGGCGGTGGGTTTGCTGGTGTTGCTGGTGTATCTGTTCTACCGCAATGCCGGGCGGCTTGCGAAACTGATGGGGGTCACCGGAACCACCATCGTGGTGCGGTTGTCGGCGTTCCTGCTGTTCTGCATCGGTATCCAGGTGTTCTGGAACGGCGCGGCGGAACTGTTGAGTTCGCTCACGCTGGGCGGCGCAACTTCCAGCTGAGCATGCCGCGGAGCGCGGCACGCGCGGATGCTTCAGGGCGTTTTCGCGGCGCGCGTGAGTCCAGGCAGATCGACGATACGCGCGAACTCGCCGCTGTTAAATCGATTCGGTTCGCGTAGATAGTCGATGACCATGTCGGTGGCGTCGGCGCCCCAAAAAATCTCGCCGTCGATTACGAAAGACGGCACACCGAACAGTCCTGCCTGCACGGCGCCGACGCCGTTGCGTTTGAGTTCGTCCTTGATGTGCGCTGAGCTGATCCTGGCATCGGCATCGGCATCGGCGATGCCGACTTGTTGGCATAATTCCTGCCATTCCTGCGCATCGTCGAGGGATTTTCCCTCGCGCCAAATGTGCCGAAAAATCATTCGAACCGGCTCGAGACGATTGCCCGCGGCAATCGCCAGGCGCAGCGCCTTGATCGGGTTGAACGGATGCTGCTTGGGAAACTTGAGCGGAATGCCGTCGCGCTCGGCGCGCCATTGCACGAAGCGGTAGGTGAAACGCCGCTTCTGAGGGATCTCGGCAGGACCCTTGTGGCCCCAGTGCGTAAGCAGAGCGGCGAACAGCACGGGACGCAATGTCACGGCGACCTCCGGCGGCAACCGGTGGAAGGCTTCGAGCTGGAGATAGGCAAACGGGGATATGAAATCGAAATACCATTCAGCCGAGCTCATCGTCGCCTCCCCAGGGGTTTATTCCGGTAGATGGATCTTGCGCAGCAGCGCCTTGTAGCGCGGGTCCGCGTGCAGCGAGTTCATCAGCGGGTCCCATTTGATGTCGACGAGACCGTTGTCTCGTTGTGCGTAACCCCGATCCAGCCATTCAAACGCCTTGTCGCGCTCGCCACGCCAGGCATAGACCATCGCGATCTGATAGGCGGAATCGCCGGCGTGCTTCGCAATCAGCTCATCGAGCGCCTGCTGCGACTCCTGCGGCTTGTTAAGCGTGTGCTCGGCAACCGCAACTCCGAGCAAGCGGAATGCTTCCAGATCGGTCCTCTGAAAGCTCGCCAATGCGTCTGCCGGCTTGCCCGTCAGCAATTGCAACTCTCCCAGGCCCTCGAGAGTCCAGGTGGAGTCGGGGCTGACCTCGAGCGCACCGCGGCTGGCTTCGAGAGCGGCAGGAATGTTCCCGGTCGCGACCAGGTAGCGGGCGAGCATCATCCTCGGCCCCGACGACAACGGGTCGAGTTCGATCGCCTTATTCGCCGCTGCGATTGCCTCGGGAAAACGGCCCATGCTCGCCAGCAAGGTGCTGTACCGGTATTCGATCCATGCGTCGCTCGGATCGAGCGCCAGGGACTTGGTAAAATCCGCCAGCGCGCCGGACCAATCCCAGTCGATGTTCATGCGAAGGAAGCCGCGTGCCCCGTAGCTCCTGGCATCCTCCGGCCCCAGCTCCACGGCCTTGTCCGCCGCTGCCTGCGCGCGCTGGTAGCCGGCCGCATCGGCCGCCGGATCCGCGAGGAAATACTCCGCCACCGCGAGTTCGCAATAAGCCGCCACGTAGGCCGGATCGAGCGCGACAGCGCGCCGGTAGGCATCGACCGCCCGCCGATAGCCGTCGCCGTTGCCACGGTTGAAGAATTGGTGGCCGATCAAATACTGGTTGTAGGCCTCGACGTTCGAAGTGCGCTCACCCGAGGCCTCGCGCGCCGGTGCCAGCTTCAGCTTGAGCTGCGCCACCACGGCTCCGGCAATTTGATCCTGCACCTCGAACACATCCTTCAGCTCCCGGTCGTAGGTCTCCGACCACAGCTCCTCGCCGTCGCTCGCGCGGACCAGCTGCGTCGTCACGCGCAGGCGGTTGCCGGATTTGCGAACGCTTCCTTCCAAAATATTCGCGACGTTGAGTTTGCCGGCAATGGTCGGGATGTCGTCGGACGTGCCCTTGAAGGAGAACGAGGAGGTGCGCGCGATGACGTGCAGCCCCGGTGTCTTGGCAAGCTGGTTGAGCAGTTCCTCGGCAAGGCCGTCGGAGAAGTATTCCTGCTCCTTGTCCGAGCTCATGTTGACGAACGGCAGCACCGCAATGGAATGCTCGTTGGAGGCGATCGCCGCCGGGGCAACGACAGCGGCCGTGCGCTTCGACGCAAGTATCTCGTCCAGCCAGAAGTAGCCGGCGCCGAGGCAGGCAATGCCGACAAGCACCAGCATGATGAATGTCGAGCGTGTCGCAGCGGCTTTGCGCGGCATCGCGTGCGCCGTGGACCGCGACGCGCCGGGCGACAACAGCCCTAGAATGCGCTCGACGAATGCCGCGGGCGTTTCGCCGCCGGGCAGCTGCGTCCACTGCAGGGCGCGAAAGGTCTCCGGCACCTGGGCATCCGGTTCGTTGATCTGATCGATGACCACGGGCACCAGAAACGGCTTGGCGTCCGCCATGTCGTGAGTGCGATCGGCGGCCATCCGCCATTCACGCCTGAAATAGCCTTCGAGCCGCGACTGGGAGTTGAGCGAGATGATGGGTACGAATAGAGCGCACTCGCGGATCTGGCGGCGGATCTCTTGATCCCAGGCATCGCCGCCGCGCAACTGGCTCTGATCGAACCAAACCTCCACTCCTCCGGCCCGCAGCGCCTCGCAAATGCGCCGCGCCGCCTCCGCATCCTGTGACGCATAACTTAGAAACACGGCCCGGCTCGGCTCGCTCATGGGCTAGCGGGCGGCCTCGATGATGGGCACGTGGGGGGCGGCGGTGCGCGGCGCGCGCCCGCTGAGACGAGGATCGTCCATCACTTCCACGCGCCGTTCATAGGGGGTGAAGCCGGAACGCCGGTAGAAGCCGAGCGCATCGGGATGGTCGAGAGTGCAGGTGTGAACCCAGAAGCGTTCAATGGGCCTGACCCACGCGCGCTCGATTGCGCGGTTCATCAGCCAGCGGCCGGCGCCGCGCCCCAGCAAAGACTGAGTGATGCCGAAGAAGGCGAGTTCGCATTGGCCTGGCTCGCGAAAATCGAGCTCCAACAGGCCCTCGTCCCGCCCCTGCCAGTCGAGCGCGTAGATTTCGACGGCCGGATTGCTGAGAATCGCCGCAAGATCAGCCTCAGGCATCACCAGCCGCGAAGTCCACAGCCAGTCGATGCCGACGCGGCGATATAACTCTCGATACCACTCAACGGTGCCTTGCGGGACAGGGCGAAGCTGCCACGAAGAATCCGCGCGCTCAACCTTGAGTTCTGGACGCGCCCGCATGTCGAGGCAGGTCACGACCGAGGCGAGCTTGCCCTGCGGAACATCGCTATACCCGAGTTTAAGCATCATGCGTGTAACCTTCGCACACGCTGTGCAGTCTGCCAACCCGACGCCGGATCAGGCGCCCTTCCAAAGATACGCGACGCTGCCCGCAGGCGCCTTGTACCAGCCCGGATCGCGGTAGTCGCCGTGGGCAAGGTCGGCGCGAATCTTCACCACCGTGAACATGCCACCCATTTCAATGTCGCCGTAGGGACCGGCGCCGCCCATCATCGGCAGGGTGTTGTCGGGCAGCGCCATGCGCATGTCCTGCATGCCATTGCCCGCCGCGCCCGGCGCCATGTAATCCGGCACCAAGGAAGCGATTTGCCTGGCGACATCGCTTTGATCGACTCCGATCATGTTGGGGACGCCATGCCCCATGGCATTCATGGTGTGATGGCTCTTATGGCAGTGAAAAGCCCAATCGCCCGGCGCCGCGGCGGTGAACTCGATCGCCCGCATCTGGCCGACGCCAATGTCGGCAGTCACTTCGGGCCAGCGTGCCGCGGGGGGAATCCATCCTCCGTCGGTGCCCGCCACCACGAATTCATGGCCGTGCAGGTGGATGGGATGGTTGGTCATGGTCAGGTTGCCGGCGCGGATGCGCACCCGCTCGCCGAGCCGGGCCACCATCGGGTCGATTCCGGGATAGGCGCGGCTGTTGAAGGTCCATAGATTGAAATCCAGCATGGTGCTGACCTTGGGTGTGTAGCTTCCGGGGCTGATATCGTAGGCGTTCAGCAAGAACACATAATCCCGATCCACGTGCAGCAATTGCGGATCCGCAGGGTGGGTGATCCACATACCCATCATGCCCATGGCCATCTGCGTGGTTTCATCGGCATGCGGGTGGTACATGAAGGTGCCGGCGCGCTGCGCCTCGAACTCGTACACGTAGGTCTGGCCCGGCTTGATTGCCGGCTGGGTGAGACCCGACACGCCATCCATCCCGTTGGGCAGGCGCTGGCCATGCCAGTGGATGCTGGTGTCCTCGGCCAGTCGATTGGTCACGAAGATGCGCACGCGATCGCCCTCGACGACTTCGATGGTGGGTCCCGGCGACTGACCGTTGTACCCCCATAGATGTGCTTTCATGCCCGGTGCGATCTCGCGAATCACCGGTTCCGCCACCAGGTGAAACTCCTTGACCTCGTTGCGCATCCGCCAGGGCAGCGACCAGCCGTTCAAGGTGGCGACGGGCTGGTATGGCCGGCCGTTCGGCGGCTGCAGCGGCGCCTGCGTGCCGGTGGCGCCGGTGGATACGATCTCCGGCAATGCGGCCAGCGCATATTTATTCACCGCACCGGCGGCCATCGCCGCGCCGGCGCCTCTGAAAAATTGTCTTCGAGTCAGCATGGTAGTCCTTGCGGTATCAGTGAGAGCTATTGCTGAGGAGTGCTGTGTCGAATTCGGATTTAGCGATCCAAAAATCGCGCACGCTTTGGATGTAGTCGTCGATGCCGGCGATGCGCGCCCGGGCATCGGCCAATAAGTCGAAGGCGCTGATTCGCGCGCTGTTGTAGTTGAGCAGGTCTTGCTCGGCAACCAAGTTGGCGACCGGCAGAACCTCGTCGCGCTGATGGCTGGCGATGTCATAGGCCGCCCGATAGCGCGAATAGGCGCTGCGCACCTCGGACCGCGCATCGATCGCGGCTTGCGCGAAGCGGTCCACTGCCTGAGCGTAAATGGCCTGCGCCTTCCTGAGCTTCGCCGTGCCAGCGTCGAATATCGGAACCTGCAGCGTCACCTCATAGCCATTTTCGTAAGGATACGCGCGCGGCCCGTCCAGTATCCGTTCCGGACCCACCTCCAGTACATTGATAAAGCGAGTCGCCTGGGTCAGCCCAAGGCTGCGCGCTTGGGCGTCCATCTGCACGCGCAGCATTTGCAGGTCGACACGGCCTGACAAGGCGGTCTCCAGATTCGGCGGGTCAGCGGCTCGTTGCGGCAGATCGGGCAGCCGCTCCGCCAGGTTGACTGCGGCTTGATCCCCCGGCAGCCCCATCAATCGACACAAATTCTCGCGCGCGATGGCGTCCGCCAGTTGCGCTCGTTCCAGGCTCTGCCAGGCGGCGGCATAGAAACCTTGTTCGCGCGCTTGATCCAGACGGTTCCAATTACCGGCCGCGACCATTCTGCGCGCGAGTTCCGCGCTGGCCTGCGCAGCGTCCCGCACCTGCTGTTGATAACGCAGGGTTTCGCGCGCGCCGAGCGCCGTGAAATAAGCGCGCCTGGTGCGATCCGCCAGCTGCATCACATCGATGAGCACGGCGCTCTGTGTTTGCGCAAAGCGCCGCTTCTCGATCTCGTGCACCGATGGCGCTGCCGCCAACGCCAGGATGTTGAAGGCGACCGATTCTTCGATGCTGTACAAACCGCCGGCGTTGGCGTGGCGATAGGTGAATCGGGGATTCGGCAGGCGCCCTGATTGCACCAGGTCCGCTTCGGAGATCCCGAGCGCCTCGAAGGATGCCTGCAGGGCCCGATTGTTGAGCAACGCGATCTGCACGGCATCGTCCGCCGTCAGCAGGTGTTGCAGCAGCTCGGCGACGCGCTGATCGAGCTTGGCCCTTTGCTCCGGCGTTCGCGTCCATACCACTTGCTTGCCCAAACGCTGCTGCGTCGAGTCGGCAACCGCATCGAAGCCCCCATCGCGCGAATAGGTCGCGCAACCGCCGAGAGCGAGCGCCGACAGAATGCCAGCGGCCAGCGGCCTTGTTGGAATACCCATGATCGTCCTCACTGCCTGACAGGAAAAATCCGCAGCATCGCTGCGCCTTGAATCAGGCTGGGGAGCGGGGAGGGCGATCGAGACGGTCTAGCGCGGCCTTGGGTTCGGGATGGGACAGGGAAGCGGAGAACTCGCCGGCCGGATAGCGCGGCGCATGCCAGCGGGAGAGCGATGCGGCCATGACAATGGCACCGCAACAGTCACCGCAGCAGTGGTGATGGCCGGCCGAGGATGGGTGCTGGCAATGATGCCCGGCACTGGGCGTGCCGTCACTGGAAGTCATTGAGCCGCAGTTCGACCATGCCGACGCATAGCCGGCGAGAGGCAATATCAGCGACAGCAGCAACACCCAGGCTCTGATTGTTCGGTTTATACGCATGCAGCTTGGCGAAAACCATACCAGCCTCGGACGAATAACACACGTGGGCAGCGCACATTGGCTGCGAAATCAAGGTGCTGCACTGCGGAATCGACTACTCTTCACCCTTGGCGGATAAGCGCAGGGGTAAATGCCATGAAAGCGTTGCAAATTGTGGGCGCCGTGCTCATTGCGGCAGGGCTGTATGTGTTGATCAAGTCACCGACCTTCTCGCGGCAAGAGAGCGTGCTCAAGATCGGCACCGTGGAAGCGACGGTACAGCGCCAGCAGGACATTCCGGCCTGGGCGGGCGGCGCCGCGATTGCGGCCGGCATCGTGTTGATCGTCGTTGGCGCGAGAAAATCCTGAAGATCGAATGGCCGGTCGAGATTCCCAAGACAGTCAGGATTCCTATTCGCCTCGCGCCGTGCTCATCGGGCTGCTGGTCTGCGTGTTGCTGGTTCTGGGTGGCTTGTTCCTGGTGTACGCCCTGCGGGACACCTCGCAGCTGCAGGATTGCGTGATGCAGGGGCGCTCCAACTGCGCGCCAGTGACGCCTTAAGGGCCGTTGGGGGTGGGCGCCACGGTGTCGTCGATTCGCTTCATGAAGTCATCGGGCGGCGCCTCGCCGGACGGCATCGGCGGGGGATTAGGCACCGCCGCGGAGTTATCGGCGGGAATCACCGGCGCCTGGCCTGCGTCCGGGGGATGTCTTGCCATAGCTTCGGTCTGTCCCAGATCGGACATGCTCCACCCGCCGCCTAGATCGTTGATCAGGGTCACGCTGGCCGTGAGTTGCCGCAACTGAATTTGTAATTCCGTCTCGCGCGCGCTCAGGTAGGCATTTTGCGCGGTGATGACCTGCACGTAGCTGTCGACGCCATTGCGATAAAGAACCAGGGTCAGTTCCACGGCGCGCCGAGCCGCCTCCGTGGCCTTGTGCGCCTGAGTGAGTTCGGTCGACAGGATTCGCAGGGCCGCGAGATTGTCCTCGACCGACTGGAATGCGCTGAGCACGGTCTGGCGATAGGTGGCGACCTGGCTGTCGTTCAGGGCATGCGCCA
>Ga0302314_10005129_pt1 | contig 23932 bp, 25 predicted proteins | sample III_Palsa_N2_3_FD_200533 | JGI IMG/M metagenome (GOLD analysis project Ga0302314, IMG submission 200533) | Peat permafrost microbial communities from Stordalen Mire near Abisko, Sweden - III_Palsa_N2_3 | ecosystem: Environmental > Terrestrial > Soil > Palsa > Peat permafrost | place: Sweden... | reverse complement strand
CACCGAGATGCGCGTGGTGAAGCACGCTTTCCAGGCGGGCATCCGCGCGCAAAAGGGTATCGAGCTTTAGCCCATGGCATCCACGTCATGCATCCGCCGACAGGTATAGGGCAGGGCATGCCATGACGACAGCTTGGGCGATGCTGGCGGCGGTGGTGATCGATGCCTGGCTGGGCGAACCATCACGCGCGCATCCGTTGGTTGGATTCGGACGTCTGGCGCGCTGGCTTGAGGCGAGGCTATACGCCGATCGCCGTGGTGCCGGTATTTATGCCTGGTTGTTGACCGTCACACCTCTGGTGATCCTGGCCTGCTGCGCTGAGGCTTGGCTGGGCCGGCTATCGGCATGGGCGGTATTTCTTTTCAATGTACTCGTGCTCTATGCCGTCATCGGGCTGCGCAGTCTTGCTGATCACGCCATGCCCGTGGCGTCGGCGTTGCGTGACGGTGACATGACGCGGGCCCGCCAAGCGGTCGGGCGCATGGTCAGCCGCGACACGCGGGTGCTGGACGAACATCAGGTGGCAGCGGCCGCTACCGAGTCGGTGCTGGAGAACGGCAACGATGCCGTGTTCGGCGCGTTGTTCTGGTTCCTTGTGCTGGGCGCGCCGGGAGCGCTGCTGTACCGGCTGGCGAATACACTCGATGCGATGTGGGGATATCGCACGGCACGCTACGAGAACTTCGGCTGGGCCGCCGCGCGCATGGACGACGGGCTCAACTACGTTCCCGCAAGACTCACCGCATTGAGCTACATGCTGCTCGGCCAGACGAAGCGTGCGTGGCGCTGCTGGCGCACGCAGGCCAGTCTATGGGACAGCCCGAATGCCGGGCCTGTCATGGCAACTGGTGCCGGTGCACTGGGCGTACGATTGGGAGGCGCTGCGCCGTACGAGGGCGTGTGGGAATCGCGCCCGGACCTTGGCGAAGGCGGCCTGCCGGACGCAGACACCATCGAGCGTTCACTGGCGCTAGTGCGCCGTAGTGTGGTGTTGTGGCTGGTAGTCGCTTTCCTATGCAGTGGCCTGGCCTATGCTTGAGCACGGCGGACGTTTATTGCGTGCTGCGCGCACCTATGGCATCGCGCCGGCGGACTGGCTCGACCTGTCCACGGGCATCAGTCCGTTCGCGTGGCCCGTACCTGCCATACCGGCCGCTGCCTGGACGCGATTGCCCGATGACGAGGACGGCCTGGTCGAGGTCGCGCAGACTTACTACGGCGCGCCACAGCTGCTGCCCGTCGCCGGTTCGCAGGCGGCCATTCAGATGCTGCCCCTGCTGCGATCCGTGTCGCGAGTGGGCGTGATTGCGCCAGGCTACAACGAGCACGCACATGCATGGCGTCGAGCTGGTCATCAAGTGATCGAGCTTGCGGCAGAAGAGCTGCTTGCGCGCGTCGATGATGTCGACGTGGTCGTGCTGATCCACCCGAACAATCCCGGTGGTGATCGTTTTGATCCGGCCGCGTTGCTGGCTTGCCATGCGCGCCTGGCGGCTCGCGGCGGCTGGCTTATCGTGGACGAGGCTTTCATGGACGCCACCCCTGAAGACAGCTTGTGTACGTATACCGCCAGCGAAGGACTCATCGTGTTGCGCTCGGTGGGAAAGTTTTTCGGCATGGCGGGCGCACGCGCAGGTTTCGTTTGCGCCAATGCCAGCTTGCTCGATGAAGCTCGTGAACAGCTTGGTCCGTGGACCGTGAGTGGCCCCGCCCGCCATGTTTTGCGTCATGCATTGGCCGATGTCGCGTGGCATGCGCAGGCACGTGTGAGCCTGCATGCGTGCAGCGTGCGTCTTGCGCAATGGCTGACGAAGCATGACATCGCTCCCACCGCTGGGTGTGCGTTCTTCCAGTGGTGGCGCAGTGATCGTGCTGGCGATGTACATCGCGCACTCGCGGAGCAAGGCATACTCACGCGTTTTTTCGATCAACCCCACAGCCTTCGTTTCGGCCTGCCGCAAGACGCCGCCGCCTTTGAGCGATTGGATGCCGCACTGGCACGGTGCAGGCGATGAACCGCGTCCTGATGGTGCAGGGTTGTACCTCCGACGCCGGCAAGAGTGCGCTGGTCACCGCGCTGTGCCGCTGGTTGCATCGCCGCGGCATACGCGTGGCGCCGTTCAAACCACAGAATATGGCGCTCAACTCGGCCGTCACGGTGGATGGTGGAGAAATTGGCCGCGCGCAGGCGGTGCAGGCGCAAGCGGCAGGACTCGATCCCCATACGGATTTCAATCCGGTGCTGCTTAAGCCCAATAGCGATGTGGGGGCGCAGGTGATCGTCCACGGCCACGCCGTTGGCAACATGGACGCACGCCACTATCACGACTACAAGCGCGTGGCGATGGATGCGGTGCTGGCTTCGCACAATCGGCTGGTAGCGCAATACGACGCGGTGATTGTGGAAGGCGCCGGCAGCCCCGCTGAAATCAACCTGCGCGATCGTGACATTGCCAACATGGGTTATGCCGAAGCTGTGGATTGTCCCGTGCTGCTTATCGCCGACATCGACCGTGGCGGCGTGTTCGCGCATCTGGTCGGGACACTGGCGCTATTGTCCGAGAGCGAACGCAAGCGGGTAGCAGGCTTCGTCATCAATCGTTTTCGCGGTGACATGGGGTTGCTGCAGCCGGGCCTGGATTGGCTGGAACGCGAAACCGGCAAGCCGGTGCTGGGCGTGCTGCCTTACCTGCATGGCCTGCAACTGGAGGCAGAGGATGCGTTACCGCGTCAGCGCGAGCACAAGCCGCAGGCGCGGCTGCGCGTGATGGTGCCGGCCCTGCCACGCATCAGCAATCACACCGATCTGGATGCCTTGCGCGCGCATCCCGATGTCGAACTCACCTTGGTCGGCCCAGGCGAGTTGCCGACGGCATGCGATTTGATCGTGCTGCCCGGTTCCAAATCCACTCGCGCCGATCTGGCATGGTTGCGCGGGCAGGGCTGGCCGCAAGCCATCGCCAGGCACCTGCGCTATGGCGGCAAACTGATCGGCATCTGTGGTGGTTTCCAGATGCTGGGGCGAGCCGTGCACGATCCGCACGGCGTCGAAGGCGAGCCCGGCTCAGGTGAAGGTTTGGGATGGTTCGACATGGAGACCGTGCTGGAGCCGCAAAAACAGTTGCATCGTACCCACGGGCGACTGGCATGGACGAATGCTCCGGTTACTGGTTATGAAATCCACTGCGGCATCAGTAGTGGCGGTGCGTTGACCCGTCCATCGAGTTTGCTCGATGACGGGCGCAGCGATGGTGCGCTGTCCGCAGACGGCCAGATTCTCGGCAGCTATTTGCATGGCTTGTTCGATCAGCCGCAGGCGCTGACCGCGCTGCTCGAGTGGGCTGGCCTGCACGATGCCGAGCCACTGGACATGCATGCGTTGCGCGAAGAAAGTATCGAACGGCTGGCCGATGCCGTGGAAAACCATTTGGATATTGCCGCGCTGCTCAAGCTGATCGGCGTGGGAGAACCATCATGCGCACACTGATACTCGGAGGTGCCCGCTCCGGAAAAAGTACGTTGGCCGAGCGGCTGGCGCATGAATCCAGGCAGGCGGTGATCTATATCGCGACCGCACAAGCGCGCGATGCGGAGATGGCTGCGCGTATCGCACATCACCGCGATCGTCGCCCGGCACACTGGCAAAGTGTGGAAGAGCCGCTGGCATTGGCCGATACCTTGCGCGCATATGCCAAAGCCGATCATTGCGTGCTCGTCGATTGCCTTACCCTGTGGCTCAGTAACCTGCTTGGTGAGGCCGACGGCGGGCGTTTCGCGCGTGAACGTGAAGCGCTGCTCGATGTCCTGCCTGAGCTGCCCGGTGAGTTGCTGTTTGTCAGCAACGAGGTGGGTCTCGGCGTGGTGCCGATGGGTGAGTTGACGCGCCGTTTTGTTGACGAAGCGGGACGCTTGCATCAGGCCATGGCGGCTCGCTGTGAACGTGTGTTGTTTGTGGCAGCGGGGTTGCCGCTGTCTCTCAAGGGAAATCTTGCATGAGCCATGAATGGTTGTTTCAGCCGTGCGCCATCAGCGACACGGACAGCGAAAATGCCGCCCGTGCCCACCAGGCACAACTGACCAAGCCACCGGGTTCACTCGGTGCGCTGGAAACGCTGGCTATCCGCCTGGCTGGGTTGCAACGCAGTGCCAAGCCGGTGGTGCAGCAAGTGTGGATCAGCGTTTTCGCCGGTGATCATGGCGTTGCGGCGGAAGGTGTGTCGGCCTTCCCACAAGTAGTAACGGGCGAGATGGTGCGCAACTTCGCGAATGGCGGTGCCGCGATCAGCGTGCTCGCACGTTCTCTGGGCGCGCAACTGGAGGTAGTGAATCTGGGTACGGTGAACGATCCTGGCGAATTGCCTGGAGTGCGTCGAGCGTTCATCGCGTCGCAGACGCACAATTTCTGCGAGCAAACGGCGATGACGTCGGCCCAGCTCGATGCCGCGTTACGCACAGGTGCCGACAGCGTCGCGCAAGCTCATGCTGCCGGCGCGCAATTGTTCATCGGCGGCGAAATGGGCATTGCCAACACCACGTCGGCAACGGCGCTGGCGTGTGCCTTGCTGGGCGAGTTGCCAGCCACATTGGCAGGTGCGGGAACGGGGCTGGATGCCAAAGGTGTCGGGAACAAGGCCGAGGTGATCGCACGCGCGCTGGCCAGGTATTCCGATGATGCGGACGCCCTGGTCTGGCTGGAGCGCGTGGGTGGCTTCGAGATTGCCGCGCTGACGGGTGCTTACATAGCGTCGGCGCAGCGTGGCTTGGCGGTGCTTGTCGATGGTTTCATCAGCACCGTTGCTGCGCTGGTTGCGGTCCGTATCAATCCGGCTTGCCGCGCATGGATGTTTTTCGGTCATCGCTCGCACGAACAGGGCCATGCGCGCGTGCTTGCGGCATTGGATGCTGATCCACTGCTGGATCTTGGCTTGCGCCTGGGCGAAGCCAGCGGTGCGGCGACGGCCGTGCCGCTATTGCGCTTGGCCTGCGACCTGCATGCGGGCATGGCGACGTTTGCCCAGGCGGGGGTGAGCAACGCATGAGTGGAAGTATTGATCTGCTTCGTCACGGCGACACCGGCCAGAGCAGTTATCGGGGCCAGCTCGACGATCCGCTCAGTACGCTGGGCTGGTCGCAACTGCGGGCGGCGACGGCGGATCGTCGATGGGATTCCATCTTCACTTCATCGCTATGCCGCTGCGCTGATTTTGCGCGGGAGCTGGCTTCGGAGCTCGGTGTGCCCTTGCGTGTCGACAAGCGGCTAGCGGAATATCACTTCGGCGATTGGCAGGGCGTAAGCATCGAAAGGCTCGCCCAGGAGCAGGGCGATGCGCTGGGGCAGTTCTGGGCTGATCCGGTCACAAACCCACCACCAGGTGCCGAAACGTTCGCGGCATTTCGCGATCGCCTGAGCGCAGCATTGAACGATATCGCTCAGGTGGCTACTACTCAGCGCGTGCTGGTGGTGACCCACGGCGGTGCCATCCGCTTGCTGCGTTGCCATGCCGAGCGGCGCGATTTTGGCGATATGGCCAATATCGACGTGCCGCACGCTTCGCTGCATCCATTGCGTTGGGGAGTATCAGCCTGATGCGTTCGTTGCTTGCCGCGCTTGGTTTTCTCACAAGAGTGCCGGTGCCCGCGTGGGTATTCAAGGATGCGCAAGCAACGAAAACCTCGCTGGCGTGGTACCCCGCGGCGGGCTTGTTGATCGGTGGCGTGCTATGGAGTTTGGCGTGGTTGGGCAGCGCCCTGCCGCCGATGCTGCTGGCCGCACTGCTTTTGCTCGTGTGGACCGGATTGACCGGTGCGTTGCATCTGGACGGTCTGGCCGACAGTGCTGATGCGTGGGTCGGTGGGCTAGGCGATCGTGAGCGTACGTTGGCGATCATGAAAGACCCGCGTAGCGGCCCGATGGGCGTGACGGCCGTGGTGCTGGTGTTGCTGCTCAAGTTCGCTGCGCTGGCCAGTTTGCCGCTTGCCCATACGGCGATATGGCTGGCCCCCATGCTGGCGCGCACCGCCATCACGACAGCCTTCCTGTGCATGCCCTATGTACGTAGCCAAGGTCTCGGCAGCGCGCTGACCGATTCGCCGCGAGTGCTCTGCATCGTGGGCGTGGCAGCAGCGGTTGTGCTGGCCGTGTGTGTCGGGTGGCCTGGTGTGCGCGCTTTGCTGACGGTGTCGGTGGTGTTTGCGTGCTGGCGCTCTGCTTGCATGCGTCGTCTGGGCGGCATGACAGGTGACACGCTGGGCGCACTGACTGAGCTTGCCGAAGCAGCTGTGCTGATCGTGCTGGTCTAAGAGTCTGGCTATTGATGGCTCGTGTCGTTTCGTATCTATCCGCGCGTTACAATTTGCGGCGCGGCGCTGGGAGGGGTGCTCTGAAGGATGTCTAAGGCAAGAGCTTTACCCCACCCAAACCGCCCCTGCTCGCAGGGGAGGGAGCGAAAGGCCAGACTGTTTTAAGCGGATTCCAGCGTGACGATGTGCCGCGTTTCCAATAGTCCGAAATGAAGACGGGCGTCATAGGTTGCGTAGTCAAGCTGGCTTACGCGCAGCGACATGGATGGTGCAGCGATTTCACCCAGTCGCTCGCGAATCTCCTCCGCGGCGGCTTTGCGCTTGTACAGTCCCAGGGTGATGTGAGGCACATAGGTGGACTGCCGAATTTCTTTCGTGGCCTCTTCCAGTGCGCAGCGCCACCGGCTCAATTGACTGGACGGATCCGTCACAGGAATAAAGGCGGCACCGGCGAAGCTGTCGGGCGCGCCCAGTGGAAGCGAACATTCGGCGCTGCGCAAACTTTGCAGTGATTCGATTTGCTGGTGCAGTTGCGCAGGGGCGAAATCGTCATCTGCGATGCGCGCTCGCTGCTCGAAGCCGCAGACAAACAGGGTCAGATGCGGTTGACGCTGCTCGGACGAATGCAGCAAGTCCGCCAGGCGTCGCCGCGTGGCTTCGATGTAGTCCAACAGCAAGGGATCATTCACAGGGACGATCCAGACGCCATACCGTTGCCGCTGTCGATGCCACTCTGGGTAATCGCGCAACTCGGCAATCACCGTTTCGGATGGCCCATGTTTTACGTCCGAGATCAGCATGGCGCCGATGCTACCCGATACCATGAGCGCAACGGTCAGGTTTGAAGCAGAAGGGGATGAGCGCAATGAAGGTCGGGAATGAAGCGGAAGTGGGCTTTTCGGACGCGGAGCGAGATGCCGTGTACAAGTGCATCTTCAATCGGCGCGATGTGCGTTCCCAGTTTCTGCCCGATCCGGTGCCTGAGGACGTGTTGGCCCGTATTCTGCGCGCGGCCCACCACGCGCCGTCAGTCGGCTTCATGCAGCCGTGGGATTTCATCGTGGTGCGCGACCCCGATGTGAAACGCCGCGTCCACGATGCCTTCAAGATCGCGAACGATGAAGCCGCCGCGATGTTTACTGATGAGCGCCGGCAGACCTATCAGTCACTCAAGCTGGCGGGCATTCTGGATGCGCCGGTGGGCATCTGCGTCACTTGCGACAGAAGCCGCTCCGGCCCCGTCGTGCTCGGTCGCACGCATCAGCCCGAGATGGATCTTTATAGTGCGGTCTGCGCGGTACAAAATCTGTGGTTGGCGACACGGGCTGAAAACATCGGCCTGGGCTGGGTCAGCATCGTGCATCCGCAACATCTGCGCGAAGCATTGGGTATCCCTGATTCGATTGTCCCGATCGCCTACCTTTGCGTCGGCCACGTCAGCCATTTTCTCAAGAAGCCGGAATTGGAAACGGCCGGCTGGCTTCCGCGCATGCCACTTGGCGACGTCGTATGGTTTGACCAATGGCAAGCTAAAGATGGTGCGGAGCCACTGCTGCAACACCTTGCAAGCTCAAAGGGATAACTCGGTTTATCGGAGATGTCGAGAGGCAAGCGCAAAGGGATCAGAAATCATTCGACACGACGCTATGGGCCCATGGCGCCATCAGCTGGTCGATCTTCCTCATATTGAGGAACCGCGAGCGGACGCATCCAGGGTTCACGTCGCTTGGTCCATAACTCGTATTGCGGAACCCAGATTCCGATCTCGTCCATGGCGCCGACGTGGATTTCGGTTTCTGACCCGGACTCGTCCATCCAGCAGATGTCCACGCCGCACGCATCGCACGCCAAGCGGCTGCCGGCAGGCGATGGGCGAGGGAGAAGGTTGCCATGGAGCACGACTTTGTCGGTGTCGAAAACGGCAAATACGTTGATGGGCGAACCATGCCGCTTTCGGCAGTTGAGGCAGTGGCATACACCCATCCGATGGGGTTGTCCGATGGTAGTGAAGCGCACGGCGCCGCACAGGCATCCGCCATGGTGCTCCTGCGTTGCAGTTTGAGCGTTCATAGGATCACGCCGCTTCATTAATCCAACGTCGGGCTAAAACTCGCTCACAAATTCAATGTTGGCCTGGACCTGACGGGAGACATCCTGCGCGCTTTCCCGCACGACATCAGCGACATCGTCATTCGGGCAATCGACTTCGATGCAGTACAGCTTCGCCTCGCTATCGCTGCCCAGTTCAGAGGAACTGGAGTCTTCGCGCATATGCGGCATCAAGTCGTCGATTTCTTCGACATGTTCAACGTCGTCAATACCGTGCAGCGCAGCAATGACAGTGTCCGTGTTGGCGCGGCTGCCGAAGAGGCGAAAGCGGATCATTGGCATGGCGGTAATCCCTGGCGAGTAACTCGTTTATTGTCCAGCTGCTTCATGGCACTCGGAATGCCCGCACTGGCAGCCTTTGGGCTGATCGGACAGTGGGGATTCCACACGTTTGCGACAGTGTTCGCTGCAATACGCATCGCCGTCCCGGACTTCACAGTGGCAGGCCGGATGTGCGCAACGTTGCGCCTGGTCGTTCTGACTCATGTTCGATTCTCCGGGCTATGCATCGTCACTGCCAAGGCGGGCCGACACCCGTGGATGTCGCCCGCCGAGTGAAGGCAGCTTATTCGTGGAACGCCTTCTTGATATCGCGCATCTGGTCGTGGCCGTTTCGCACCGACACGTAGACGTCGCTGATGACGGCCTTGGTGTCCGGGGAGACGTCCTTGTCCTTCATGGCGTCCTCGAACTTGGCTTTGATGTGATCCTCGCCGCGTTCGACTTCGTCTACCACCGCCTTGTTGTCGTTGGAGGTGAGGCTGGTGCGCAGGTTCACGAACATGCGGTGCGCAGAGGCCAATACGGTGCCGTCCTTTTCAGGTTCCGCGCCCAGCATAAGTACACGTTGCTGCAAGGTCGAAGCGACCTGCCTGCGCTCGACGGAGCGCTCCCTGAAGAGGGAAATCAGCGACTGGCTTTTTGCGTCCTTGGCTGCTTCGGCGTAGCCATCGGCGCTATCGAGCGTGGTCTCGATCAGGCTGTTAAGGGTCTTGATATCGTGTTTGTTGTCGTTCTGCATCGGGTACGCTCCGGGGTCTTTGAAGAATCCCCTGTCTGACAGGGGGAGTTGCCACTTCATTGGACCCAGCTGCGTGTGATGGCCGCGGCATGATTTTGTCGGCGTGGCAATCACGATTCAGGATCTGACACCGCATCATCGCACTGAACGCTATCGTGTTCACGATAGGTGTGGGATTCCTGCAGCAAACCCGCTGACGTCAGTCAGTCCCGAAGCCGGATTTCGCAGCGGCTTCCTGTGAGCGCCCATGGCTATGCTTGCTCGCGTAAGCCACTGCATCATGCGGATGGAGGCTTTCCTGATGTTCAAGGCGTACGTGAAAATCCGCGATGGTGTCATCCGCATCGAGCGCACGCTGGATGCGCCGTGCAGCGTCTTCGCAGAACATCAGGTTGCCGCCATTGGCGAGTGCAAATGCCTGTTCGTCGACACGCTTGACGGCAGTCTGCACGGGCGTGCCCAGCGACGATTCGACACGATCCAGCAGCGCGACCAGATTCAGCGGCGCATCATCGACGAAACGTACCCGCAATCGCGCCACACTGCGCTGCGCATGCGGCGTGGCGATGATGCCCTTCTCGCTGCCCAGCCACGTGAGCACGGCTGCATGATCCAGTGGCTGGGTCGCCTCGAAGTCCTTGGTGAACTGTTGCTGGATAAGCTGCCGTGACAATGCCGCCGAAGCGGGGCAGGTCGAGGAATACACCACCTCGGTGCCCAGCTCCAGGTGAAAACCTTCGGCATCGAGGCTAGCCTCGATCGAGACGGGATAAGCACGCCAGCCACTGTTTGCACTGCGAAGTGCCGCCCGACGTATGAGCTGCTCGAAGCGGATGCTGATGCGCGCCCGATCGGCCAGATCTTTATGTGATTCCAGAAAGCCGCGCAGCAAGTGTTCGAGCATCGACGGCGTGATCGTCTTTGCGCTCAGCTGCTCGTCCATCAGCAGGTACAGGCGCGACATGTGGATGCCACGTTGATCCGGGCGACTGAGATTGACGAAAGCGCCGACCCGGGCGCCGGTGCGCTGGACATCACCATCTCCAGCGTCGAAACGGACCGACATCTCGATCCCATTCATGCCGACCCAATCCAGCGCTTCACCGAGGTACGGATGTATTTGAACGGCTACGTCGGGCATCAGGCCCATCGCGTCATCAATGCGTTTCAATGCAAAATTCCCGAGCTGGCGACACATGCATTTCCTTCACAGGTTGGCTGTGCATCGCGTTGAAAACGGTGGCCACGACTTATCGACATGGAGCGAGCTATTCAGCTCAAGGAGTGGGCTTCTGCGTACTTCTCAGGGCCGATACGGCCGACGCTGCGTTCACTTGCAGCATGCCACTGGAAACCTTGCTACTTCGCAGCAGGAGATCATGGACTGCACTGGCATCCATCTTCGGCGCGAGCGTAAGCAACAGGGCAGCGATGCCAGTCACATGCGCCGCAGCCATCGACGATCCGGAAGTGAAGTCATATCCGCCACCGGGCTGAGTGGTGAGTATGTCGTTGCCGGGAGCGCTCAATACGCCCGGCGGTGCAGTGGACGAGCCGCTGACACGAACGACAATGACGCCGGGTGCACTATCGGGAAATCCATCCACGACACCATCCGGCGGCATCGCTGTGATCACGATGCGGCCCTGGTTCAATAACTTGGCAAGCAGCATATTGAGCAGCGGATCTGTCGGTCCGCCCAGACTCAAATTGACGATGCGTGCGTCGGTATCGATGATTCCGGCCAGCGCCTTGGCCAGGGTGAAGGAGTTGCAGCGAGCACCGGTATTGGACGCCGGCGGGTACCAGCATGCCTTGTAGACACTGAGCTCGGCCTTGGGCGCAATGCCGACGATTCCTTGGTGATTGTCGGCGTTTGCAGCGATGATGCCGGCCACTTCGGTGCCATGGCTATCGCGATTGAACGTGGACGCGTCATCATCGACCATGTTGTGCGTATCGCGTATGCGTCCCTGAAGATCCAGGTGAGTCATGTCGACGCCCGTGTCGACGACCGCGATGTGAACCCCGTCGCCTTGGCTGAGGTCCTGTGCGAGCGCGGCATCCGTTTCCACGAAGCCGCGCTGCAGATTGACGTAGGGATCGTTGTAATGCCGGGTGTCGGGGGGAGCATCCGCATAGACGGAATAGCTTTGCAGCGGTTGCGCAAGTTGTACGCGTTTGTCCTTGGCCAGCGCCTTGAGCAAAGTATCCCGGGGCATGCCGGGAGGCGGCTCCAACACGACGCAGTACAGGTTCAGCGCCTTGATCGGCCAACCCGTCACCTCACGCATTCCATAACCCTGCTTCAATTCAGCCAAGGTGGAAACCGCACGCTGGCCGGCGCCGTAATGGCTTGATGGCACATAGCCCAGCAAGCTGGCGCCTGCATGCATCCCCGGCGGCTCGAGCGGATTCTCTACAGCCAGCACGATGTCGCGCTGGCTGTCCATGGAGCTCATGCTCGGAGTTGAGAGCTGGCCCGGGTTGGCGGAAGTATCCGCCGATGTCATGGGACGCGAGGACGCGCACGCATTCAATACCGCCATGGCTGCGACAAGGAAGAGGGCGGCGCCGACTTTCATGGAGTGACGGCGACGGGCTCTGCCAGGCGGATGCCTTGTGTTGCACGCAGTTGCTGCAGCGTATGGGCCGTCGATGCGGAACCCATGGGTGCGACGGTATAGGCGCCCACATCGTTGGGACCACCCACCACCTGCAATCGAAGGGTATGCAGCAACGCATTCCAGCTAGCCAGCGTCATGGCGGCATCGGGCACGATGCGGATCGCGCCGGGTGCTGCAGGCGCCGCCTCCTGGCTAAGTGTGCGATACGCCGGATGGTTATCCGTGGACCACAGCTTCATGCCGAGCGTGCCGATACCCAGAGCCTGGATCAGCACTACCGCAACCAGCGCCCGGCTCAGCCAGGTTCCCGATCGCATACGGTACGATTCTTCATGCGCATCAGCCGTATCCAGACGGCCGAGCAAACGCTTCAGGCCAGCGTTCGCATCGAGCGGGATGTCCGAGGGCAGCGACAGGGCGCGCTGCAAACGGATTTGCTGAGCGAACTCCGCCGAGCACGACTCACAGTGCGCGAGGTGATCTTTCAGCCATTCGCCTTGTTCCTGCGTGGCACTGTTCTGAAGCACCCACGGCATGGTGTCCCAGGCGCGGACGCAGTCCCTGCCCGAAGCATTCTTCGGGAACGTCATGGCACGTTCTCCTTTTGTTTGGGCGAGTCTCCAGCCAACGCGGGGAGCACGTTGCGCAATTTGACTCGCGCGTGGAACAGGCGCGCCTTCACCGTGCCGACGGGGCACTGCATGATGACGGCAACATCGTCCAGCGTATGGCCCACGCCATAGACCAGCTCGATCACGGTCCGTTGATCCACTGACAGATGTTCGAGTCCTTTGCTCAACCAGTCGCGCAGCTCACGATCCTCATCCATGTCATCTTCAGGGGTCATCTGTTCCAACAGAGAAGTGTCATCGACCGGCTCGGCACCGTGCTGCCGTAGTGCTTTCAGTCCGCAGCGATAGGCAATCCCCATGAGCCACGTGGAAACGCGCGAGTCCCCATGGAAGTTGCCGGCTTTCTGCCAGGCGATCCAGAAACAGTCGTTGATGACTTCATCGATGATATCCGGGCGCCGCGTGAGCCGGGACAGGAAACGGCACAACCTGCCGTGATAACTGCGGTACAGCACGCTCAGGGCGGCGCGATCACCCGTCGACATGCGCTGGAGCAGCATGCGGTCGGTGGCGTCAGCATCGATGTCGTCGTCGTTCATAAGCTTTGGCCGGGGCCATCGGATTGCGGCGGGTTCGCTGTGTAGGTACCGTATCGACGCAAAAAGGTTGCCCCTGACTCAAAAGGAGCGCGAAATCGTTGCGACCCAGGGTGAGGCGTTCAGAGCGGCCCACTGCCGCTGCGTTGCCGGATCACCCATGATGCGATCGAGTTCTATCCGCCAGGGTCCGTTGCTCCACGATAACCCCGCCTGGCCGTAGCCGTGAAGGCCCGAGTGGTCGTATTCGTAATAGCTTGCGTGACCGTTGTTGTAGGGGGTATAGGGCGCAATCAGCGGTTGGGCGATACCCGCCCCGGCGGAAAGCGAGAAATGCCACGCCAATGGCCAGTGGAAATTGAGATCAGCGGCACCACGCGGCTGGTTGTCGTTGGCGCCCATGACGTAGAGAGCCGACAGCCCAAAGGTCAGCACATCCCGATAGGTCCAGTGGACTCCCGCTTCGGCGCGATCAGAGGCTTTTGAGCCGGATACGCCGGGATACCGGTAGTAAAGCAGGTTCGCCTGCATCTGCCAGTCGGTGGAAAGCGACCAATCGCGGGACACCTGAACGATGGCTTCCACGAGGTGGCTCGGCGAGCGTAGTTCGGTGCTTCCCGACACGCCGAGCGACCAGCCGGTCGCGGACGTCAGGGAGGCTGCTCCCTGCAAAACGGGCGTATTGCCGGTAATCGCCTGGCCCCGGTCAAACAGCCCCGAGCTAAGCGCTGCCGTGCCGTTGAAGGTTGTCGATTGGGCATGAAGCGGCGCGCTGAAACATCCCGCAATGGCCGCTGACATGAAGCCAACATGGGCACGAGTGACAACTCTCAGGATGCCGCGGTCAGGCTGGTACAGCCAGCCGCGGTATCGGCACAGCCTGACTTTGAACAGGAGAGGGTGATGCTCCGCCATGGCGCTTACCTGTTTATGACGCGCGAAACCGCGCCGTGGGGACGGGCACAGTCACGACGAAGTGAGCTTGCCCTAGGTTCAATTCGCTGACCGTGGTCACCAGGTTACTGACCACGCTTGACGAATCCGGCAGCGCGTTTCGAGCCGATACTGGCCCGACGCAGTTCTACCTGGAGTGTAACCGCGGCAGATTTCACATGGGCAGCTGGAGGGGACTTCATCCTTGGCACGCCGCTGGGCCAGTAAACATGGCCCGCGCAACGATTCCACGGGCTTCGGCCAGCCTGCCTCAGCGCGGCGTGGGACGGCATGCCTGATCCTTGCATGGGCACTGAGACGGGTTGCCCGCCTGTTTTCGGAGCCGTTGCCCGCTCACTGCGTCGCGATGTAGGTCGACAGCGCCTGTATGTCCGCCGCTCCGAGCGTCTGCGCCACGCCGTGCATGATCAGCGCGTTGCTGGTGCCGCTGCGTGCGCCGCTGCTGAAATCGCCCAGTGCCTTGGTTACGTAGATCGCCGATTGGCCGTGCAATCGCGGGAAAGTCGACCAGGGCGGCGGTGGCGCATCGCTGAGGTACACCCGCGGGCCTTGCCCCGTTGGTCCATGGCAACCCTGGCAGGGTGGCACACCCTGGGCTGGATCGCCGTCGAGAAAGAGCCGTCCGCCGCGGGAAGTGGGATCGGCCTGACCGGCCGGTTTGGCCGGGAGCGAGGCGTAATAGGTGGCCAGGTTGTGCATGTCAGCGTCGCTCAGCGTGGCGGCCTGCCCACTCATGATCGGGTCCTTGCGCTGGCCATCCTTCAGCGTCTTCAATTGCACATACAGATAGGTCGCCGATTGTCCGGCCAGGTTCGGGAAGTTCGGCGCGATGGCCACGCCGCGTGGTCCGTGGCAGGCCGCGCAGACCACTGATTTCGCCTGGCCGGCCGAGGCGTCGCCGGTGATCGGCTGCTGCTTTCGCAAGTCCGTCCATGTCGCCGGCGGGTGCGCCGCAGCGGCTTCGGCTGCGGCGGCGGAAAACATCGGCAGCCACAGGACGATGGCGACAACCAGATGAAGAGAACGTTGCTTGGAAGACATCGCAGTGTTCCCCTCAGAGTTTCACGGTCATGAAGACACCCACCAACATGACATGCCAGTGCGGCATCGGCCCCAACTCGGTGTAGACCCGGTTGCCGACGACCAGGTCGGCCGGTATGTCGAAGCCGGCGTAGTTCCAGTCGGCGTAGTTGCCCATCTCGTATTTGCCATACAGGCGCATTCCCACTCGCGGTGTCAGCGCCACATTCAGATTGCCGCTGAGCGTCTGCATGCGATACGTGTTGGGAGGAAAACTGTTGCCGACATCCGCCGCCGTCAGGATCGGAAGATACACCGTGGAGATCGCCCCCAGGCTGGCGTAGTCGTAGCTGTTGAGCCCACGCGAATAGGTGTAGTCGTAGCTGAGATCGAACTTGACCCGCGATGAAATGACATGGTTGAAATGCGCGCCTGCGTCGATGTCGCGCTCGTTGTCTGTCGCTGTCCAGAAATTGGCAAACGGGTAAAACGGACCGCCGAATTGCGCATCGGTCTGTTCCAGCGAGGAAGCGGTCAGCGCCTCGTTGTCATTGACGTTGCCCTGCTTGAGTCGGGTCGATTCGATGCCCGTATAAACGCTCATCGTGGTCGCCGCTGTCGGCTCCCAGTCCCAGGAGAAGTCGGCGCCGGTGGTGTCGTAGGACTGCCGCCCGATATCCGCCCCGTAGTGAAGGCGGTTGCCATACAGCGTGGCGGTAAAAGTGGCCGTGGTTCCCATCGGCTTGGTCAGGATCGCCCTGAGCTTGCTCGCGTCGAGGTTGCTCATGTCGTACATGTACATCTGCGCGACAGTGAACGCGGTATAGCCAAACGCAGGCAGCACGTATCCGGGCAGGGACGGCGAATACGCTGCGAGGTACGGATCGGGGTTATACGGGCCACCCGTGCGCTTCTGATATTCATAGCTGAAACGCAAGGTCGCGTCGCCGAAAGCCTTGGTATCCCAGCCCAGCTTGAAGTGCTGGTCATTGATATAGGTGCGTTCGCGCGGACGCGGCGTCTGATAGTCGAGCAGGTAGGTCGCGCTCAGCGTGTTGTTCTGGTTGACCCGGTAACTGCCGCCCAGTTCGGTCTTGCGGTCGTCGTAGGTGTAGGGAATGCTGGCGATCTGCGCAAAGTTCGACTGGTATCGCGGATTGCCGGGCTGAAACAGCTCGGACTCTCCTCCGGTAGCAATCGGTTCCGCGCCATTCTCGGGAACATAGCCGTACTGCCCAGTCAACGGGTTGTATGCGGTGTAGCGCGTGAGATTGTCTTCGTCGTGCTGGCGGAAGTTGAAGTGCCAGCTGAACTTCGTGGTGGGACGGAAATCCAGACGCAGGTTGAGCAGGCCGCTGTCGATGCGCGCATCGCCGTCCTGCTGCGATAGTGCGGCGGTGGTGTTCCAGTTCGCGCAGGCAATACCGGTATTGCCGAGAAATTGCCCCGTCGGACAATACATCGGACTGAGCGGCGCTTGCAGCGCATCGTTTTGCCGCATGCTGCTGTAGGCCGCCGAGATGGAAAATTCGCCATGCCAAAGCTTCAGCGGATGCGAAGCCTCGAGTTTCACGTTGTAGTAGTTGTTGTCCGGCTCCAGCGACCAGGTGCCGCCGGTGACCACCGAGTTGGAGCCCGGCGCAACGGCAAACGGTATGGCGTAGTCCAGCGTGCTCTTGTTGTCGCGGAAGAACGAGCCGGTCATGGTGAAGTTGAACAGCCAGCCCGATGCGCCGCCCTTGTTGCGCAGGCCGAGGTTGACGTCGGTGGTCGTGAAGTCGACCGGACGCACCGTGTCGTACTGGCCGCCAGAGGTGCCTGGAGTGCTGGGCGTGCCCAGGCCGCCGGGCCCCGGAGTGGTGAAGAAATAGCTCAGATATTCCGGGCCGCCCCAATCGCGGTCGCCGGTTTTATGTTCGTTGGTAACGCCGGCGTAGCCGATCCAGTTCGTGGTCAGCGCGCTTTCCCAACTGACACCCTCGCTCTGGCGTTTTACCCCCAGGGTCTGGCGCGGCCTGTTCGCCTCCACGGCCTGTACCTGGGCCGGTGTGGCACCGGTGGCGAGGCCGTTGGGCAGGGTGAGGTTGGTGGAACCCACGCCATTCCACAGCGGATAGGCCGTCGTGCTCAGGGTGTGCGGGATGTCCCGATAAAACGCCTCGATATGATAGTTGCCGTAGCTGCCGGCGCGCAGACGGTAGTACTGATCCTCGCTGCTCAGCCGGCTGCCGCGAAAGTCGACGTACTGACCGGTCTTGTGGTTCTGGGCAGAGAACGCAAGCAGGCTGAGCGCGGCGCCGTTCTTCAAACCGGAGTACATCCGGAAGAATTCATCGTTGCGGTCGCCGCTGGCATGCATGTAGCCGAATTCAATCAGACCCGTATAGATCCAGTCTCCCGTGCCCAGTGGAGACTCGTCGGGTATCTGGTGCGGATAGGGATAGAGCACGCCGGTCGGTGTGCGCAGCTGGCCGGGATGCAGGTAGGACATGCCTGCCGGATCCGGCGTGGCGAACGCTCCCCAGCCGGTGGGATCGAGGATGTTGCCGTACTGGATGTTGCCCACGCGCTCGCTGTCGCTGGCATCGGTCTGCGCCAGTAGCGGCAACGGGCCGACCAGGCCTAGCGTCAGGCCCAGCAATGCACTCAAAGGTTTACGCTTCAGCATCTCTCCGCCCCTCGCCGATGGCGGGTCACTGGTGGAACATGGCGCCGTTGGGGTTGTTCGAGCCGTGGATGTTGCTGTGGCAGGTCAGGCAGCTGCGCCCCATCACACGCTCGTCCGGCGCCAGTCCGTTGCGCAGGCCCTGGCGCGTCAGCAGATCGTTGGGATGGTTGTCGTTCGTGTGGCACTGCTGACACAGCATCGGCATCGGTAGCACCAGCAGGTTTTCCTGGTTCGAACCATGCGGCGTGTGGCAGTTGAGGCAGTTCTCAGCCACCGGCGCGTGTTCGAACAGGAACGGACCGCGCTTTTCGGCATGGCAGGTCTGGCAGGTCTCGTTGACGCTGTCGGTCTTCAGCAACGGCTTGGTGATGGAGCCGTGCGGGTTGTGGCAGTCGACGCAGGAAATCTGTCCCTCCGGCAGCGGCATGTGCGAACGGCGGTTGAACTGCGCGCGGACATCCTGGTGGCAGGTTGCACATACCTGGTTGATCGAATCGTTCGCCAGAACGCCTTCGGCCGACGACTTCGTCATCGGGTTGTGGCAGTCGGTGCACGACACCCCGCGTTCCTGGTGCACCGAGCCGAGCCAGTGCAGGCGCGCGCCGCCGACGTGGCAGCTCAGGCAGACATGTGTCTGGGTCTCGACCGGGGTCTTGGCGTCGTGAGTAAAGGCGATGATCAAGCCCGGAGCCGCGGGGTTTTTCGCGTGCTCCGAGCCGGGGCCATGGCAGGTCTCGCAGGCGGCCTGTGGCCCGGTTTTTGCGCTACCTGCGCGGAACGAGGCAACGTGCAGGCTGTGCGAAGCCTGCACGTCTTCCAGCACGTGGCAGGCGGCGCAGCTCTTTGCGCCGATCGGATCAGCGTCCGGCGCCAGCGGGTTGTGTGGAATCGAAGCACCATCGAACGGCGTAGCGGGACCGTCGTCGAATGCACGCCCGCGCATGGTGGCATGCGGCGATGCGCCGCTATCCATGTCGGTGGCGGGCAACATGCGCGCGATGTCGCTCTGAGTCAGCGGAGCAGAGGGCTGCTGGCTGGCGGGCGGGCTAGCGCTCGCGTTGTCACTTTGCTGTGCCTGCGCACCGGACGACCACAGCAGCACGCCGCCAACAGCGGTCATCACGGCCAGCAGCACCGCCAGCGACAGTGCCATGAAACCTGTCGGTCGACGAGGCTTTTTCCTGCTCAAGGTGCGTATGCGCGTTGCCGTCATCCAGCCGATTCCCAATGCATTCCCGATGGCTTGCTTCGTGCCCGATAGCGAGGCCCCTGCGCGTGACGCTGTGGAGAGCCTTGTGGAACTGGGTGCCGGTTCGGCCAGGAAAGGTTGCGTCCAGTGTCGATCGGATTCGCGAACCCGGTTCCCGGCGCTTCGATGCCGCAAAGGCGCGGTGTCAGGTCCATGCGTATGCCGGAAAAGCACGCATCGGCAAGTCAGCTGCTTTGTGCGTGGACGGCGCCATGTGCCGGCCATGAGCCGGCATGAAATGCACGGCGATCGCGCCCGACTACATCAGCAACGGATCGGCATGTCATCCAGAGCGAAGCCGACGCTTGGACCATTCCCGATGTGGCGCAACCTTTCCACAGCGACGTGGCACTCAAGCATGACTGTCGTATTTCAAGAATCCACAGCTGGGCCTAAAACATGGAAATCGAACGAGTCCGGCTACAGAAACATGGCGACACCCAAGGCATGCTTATCGCTTTGGAGGAGAATCGGAACGTACCGTTCGATATCCGGCGCGTGTATTACATATTCGCCACGCAGAGCGACGTGCATCGGGGCAAGCACGCACATCGTCATCTCCATCAACTGGCCGTGGCGGTGCGGGGCTCTGTCACCTTTTTGCTGGACGACGGCAGCGGACCTACCGAGGTCGTGCTCAATGATCCTTCGCAGGGACTGATGCTCGGTCGCATGGTGTGGCGCGAACTGTACGATTTCAGCGAGGACTGCGTGTTGATGGTGCTGGCCGACCAGTTGTACGACCAGAGCGATTACATCACCGACTACGCTGATTTCCTGCGTGAGATCAAAGGCTCCATGTACCTGGAGGACATGGCAGCATGTCAAGGCAGCTAGTCCTGATCGGAGCGGGCGAGTTCGCGCAGATCGCTTGCGAATACTTCGAACACGATAGCGACTATGACGTGGTGGCATTCAGTGTCGAGCAGGAATATCTCGCGCAGCAGACACTGTCCGATCGCCCCGTGGTGCCCTATGAGACGCTGGAAGCGCGTTACCCGCCGGCAGATTTCGACGTGTTTGTCGCTATCCCGTCCAGTCAGCTCAATCGCCTGCGCACGCGGTTTTACCTGGACATGAAGCGCAGAGGCTACCGGCTTGCCACTTATGTCAGTACGCGCGCTTTCGTGTGGCGCAACGCCGAACTGGGCGACAACTGCTTCATTTTCGAAGGCAATGTCATCCAGCCGTTCGTTCGCATCGGCAACAACTGCATCCTGTGGAGCGGCAACCATGTAGGGCATCGCACGATCGTGCGCGACAACGTATTCGTCGCCTCGCACGCCGTTATTTCGGGCTATTGCGACATCGGCGACAGCAGTTTTATCGGTGTGAATGCCACCTTCAACGATCACGTGAAGGTCGCGCCCGACAATGTCATCGGCGCCGGCGCGCTGGTCACGCGTGACACACAGCCGGGCAGGATCTACGTCGGGTCGCCGGCTCATGCGTTGCCCGACAAGTCCAGCCTCGAAGTGAGGCTTTGAAGAACGCATGTTCGAATGGAGCAAGCGAGGTCTGGTATTCGAAACCGCGCGCCATGGCGTGGGCGGGTGGATGCTGCACTCGGCCCTTACGCCGACCCCGTATCGCATCGACGATGATCTGATCCGTGTCTACGCGGGGTTTCGCGATGGCGAAGGCGTCAGTCGTATCGGCTACGTCGACGTACGCGCAGATGACCCTACGGTGATCGTGCGTATCAGCGCCGAACCGGCGCTCGACATAGGCCGCGACGGTTGCTTCGACGACAACGGGGTGATCCTGGGCGATATCGTCGACGCGCCAGGCGGCCTGCATATGTTCTATGTCGGTTTCCAGCGTGTGGCGAAAGCGAAGTTCCTGGCGTTTACCGGCTTGGCTGTTTCCACCGATGGCGGCCATCATTTCTCGCGCACACAAGAAACCCCCATCCTGGATCGTGCGCACACTCGCAGCATGATTGGCGCGGTGCATTCGGTTATTCGTGAAAACGATCGCTGGCGCATCTGGTATGCCGCCGGCGACGATTGGGAAACCATCCGCGGCGGCCCGTTTCCCCGCTATCACATCCGCTATGTGGAGACCGACGATCTCGCTGCGATCCCGCGCCAGGATCATGTCTGCCTGCTTCCCCGCGGCAACGAATATCGGATCGGCCGGCCACGCGTATACAGGCTAAACGGCAAGTACGTCATGTACTTCACGCGGGGCAATCTCACCGGCGAATACTTTCCCGGCGTGGCCTATAGCGATGACGGCATTGCCTGGAAGCGCTGCGACGAAGAGTTCGGCATGACGCTCTCCGCCAGCGGCTGGGATTCACGGGTCATCTGCTATCCGGCCCTGATCGGCCAGCGTGACAAGCTGCTGATGTTCTACAACGGCAACGAGATGGGGGTGGATGGGTTCGGTGTGGCCGAGGCTGCATTTGCCCATACCGATGGTGCTGCGAATGTTTACGGTTAGGCCATACGTCCAGGCCGACGCGGGCGTTTGGAATGCGCTGATCGAGCGATCCCGCAATGGCAATTTTCTGCATCGACGCGACTACATGGACTACCACGCCGACCGCTTTGTCGACCAGTCGTTGATCATCGAGCGAAATGGCGACGCTGTCGCGGTGCTTCCCGCGAACATTCGCGAGAACGTCGTAACCAGTCACGGCGGCCTTACCTATGCCGGGCTGATAACGACGCAAGCCTTGCGCGCCGAATCGACGCTGACGGTATTCGAGCAAATCGGCGACCACTATCGCGCGCTCGGCGTGGAACGCGTTCTCTACAAGGCGATACCGCACGTGTTTCATGCGTATCCCGCCGAGGAAGATCTGTACGCCTTGCACCGGATGGGTGCGCGCCTGAGTCGCCGTGACCTTTCCTCGGTCATCGCGTTGCAGGAAAAATTTCAGTACACACAGGGCCGCAGGCACTCCATCGACAAGGCAAGAAAAGCGGACATCCGATTGCAGGCCGCCACGGACCTGACAAGTTTTCACGCATTGCTTTCGGAAGTGTTGGGCAGGCATGACGCCATGCCTACGCATAGCCTGGATGAGATGCGGCTGCTGCAGTCGCGCTTCCCCCGACAGATCGTGTTGCACGAAGCGCGTCGTGAGGACGCTTTGCTGGCCGGCGTCCTTGTCTACGATTTTGGCAAGGTTGTGCACACCCAGTACATGGCCGCATCGGAAGAGGGGCGACACCTGGATGCGCTCAGTCTTCTGCTGGCGGAACTGATCGGCGACATTTACGCGGACCGGGCCTACTTCAGTTTTGGCATTTCGACGGAACAGCAAGGGCGGGTGCTCAATCCTGGCCTGGTCGCACAAAAGGAATATTTCGGTGCTCGCGCCGTTGTGCACGACTTCTACGAATGGCAGCTCTGATGGGCATCGAACTGACGGACGTGCCGTTCCTGAGTCTCAAGGAAGTCAACGCGCAGCATGCCGAGGAGCTGAAGGCCGCCGCCGCACGGGTGATCGATTCGGGCTGGTATGTGCTTGGCCAGGAGCTTGCTGCCTTCGAACACGAGTTCGCCGCCTACTGCGGCGTCGGCCATGCAGTGGGTGTCGGCAACGGACTCGATGCTCTCTCGCTGATCTTTCGCGGTTACATGGAACTTGGCGCCATGGCAGATGGCGATGAAGTCATCGTGCCGGGCAATACGTTCATTGCCAGCTTTCTCGCGATTACCGAAAACCGGCTGGTGCCGGTTCCGGTGGAACCCGATCCCATCACGTTCAACCTGGATCCGGTCAAGGTGGAAGCGGCCATTGGGCCACGTACGCGCGCGATCATGGCGGTCCATCTGTATGGCCAGCTGGCAGACATGACTGCGCTCACTGCGCTGGCCCAGCGCCACCAATTGCTGCTGATCGAAGATGCGGCGCAAGCGCATGGAGCGATGAACGACGGATGCAAGGCCGGGGCATTCGGGGACGCGGCGGCCTTCAGTTTTTTCCCCACCAAGAATCTCGGCGCGCTGGGCGATGGCGGCGCCGTAGTGACCGATAACAGCGCGCTGGCCGAACGGGTTGCTGCCTTGCGCAATTACGGTTCCACGACGAAGTACCACCACCTGTACAGGGGCCTCAATTCGCGGCTCGACGAGATCCACGCTGCCATGCTGCGTGTGAAGCTGAAGTATCTCGATGCGGAGATTGCGTGGCGCCGCCACGTGGCGTGCCGTTATCGCGATGGTATCCGTCATCCACACATCCAGTTGCCCGTCGTGGTGCACGAGGAACAACACGTCTGGCATCTTTTCGTGGTGCGTTGTGCTCGCCGCGATGCGCTGCAACAGCATCTGCAAACGCATGGCATTCAGAGCCAGGTGCACTATCCGGTGCCACCGCATCGGCAACCTGCCTATGCCGCGTTGCGCTTCGCGTCGCTACCGCTGACGGAACAATTGCATGATGAAGTGCTGAGTCTTCCCATGGGGCCGACCCTGAGCGACGCCGCGGTGGACCGGGTCATCGAGGCGTGTATGGCTTTCGAGTGTCCCGCATGAGCATCGTTCGCACCGGCTTCTATACCACCATCGCTACCGCCGCGCGATTACTCGCCGGTCTGGTGGTGATCAAGCTGGTAGCTTGGTTTGCCGGGCCGGTGGGTGTGGGCAAGCTTGGCCAGTTCATGAGTCTCATGTCGCTACTGGCCGTGCTGGCTGGCGGAGGTATCAGCGCGGGCATCGTCAAGTACGTGGCGGAATATCGCGACGACAAGGAAAAATTATCGCGCCTGCTTGCCGCGGCGCTCTGGTATGCGCTGTGCGCATCCTGCGTGATGGGGTGCGCCGCACTGCTGTTCAGTCGGCAGATTGCGCTTTGGC
>Ga0302314_10005127_pt1 | contig 23933 bp, 18 predicted proteins | sample III_Palsa_N2_3_FD_200533 | JGI IMG/M metagenome (GOLD analysis project Ga0302314, IMG submission 200533) | Peat permafrost microbial communities from Stordalen Mire near Abisko, Sweden - III_Palsa_N2_3 | ecosystem: Environmental > Terrestrial > Soil > Palsa > Peat permafrost | place: Sweden... | reverse complement strand
CCGGGCCGGGATCGGCGGGGAGCCGGACGGCACCCGCACGGGCGGGTCCGCGATCGTGACGCTTCATTTGGCCGAAACCCTGGCGAACGCGGCGGACCTGTGCCGCGCGCTCGGTGAGGATGCCCTCGCCGGCCAATACGCCCACCGCGCCCAGGCGCTCAACGAGGCGACGGTCCGCCTCTGCTGGGACGAGGGGCGGCACCTGCTGGCCGACACGCCGGCCAAGACCAGCTTCAGCCAGCATGCCAACATCATGGCGGTGCTCTCGGGGGCGGTCACCGGGGACCCGGCCCGGGACCTGATGGCCCGGGTCTCCCGCGATCCCTCCCTCATCCAGGCCACCCTCTACTACCGGTTCTACCTCGGCCGGGCCCTCAAGCGGGTGGGGCTCGGCGACACCTATGTGGCTCAGCTGCAGCCCTGGCGCGACGCGCTCGCAGTTGGCCTCACCACCTTCCCGGAGAAGGGCGACCCCACCCGGAGCGACTGCCATGCCTGGAGCGCCTCGCCCGTCTACGAGCTGCTCTCGACGGTGTGCGGGGTGGAACCGGCTTCACCCGGGTTCCGGACGGTGGCGATCGAGCCGAACCTGGGACCGCTGCACTGGGTGGCCGGCCGCGTCGCCCATCCTGCCGGCCCAATCGAGATCCGATTTGAGCGGGCGGGCGACGGCCTGGATGCGAGCGTGACGCTTCCGCCTGACATCACGGGCGTCCTCCGCTGGAAGGGGTCCTTTGCACCGCTGCATGCCGGGGAACAGCACGTGCACCTGAGGGCCGCGGCGACCGGACCGGCGGCCCAGTGAGGATGCCAGTGAGAAAATTGGCTCCGGCGTTTCTGGGGCCGGGCTGATCCGGTCAAAAAGCGGCCGAGGCGGGCGGAAATGCACCCATCAGCCGTCGGGAGCGGCTGAGCCGCAATCGGGAATCGCCTAGCCTCTCCAGGGCATCAGGAAGCCGCCTTTAGGGTTCTTCTTTGGAGTCAGATCCTTGATCTTCACGCTGTTCTTCGCCTTGGCCGGTTTCTTAGTCGGTTTCATAGATCGTTCTGTCTTTGGTTACAGTCGTTCCGAACGGGATATCCGGATCGCGCGCTCAAGTTGAGCATTCGCGGTGGTATAAACTCAACCTCGCTTCAATCTCAAGCCTCGAGTTTCCGAACTCGGCGCGATTCCGCCCATGGCCCGAACCTCAAAGGTTCCCGAGGTTGTCCCTTTTGATCGGCAAGGGGACCGGGCTGCCCCTGTTGCCTCCTCTGGGGTTCTTCGTGGGACCGAGATCCTTCAGCTGATCGGCGCTTTTCGCCGCGGCCGGTCCTTTCGTCGATTTCATGGGTTTTCCTTCGCCTCCGATTCGCAGCGCCGGACGGATTTCCGGGGCGCGCTTTTTGGCCTGCATGACCACCTTGCGATGATCAAGGCCGAACCGGGTCGCTCAGGAGATTATCCAGCGCAGGTCACTTCCGACCGCCTCGGAAAAGCCCTGTTCGAGGATTCGCTGCTCCAGCCGGCTTCGGGTCTCGGGCTCATCGAGCTGGGGCTCGAAGCGGCGGACGACCTGCCGAAGCTGGAAGGCACCGCCTTCAGCAGCCACTTGAAGCAGGGTGCCCACCCGGGCGAAGAGGAGCGAGTCCCGCTCCGCCTCGGGCAGATCCTCGGCGAACAGCTGTTTCCGCTGGAAGGGGTACTGGGACTCGCCGGCGACCTTCTCAAGGCTCAGACCGTCCTCCCGGACGCACAGTTCGGCCTCGCGCACGGCGTCCAGCGAGTCGAACTCGACCTGCTCCACTTCGAGCCGGGTAAGGGGAAGGCGGGCCGTGGCGAGCGCACGCGCGAGCTTCTCCGGCGTGACCTCGGCGGCGCAGTGCGCGCGGTACCCGGCCTCGAGCGCGAGCATTCCCTGGAGCCATTCTTCCCCGCGGCCCAAAGCCTCGAGCCAGGCTCGCACGTCGCCGGACCCAAGGCCGTGGCGCGCGAGAAACTGCTCCCGTTCTTGGGCAACCGCGGCGCCGCCGTCCGTCCCGGCGGGATGGGGCGCCGCCAGGCGCCGGACGAGCGCAACCGCCATCGGCTGGAAGCCCCCGGAAATGAGCAGGGCCGCCGCCAGCCCCGCCCATTCCTCGGGCTCGGGATCGCCGGAGGGGGCCGCGACCTTGCCCTTCATCTGCCGGAGCCAGGATTCGCGGAAAAAATGGGCGCTGAGATCGTCGGCATCGAGGCCGCGGGCCGCCAGCCAGGCCTCGGTCTCCTCCGCCGAGATGAGGTCGTGCTCGTACCGAAACTCGGCCACAGCCTGGTCCACGGCCTCCCTGTCAGCTTCGAGCCCCTCCTGTTCCGCGGCGAGGCTGCAGGCCGCGCCCCAGCGCAGCCAGTTCAGCGGGTCCCGCAGTTCGCCGCGGAAGGCCGCGGCCCGCATGACATCGCCGACATGGTGGGTCGCGCCCCGGAAGGTTAACGCGGGAAGTTCGTCAATCGGCGGCACGCAGTTTGTGGGCGGTGGATTCGGTATATTCGGATTGGTTCCCCGGCCTGCGCCGGGCAACGTTCACCCGCAGCCAATACCTTGCCGGGGAATTGGAGAAGCCTTATCGATGCCCCCAGCCGAGCCGGCGAATATCGACCATGACCCGATCAAACCCTGCACGGCGGCCCGCGGGCCCGAACGCCCGGGTCCAGCGGATCTATGAACGGCGGCCCTATCCGTTCGGCGACGCTCGGGCCCTCCAGCGCTCGGGCTGGCAGCTGTCCCTCGACTGGATCCGGTCCTTTGGCCGCGACGGGGACTGTCCCCCGCCCGGCCGGGTGCTGGTGGCGGGGTGCGGCGACGGGAGCGAGGCCTTCAGCCTGCAGCGCCAGCTGCCGGAGGCGGAGATCGTCGCCGTCGACTTCAGCCCGCGTTCGGTGGCCCTCGCTCGGCGGCTCCAGCGGCGGGATCCCGCGCTGCGCCGCATTCGCTTTGAGGTGGCCGACCTCGCGGCGCCCGGCCTGGCGCGAACCCTGGGAGGCACCTTCGACCTCATCACCTGCCACGGCGTCCTCACCTATGTACCCGGGCCCGGCCGGGTGCTCCGCAACTTCGCCCAGTGCCTGGACCGCCGCGGCGCGCTCTACCTAGGCGTCAACGGCGCCTCCCATCAGAGTGGCCGGCTGCGGCAGGCCCTCTCCGCGCTCGGGCTCGACCTCGGTGACTTCCGGGAGGACGCCCGCACGAGGTCGATCCTCGGCCTCTGCGACGCCGTCCTCGCCGGCGACAACTTTCCGCGGATTTCCGCGATGGGCGCCCCCTACGTCGCCAGCGACATTTTCGGCACCCCGAACCACATGTTCCCGTTGTCGCAGTGGACCGGCCTCGCCCGCTCCGCCGGACTCCGGTTTCGCGCCTCCTCCTCGTCGGTCCGAATTTTTCGCCTGCTCGCGGAAGAGGGCAAGTCGAGCCAGCTGATTCCCCGCTCCCGCGCCCAGCTGGCGACCCTCTTTGAACTCCTGGTGCCGGCGCGCTTCCACCGGCTCATCTTTTCCCTGATCCCGGAGGCCAATCCGCCCTGGCAGGACCGGCGGCGGCTGTACCGGTGGACCCCCGAGCGCTCCCGGCTCTACCGCTTTCGACTGCCGAAGCCCGGTCGGACGGTGCGGGACCGCCTGCGTTCAGTCACGATCTCCAGCACCGCCTTCGACACCCTAACGGCCTGGCGGATGCCGGAGTGGGAGGTGGAGTTGCTGCGCCCGGCCGCCGCCGGCCGGAACCTGGAGAACCTCCTCGACCGCCTGCCCCTGGCGATTCCTTTCGCCGACGTGCGGGATCAGCTCTACATCCTGCACCAACTCGGGATCGTCACCCTGCGTCCACCGGTCAGTCCCGCCTAAGGGGTGGTCCGGCCGGCCCGGCCCAGCCTCACGGCGGGGAGCGGCCGAGGTTCTCGCGCAGCTGCCGGATCGGCTCGAGGACAAACTCGATCGGCGTCCGGCTGCCGACCTCCACCCGGGCCTCGCCGCCCATGCCCACCTGCAGCGGGTGGGGCCGGCCCGCGAATTGGTAGGAGTCGCGGTCCAGGGCCGCCTCTGCGACGAACTGCTGGGTGTCGTGGGAGAGGATGGCCGAGGGGCTGATCCAGGTCAGCTTGCCGACGAGGGTCCCGTAGCGCTGGTAGGGGAAGGCGTCGGCGAAGAACCGCACGGTCTGGCCGACCGCCAGGCGCGACAACCCCGACTCGGAGAGGACGAGGCGCAGGCGGAGCGTCCCGTTCGTCCGCGCCAGCTGGCAAAGCTCCTGCCCGACCTGCACCACGCTGCCGGGGTTGTTGGCGGCCATCGACACCACCACCGCGTCGTAGGGGGCCCGGACTGTGAGCAGGTTGTGGTCGGAGCCGTCCAGCAGCTGGCGCAGCGACTCGAGGCGGACCTCGAGCTTGCGCACCTCGGCCTCCCCGTCGGAGCGGGCGCGCTCCTGCTCGGCGGTCATCTGCTGGCGCTGCAGGACCACCTGCTGGCGGGTGCGGGTGATCACGCTCAGGTCCTTCTCGGCGCCGGTGACCTCGAGGTCGCGCAGGATGACGTCGGTCTGGGAGTTGATGCCCAGGGCCGCCAGCTTCCTGATCCGCCCATCGAGGTCGCGCTCCACCGCCAGCGTGGCCTCCCGGAACTTGAGCTCCTCGTCGGCCTGGGCGATCTCGTGGTCCTTGATCTGCAGGTCGGCCGCGTCGGTGGCCTCGGCACGCTTCAGGTCGCGCCGGCGGGTGGCCAGGTCCTCCTCGAGCCCGCGGGCCTGGGCGTTGCGGTCGCCGGCATCCTCGGAGCTGAGGACAAAGAGCTCCGCGCCGGTGGCGACGACGCTGCCTTCGCGGACCCGGACCTGCTGGACGACGGCCGCCCGCGGCGCCTGGATCGGATCGGCGCCCCCGTCCGGGACCACCAGCGCGGCGCACCGCACGGTCTCGGGCACCTTGATCGCCACCGCGGCCAGCAGCACCAGCGCGAAGAGGGCGACCAGCAGCCAGGCGACGCCCCGCACCAGCCAGGAGGGCGGGTCCTCGGGAAGCAGGGTCGACTCGCGGTCGAGGGAGTCGGTGGCGATGGGTTTGGCCATGGCGTGTTCCCTAGAGTCCCAATTGCTGGCTCGAGAGGTAGAAGTACAGCCCGCGCCGCGCCATCAGCTCGTCGTGGGTGCCGACCTCGGCGACCTCGCCCTTCTCGAGCACCACGATGGCCCGGGCCTCGCGGATCGTGCTCAGGCGATGGGCGATGACGATGGAGGTCCGGCCGGCCATGAGCCGGCCCATGTTCTCCTGGATGGTGCGCTCCGACTCGGTGTCGAGCGCGCTGGTCGCCTCGTCGAAGATCAGGATCGGCGGGTTGTTGTAGACCGCGCGGGCAATCGCGATCCGCTGGCGCTGGCCGCCGGAGAGGGCGAGGCCCGACTCCCCGATCCGCGTCTCGTAGCCCAGCGGCAGGCGCATGATGAAGTCGTGGGCGTTGGCGACCTGGGCCGACCAGAGCACGCGGTCGTAGTCGGGCTCGGCGTCGCCAAAGGCGATGTTCCCGGCGATGGTGGCGTCGAAGAGGTAGTTCTCCTGCAGGACGACGCCGATCTGGCGCCGGAGGTCGCGGTGGTTGAGGGTCTTCAGGTCGAGGTGGTCGATGAAGATGGTCCCCTCCGTGGCCTCGGCGAGGCCGGCCAGCAGCTTGATCAGGGTCGTCTTGCCGCTGCCGCTGCGGCCGACGACCGCCACCATCTGGCCGGGGGCGATGTCGAGGGTGATGCCATGCAGGATCGCCGGCGCCTCCGGGCCGCCGTAGCGGAAGCCCACGCTCCGGAGCTCGATCCGCCCTTCCAGGCTCCGGACCGGGACCAGCTGCGAGCGGTCGGACCCCTGCTCGGGCTCGTTCTCGAAGATGTCATTCAGGCGGTTGATGAGCACGGCGACCATCTGCAGGCTGTCCCAGATGCCGAGGGCGCGCAGGATCGCGGCATAGGCCATGGCCGAGAGCGAGCCGAAGGCCACGAAGCCGCCCACGGTGAGGCCGCCGGCCAGCACGGCGTGGGCCCCAAACCAGAGGAAAAGGCCCGTCGAGATGAGCCCGATCGCCTGGAGCATGCCATCATAGGACATGATGATGAAGTTGCTCCGGAACATCTTCTGCGCCACGCCCAGGAACTCGGCGAGCATCGCCTCGCGGAAGGCGAGTTCGGCCGATGACGCCTTCACCGCCTCGATGCCCTTGATCGCGTCGATCTGGCGGGAGTTGTACTTTCCCTGGCTCTGCTCGATGTCGGAGAACAGCGGCCGCAGCACCTTGGCGGAAAAGACCATCAGACCGGCGTAGAGCGGGGTGGTGAGGAGGAAGATCCCGGTCAGCTTCACGCTGTAGGCCGCCATGAAGGCCAGCGCCCCGGTGAGCTGCAGCAGGGCCAGGAAGCCGCCGATGCCATGCTGCACGAAGAACTGCCGGACCTGGCGGGCCCCGTCCAGGCGGCGCTGGATATCGCCCGTGCGCCGGCTGGAAAAATAGGACATGGGCAGCGCCAGCAGCCGGCGGGTCAGGAAGTCGAGGATGGCCGCGTCGATCCGGACGGCGGCGAAGCCCAGGAGGTACTGCTGAGCCAGGTTGGCCAGCTGGTAGAAGATGAGCGTCGCGGCGAGCCCCACCATGATCACGTTGAGGAGGTGCAGCTGGTTCCCGACGATCACCTGGTCCACCACGGTCTGGGTGAAGACCGGAAACAGGAGCTGCAGGACGCTGGTGACGCCCGCGAGCAGGACGGCCGGCACCAGCACCGGCCGGGCGCGGCGGAGGAACGGCACGAGCCAGGCCAGGGTCGGCCGGCTCAGCGGGGCTTGGTCGAATGCGATGGTGTAGTCAAAGAGGGCGGCATAGCCGGACCATTTCTCCCCGAACTCCGCCCGCGGGATCCGCCGGATCCCGCTTCCCGGGTCCGCTACCCGGACGTGGGTCCGCCCGACGTCAATCAGGACGATCCAGTGGTTGCCCTGCCAGTGCACGATCGCCGGCAGCGGCAGGTCGGGCAGGTTCCGGAGCGAGGCCTTGACGCTGCGGGCGGCGAGGCCGAGCTCGGTGGCGGCATGGCAGAGGGCGCGGAGGCTGGTCCCGTCCTGGGAGACATGGCAGAGCCGGCGGATCAAGGCGAGGCTGACGTCGCGGCCGAAGTGACGGCACACCATCGACAGGCAGGCTGCCCCGCAGTCCATCATGTCGATCTGCTCCACGACGGCAAAGCGGCGGATCCGGCGCGAGCGCCGGCGGAAATGGCCGGTCTCGTCCGCGTAGGGATCCTCGGCCGATTCGTTGCCGGCCGCCTCGGCCCCGGCGTCCGTTTCCCCGGTCGCCTCGGCCTGGGCCCCGGCCGGCAGGGACTCGACCGCGAAGTCGAGCGGCACCCGGGCCTCCGTGTTCTTGTTGTACTGGGCCCGCCGTTCCTCGAGCAGCGTCGCGAAGTCGGAAAACTGTCGCCGGAGTTCGTGCACCGCCGCCGGCGCCAGGGCGAAGAGCTCGGAGTCGGCGGTCGCCTCCGCCGAGGCGGCGCGGGGGGCGTTGCTGAGGAGGGATAGCTCGCCGAAGAAGTCGCCGTCGCGGCAGAACGCGAGGTTGCGGAACCCGCTCCCGGCCGCGGTGAAGATCCGCACCCGGCCGGATTTCACGATGTACATGGGGCCGGCCGGGTCGCCCTCGCGCAGGATGAGCTGGCCCTTCTTGAAAGTGACGGGCGCCAGGTTTTCGACCAGCGCCCGCAGGGCCGCGGCGGACAGGCGGCCGAAATTGCTGAATTCGTAGAGGAAGCCGTGGAGCGCCTTGACCCGCTCGGTGGCCTCGAGGTGCTTCCGCATCTCCGGGTGCTCGGCCAGCAGCGCGAGGAAGTCCTCCCGGCCGAGCCGCAGGACCTCCACCGCGGTGCTGCAGCGGACCGAGGCGGTGCAGCGGCCGCCATCCAGGAGCGCGGCGTCGCCGAATTCGGAGCCGGGGCGCAGGGCGGCCAGCACCAGTTCGCCCCCTTTCTCGGTCTTCTTGATGACCCGCGCGCGGCCCAGCGTGAGGAAATAGAACGCGTCGGCCTCCTCGCCCTCGCTGACGATCAAGTCGCCGAAGTCGTAGCGGGCCGGCTTGAAGCGGGCAATCAGCTCCGTCCGCTGATTCTCGGGCAGGAAGCGCAGCACGGGCGACCCGCGCAGTAATTCATCGGTAGCCTCCGGTGCCATCTGGCAAGATAGCGCCGGAAATCCCGCCCACTGGCAATCTCGATGCTTGGAGGCTCAGGGCGTGCCGGACCGGCTTCCCGTTTTGATGCGGACCCTAGCTAGGGCATCACCCCGGGTCAGGCGGTGAGGGCGAAGTGGCGCTGCAACTCCCGCCGGCCGAAGGCGGTGACGGCGAGCGCGCGGCTGTCGAGATCCTCCCGCAGCCAGCGCCGCCCCACCATGAACTTCAGGAGGGCGGCCCCCACCGCCCCGCCCAGGTGGAACCGCCGCTCGCTCCAGTCGAGGCAGCCGTAGGCCATTCGGCGCCGGCGGCCGAGCGCCGCCGGGACATCGACGCCGAGGGCGGCCAGCTCCCGCGCCCCCTTCGCGGTGAGGGCGTACGACTCCGCCGGGCCGGCCGTCGGCTCGAGCCACCCGCGGGCCAACAGCCGGTCGTGGAGGGCGACGGCCAGCGTCCCGGCGAGGTGGTCATAGCAGCTCCGCACGGCGCGCAGGCGCTCGGGGGTGCTCGGGACGAAGCGCCGTTGCGGGGAGCCGGCGATGACGCACAGGCGCTCGAGGACGTCGGCGACCTCCGGGCCCTCCAGCTGGTAGTAGCGGTGCTTGCCCTGGGCCACCACCCGCACCAGCCGCTCCGTCCGCAGGCGCTGGAGGTGGGCGCTGGCCGTCGACGGGCTCACCTCGCCGACCACGGCCAGCTCGGTGCTCGTGCGGGCGTGGCGGTCCATCAGGCAAAAGAGCATCCGCGCCCGCGCCGGCTCGCCGATCGCCGCGGCCACGCGCGCGACGCTGTCGTCCAGGGTGAGTTTGGCGGCCATACTTCGTGGTAGGACGAAGTATGGGGGCGAGGCAACTGGTAAGTTGGCGCCCGGACCAATTTCCCCCATGCACCTCACCTGCCTCATCCGCTATCAGATCGACCCCTTTCAGCGCGCCGCCTTCCAGGACTACGCGACCAACTGGGGCCGCATCATCCCCCGCTGCGGGGGCCACCTGATCGGCTACTTCCTGCCCCATGAGGGGACGAACGACGTCGCCTGGGCCCTCATAGGCTTCCCGAGCCTGGCCGACTACGAGGCCTACCGGGCACGGCTGAAGACGGACCCGGAGGCCCAGCAGAACTTCCTCCTCGCTCAGTCGAAGCGGCTGATCCTGCGGGAGGAGCGGACCTTCCTGGAGGGGGTGGCGGCCACGCTGGCCCTCGCCCCCCATTGACCTCTGGGGCGCAGCCGGCGACGGTGGCACCATGAGCGGCCTGCGAAAGATCGGGATCGTGGGGGGCGTCGCGTGGCGCTCCACCGTCACCTACTATGCCGAGTACTGCCAGCGGGCCGAGCGCTGGCACGCGGCGCAGCGTCGGCCGGGCGCCCCGGCGGCCCCGGAGATGGTGATCGAGTCGCTCGACCTCAACCGCACGTTCGCGCTCTTTGGGCGGGACGGGGACGAGGCTTCCTGGGCGGCTTTTGACGCCTACCACCGCGCGGCGCTCCTTCGCCTGCAGGCGGCCGGGGCCGACTTCGCGGTCCTGGCCAGCAACACCCCCCATCACCGGATCGACGCGATCGTCCGCGGGGTCGACCTGCCGGTCGTGAGCATCCTGGATGCCCTGGCCCGGGCGGCGGCGGCCCGCGGCGCGCGGGAGGTGCTGATCCTCGGGACGGCCGTCACCATGGGATCGGCCCGCTTCCGCGAGGAATTCGCCCGGCACGGCATCACCGCCGCGGGGCCCCGGGAGGCGGCGACGCGGGGCCGGACGGAGGCCCTGATCGGAGAGCTGCAGGCCGGGGTCGTGGCGGGGACGGCCGCGAGGGTCGCGGCCCTGGTGGCCGCCACGGTGGGCCCGCAGTTCTCGGCGCCGCCGCTGGTGTGCCTGGCCTGCACGGAGCTGCCGCTCGCCTTCCCGGCGGCGGGGATGGCCCCGTATTTCCAGGCGGACGGGGTGGGCTACCTCAATTCCGTGCTCGTCCACGTGGACGCCGCCTTAGCCTGGGCCGCCGCGCCCGCGACCTGACCATGTTCTCGGTGATCTTCGAGGTGCAGCCGCGGCCGGGGCGGGTCGACGCCTACCTGGCGCTGGCCCGGCGCCTGCGGCCGGAGCTGGAGGCGATCGAGGGCTTCATCGACAACGAGCGCTTCGCCAGCCAAACCCGGCCCGGCTGGTGGCTCTCCCATTCGACGTGGCGGGACGAGAAGGCGCTCGTGCGGTGGCGGTCCCACGGCGAGCACCACGGCGTCCAGTCCCAGGGGCGGGCCGAGGTCTTCAGCGACTACCACCTGCGGGTCGGGGCGGTCATCGCCGACACCGCCCCACCGCCGGGCTCCGCGCTCAGCGACGCCCGGGGGGAGGAGACGGCCGCCCCGGCCCGGTTCGCCTCGCTGACCGAGTTCGCCTTCGGCGACCCGGGCGCGCCGGAGCAGCGTCACCAGGCCATCGCGGCCTGGCTCGCGTCCCGTCCGGCCGCCGGCCGAACGGCGGAGCCCGACGTCTTCGAAAGCAGCACCACGCCGGGCAAGATGGCTCTGCTGGCGGCGTGGACCGGCGCCGCCGACGCGCGGGCCGCCGGATCGACCCGGATGGCCTTGGCCGGGTCCTGGCGCCACCGGGTGGTGCGGGTCGTGCGCGACTACGGCATGTTCGACCGGGGCGAGACGCCGCAGTTTCATCCCCTGGTGGCGCGTCCGTGACCACCGCCGGGGGCACGGGGCCTGCTGTGCGGTTGCCCATGCCCACCCTTGCCCTCCGTCGTCTCGCCCTTTTCGCCGCGGCCCTGGCCGGCGCCGCCTCCTCGTCGGGCGCGCCCAGGGAGAAAGTCATCATCGACCAGGACGGGGGGGGCGCCTCAGTGCTGATGGTGGTCCAGGCTCCCACGGTCGAGGTCCTCGGCATCACGGAGGTGACCGGCGACGCCTACGTGAAGGAATCGGTGGCGCGGGTGCTGCGCATGCTCGAACTCGTGGGCCGCACGGACATCCCGGTCGTGCCGGGCGCGACCTTTCCCCTCGTCAACAGCGAGGAGGAGACCCGCCGCTGGGAGGCGCTCTACGGCAAGCTCACCTGGAAGGGCGCCTGGATGGACAAGCTGCCCGCCTACGACAAGACCAACGTCCTCCACTACCACGGGCCGGACGTGATCGCGCCGCTGGCCGAGGGGATGCCCACGACCAAGCCGCTGAACGAGGCGGCGGCCGCCTTCCTGGTCCGCAAGGTCGAGGAGTCGCCGGGCGAGGTCTCCATCCTCGCCATGGGACCCTTCACCAACCTCGCCCTGGCCTGCCGCCTCGACGACCACTTTGCCGAGCGGGCGAAGCAGCTGGTCATCATGGGAGGTTCCTTCAACCCGCATGCGGACAAGGAGGACGTCTTCACCCTCCAGTTCCTCAACAGCCCCCGGGAGGAGTTCAACTGCCGCTTCGATCCCGAGGCGGTCAAGATCATGCTGCACGCCGGCTGGAAGAAGATCACTGTGATCCCGTTCGACCCCTGCGTGCGCACCCTGACGACGCCGGGACTGCTGAAGCGCGCCACCGCGAGCGGCCGGCCGGCGGCGCGCTACGCCGCGGCCTACTGCCCGCCCGGGTTTCCGCTCTGGGACGAGGCCGCGGCCGCCGTCCTCCTCGATCCGTCGATCGCCAAGGTGACCACGCGGCTGGCGATGGACATCGATATCAACCACGGCGGCGACTACGGCGCCATCCTCAGCTGGCCGGCGGGCGGCGGACCGGGCCTCGGCGAGCCCGATGTCGGCGTGGTCCGCGAGCTGGACGTGCCGAAACTGGAGCAGCTCTACTGCGACCTGCTGAACCGCTGAGGCGGCCGACGGCCGGGACGGGAGCCTTCCTCCCGCCCGGCCCGGTCGTCCCCGGTCAGGGAGTTTCGTACACCTCGGCCAGGGCGACGCCGCTCGAGGAGTTGGCGCCCGAGACCTGCACCGTGTAGGCGCCGGGGGCGAGGCTCACCAGCTGGGCGCTGTCCGCGCTGCCGGCCGTGAAGGCGAACGCCCCCACGCTGGCCGCGGCGCTGGCGATCTGGGCCGGGTTGGTGGCGGTGCCCCACCCGGTGTTGCTGGCGATCACCGCGCTGTTCAAGCCGTAGATGGTGAGGACCGGGGCGGCCAGGACTCCGGTCAGGCCGAACTGGGCCAGGCTCGGCCCGTCGGCGCGGATCAGCAGGTTGTCGGTTCCCGATCCCCGGATGACGAATCCGGGGATGATGTAGTCCGCGGCCGTGACGTTGGCCCGCGTCGAGATGTTGGTCAGCCGGGTGCCGGTCGACGCCACCTCATAGACCTCGGCGAGGGCGACCCCGTTCGTGTTGTTGAGCCCGGCGATTTCGACCGTGTAGGCGCCGGGCGGCAGCGTGACAAGGACCGCGCTGTCGGCGCTGTTGGCGCTGAGGGCGAAGGCGCCCACCTGGGTCGCGACGCTGGCGAGCTGCGCCGGGCTGGTGGTGGTGTTCGTACCCCAGCCGGTGTTGGAGGCGACCAGGGCATTTTTCCCGTTGTAGACCGTCAGAACCGGGGCGGCGAGGACGCCGGTGACGCCGAACTGGGTCAGGGCGGGACCGTCGGCGCGGATGAGGAGGGTCTCCATGCCCGAGCCCCCGACGTAGAAGCCGGGGATCAGGATGCTGCTGCCGGTGCCGACCTCCGCCCGGGTGGAGATGTTGATGAGGCGCGCGCCCGAACCGGCGGTCGTGATGGTCAGCGTGGCGCCGCTGCTGGTCAGGGTCCCGCCCGTGTCGGTGATCGTCACCGTGTAGGTGCCGGCATTCGCCGGCTGCGCGTTGGTCACCGTGTAGGACGTGCCGTTGGCGCCCGTGATCGGCGTGCCGTTGAGGTTCCACTGGTAGGAGAGGGCCGACCCGCCGCTTGCCGTGACCGAGAAGGTGACGGTGTCGCCCGGGGCGGCGTACTGCGAGGACGGCTGCGTCTGGATGCTCGGCGCCCCGGTCAGGCTGCCCTTGCGGATCAGGTTGTTGCCGGTGTCGGCCACGTACAGGTTGCCGCTGGAGTCCACCGCGATCCCGTCCGGCGCGTCGAACAGGGCGGTGGCGCCGGTGCCGTTGGTATCGCCATAGATGGTCGGGGTGCCGGCCAGGGTTGTCACGACCCCGGCCGCCGTAACCTTCCGGATCGTGTCGCCCTTCTGCTCGGTGACGTACACATTGCCGGCGGCGTCGACCGCGACGCCGGTCGGGACGGAGAAGCTGGCGCTGCTGCCGGTGCCGTCACTGCTGCCCGGGCTCGACGGGACACCGGCCAGGGTGGTCACCACGCCGCCCGGGGTGATCTTGCGGATGATATCGTTCGCGTAGTCGGCCACATAGACGTTGCCGCCGGAATCGACCGCGACGCCCGCCGGGAGGTTGAAGCTCGCCGCCGCCCCCGTGCCGTCGGCGCTGCCGACATTGCCGGCGGTGCCGGCCAGGGTGGTCACGACGCCGGCCGAGGTGATCTTGCGGATGGTGAAGTTGCCCTGCTCGGCCACATAGACGTTGCCGTTGCTGTCCACCGCCACGCCGAGGGGGATCTTGAAGCGCGCGGCCGAACCGGTGCCGTCGGCGTAGCCCGCCATTCCGGCGCTGCCGGCCAGGGTCGTCACCACGCCGCCCGGGGCGATCTTGCGGATGGTGCTGTTGCCGGCGTCCGACACGTAGAGGTTGTCACTGCTGTCGACCGCGATCCCGAAGGGCTCGTAGAAGCGGGCGGCTGAGCCGGTGCCATCGGCGGCCGCGGCGTCGCCCGGCGAGCCGGCAATGGTCGTCACCACCCCTCCGGGCGTGATCTCGCGGATGATGTCGTTCAATTCGTCGGCGACAAAGACGTTGCCGCTGGCATCCACCGCGACGCCCGTCGGGACGAAGAAGCGGGCGGCGGTGCCGGTGCCGTCGGCGTCGCCGTTGCCGGAAGTGCCGGCGAGGTTCGTGACCGCCCCGCCGGGGGCCAGCTTGCGGATGCTGTTGTTGCCGGTGTCGGCGATGTAGAGGTTGCCGCTGCCGTCGATCGCGATGCCGAGCGGAGCATAGAACTCCGCCCCCGTGCCCGACCCGTTGGAGAAGCCCAGGATCCCGGGCGAGCCGGCGACGGTCGTGACGGCGCCGGACGAGATCACGAGCTGGCGGATGGTGTCGTTATCTTGGTCGGTGATGAAGAGGTTGCCCTTGGTGTCGGCGACGAGGCCCTGCGGGTAGAAGAACTTGGCGGCGGTGCCGGTCCCGTCGACCGAGCCCGTGACCTTGAGCGTCCCGGCGAGGGTGGAGACGACGCCGGCCGGGGTCACCATCCGGATCTCCTGGTTGTTGGTGTCGGCGACGTAGATGTTGCCGCTGCTGTCCGTGCAGAGGGCGCCCGGGAAATTGAAGCGCGCCGTGATGCCCGTATTGTCCGTGCTGCCGGCCACGCCCGCCGTGCCGGCGAGGGTGGTGACGACGCCGCCCGAGGCGATCTTGCGCACCGTCGAATTGACCTGGTCGACCACGTAGACGTTCCCGCTCGAGTCGGTGGCGACGCCGGCCGGCCCGTTGAAGCGCGCGGCGGCCCCGGTCCCGTCGCTGCTGCCGATCTGCCCCGGCGTGCCGGCGAGGGTGGTGACGACGCCGGCGGGGGTGATCTCACGGATGGTGTTGTTGCCCTGGTCGGCCACGTACACGTTCCCGCTGGAATCGGTCGCCACGCCCGCCGGGTTGTCGAAGGTGGCGGCGGTGCCCGTACCGTCCGCGCTTCCCTTGATGCCGACCTTGCCGGCGAGGGTGGTGACGACGCCGGCCGGCGTGATCTTCCGGATCGTCTGGTCGAGCTGGTCGGCCACATAGACGTTCCCGCTCGAATCGGTGGCGACCCCGAAAGGCCCGAAGAACTGGGCGGCGGCGCCGGTGCCGTTGGCGCCCACGAGGACCGGGCTGCTGCCGGCCAGCGTGGTGAAGGTGTAGGGGGTGGCGTAGTCACTCGCGGCCCGCGCGCCGGGCGCAAGCAGCGCCAAGGCGGCCAGCGCGGCCAGGCAGGCCGGGCGGCCGAGATGCGAGGCGGGAGAGGGGCGGGCTGAAACAGGTCGGAGTAGGGTCATGGGGTTATCAGCTTGGCAGGAGAGTGCCTGCCGTCACGCGGGCCAATCGCGTATGTTTGCGAGCCGCACCGCAAGGAGGTTGAGGCAGAAATTCGAGCGGGATCGCCGGGACGATGCAACTGCCTTTCGGCGCGGGCCGGCAGTTTGGGTCTAGGCCCCCAGCGGCAGCAACACGGCGAAAATGATTCCGGCCATCACGACCGCGATCAGGCCGAGGGCCCGGAACAGGCCGAGGTTGTCCTCGCGGCAGAATTCCATCAGCCGCAGCCCGGCCCGGGGGGCGAGGAGGAAAATGACGCCCTCCAGGACCTGGATGCAGCCGAAGACGGGCAGGATCACCAGGATCCCCGTCCACTCGCGGTGGAAGGAGACGATCAGCGAGCCCCAGAGGACGCAGAGAAGCCCGTAGATGACGGCGCCCGCCTCGCCCTCGCGGCGCATCCACGCGAAGAACTGCGCCCAGGCGCGGGGCTGGAGGATCAGGGAGAGTCCGATGATGGCGAAGTTCAGCTCCGCGAAGGTTTCGATGGCGCGTTGGGAGGGCATAGGTGCAGGGGGTTCGGGGTGGGGAAGGTCCGGCGGCTAACCGCCGTGGGCGAAATCGGGATAGTCGGTCATCCCGCCGTCAACGAAGATCGTCCAGGCGGTTTTGGACAGACGCAGGGACGAATGGTTGCCACCGGGGCCGGCGATCGGGACTATTTCGGTTTCCGCCGGGCCGCTTCGCCCCCGGGAAGAGGCAACTTGCCCCTCCGGGGTTCACGTGGCGGCGCCGCTACTCTAACTTTTCCCCCGATGGACCCGGACCCGCGACTGACCCCCCTTGTCTCCTGGGTGCTCCGGATCGGCGTCGTCATGGAATTCATCGGGCACGGTTGGCTGGGCCTCGGCCGGGTCGCGGCCTGGACCTCCTACTTTGCGGTGGTGGGCATCGGCAAGCCGACGGCCCTCGCGCTCATGCCCTGGGTCGGGGCGCTCGATGTATCGCTGGCCCTGGCCGTCCTCTTTTACCCGGTGCGGGGCGTCATTCTCTACATGGCGGCCTGGGGACTCTGGACGGCGCTCCTGCGGCCGCTGGCCGGCGAGTCGGCCTGGGAGGCAGTCGAACGGGCCGGCAACTACGGCGTCCTCGGGGCGCTCTTCCTCCTGACCGAGGGCCGCGGCGTGCGGTCGTGGTTCCGCTTCCGCCTGCGGCCGCTGGTAGGACCGCTCCTCGCCCGGGTGGCCTGGGTCCTCCGCCTGACCACCGGCCTGCTCCTCGCCGGGCACGGGGTCCTCGGGCTGCTCGTGCGGAAGCCGCTCTTCGCGATGCAGTACGGGATCATCGGCCTGCACGCCCCGTGGCTGGAGCCGGCCATCGGCGCCGCCGAGCTCGCCCTGGCGGCCGCCGTCCTCATCCGCCCGGGCGTCGGGCTGCTCTACCTCGTCCTGGCCTGGAAGCTGGCTTCCGAGCTGCTTTCGCCGATCGCGGGCTCGCCCATCTGGGTCTTCATCGAGCACGGCGGCAGCTATGCCGCCCCGCTGGCGCTGGCGCTCATCGAGCGGAGCCGGCAGGCGTCCTCCGCGAGGGGACGGCGCCGCGCCCCGGCCGCCGGCTGACGTCGCCTCAGTCGACGACCAGGCGGTAGCCGATCCCCGACTCCGTCCGCAGGTGCCGCGGCTTGTGCGGCTCCTCCTCGAGCTTCTGGCGGATGTGGGTCATGTGCACCCGCAGGTAGTGGGTGTTCTCCTCCGACTTCGGGCCCCAGAGCTCCCGGAGCATCTGGCCGTGGGTCACGACCTTGCCGCGGTGGAGGGCGAGGAGCCGAAGCATCGCGTACTCCTTGGCGGTCAGGCGCACCTCCGCGCCGGCGCGCCGGACGAGGCGGGCGGCCAGGTCCAGCTCGATGTGGCCAAAGCGGATCACGGTCGCCTCCTCGCCGTCGCTCGCCCGGCGCATGATCGCCCGCAGCCGCGCGCCGATCTCGGCCGAGCCGAAGGGCTTCGTCAGGTAGTCGTCGGCGCCGGCGTCGAGGGCGTCGACCTTGTCGGACTCGGCCGCCCGGACGGTGAGGACCAGCACCGGCACCTGGGACCACTCCCGCAGCCGCTTCAGCACCTCGAGCCCCGGGAGGTCCGGGAGGCCGAGGTCGAGCACCACCGCGTCCGGGTGGCAGCGGGCGGCCTCCTCGAGGCCGATCCGCCCCGAGTCGGCCTCGATCACGGCGGACCCCGCCGCCTCGAGCGTGATGCGGAGCAGCCGGCGGATCTGCACCTCGTCGTCGATCACGAGGATGGTGTTCTTGGGTGGGCTCATAAGCTATTCCGCCGGGACCTCGCCGTGCGGGGTGTAGGGCAGGTACACGGTCATCACCGCCCCGCCGCCGGGGTTCTCGCCGGCCACCACGTCGCCGCCCTGGGCGGTGACAAAGCCGCGGATGATCGACAGGCCGAGGCCGAGGCCGCCGGCCTTGGCGGCGTCGCCGCGCTGGAATTTCTGGAAGAGTCGGTCCCGCATCGCGGACGGCAGGCCCGGCCCGCGGTCGGCCACGGTGAAGAAGACCCGCGACTTGGCGCGGTCGACGCCGGCGGCCACGAAGATCTCCGTTCCGGGCGGGGTGTGCAACGCGGCGTTGAGGAGCAGGTTGGCGATCACCTGCTCCATCAGGGCGGCGTCGGCGCGGAAGAGCGGCAGGTCGGACGGCAGGCTGACCTCGAAGGGGTGGCCGTCCAGGGCCTCGCTGACGCCGTCCACGGCGGCGTTCACGAGGTCGTGGCCGTCGCACCAGTCGAGGTGCGGCCGCAGGGCGCCGGACTCCAGGCGCGTCTGGTCGAGGAGGTTGTTGACCAGCCGGTTCAGGCGGCCGGTCGCCGTCCGGATCTCGTGGGCCAGGTCCATCCGCGTCTGGGCGTCGGCGGTGGCCAGGTTCTCGACCGCGGAGCTCAGCACGGCCAGGGGGGTCTTCAGCTCGTGCGACACGCCGTCCAGGAGCGCGCGGTGGAGCTTCTCCGACTCGGCGAGCAGCTTCTCGCGCTCGCCGGCCGCCCGCAGGTACTCGTGCTCCACCGTCTGGGCCAGCTGGCCGGCGAAGCTCTCGGCCAGGTCCCGCTGGGCGAGCGTGAGGGTCGCCTCGGGCGGAATCCGCAGGACGAGGACGCCGATCGCGGCCCCCTCCCGCACCAGCGGGAGGTGGAAACCCTCGGCGGAGGGGAGGGTGTCGGTGAAGCGGCCGGCCTTCTTGCGGTTGCGCCAGACCCAGTCGGCCACGCCGCGCTCCTTCTCCGAGAGCTGGAATGAGCCCGCGAAGTGCGGCATGAGGGCGGAGCCGTTCCCGTCGTCAAGGAGCAGGGCGGTGGTCGCGCCGAAGTGGGTGTCGGCCTGGCGCAGGACGGCGAAGACCGCCTGGTCGAGGGTGTCGGCGCTCCCGAGGGCCTGGGTCAGGTGCAGGAGCGCGGTGGCGCGGTCCTCGCGCATCCGCTCGTTGCGCTCCTGCGCGCGGACCCGCGCGGTCAGGTGCCCGGCCGCCAGCGCCACCACGAAGTAGGTCGCGAACATGAAGGCGTCGTGGAAGCTGCCGATCACAAAGGTGAAGCGCGGCGGGATGAAGAAGAAGTTCCAGGAGAGCGCGCTGACGACGCCGGCGACGAAGACCGGGCCGGGTCCGACCCGCAGGCTGAGGACGATGATCGCCAGGAGGTAGACGAGCCCGATCGTCAGGTAGCCCGAGAAGGGCACGAGGAACCAGCAGGCGAGCGTGAGGACGGCCAGGGAGCCGAGGACCAGGCCGTATTCGTGCCCCGGCGAGGCCTGGGCCGGCCGCAGGTCGACCCAGGCTGCGGCCTGCCCGGAGCTGCGCTCGGCCGGGACCACGTAGAGGTCGGTCGAGGCGGCGAGGCGGATCAGCCGGTCGACCAGGTTGCCGCCGCGCAGGGCGTCCAGCCAGCGCGGGTTGCGCGACTTGCCGACGACGATCTGGGTGGCGTTGCGCTGGAGCGCGACCCGCATGAGCGCGGCGGCGACGTCGGTGTCGTGGGTCACGACGACCTCCGCGCCGAGGTCGCGGGCCAGCGACAGGTTGGCCTCCAGGCGGCGCTGGGACTCGGCGTCCAGCGACTTGGCCGTCTCGACGCTGACCGCGGTCCAGGCCGCGCCCTGGGCCGCGGCCATCCGCCGGGTCCAGCGCACCAGCTGGAGGGAGGAGGGACTGGGCCCGACCGCCACGAGCAGGCGCTCGCCGGAGCGCCAGACGGTCTTCAGGGTGCCGGCGGACCGGAGCTCGCGCAGGCGCATCTCCACCTGCTCCGCCACGAAGCGCAGGGCGAGCTCGCGCAGGGCCGTCAGGTGGGTGTCCTTGAAGAAGTTCTCGGCCGCAGCCTCCGCCCGGCCCTCGAGGTAGACCTTGCCGTCCCGCAGGCGCTCGCGCAGCGCCTCGGGGGTGATGTCGACCAGCTCGATCTGGTCGGCCAGGCCGAAGACCGAGTCCGGCACGGTCTCGTGCACATGGGCGCCGGTGATCTGGCGCACCGCGTCCGCCCGGCTCTCGATGTGCTGGACATTGAGGGTGGTGTAGACGTCGATCCCGGCGTCCAGGATCTCGACCACGTCCTGGTAGCGCTTGGGGTGCCGCGAGCCCGGGGCATTGGTGTGGGCGAGCTCGTCGACCAGGACGAGGCGCGGCCGGCGGGCCAGGACGGCCTCGAGGTCCATCTCCGTGACCTGGATGCCCTTGTAGGTGATCTCGCGGCGGGGGAGGACCGGCAGGCCGGTGAGGAGCGCCTCGGTCTCCGCCCGCCGGTGGGTTTCCGCGATCCCCACCACGAGGTCGACGCCGTCGCGCAGGTCCTGCTGGGCGGCGCGCAGCATGGCGTAGGTCTTGCCGACGCCCGGGCACATCCCGAAGAAGACCTTCAGTTTGCCGCGCTGGGCCCGCTGCTGCTCCCGCTGCAGCGAGGCCAGCAGGAGATCGGGATCTGGACGCGATTCGGCCATCGGATCGGTCGAGCTTGGCGAGGAGCGGGGGCGGGGCAAGCTGCGGCGCCCCGGGCGGCCTCAGGGGGCCGGCTGGTCGGTGGGCGCCGCGGCGGGCCAGGCGATCCGGGACCGGGCGCCGGGGCGCGGGGCGCCCCACTGGCCGAAGGCCATGCCGGCGAGGAAGGCCGCGAGGGCGATCAGGAGGTAGACCACGACCGGGGAGCGGCGAGGGTCCGCGGGGCCGGCGCTAGGGTCGGGCCGGCTCATCGAGGGAGAGGTTGAGGCGCAGCACGTTGACGCCGGGTTCGCCGAGGACCCCGAGGTCGCGGCCCGCGGTCGCCCGGGCGACCAGCCCCTGCACGGTCTCCAGCGGCAGCCGGCGGGCGCGGGCCACGCGGGGCGCCTGCAGCAGGGCGTTGGCGACGCTGATGTGCGGGTCCAGGCCGCTGGCCGACGAGGTCACGGCGTCGGCCGGCACCGGCGCATCGGCAGCCAGGCCATTCGCCGCGCGGTAGGCCGCCACGGCGCCCGCGACCGCGTCGCGCAGCTTCTGGCTCGTCGGTCCGAGGTTGGTGCCCCCGGAACTCGTCGCGTCGTAACCGCGGCCGGCCGCCGAGGGGCGGGGCTGGAAGTAGCGCGCGCTCGAGAAGTTCTGCGCCAGCAGGGCCGAGCCGCGGACCTGGCCGGACGCGTCGCGGACGAGGCTGCCGTTCGCCTGGGTGGGGAAGAGGAGCTGGGCGCCGGCCCAGACCGCGAGCGGGTAGGCGCCGCAGACGAGGACGCCGAGGACCAGCGTCAGCAGGAGGGAGGTCCGGAGCTCGCCCAGGAGGGTTTTCATGGGTCAGGCGAGGTGGAGGACGTTCACCAGGAGGTCGATCACCTTGATCCCGACGAAGGGGATCACGATCCCGCCGAGGCCGTAGAGGACGAGGTTGCGCCGCAGCATGGCGGCCGCGCCGATCGGCCGGTAGGCGACGCCGCGCAGCGCCAGCGGGATGAGGGCGATGATCACCAGGGCGTTGAAGATCACCGCGCTCAGGATCGCGCTGAGCGGCGAGCCCAGGTGCATGACGTTGAGGGGCGCGATGGCGGGAAACGCCCCGACCAGCATGGCCGGGATGATCGCGAAGTACTTCGCGATGTCGTTGGCGATGCTGAAGGTCGTGAGCGCGCCGCGGGTGATCAGCAGCTGCTTGCCGATCGCCACGATGTCCAGGAGCTTGGTGGGGTTCGAGTCGAGGTCGACCATGTTGCCGGCCTCCTTCGCCGCCTGGGTGCCGGTGTTCATGGCCACGCCGACGTCGGCCTGGGCGAGGGCCGGGGCGTCGTTGGTGCCATCCCCGGTCATCGCCACCAGGTGGCCGGCGGCCTGCTCCTCGCGGATGCGGGCCAGCTTCATCTCCGGCGTCGCCTGGGCGAGGAAGTCGTCGACGCCCGCCTCGGCGGCGATGGCGGCCGCGGTCAGCGGGTTGTCGCCGGTGATCATGACCGTGCGGATGCCCATGGCCCGCAGCTGGGCGAACCGTTCCTTGATCCCGCCCTTCACCACGTCCTTGAGGAAGATGACCCCCAGGGTCTCGCGTCCCTCCGCGACCACGAGCGGCGTGCCCCCCTGGCGCGCGACCGCCTCCACCGCGCTGGCGACGGCGGCCGGGTAGGCGCCGCCCTGGCCCTCAACCCAGGCCTTCACGTTCGCGGCCGCCCCCTTGCGGATGGAACGGGCGGTCCGCCCGTCGGCCGCCGCCAGGTCGACGCCGCTCATCCGGGTCTGGGCGGTGAAGGGCACGAACGTCGCCCGGGGGGCCGCCAGCTCCCGGCCGCGGAGGTTGAAGCGGTCCTTGGCGAGGACGACGATGCTGCGGCCCTCCGGAGTCTCGTCGGCGAGGGAGGCCAGCTGCGCCGCCTCGGCCAGGCGCTCGGGCTGCACCCCCGGCGCGGCGACGAATTCCGCGGCCATGCGGTTGCCGAGCGTGATCGTGCCGGTCTTGTCGAGCAGCAGCACGTCGATGTCGCCCGCCGCCTCGACGGCGCGACCGCTGACGGCGAGGACGTTGCGCTGGAGGAGCCGGTCCATCCCGGCGATGCCGATGGCGCTGAGCAGCGCCCCGATGGTGGTCGGGATCAGGCAGACGAGGAGCGCGATCAGGGTCGTGATGGTGAAGGCGACCCCCGAGTAGGTGCCGAGCGGCTTCAGCGCGATGATGACCAGGAGGAAGATGAAGGTGAGGGCGGAGAGCAGGATCGTGAGCGCGATCTCGTTCGGCGTCTTCTGGCGGGTGGCGCCCTCGACCAGGCTGATCATGTGGTCGAGGAAGCCCTCGCCCGGGTTGGCGGTGATGCGGATCAGGAGCTGGTCGGAGAGGACGGCGGTGCCGCCGGTGACGGCGCTGCGGTCGCCGCCGGCCTCGCGGATCACCGGGGCGGACTCGCCGGTGATGGCGGACTCGTCCACCGAGGCGGCCCCCTCGACGACCTCGCCGTCGCCGGGGATGAGCTCACCGGCGGTCACGAAGACGAGGTCGTCGCGGCGCAGGAGCGAGGCGTCGACCGTCTCCAGCGCGCCCTCGCGGTTGCGGCGCCGGGCCGTCAGCTGCTTGCGGGAGGCCCGCAGGGCGCGGGCCTGGGCCTTGCCGCGGCCCTCCGCCACCGCCTCGGCGAAGTTGGCGAAGATGACGGTGAAGAGGAGCCAGAGTGCGATCTGCAGGACGTAGTGGAAGGGCTCCGTGGCGGTGAAGAGCTGCTGGAAGGTGAGGGCGGCCCCCACCAGCGTGACGAACATCACCGGGTTCTTCAGCTGCAGGCGCGGGTCGAGCTTGAGGAAGGAGTCGGCAACCGCCTTGCGCATGATGGCCGGGTCGAACATCGAGATGGTCTTGGTGCTCATGGCTCAGAACAGGGTGCCGGCGCCCATCAGGTAGTGCTCGACGATGGGTCCGATCGCCAGGGCCGGCAGAAAGGTGAGGGCGCCGACCAGGACGACGGTGCCGATCAGCAGGACGACGAAGGTCGGACCCTCGGTCCGGAAGGTGCCGGCGCTCACCGGGATCAGCTTCTTGCCCGCGAGGTGGCCGGCGAGGGCCAGGATCGGGACGATCATGAGGAAGCGGCCGATCAGCATGGCGGCCGCCAGGGCGATGTCCCAGTGGGGGTTGTTGTCGGCCGGGGCGGCGGTGAGGCCGGCGAAGGCGCTGCCATTGTTGCCGACGGCGGAGCTGAAGGCGTAGAGGATCTCGCTGAAACCGTGGGGACCGGCGTTGCCGAGCCCGGCGCGGCCCCAGCCGGCCACGCTCGCCCAGGCGGAGAGGAGGAGGATGGTGGCCGAGAGCACCATCAGGACCATCATGACCAGCTTCACGTCGTAGGCCTCGATCTTCTTGCCCAGGTACTCGGGGGTGCGGCCGACCATGAGCCCGGCGATGAAGACGGCGAGGACGACGAAGATCAGCATGCCGTAAAGGCCGGCGCCGACGCCGCCGAAGATCACCTCGCCGGTCTGGATGTTGAAGAGGGGGACGAGGCCGCCGAGGGGCGTGAACGAGTCGTGCATGGAGTTCACGGCCCCGCAGGAAGCGTCGGTCGTGATCGTCGCAAAGAGGGCGGAGTTGAAGACGCCGAAGCGCACCTCCTTGCCCTCGAGGTTGCCGTCGGCGGCGGCGACGCCCAGGCGCTGGTGGATCGGGTTGCCGCTGGCCTCGGCCCGCCAGCAGGCCAG
>Ga0302314_10005126_pt1 | contig 23933 bp, 20 predicted proteins | sample III_Palsa_N2_3_FD_200533 | JGI IMG/M metagenome (GOLD analysis project Ga0302314, IMG submission 200533) | Peat permafrost microbial communities from Stordalen Mire near Abisko, Sweden - III_Palsa_N2_3 | ecosystem: Environmental > Terrestrial > Soil > Palsa > Peat permafrost | place: Sweden... | reverse complement strand
TCTTCGTCGCCTACGAGGTTAGCTGACGGGCTCGGACTGAAGATGTCCTACGCGCTCATGCGCGATGCGCCCCTGAGGATGGTTCCCCCGCTCCCAAAGGATTCGGCGTTATACGAAAAGATTATTCAGTTGATCAGAACTTCAAGGCTAATCCGTTGCCTAAAACCGTGGCGATCCGATCTCGGAGCCGGATCGCAGATTTCTCCATTTGGTGGTTGCTTTGTCAGAACCGGTTGCCTCAATGCCCGCGATGATTGGTCATGCCCAGGCTTCGATAGTCATATCCCAAACCGCTGGTCCGATCCGCGGTATCGGACACGTGGCGGGTGCCCTGCACGATCGGACAGCCCTGTGCATCGCTGTTCAGACCTTCAACGGAGACCAGTAATGGATCAGAAAGTTTACGAATCGATCATGCGTGATCTCGTCGAATTCAAGGGTCCCGCCGGTCCGATCAAGAAGCTGACCCGCCGCGGCATCCCGCAGGCGCAGGCCAAGGCGATGGTCATGGAGGTCTATGGCGATGTGAAGCGGCACATGCGCAAGAAGCACATCTGGAAGGTCTTCACCTCCGGGGGGATCCTCATCCTCCTCGCCGCTGCCGCCATCCTCGGCGGCCGGCTCTTCATCATCTGGGCGTGCTTGGCCGGCGCCGCCTTCCTCTACAGTCTCTTCCAGGTCATCTTCGCGGTCGGCGTCGATCTCTGATCATCGTTTCCCCGTCGCATCGCTGCCGCCCCTGACGGGAGATCGTTCGAACAGGTATCCGCTCGAACCGGGTCTCTGCCCTTTCGTGCCCATGCTGCAGCCTTCACTGCTGGCCCCATGAGTACCGGCATGATAGATCATGGCCCCATCCTGCGAACACGGAGTGGTCGCGGCGACCAGAGAGGCGATGTCATGACCAGCAGTCGTCCCCATCCCGTCTGGCCTCCAGCCGTCTCCTTCGTCTCCCTCGTCACGCTCCCCGCCCTCCTGAGCTGCGCGATCCTGCTTCCCGGCGGCAGCGGCAGATGCTCTGCCGACGACGAGTCCGCTCCGGTGCCGGCAATCGTGATCCCCAGCGACCCCAAGGCCCCCACCGTCTCCTCGGAAGACGCCGCGGTCCTGGCCTGGAACATGGCCACGCTCTACGTCCCGGCCTCCAAGGCGCCCGATCACCCGGCCAAGACCGAGGAGCTCGCCGCCCTGACGCCGATCATGCACCTGATCGCCCATGATTCAGCCGCGAACCGGGACGCTGCGCGCAGCGCCATCGCCACCGCGCTGGCCGCCGGCTCCAAGGACGTCCTGATCGCCTACGTGAACATCATGCTCTCACCGGTGAGCCGTCGCGAGATGGCCCGGCAGCTGATCGCGATCTATCCGCAGTGGAAGACCTCGCCCTACCCGCCCGTGCGCCGCGCGTACTGCTCCATGTTCATCCTCAGCACCCTCTCACCCGACCGCGATGCGAGCTACCCGCCGTTTCATGAATGGGCCTACCAGGACGTCTTCGCCGCCCTGGCCACCTTCCCGGAGCACGAGCAGAGCATGGTGCGCGGCTTCTTCCCCAAGGCCAAGGCCTTCTTCGCCGACGCCGCCTACCTCAACAATGACGGCGCCCCCGAGCGCATCATCCGTGACCTGAGCGCCCCGGGCATCGCGCCGTGGTGGAGCAAGAGCCTGCAAGGCGTGGTCGAGATCGATCTCGCCTGGCAGACCCGTGGCGGCGGCTATGCCAACACGGTGACCGACCAGCAATGGAAGGGCTACGGCGAGCATCTCGCGAAAGCGCAGTCGCTGTTGACCGCGGCCTGGAACCTCGAGCCCGAACGGCCCGAGGCCGCCACCCAGATGATCACGGTGGCGATGGGCGGCACGACCGACAACGGCACGATCTACGACTGGTTTAACCGCGCGGTCGCCGCGCAGATGGATGATGCCGAGGCCTACGACACCATGCTCTACGCCCTCATGCCACGCTGGGGCGGCTCCTATGAGGACATGCTCAGGCTCGGCTCGGCCGGCGCGCAGACCGGCCGCTTCGATACCAGGGCGCCCTGGGAGCTGATCACGATCGTGCGGCGGATCTATCAGGAGGACCCGAAGCCGGGCGGTGTCCCGCCCGCCGCGCTTACGCCTGTCGTCTATAGCGCCTGCCAGCGCGTGATTGCCGGCTACCAGGCGCTCAAAGCCACCTCCGACCCGGAGAGCGAGACCACCCTGGCGGACCTGGCCTGGATGTGCGGTCATCAGGCGGGCGAAAGCCTGAAGCACCTCGATGCCGCCGGCACCGCGGTCGATGAGTCGATGATCCGCGCCGATCTGCACCTGTCCGCTGAGGATTTCCGCGCCGTGCTCGCCGCGGCCAGTGCCGCCCCGCCGGGCCGGCCGGCACCCGCCGCGGGCTCAGACACGCTGTTGTTCTGATGGCCAGTCCACGTCCGACTTCCCGCCATCCCAGCACGCGCCCCCGTACGTCCTGGTTGGTGGCGGCCCTGCTGCTCGGCTGCGGGAGCTGTGCACGACGGCCGGTATAAAGCCGATCCTGGCGCTGGCCGAGGGGGTCGATGTCAATCGGTCTGCGCCCTCGTGGACGTCAAGGTTTCGCTCAATCATTCGCATATACGACGTGGGAGTGGTCGTCAGCCGTTTCTCCATTTACAATGCTGCAGTGCTCCTGTAATAGTCGGATGACGACATGTGTTCCAGGGTCGTCGGATGACCCGCCTGCAGAGAGGGTCTTCGAGGCGAGCCGGGAACTCTACTATGACAAGAGATATGGATCCTATTATAAATTACTTCCCGTCTTTTGGCTGGCGATATTATTTGGAATCTCATTCAGGGTTAAAGTATTGGACAATTGGGGCTTGTACTCGCTGCTTTTATATGCGTATTCAATCCAGATTGTGAGAAGAAGCCGAAGTGCATGGGAAAAAGTCAGGCCGACCCTGACGTTACATGACAACTTCCTTTCTATTGGCGACAAACTGCCGAGAAACATCCCCTGGTCGGATATTGACCACGCTCGCATCAAAAGAACGGTCCGCTACCTGTCGCTACGCTTCAAGTCTGCGCCCTGGAAAGATGCGATAATTATCTACCGCTGTTATCCTGAGGCGGCGTTCACGCTGCTCGAGGACGGACTCGCCGGGCGACCACTCATCTTTGCAGACAACGTAGTCAGTGCAGGACCGCACCTTTCTCCTCCAGTGAATCCTGACGAGTATGCCCATACGATACAGGCGATCGGGCTCTTCATGGCTGCCTATGGGCTCATCATGACCGCAATGACTGTTATTGTTGCGATAAAGAACGTCGATCCAGCCATGCATCTATATTACATAACGATTATCGCAGCGTTCGCATCATGCGTGTCATTTATCAGCATTCAGCTCATGAGAATGAAGGAAAGCGGGCGCATTGCGTTTATAATCATATCCAACGTGTTCATTGCGTTTGAAATCAGACGTCACGGTCTCTTGGAGACAGACGTGCTCATAGACGGCATGTTCGTCACCATATTCTCACTATTCCTCTGCAGGAAGAACACCATCAGGGTCATTGATGGGGAATCATACAATAAACCGAAGTATTCCATCATAAACACCCCGTCCTGGGCATGGTTCCTGATAGCTGTTATTCTCATATATAGTTCAATCAACATGTTCAGATATGTGATGATGGGTTGACATGGCTTGTTCACTGCGGCAGATCTCGGCATCCGGCCAATCCTGCAGGTCTGCGTAGCTGCCGAATACTACCGCAATGGATGGGATCACGGCAGTGAACCCGAAGTGACAGCGGGCGGAGGGCCAAGGGCCATGCACGTTTGTAAATATGCCGAGAATTCCTGCCACGTCCCAGCTCATCGCTTGCGAGGTCGTGACCCTCCGTCATCCTGCAGCCGTGCGTCCCCTGGCCCCCACCATGCGCAGGTCTCATGCGGACAGCTGTATCCGCAGGGCCCAATCCCCCATGGTCCGCACCTAGACCATGTCCGCCTGGTATGCCAATCTGCGGCGCAGGACCTATGACGCCCTGTTCTCGCACAGCAATGCCGCGCACGTCGTCTCCGTCGCCCTCGGCATCCTCATCGCCTTGAACGTGGTCGCGATCATGCTCGACACCGTCCCCGGATTGACGGCCCAGGACAAGCAGATCCTCAACTGGTTCAACCGCTTCTCGCTCGGGGCCTTCACCGTCGAGTACCTGCTGCGCATCTGGAGCATCCCGGTCGCCATCAAGTATGCCAAACCGCTGACCGGACGCCTGCGCTACGCGATGACCCCGCTCGCGCTGATCGACCTGGTCGTCATCCTGCCGGTGCTCATCGGCTTCATCTTCCCCTGGGATCTGCGCGCGCTGCGCATCCTCCGCCTACTGCGCGTGCTGAAGGTCTTCCGCATCGAGAAGTACTCATCTTCGCTGGCGCGCCTGAGCGCCGTCATCAACGACAAGAAGAGCGACCTGGCGGTGATCGGCATCATCCTGGTCATGGCGGTGGTCATCACCTCGACGCTGATGTTCTACGCCGAGAATACTGCCCAGCCGAAAGTCTTCTCCAGCATCCCCGCCAGCATGTGGTGGTCGATCATCACCCTGACCACGATCGGCTATGGCGACGCCGTGCCGATCACCGCCCTCGGCAAGGTCATCGCCGGCCTCACCGCGATCCTCGGCGTCAGCCTCTTCGCCCTGCCCGCCGGCATCATCGCCTCGGGCTTCCTCGAATCCGGCCACGCCAAGGGACTGGCCGCCCCCACCGTCTGCCCGCATTGCGGCAAACCGCTGGTCGCGGCCACCGTGCATCCCGCCCATGCCCCTACCACGCCGCTGTAGGACTGGGACCAGCCCGCATCAGAGCCAGCGCCGGCACATCAGCCCACGGCTACACTGCTCCGCGCGGCTCCGGCCGCGCATAGGCCAGGCTGCCACTCACGTACACCGCCCGGGTCGAGCGATCATCGCCCAGGATCATCTGCAGGAAGAGCGCCTCCTGGATCGAGGAGCAGTGCCCCATGCGGTACGCCAGCAGCGGCGTCGCGTGCAGATCCAACACCGTCACATCCGCCTCCATGCCGACCTCGAGCGAGCCGATCACCGTCCCCAGGTCCAGGGCCTCGGCCGCCCCGCGCGTCGCCAGGTAGAAGGCCCGCACGGAGGAGAGCGGATAGCCCGCCAGCTGCCCGATGGCATAGGCCGCATGCATGGTCTGCAGCTGCGAGAACGAGGTCCCCGCGCCGATGTCCGTCGCCAGACCGACGCGCAGCGGCCGCGCTGGCGCCTTGGCCTTCGGCCAGGCGAACAGCCCGCTGCCCAGAAACGCATTCGACGATGGGCAGTGCGCGAGTGCCGTATTCGTCTCGCGCAGCCGCTGCCACTCCCCATCGGTGAGATGGATGGCATGGCCCATGACCGAGCGCCGTCCGAGACAGCCATAGTGGTCGTAGACATCCAGGTACGAGCTGCGCTCCGGGTAGAGCTCGCGCACCCACTGGATCTCCTTCGCATTCTCACTCAGGTGCGTCTGCAGGTAGACCCCCGGGAACTCGCGCACCAGCGCCCCGCAGGCCTCCAGCTGCGCCGCGGTGCTGGTCGGCGCGAAGCGCGGGGTCACCGCATAGGCCAGGCGCCCCTTGTGGTGCCAGCGCCGGATCAGGGCCTGCGACTGGTTATAGCCGCTGGCGACACTGCTGTCGCACAGCGCCGGCGGGGCATTGCGGTCCATCAGCACCTTGCCCGCGATCATGCGCATGCCACGCGCCTGCGCCTCGATGAAGAACGCATCGACCGACTGCGGATGCACGGTGCCATAGACCATGGCCGTGGTCGTCCCGGCCCTGAGGCACTCCTGCAGGAAGACCTTGGCCACCGCGCTGGCATGCGCGGGATCCGCGAACTGCTGTTCGGCGACGAAGGTGTACTGCTCCAGCCAGTCCAGCAGCTGCTTGCCGTAGGCGCCGATGATCTGGGTCTGCGGGTAATGCACGTGGCAGTCGATGAAGCCCGGCAGGATCACGCAGTCGCGGTAGTGGGTGATCGCGGTGCCCGCCGGGATCTCGCCGCTCAGCGTGTCGTAGTCGCCGCAGGCGACGATGTGCCCGGCCTGCATCAGGATCAGGGCATCGCGGCGGTACAGGAACGCCGCCTCGTCGCCGATCACGAAGGGATCGCCACGGAAGGTCACCGCCTGCCCGCGGATCGCGGTCAGTTCCGAAGCCAGGACTCGGGACGTAGGCATCGCGTCGGTCATCGTGGCCGTGTGGCCGTGTCAGCGCCAGTGCTGCGCCGCCCGGCATGGGACGGCCTCGGCCGCATGGCGGTCATCAGTCGCGCCACTCCCGTCATCCGCTGATCCGCCGTCCGCTCAGCGCCCCTGCGCCTGTCCTGATTCGCGCGATGCCAGCACCTTCACCATCGCCGCCAGCGCCTCGTCGAGACGCCGCACCACCGCGGTGCAGCTGCGGGTAATCATGCAGTTGGCCAGACCATCCTCGCCCGGCCGCCAGTCGGTGCGTAGTCCCACCACCGGGATGCCGCGCGCATAGGCATAGCCGATCTCCCAGCAGGTCCCCGAATCCGGATCCGCGCCATCGACGATCGCCAGCACCACCCCGGCGCGATCGAGATGCTCGACGCAGGCCGTGAAGATCGTGCCGAAATCGGGCACGCCCCCGGGCGGCTTGTCGAAGGCCGCGCAGAACTCCTGCGGCAGCAGCACATCGCCATGCGGCCACAGCGCGCGCAGCGTCACCGCATTGGCCCGGTTCCACTGCCGCTCCGCCTCGGTGAAGAGGGGACCCGCGTAGTAGATCGGGCCCCAGGCCGCAGACGCGCCGCTCATGGCACGCGCGGATGGGCGTCACCATCATCGTCGCTGACCGGCACCGGCGGCTCGAGCATCGTGGCCAAAGCCTCGGCGTAGCGCGCCGCGCCATGCGCCTGCGGATGCAGGCCGTCCGGCAGCAGGCGGTAGTCGTTGGGCATCAGATCCTCGATCAGCTGGATGCGCGCCGCGAAGGGCGCCAGCGCCCCGCGGATCGCCGCGCGCACCCGCACCATGCGCGAGGCCGCCTCGGCATCGAGCGGCACCCCGGCGAAATCCGGCGGCCCCTTGTTGATCTCAAAGGGCTTCCACGGCGGCATCAGCCAGGCGATGCGCCGGTGCGTGCCCGCCGCCGCCAGGGCCGCCAGCTCCGCCGCCCGCGCTCCGGTCTGGGCCGCCTCGGAATCGCGCCAGGCATGGTTCGAGCCCAGGGCGATGGTCACCAGGTCGTAGCTGCGCGCCGCCAGGCTCGGCCCGAACACCGAGGGCTCGATGCGGATGCCGCCCACCCCGAGATTGGTCACCGGCATGGTCCACTTGCGGCCCAGGCGGTGCACCCAGGTCTGCAGCGGGGACGAGACGATGAAGCCCTGGGTCAGCGAGTCGCCGATCGCCAGCCAGCGTGCCGGGGGCGGGGCATGCGCCTCGACCCGGCTGCCCGCCGCGACTGAGATCCCGGCACAGGCGCAGGTCGAGATCACCGGCAGCCATAGCGCCACCACCGCCAGCCCTGCGCCGCGCTCGAGGCCCGTGCTCAGGCGCACCGCCACCGTGCCCTCCAGCTCGCGCAGATCCGCGCTGAGGCTCTCCCAGCGCTCATCGCCGCGCACCGCCTCGAGCGCCACATGGCAGGGATTGGGCTGGTGGTGCCGCAGCCGCTCGAGATGCAGGGTCACCTCCGGCGCATCGGTCGCCAGCCAGATGCTGCACCCCGCGGACGAGCGGCAGTTGGCCAATGGTCCGATCTGTCCGGTCAGCGCGGCATAGGCCGCCGCCGGGAAGCGTTCAAGGCGCAGCGCATCGCCCCCGGCCGGCACCGTGCCGGCGGGGCTGAAGTACGACAGGCGGGGATCGGTGGGCAGCAGCAGCATCGGCATCGGCATGGCGTTGAGGGTGACTGTGGCTGCGTCGTCGGCGGTGGCGAGAGCGTTGTTGTCAGCAGTGGCGTCGGCGTGCGGTCAGGGTGGGTCAGCGAGGCCTGAAGCGGGGCGCAGCGGTCGCAGCCACCCTCAGCGGGTCAACCCCGGCGACCACAGGATGTCGCCCCGGCCATCGACCGCGTTGCAGCGCCGCGACCACACGAAGCACAGATCCGAGAGCCGGTTGAGGTAGCGCACGATCTCCGGATTGAAGCGCCGCGTCGGCGCCGCGTTGACCGCACTCACCACCTCGCGCTCGGCGCGCCGCACGCAGACCCGCACCAGGTGCAGCCACGACGCCCCGGGCGACCCACCCGGCAGTACGAAGCTCGAGAGCGGCGGCAGATCGACATTGGCCATCGCCAGGGCCAGGTCGAGCCGCCCGACCTGGGACGAGCTGATGCGCGGGATGCGGTCCTCATGCGCGCCATCCGGCGGGGACGCCAGATCCGCGCCCAGGTCGAAGAGGTCGTTCTGCACGCGCGGCACCTCGCTGGCGATCGCCTCCGGCAGGTTCTGCAGCCGCAGCATGCCCAGCAGGCAGCCGACCTCATCCACTGCCCCGATCGCCTGGATCAGGGCATGGTCCTTGGGCACCCGGCTGCCATCGGCTAGGCCGGTGGTGCCGTCGTCGCCGGTGCGCGTGGTGATGCGATCGAGGCGGACGGCCATGCGGGAGGTCATACAGCCTGGCCGGGCCCAGGCCAGAGCGCTCAGCTACTGCTGCATCTGCACCTGACCTCCAGCCGCCTCCGCCTCCTCCACCACCGCGACCGCCACTGCCACCGACCCCCGCTCTGGTCCGCTCAGGCTCGCAATCAGGCCCTGGCGGGCGACGATGCGACCATGTGGCGCATCGCCTATGACCGCTGGCTGATGCCCGACCAGCCGGGCCTGCGCCAGCTCCTGATCGTCCTGGTGCTGTGGCTGCTGCCCCTGCTGTGCCTGCGCACCAGCGATGGCACCGATCCGCACCTCCTGGTGTGGTCGGTCGGCCTGGGCGCCGGGCTCGGCCTGGCCTGGGCCCTGACCACCGGCGGCCGCTGGCTGGGTCGCGCCCCCATCTCGACGGTGGTGGTCTTCCTGTGCTGCCTGGGCGCCGCCGCCAACCTGGTGCTGATGCCGCGCTGGGACGCGCTGCTGCGCGCCCTGCACGCCGAGGAGGCCCTGATCCTCTATCTCGAGCAGTCCGATCCAGCGCATCAGGTCCCGCCGCCCTACGCCACCGGCCAGGGCGCCGGCCTGGCCGAGCTGATCACCGATGCGCACCAGGCGGTGCTCGGCGCCTACACCCGCGATCCGATCCTGCGCTGGACGCCCTGGGGCTTCCGCCCGGCCTGCTACGTGGTGGTGCGCGCCTCCGGCCAACCGACCGTGGTGCGCAATGCCGCCGATCTCGCGACCCTGTTGGCGACGATACGGCCCGTGCCGAGTCCGGCACTCGTACCCTGAACTCTGACTGGGGTCAGAGCCCCTGCCCCTGATCAAAGGGTCTAGGAATGCTGGGCGAGGATCAGCACCACGGTCTTGGTCTCCCCACCGCGCGTGCGCACCGTCACCTGGAGCGGATCGCCGACTTCCACGCTGATCATCGCGCGCAGCACCGAGATCTTGCTGGAGATGGGTGCAGCATTGATCTTCACCACCACATCGCCGGCCTCGAGCCCGGCGCGGGCCGCCGGGCTGTCGCCATCGACATGATCCAGGATGGTCAGGCCGCTGTCCTCGGTGAAGGACATGCCGTGGTAGGGCAGCCCCGGGATCGGGAAGTGCGGCAGCACCATGGCCAGGCTCTGGCTCGCCCCGTGCCGGCTGAAGGTCACCGGGCAGGTCGCCCCGGCCTGGAAGGGCAGCGATGAGAAGATCCCGGTGCAGGCCGCCACCGAGCTGGCCGGCCGGCCATTGATGGTGGTCAGCACATCGCCGCGCTGCAGGCCCGAGGACCCCGCACGGGTCACCACCACCCCCGAAAGCCCCTGCTTGAGCTCCAGCCCATCCGGCAGGGTGGTATGCCGGGCATAGCCGCCCTTGGCCTGCTGCAGGTATGGCAGGAAGGCGTGCAGCTGGATTGCATCGACCGCCAGGGCGATGCCGCTGTTGATGCGAAACCCGGTCAGGGAGCGGATCTGGCCATTGATGCCCAGCAACCGTCCCTGCAGATCGAACAGCGGCCCACCCGAGTTGCCGGGATTGACCGGCGCATCAGCCTGCACCGCATCGGTATAGTCGCCGCGCACGATGCGTCCGCTGGACAAGATGCCGGTGGTCAGGGTCGGGAGGTCATCGAAGTCCCCGAGCCCGAAGGGATTGCCGACCGCCACCACCGGGATGCCCGGGATGAGGTCGCTCTCCACCGCGAACTCGGCGTAGGTGAAGGTGCGGTGCGCTGTCGTGCGCGCACCCTCGTCGATCTTCAGCAGCGCGATGTCGCCGACCGGATCCGTGCCCAGCAGCGTGGTCGGCCAGGTCACGCCATCGACGGTGCGCACGCTGATGTCGTCCTCGTTGTCGATGACGTGGTTGTTGGTCACCACCAGCCCATCACCCGAAATCAGGACGCCACTGCCACCGCCGACGAAAACGTAGCAGGCAAGCATGCGGTTGATCAGGGCGGGGGAGAGGGTCGGCGACTGCGGCGCGACGGAGGACTCCTGCGCCCCGGCCAGGGCGCCGGCGGACACGGCGAGGACCAGGCTGGCGGCCAGGCCGATGCCCAACGCCCGCTGCACCGCCCTGCGCGCGCTCATTGCTGCGGCTCGAATTCGGTCAGCTCGACCTGGCAGGTCGCGGTCTTGTCGCCGAGCACCACGTCCTTGCGCAGGAACTCGACCGGCACCTTGTCGCCGGCCTGGTGCTTCAGCAGCGCCCGCGCGATCGCCGCCTGGCTGGTCGCCGGCACGCCATCGACCTTCTGCAGCACGTCCTTGGCGCGCAGCCCCGCGACGGCCGCACCCGTGCCTGGGATCACCCCGGTGATCATCAGGCGTCCGCCGGAGAGCTCCTCATTGAGGGTCACGCCCATGCCCAGGACCGGGAGACGCTCGGTGTTCACCCCGGCCTTGAGCTTGTCCAAAGCATGGGCGATCTCGCTGCCGTCGAGCGCCATCGACACGCCCGAGTTGATCAGCCACTCGCCCTCCGGGGAGAGCAGTGCGCTCATGCCGACGATCCGCCCGCTGTCATCGACCACCGCGGAGCCCAGCGAGGAGTAGTTGGCGCGCGCCGAGATCTGCAGCCACGCATGCGCGGTCTGCTTCAGGCGCCGCCCGACCGCGCTGATCACCCCACGCGTCATGGCGACCTGCACCGCGTCATCGATGCGCAAAGGCGTCACCAGCTCGATCGCCTGGCCGGTATGCACCGGCTGGGTGCTGAACACGGCGGAGGTCTGCGGCAGCGCCCCCTGGGTGCGCAACAGCGCCAGGTCGAGCGGCTCATTGACCGCCACCACCTCGCAGGGCACCGCCGGGCCATTGCCGATGATCAGGCCATGCTTGACCCCGCCATGCAGGTTGCCGGCCGCGGTGATGAGCAGGCCCGCCTTGGCATCGATGACGATCGCCGGCGCCGGCTGGTCGGTATAGAAGACCTGGCTCTGGGCATAGTACATGTCCCACCACGCCGTGACCTGGTCGCGGTCGTAGGAGGGGGTCTCGGCCACGGTGCGCGGCGGGCGTGGCACGCCCTGGGGGTTGCCCAGCCCCGAAACGCGCTCGAAGCGGATCAGCGCCAGGCAGCCGGCCGCCTTCAGGGCGACCGTGGCCAGGGTGTCGACCATCGCCGCGGCGCCCGGCACCCGGGTCGACTTCAGGCCCAGGTCATCGAGCACCAGGTTGATCGGTACCGCGGTCCCGAGCCGACGCTCGCGCGCCTGGCCGAGGCTGACCAGGGCCAGGAGGTGGCCGCGCGCATCCAACAGCGCCCCGCCCTGGTTGCCATCATTGATGCCGGCATCGGTCTCATAGACCGGGCCGCGGTAATCGCTGAGGATCCGGCCCATGCGGCCGCGCACCACCGGCGCATCCACCGGCAGGTCGTAGACGCCGCTGATCGTGCCGCGCGACAGTGCGGGCTGGCCGTCATCGGCGATCGCGCCGGTGGTGTTGCCCACCGTCCAGACTTCGCAGCCGATGACCGGCACCGTGGCATCGGCAACCGCCACCATCCCGGCTGACGCCGGATAGTGGTCGATGTGCAGCTCGATCGCGGTGGTCGTGGTGCCGCGCTTGACGATGTGCGCCCAGCGTCGCGCCCCGCCCGGCAGGGTGACGAGCAGAGGCGCGGTGTCGGCGGGATCCTTGTAGGCCGCCGGCAGGGCCTCGCTGAGCGTCACCGCGGTGCCGTCGGCTGTGATCACCACCGCCGAGCCACCGCACGATTCGAGCTCGTCATCGCCAATCGGCATGGCCACGATCCCGTTATGCATGTCCATCGCCGACAGGGGGGCCGCGGCCACCGCCGACAGCAATAACCCTACCACCAGGCCCGCCAATGGGCGGCACAGGGCCGGAACCAGGACGGCGCGACGGCTGATCGGTGGAGGCATGATGGCGAGCATACGCCCGCAGGGCAGGCCAGGGCAAGCGCTAACCCACCAGCTGCGCAACAGTGCACGGCGGGTTGGGAGCTATTGAAACCATATTCACAGTACGAATCCTATAATTAATCGTCAGGCACCATCTGGTGTCGCCAGCGGATGGTCTTGTTCATGCCGGGTCGCCATCAGCATGGCAGGGCATGGTCATCATACCCCCACCCATCATCTGTCCGCTGCCAGCGGATGGCGGCTGCGGGACGGCCGCGTCGGCAGGACCAGCCACTGCCCGACTCCCCGACACGTGCTCGGCTACTGGCTCACGAAGGGCATCTCCGTGACGAGGCAGCGTTCCTGGTGGCTCAATTTTTCCGTATGTGTGCTGTTCATCATCGGCGGGCTATGCGCCCTCGTCTCAGTCGAGGGAGTGATGATGCTGTGGTTATTCGAATCCCTTCAAGTGAGTTTCACATCAAGAACCGAAATCATGTCGCTCTTGCAACATATCGCGGCCAATTCGGCCTTTGAATTCTTCATGGCGATCGCTTTCGTCATCAGCGGATTCGGCTGTCTCAAAAGACGTCGATATCAGGGCCGATTCCTGGGAACCGCCTGCGCCCTGGTGCTGTTCGTCTTGGATTTCGTGAACATCTATGTTCTTGGTCACTACGACATTGGACTCTTCATCGCAATGATGGCCGGCCTGTTCATCGTGTGCATTTTGAATACGACCTGTCGCAACGAATTGACTCTCAGTGGTGAAACACCAGCGGCGACGCCCTGATCACCGGTCCTTTAACGGCCACCTCGGCGAGTCAGGAATCATCATGGTATGACGTACCAATACCTCTCATGGTGAGCTGACCGATCGCGCGCTGGCTCTGCCGAGGGTTGCATTCGACGCTGAAACCCGACAGGATGGCAGACCATGATCCCCGATCCGCCATCTCCACCTCCTGAGGACGCAGGCGGTTCGCCCGTGGACGCGATCCGGGCACAATACCCGGGGTTATCCACGGAAATGGCCGCTGCCCTGGCACTGGCCGAGAAGCTCGATGCGATGCGCAAGCGCAAGCGCGCGAAGGAGAAGCACCCCGATGCCGCGGTCGCGGCACGCAACGACGCCCACTGCCTGGAGACCATGGCGGAGGGCACGACCGCCGAAGGGCGGTCCTGGGTGGAACAGGCTCGCACTACCCTGGGCGTCATGGATCACGCCGCCAGCGTCGACCTGATCGCAACCCTGTATCGAACCGGTGCGGTGCTCGTCCACGTCTGCAAGATCGCTGATGACGGTGCCGATGGCCAGACGAGCAACCATGTGATCGTCGAGTTCCCAGCTGATCCCGACGCCCGCAAGCGCCTGCTGGCTCTGCAGGACCAGTTGGCCCAGAAGGAAGGTCTCGAAGGCGATCCCGAGGATGGCCAGCGCTATGGCCTGATCTGGTTCGACTGATTGTCCAGTACGCTGAGCTTCGCATGACACGCTCGTCTGTATGCTTGCTTCAGGTCACCACTCTTGCGTCATTCACCATGACGATGACGGATCCTGGCGGCTTTTTCCGAATTCCAAGACATGACTGGCACGGCTTGAGCGCCTGCCATTCGCTATCGGGATGTGCCTGCGGTTATATCAATTGTTCTGCGCATCGTGTCGATGGATTCCAAGGATCTCGTCCGCAGATTCGGTATCATCAGGATGCACGAGAAGGTTGGTGATCCCTGATTGAATCGTTGTGAAGCGCACGCCCTTATTCGCGAGCAGCTCGCGATCCCTCACGTATTCCGTTTGCTGAGTCGAGGACGCATAGACCTTGACGCTGATCCACTCGGTCTGCATATGCGTAGTTGCTATCACGTCTTCGCGAAGTCGCTGGTCCGCCTCCTTTATGTGAGTGTGTCGGTCTTCTATCTGCCGCGGAGAGCTGAATTGACCAATCATTTCATAAATGACATGGTTGAGTATAATTCCAGAAATGAAACCAAGGCATAGTATCATCGGAAATCCGATTTTATCAGAGATCATGAAGAAAACGGCCGATCCGACGATCCAGGACAGCAGGGCTGTCCACGTATAGCGGGTCTGGGTGAATCCGTACCTCAGTATGTAGCGCCCGAGCGGCCATATCAGGAGCGGGCAGAGCAGGTCGAAGATAATCATCGGCAGGAATAGCCTGTGAGACCGATGATTGAAGACTGAGCATGACATTCAAGGGGATTATCAGCGCAATTGTCATGCGAGGAGCTTGAACTCAGAGAGAAGAAGCCTGCAGGCGATGGCGCCGATGCGGCAGCGTCCCAGTCGGATACCGGCTGGGACGTGTTCGACGAGCATCTGCACCGGTGCTCATGCGCATCACCATGACGGCATGCTGGGGACAGGTCCGTGGCAAGGCTCCAGACCAGCGATCAGAAACCCTTGCCGAGGAAGCCCAGGTCGAGCCGCAGCATGCGGCACAGGATCGCCAGGGCCTGGTCCTGGTCCGGCGCAAGACGGAGGAACAAGACCAGGATCGCGCCATCGAGCTGGATGTGCACCACTTCCGGCAACTTCACCGCTGAGAGCTCCGCCGGGATCGCGCCCCCGAGATGCAGGCGCAGATGCCGGTCCTGCACATCGATGCGCTTCAGCGACAGCTCGCGCGCCCGCAGGCGGATCGCCCGCGCCTGGAAGAGCCGCGCCACCGGCAGCGGCAGCGCCCCGAAGCGGTCGCGCGCCGAATGCGCCAGCGCCGCGAGATCGCTCAGACGTCTGCAGGAATCGAGATTCTTGTGCAGCTCGAACTTCAACGTCGGCGTCTCGAGCCAGGTGTCCGGCACATAGGCATCGATCGCCATGCCCAGCAGCGCCTCGCCCGTGTCCGCATGCCCCATCGCCGCCGCCAGCTTGTCCCCGGCCACTGCCGCGCCGTCGGTGACCTTCAAAGCCGCGATCGGCTTGGGCTTGGCCAAGGGCGACAGGGTGGTCGAGATGGGCGCATTGGGATCCTGCGCCGCCTGGTGGCGCGCCACCGCATCGCCCAGGAGCTTGGTATAGAGCTCATAGCCGATCGCATCGATCTGCCCGCTCTGCTCGGAGCCCAGCAGGTTGCCCGCGCCGCGCAGCTCGAGATCGCGCATCGCCAGCTTGAAGCCGGCGCCGAGCTCGGCGTACTCCTGGATGGCATTCAACCGCTCGCGCGCCTCCTCGCCCAGATCGCGGTTGGGCGGGGTCAGGAAGTAGGCGAAGGCCTGGCGCGAGAAGCGTCCGATGCGGCCACGGATCTGGTGCAGCTCGGCCAGCCCGAAGCGGTGCGCATCATTGACGATCAGGGTGTTCGAGTTCGGGATGTCGATGCCCGACTCGATGATCGAGGTCGTCACCAGGCAGTCGATCTCGCGCCGGCGGTAGGCCTCCATGACGCGGAAGATGCGCTCCTCGTCCATCTGCCCGTGCACCGTATCCAAGCGGATCGACGGGATCAGTTTCGAGACCTGGTGCGCGATCCGATCCAGCTCGCGCGCATGCGAATGGACGATGAAGGCCTGCCCCTGGCGCTCGAGCTCGCGCTCCAGGGCGTGCTTGACCAGCTGGTCATCCCAGGGTGCCACCCGCGTCTCGACCGCGAGGCGCTCCGCCGGCGCCTCGGCCAGCACCGAGATGTCGCGTAGCCCCAGGAGCGAAAAGTGCAGCGTGCGCGGAATCGGCGTGGCCGAGAGCGAGAGCACGTCGCAGCCGGAACGCACCGCCTTGAGCTTCTCCTTGTGGCGCACCCCGAAGCGGTGCTCCTCGTCGATGATCAGCAGTCCCAGCTTCTTGAAGGACAGCTTCTCGGATAGCAGCGCATGCGTGCCGATCAGCACGTCCACCTCACCGGCCGCGGTATCCTTCAGGACCTTGGCGCGGTCCTTGGCGCCGTGGAAGCGGTTCAGCCCCGCGACCGTGGCGTTGAAGCCCTTGAAGCGCGCCCCGAAGGTCTCGATGTGCTGCTCGGCCAGGAGGGTCGTCGGTACCAGTACCGCGACCTGGTAGCCGGAGGCCACCGCCTTGAAGGCGGCGCGCATCGCCACCTCGGTCTTGCCGAAGCCGACGTCCCCGCACAGCAGGCGGTCCATGGCGACGGTGCGCTCCATGTCGAGCTTGATCTCGCGTACCGCAGCGAGCTGGTCCTCGGTCTCCTCGTACGGAAACGAGTCCTCGAAGCGGCGCACTGTCGCAGTGTCGGCGATGAAGGCGATGCCGCCCGCGGCGACGCGCCGCGCGGCGGTGTGCAGCAGCTCCGCCGCCATGTCCTGCACCGCCTTCTCGGCCTTCTCGCGCTTCTTCGCCCAGGCCGGCGAGCCGATGCGCGAGAGCTCGGGGTTCTTGCCGGTGGCGCCGATGTACTTCTGCACCAGGTCGATGGCGTCGACCGGCACGTACAGTTTCGTGCCCTCGCTGAACTCAAGCAGCAGGAAGTCCTCGAGAAAGCCGCGCTTCTCCAAGGTCGCCATGCCGCGAAACAGCCCGATGCCGTGCTTGAGATGCACCACCAGGTCGCCGCGCTTGAGGTCCGACAGCGACGACAAGGGCGCGCCCCCGGCGATGCGCGTGCCGCGCCGTCTGACCGGTTCGCGCTCAGCCAGCTCGAAGTCGTGCGCCACCAAAAGGCCGCGCTCGAGATCGCGGAAGCCCGCGCGCAGCCGTCCGACCCGCACCGTGGCGGTGAGCTGGTGGTCGGTGCAGCGCGCCTCGAGCTCACGCCTGGCCTCATCATTGCGCGCGAAGAGCAGCACGCCCTGCCCCGCGGTATCCGCCGCACCGCCCGCCGCCCCGGCGCTGACCCCCGCGCCCTGGCGCGCCGCGGCGAGCTCCTCGGCCAGGCGCTTGAGCTCGACCAACGAGCGCTTGAGATCCCCGCGCAGCCGCTCGACGCCCAGGGACGCGCCATCGAGCGCACCCTGCTTGAGCTGCCGCGCGAAGCGGATCTCATGGCGCCCATGGTCCTTCTTCAGCCGCCCGCGCAGCGGCAGGTCGCCGACGACCAGCAGCGGTGAACGCGGCAACTGCTCCCACAGCCCCTTGGTCGCCAGCCCGCCGCCCGAGGAGGCCAGGACCGCCTCCTCCGCGCGGCTGATCGACTCCTGGGTGAAGACGTCGAAGCGCCGCACGCTGTCGACGGTGTCGCCGAAGAACTCGATGCGCAGGGGGTCCTGGCCGATCCATGGGAAGACATCCAGGATGCCGCCGCGCACCGCGACTTCCCCGCGGCCCTCGACCGTGGAGGTCACGCGGTAGCCCGACTCGACCAGGCGCTCGACCAGAGGCTGGAGCGGGCGCTCCTCGCCAGGCCGCAGGACCAGCGAGGAGGCGCTGATCATCTGGATGTCGGGCACCGGCTGCTCGACCGCGGCAGGGGTCGCCACCAGCAGCGCGCCGGAAGCGAAGGCTTCCAGCGCGGCCATGCGCTGGTTGTGCCCGGTGCGGTCCAAGGTCGCGGCGCTGGCCGCGCCGCGCACGTCCTGGTCATCCTCGAAGCGGTCGAGTTCCGGCAGGCAGGCCGCGACCACGCCCAGCTCCTCGAGATCATCGACCAGCCCGCGCGCATCATGGGCGATGACCAGGCGCCCGCCGGGCGGGGCCTGGGCGGCGATCGCGGCGAGCAGCACCGGGATGATGCCGCCGTGGCAGGCGCCCAGGACCAGGTCGCGGTCGGCGGTCAGCGCCTGGATCGCCGCCAGGACGCGCGGATCGGTTACATAGGCATCACGCAGCTGGCGCATGGGCGCGACACCCTAGCCGGCAGGCTGGCCCAGGCCATACCCGTGGCGCAATTCTGCAACCAGGCCCGGAGCGTGCCGCCCGCGGCACGTCTCCCCGGCAGCGCCAGGCCGGGCCGTGGAGTATACTCCGTCAGGGCGCCCACCCAGGACGCTTGCGGAGGCACCACAAGCGCAATGCTGGACCCAGTGACCATGCCTCATCCCACCACCACCTCCTCCTCCGTCCCGCGCTCGGCCGCAGCCGCGGCCCAGCCCTCGGCCGCCCTCGAGGCGGTGGTCGCCCAGCTCGCGCAGGTGATCCTCGGCAAGACCCAGGCAGTGCGCCTCGCCCTGTGCTGCCTCCTGGCGCGTGGCCATCTGCTGATCGAGGACGTGCCCGGGGTCGGCAAGACCACCCTGGCCCAGGCCCTGGCCCGGACCCTTGGGTTGGAACTCAAGCGCATCCAGTTCACCAGCGACCTGCTGCCCTCCGACGTGGTCGGGACCACGGTCTTCGCACGTGAGACCGGGCAGTTCTCCTTCCACCGCGGTCCGGTCTTCGCCCAGGTGGTCCTGGCTGATGAGATCAACCGCGCCACCCCCAAGACCCAGTCCGCCCTGCTCGAGGCCATGGAGGAGCATCAGGTCTCCCTCGACGGCCAGACCCACCAGCTGCCGACACCCTTCTTCGTCATCGCCACCCAGAACCCGTCCAATCAGGTCGGCACCTTCGCCCTGCCGGAATCGCAGCTCGACCGCTTCCTGATGCGCCTGCAGCTCGGGGTCCCGGACCGCGCGGCCGAGCGCGAGATGCTCGCCGGTCCCGACCGGCGGTTGCTCATCCAAAACCTCCAGCCGCTGCTCTCGGTGGCCGAGCTCGAGGCGCTGCAGGCGCAACGCGAACAGGTCTTCGTCTCGGATGCGGTGCGCGACTACCTGCTCGACGTGGTCGCGGCGACGCGCTCCAGCCTCGGCCACGGCCTGTCGCCGCGCGCCGCCCTGGCCATGCAGCGCGCCGCCCAGGCCTGGGCCCTCCTGGCCGGGCGCAGCCTGGTCCTGCCCGAGGACGTCCAGGCGGTGGCGCCGCAGATCATGGCGCACCGCCTCAGCGGCGGGCACGCCGGCGACGGCATGGCCGTGGCGATGGGCATCCTGGCCCGCGTCGCGGTGCGCTGAGACCGCGGTGGCCGGTCCACCCATCCCCGAGTCCCTCACGGCGGGACGCTCGGCGTCACCTGCTTCCGCTCCCGTGTCCCCATCCCCATCCGCATCCGCCTCCGCGTCCGCCACCGCGATGCCCCGCCGCCGCGTGAGGCTGCGCACCACGCCGCACATGCGCATGCTCGCGCTGATCATCCTGCTGATGGCGATCGCCGCGATCAATTACCAGTCCAATGCCGCCTGGGCCCTGGTCATGGGCCTGATCTCGGTGCTCGGGGTCTCGATTTTGCATACCCGCCGCAATGTGCTGCTGGTACGCGTCGTCTCCTGCCGCTGCCCGCCGGTCTTCGCCCAGGAGGAGGCCGAGGCGGTGGTGACGCTCAGCGCCTCCGGCATGCCCGCCGCCGACATCATGGTCACCATCCTCCGGCCCGGCGGCCCCGCTACCGGCGCTGCGCCCGCCGCCGGCACCGCCGAGGCCGCCTCCCACGACAGCTCTGCTGCGTCGCCGGGCATCACCCGCAGCCTCGGCGGCGCCAGCGGTACGACCGCGCACGTGGCCACCGACCAGCCGCAGGAGGTCCTCTGCCGCCTGCCCGGCCGAAACCGTGGCGTGACCCACCGCGGCCGCGTCCGCTTGAGCACGACCTATCCCTTCGGATTGTTCTCCGCCGCCTGGGAGCAGGACGTGGAGCTGCTCAGCGTGGTCTATCCCGCCGCCATCGGCGCCATGCCCCTGAGCCCGGAATCGGTGAGCCAGTCCACAGCCGGCGCCAGCACCACTGCCACCACCGCGCAGGCCGGCACCGACGACTTCTCCGGCCACCGCCGCTTCAGCGATGGCGATCCGCGCACGCTGATCGACTGGAAGGCGCACGCGCGCGGTGGACCGCTGCTGCTCAAGCGCTTCACCGGCGCCGCCACCAGTGTGGTGTGGTGCGACTGGCAGGCGACGCGCGGCCCACGCGAGGAGCGCCTCTCCCAGCTGTGCGCCTGGCTGGTCGAGGCCGAGCACCGTGGGCTGCGCTTCGGCCTGCGCCTCCCCGGCCGCGAGGTCGCGCCCGACCAGGGGGCTGCGCATCTGCACGACTGCCTGCAGCTTCTGGCCGAGGAGCCCGCGTGAGCACGCGCCGGCTGGATCTGCGCTTTAGCACCATCTGCGGGCTGGTCATCGCCATGGGTCTGGCGACCGCGGCCTTCTTCGATCCGCTGCCGTGGTGGATGCCCGTCCCCCTGGTGGCGCTCGGGTTGTGGCGGCTGTGGCCCGCCTGGCAGGGGCGCGAGGCGCCCGCGGTCGGGCGCACCGCCAAGTACGCCCTGCTGCTGAGCATGACCGCGCTGCTGTGGGCCAGCGGCCGCCTCGGGCTCGGTCTCGATGGCGCGGGCGCGATGTTCATCGTCCTGCTGTGGAGCAAGCTCCTGGAGTTGCACAGCGCGCGCGACCTGCAGCGCACCTGTGCGATCGCCTTGTTCCTGGTCAGCGCCAACCTCCTGGTCTCGCAGTCCCTGGCGCAGTGCCTGTTCGCGGCCCTGACCACCATCGCGGTGTTGGCGGTGCTGGTGCAGCGCCAGCTGGTCGGCCGCGCGGCGCGCGCGGATGCCCCCCCCCCCCCCCCCCCCCCCCCCGGGGAGGCCTACGCCGCCTGGTCGCGCAGCTGGAAGCTGTGCGGGGTGCTGGCACTGCAGGCCGCGCCCTTCACGCTGCTGCTCTTCCTGTGCGTGCCGCGCCCGAGCCTGCTCGAGGGCCTCGACCGCCGCAATGGCCGCAGCGGCATCACCGACCACCTCGAGCCGGGCAGCCTTGCCCACCTGGCGCTCGACCGGGGCCTGGCCTTCCGCGCCACCTTCATGGGCAACGCCCTGCCCGCGCCCCAGGACGAGTACTGGCGCGGCCTGGTGCTGTGGTCGACCGACGGCGAGACCTGGGGCCGGCATCTCCCCGGCTCGCAGACCGAACCGCCGCGCGAGCAGCGCCGCGAGATCGCGCGCGGTCCGACCCTGACCTACGAGATCACCATCGAGCCGCACGGGCAGCCGTGGATCTATACCCTCGACTGCCCGCTGAATGTCCAGCAGTCGGAACTGGATACCTATGAGCAGCAGGTCGGCTTCGTGTGGGCCGCCAAGTATCCGATCGGCTCGACCCGCCTCTATACCGCGACCTCCGTGCTCGGTCCGGCCAGCGATCAGCCGATCCGCCACGCCATCGACTACCTCGCGGTCAATGATGGCGGGGAGCGCGATCCGCGCCTCACCGCCCTGGTCAGCGAACTGCGCGAGAGCAGCCGCACCGCGGATGGCTTTCTCGATCCCGCGCAGGCGGTGGAGCATACCCTGGACTGGTTCCGGCACATGAACTTCATCTATACGCTCGATCCCGGCGCGATGGGCGCGCACGCCACCGAGACCTTCCTCTTCGAGCGCCGCCAGGGCTTCTGCGAGCACTACGCGGCCGCCTTCAGCCTCGTGATGCGCCTGATCGGCGTGCCATCGCGGGTCGTGGTCGGCTACCTTGGGGGTGAAGTCAACCCGATCGGCGGCTTCATCGACGTGCGCAATTCCAACGCCCATGCCTGGAGCGAGGTCTGGATCCGCGGCGAGGGCTGGCGGCGGGTGGACGCCACCCTGGTCGTCGCCCAGGTCGACCAGGCCGGCAACACCCTGGCGCCGGACGACCATTTCGATACCGCCGCCCTGGCCGGCTCCGGGCACCACTGGTGGGATGCGCAGCTGAAGGCCCTGAGCAACCGCTGGGACTACGTCGAGGCGCAGTGGGACCGCTGGGCCCTGGCCTATGACCAGGATTCGCTCGCCACCTTGATGTCCTACCTGCACCTCGGCGCGCTCGGCATGGCCGCGCCTTTGGTGGTGCTGGTGGCGGTGGCCATCCCCAGCCTGGCCCTGGTGGCGCGCATCATGCGCCGGCGCCGCTATGGCCGCCAGGCGCACGCCCGGCTGTGGGGCCGGCTCACGGCGCGCCTCGAGCATCATGGCCTGGTGCGCGATCCCGCCGAGGGCCCGTCGCACTTCGCCGCGCGCGCGGGGATGGCCTTCCCGCAGCACGCCGCCACCCTCGCGGCGTTTGCCGCCGATCATGCGCTCCTGGCCTACGGGCCACCGCTACCACCTCCTGAGCACCGCCAGGTGCTCACGCGGCTGCGCCACGCCCTGCGCCAGCTGCGCTTCAGCACGCACTCAGAGCGATCACGGCACTCCGAGCAGTCCCAGGACCCACCATTCCCGCCGGGGCCAGGGTCACGCGTCTGCGCCCATCGCCCCGGGCCGCCTTCCACCTCCCAGCCGTCTCCCTAGACTGGCGGCATGGGATTCACCACCTGGCTCCTGCTCGGCGCCGTGGCGCTGGCGCTGGTCGTGATGATGCGCGGCCGCCTCTCCTGGCCGCGGCCACGCTCCCGCGTGGTCACCCATCGCGACTTCTCGCAGGTGGTCCAGGCGATCGGCCCGCGCCGCTGCCAGGTCGCGACCACCGTCCTTATGGATCTCGCGACCACCGCCAACTCGGAGACCATCACCGCCTCCTGGGAGGAGCTCGAGGGGCCGCTGCTGGCGGCCCTCCCGGACTGTCCGCCCGAGCACAAGCCGGCCCTGGCCGAGGCCCTGACCGAGTGCGCGCAGGCCTGCGCCAACCGCCATACCGCGCAGAGCATGATGGACCTGCGCAACAGCCTGCTCGAGCAGCCCGCGCCGCTGCCGCCGGAGCCGTAGCCCGCCCACGGCGCCGCCGTGCATCCGCGCGGTCTTTTTCCTCGCCTGACCGTCCATGCGGCTGACCCTGCGGGTGGAGACTCGCCATGCCCACGCTTACCGTCGGCCAGGTTGCACCCTGGCCATCGTCGATCACCACCCAGGACGGCAAACCCGTCAAGCTCGCCGACTTCGCCGGCAAGAACGTGCTGGTGTACTTCTACCCGCGCGACGACACCCCGGGCTGCACCCTCGAAGCCTGCAACTTCCGCGACCACGCGGCGAGCTACCCCAACACGGTGATCTTCGGCGCCAGTCTCGACGGAGCCGCCAGCCACCAGGCCTTCAAGGCCAAGTTCCAGCTGCCCTTCGATCTGCTGGTCGATCCCAAGAAGGAGCTCGCCACCGCCTTCGGGGCGCTGCCGGAGGGGGCCCAGACCACGTCACGCTCCAGCGTCCTCATCGATCCCCAGGGCAAGGTCAAGGCGCTGTGGCCCAAGGTCGACGCCAAGACCCACTATCAGGAGGTCCAACGCGCCGTGGGCGGTTGAGTCCGACCCATCCCTGGCAGCTCTTCCCGGTCCCCGTCGTCGGTCCCCTGCGGCCTTGCCGCAGGGGAGGTGCCGGTTATGGTGCCGCCGCTCCGCCTTCGGGCGGTGCCGGCTGCGGCCCAGCCAAGGCGTATGAACAGGATGCAAACCCCTGTTGATTCTCGCTTTATGGCCGCAGAATCGTTTCTCGACCACCCCGCAGGGGGTGTCCATCTGGAGAGGTGGCAGAGCGGCTGAACGCGGCGGTTTCGAAAACCGCTTCGGGGGAAACTCCGACGGGGGTTCGAATCCCCCCTTCTCCGCCACGAACG
>Ga0302314_10005125_pt1 | contig 23937 bp, 17 predicted proteins | sample III_Palsa_N2_3_FD_200533 | JGI IMG/M metagenome (GOLD analysis project Ga0302314, IMG submission 200533) | Peat permafrost microbial communities from Stordalen Mire near Abisko, Sweden - III_Palsa_N2_3 | ecosystem: Environmental > Terrestrial > Soil > Palsa > Peat permafrost | place: Sweden... | reverse complement strand
TGGCGGCGGTGGATGATATGGCGGTGCTGTCGCGACGGGCGCGGGCGGAGAACCCCGACCTGCCGCTGATCCTGATGGGTCACTCGATGGGGGCGATGTTCTCCCAGGCCTACATCCTGGACCACTCGGACCTGATCGACGCCCTGGTGCTCTCGGGGACGGCCGGTCCGGGCCGGATCGCGCCGGAGAGCCTGAACAGCGGCTACCCCAACCCGCGCACCGACTACGACTGGCTGAGCCGCGATCCGGCCGAGGTGGACAAATACATCGCCGACCCGTTCTGCGGCATCCGCTTCAAGCCGGAGTCCATGGCCTCGTTCATGGCCCTGCGCGAGCGAGACATGGGGCCGGCGGCGCTCGCCAGGATCAGCCCCGGCCTGCCGACCTATGTGTTCGTCGGCGACGACGACCCGATCAACCAGAAGCTCCAGCGCCTGACGCCGCTGGTGGACGCCTACAAGACCGCCGGCCTTGACGTGACCTTGAAGGTCTATCCCGGCGGCCGGCATGAGATGCTGAACGAGACCAACCGCGCCGAAGTGATCGCCGACCTGCTTGCGTGGCTGGACCGGACGGTCAAGGCGCTGTCCTAGGCTAGCGTACCCATTAGAATTCACGCTCGCAGGCGCGCTTAGGAGGCAGGCCGAACCGCTAATCCATCAGCTTCTGTGAAAGATACACATAGTGCCTCGCCCAGCGGCGGGCGTTCAGTTCGGGGTCGGCGTCGTTGGCGTGGCCGCCGAAGGTGTTCTCGTAATAGAGGAAGGGGTCTCCCAGGGCCTTAAGCTCCGCGGCGAACTTGCGCGGATGGCCGGGATGCACCCGGTCGTCCTCGGTGTTGGTGGTGATGTAGGGTTCCGGATATTTCACGCCGGGCCGCAGCCGCGTGTAGGCCGAATACTGGGCGATGAAGGCGCGATCGGCGGGAACATCCGGATCGCCATACTCCGCCGCCCAGGAGGCGCCGGCCGACAGGTGGTTGTAGCGCAGCATGTCGATCAGCGGGCTCTCGATCACCGCGGCGCCGAACAGTTCCGGGTGCTGGGTGATCGAGACGCTGGTCAGGACCCCGCCGTTGGAGCGGCCGTAGATCCCCAGCCGGCGCGGCGAGGTGACCTTGCGCGCGATCAGGTCCCTGGCCACCGCCGCGAAATCGTCGAAGGCGCGCTGGCGATGCTCGCGCAAGGCCGCCTCGTGCCAGGCGGGGCCGAACTCGCCGCCGCCGCGGATATTGGTCAGCACATAGGCGCCGCCGCGCTCCAGCCAGAGCTTGCCGAGTTCGGGCCGATAGGTCGGCGTCTCCGAAACCAGGAAGCCGCCATAGCCGAACATCTGCACGGGCGTCGAGCCGTCCAGCTTCATGGCCTTGGGCCGGACCAGGAAATAGGGGATGCGGGTTCCGTCGGTCGAGACGGCGAAATGCTGTTCGACAACATCGCGCGAACCGTCGAACTGGGGCGAAAGCTGCTTGACCTTGGCCACCTGGCCGGTGGCGGCATCCACGGCCCAGAGCGCCGTCGGCTCCAGGAAGCTTTCGGAAGCGATATAGGCGCGGTCCGAGCCGTGGTCGGCGGCTCGGATGGTCAGGGCCGAGCCTTGCGGCAGGGCGAGGCGCTGGTGGGTCCAGCCGCCCGCGCCCTGCGCATAGACCTCCAGCGCGCCGTTGACGTTGTCCAGCAGCTGCACCAGCACCCGGCTGCGGGTGACCCCCACGGCGTCGATGGTCTGGGTCGGGGTCGGCTGCACGATCAGATCGGCCGCGCCGGTCTTCGGATCATAGGCGACCAGCGATCCGGCCTTGAAGGCGGGGTGACGGTCGCCGGCGGCCCAGTTCTCGTTGACGCTCAGAACGATCCGGCCGACCAGATAGCCCTGCAGATCGTTCTTCTTGGGCAGGTCCAGCCGACGCGTGCGCCCATCCGGCGCCAGCTCCAGATAGTCGGTCTGGAAAAAGCTGACATTGTGATCGATCAGCACCTCGGCCACCCTGCCGTCCGGGTCGCGCAGCACCCGCGGCCCGACGCGCACGTCGCTGGGCGATCCGCGATAGACCTCGGCGGCCTGATCCAGGCCCTGGCCGCGCTTCAGTGTCTTGAGGATAAACGGATAGCCGGACTGGGTCAGGGTCCCCGGCCCCCAGTCGCGTGCTGCCAGCAGGGTGTCGGCGTCCAGCCAGTCGATGGTCTGCTTGCCGGCGTCGAAGTGAAAACCGCCGGGGACGAAGGCCTTGGCCACTGTGTCGAACTCGCGGACCTCGACCGCATCGCCGCCGCCGTTGGACAGATGCACCAGGCACAGCCGGTCGGCCGGCGGCAGGCAGGTCGCGCCCTTCCAGATCCAGTTCTTGCCCTCGGCCTTGGACAGCGCGTCCAGGTCGATCAACGTCTCCCAATCCGGCTGGGCCAAGCGGTAGGAGGCCGGCGTGGTCCGGCGCCACAGGCCCTTCACATGGGCGTCGTCCTGCCAGAGGTTGTCGACCTCCCGGCCGAGGAATTCCGGAAACGGGATGCGGTCCTTGGCCGTGAACAGGGCCAGGGCCTCGCGGTGAAAGGTCTCGTACCTGGGATCCGTCTCCAGCCGCTGGGCGGTTCTGGCGTTCTGGGTTTTGACCCATTCGAGCGCGCGGGGGCCGTGGATGTCCTCCAGCCAGGCGAAGGGGTCCGGGGCCAGAGGATCGATGGACGGAAGCGCCGGAGACTGGGCCAAGGCGGCGCCGGCGAGGCTGGCCGTCAACGCGGCGACGAAGATCAACGGACGCATCACTTCTCCTGCTTCGGCCTGGACATGAACCTGGCATTGAGCGCGCGGCGGACCGGCGCGTCGTAGCGTCTGTCCGCCAGCCAGGCCAACACCGTCAGAACGGCGAGGAATCCAGTTCCCCAGAGCCAACCGTTCGGGTGTTCGGGGAAGCTGCCCAGGCTCTGCAAAACCAGGCGCGCGATCTGGCCGATGGGTTCATGGAGAATATAGATGCCGTAGGAGATCAGCCCGATGAAACTGAACACCCGGCCGCTCAGCGCGCCGGGCTCGAACCGGCTCGCCACCACCAGCAGGGCCGGAAATCCGATCAGGACCACGCCCAGTTCGAAATAGGGCGTCAGGTCCTCGGACGGACGAAACGCCAGGGCGAGCGCCAGGATCGCCATGCAGACCCAGGCGATCGGTTCCGATCGACTCTCCCGCCCGTCCAGGACGCGAAACAGCAGCACGCCGGTGAAGAACGAGAACCCGACGCGCGCCAGAGCCGACCACTGGTCCGTTGGATTGAAGCCGACATCGAGGGTCCCGTAGCGGAACTCGGCGAAGACGACACCGGCGCCGCAGATCAGAATGATAGCGCTCAGGACCGCGATGTTCATGAAGCGGATCGCCAGCGCATAGGCCATGTTGGCGACCAGTTCCGGCAGCAGCGTCCAGGTCGGTCCGTCCAGCGACGATCCGTTGGCGCCCAGACCCGGAAAGAACGGGATCATGAACAGACCCGTGCCGACCGCTTCGGCCAGCCGTGTCCAATTCCACCAGCCGTCCGGATCGGTGACCGTCGCGAGCAGGGCGATCGGCAACCCCAGCACCAGACCGAGCAGATACAGCGGATAGAGTCTGATCAGACGTGTGGCGAAGAAACGCCCGGCGAATCCGCCGGCCTTCAGCCGCTCGCCATAGGCGTGGGCCACCACGAAGCCGCTGACCAGATAGAATAGATCGACCGCCAGGAAACTCTCAGGAACCCTGACGCCGCCGAAGAAGTACGGCACATGGCGCATCACCACCAGGAACGCGCCGACGCCCCTCAGTCCATCGACGGTCCGATAGCTGCGCCTCGGCTGCGCCATTGCCCCCTCGCCCTCCCCCGTGACCTTCGGAACCGGCTTCATCGCCTATTACAGGGATTTGATCTTTCCGGCTGCGGATAAACGCCGCGGCCGTCCTATCAGAAAAGCTAATATGGGCCGCAACGCTTTTGATTTTTGGACTGGCCAGTAAACATCCATTATCGCTATCAATACTATGGGCAAATGGGGGGATATATGAGCCACGCAACTACACGCTTCGGACGCACAAGCCTGCTGGCGATAGCTTTGGCGAGCGCATCGACGGTCGTCCTGGCGCAGACGTCAACGGGCGCGCCCGCGACGCCGGCGGATCCACGCGAAACCAGAATCGAACAGCTTGAGAGCGAAGTGCGCGCGCTGGCCGACGAGGTCCAGGAACTGAAGCGCGGCCAGGCGGCGCAGATTCAGACGCTGTCCAATGTTCAAAGCCAGCCCCTGCCGGCGGCGAGCGCCTCCATCGCCCTGGGCCACCCGTCCATCTCCAGCGCCGACGGCCAGTTCACCGCGAACTTCCACTCGATCATGCAGTTCGACGCGGGGCAGTACGAGCAGCAGGCGGCTGGGCCGATCACTACCGACCTGCGCCGCGACGGCCCGGCGCTGGGCGGGACGGCGTCGAACGTCGACCTTACCCACGCCCGTCACCTGAAGGACGGCGACATCTTCCGCCGCGCCCGCCTTGGCGTCGACGGCACGGCCTATGGCGACTGGGACTACCGGCTGGTTCTCGACTTCGGCGGCGCGGGGACGGAGAATACCGGCCAAGTCTATGAGACGTGGGTGCAGTATTCTGGCCTGAAACCGGTCAAGTTCCGCATCGGCGCCTTCCCGCCCTCCATCGGCCTCGAAGACCAGTCAGCGCCCGCCAGCCTACCGTTCCTGGAACGCGCCGTGTCGACCGACATGGCTCGCAACCTCGCGGCCGGCGATACGCGCACCGCCGCCGAAGTGTTCGCCGCCGGCGATCATTGGCTGGCCTCGGCCGCCGTCACCGGGCGAACCATCGGCACGATCAACACCGGCACGGCCGCGGCGGTTCCGCAAACCTACAGCGACCAGCTGGGCTTCGTCGGCCGCCTGGCCGGCACGCCACTGCACGGCAAGGACTGGCGCGTCCACGTCGGCGTCCACGGCAGCTATGTCGACCGGCCGGCAGACGCCAGCGGACCCACGACCGCGGGCCCGACGGCCCTCTCAAGCGAATCGGTTTCGTTCAGCAACACGCCCGAGCTGCGGGTGGACGGGACCAAGCTCATCAATACCGGCAATATTCCCGCCAAGCACGCAGACTCGGTCGGGGCGGAGTTCGCCGCCCAGAAGCAAAATCTGTTGCTCCAGGCCGAGTACGAGGACTTCGGTGTACAGCGATCCGATGGCCTGGCCGATCCGAACTTCCATGGGTACTACGTTCTGGGAACCTGGGTCCTGACCGGCGAGGCGCGCCCCTACAACGCCCAGGCCGCGGCCTTCGACTCGCCCATCGTGGCCCACCCCTTCAACCTGTCCCAGCGGGCCTGGGGCGCGCTTGAGATCGCGCTGCGCTATTCCGACATGGACCTGAACTACAAACCCGGCGCCGCCGGCACGCTGCAGACCGGCAGCTCGATCCGTGGCGGGGACGAGCAGAACCTCAGCGCCGCTCTGAACTGGTTCCCGAACAATGTGGTCCGCTTCATGCTGGACTATCAGCACGTCCGGATCGACCGGCTGTCGCCCGCGGCCACCGCCTCGGCGGCCAGCACGATCTGGTTCACCCCGGCGGGCGCCCAGATCGGCCAGGCCTACGACGTGTTCGAACTAAGGTCGCAGTTCGCGTTCTAGGGTTGTGATCTACGACGTCGCCGACCCGTTCTTGATCGCGGGATCGGCGTCGCCGTGTCTCATGCCGGAAAAGGCCAGGTCATAGCCGTTGGCGGGCATGGGCCGGCCGTGCCTGGTGTTGACGTTGTGATAGTCGATCATCAGCGTGTAGCCGTGATCGAGCAGCTTGATCCGCCTGAACTGGATGTCGCTCCTCCAGCGCCGGGTATGCCGCAGGGGCGTATCACTGGTGAACAGCGGTCCCGCGCGATCGAACGGATGATGGTCGGCCGGGTCGACCCTGAACAAGATCCGCACCGGCCCATGGATCTTCGTCAGATCGATATTGCCGGCTGCGTCGACCACGGCGTCATTTCTTGCGTTCGACTGCCGGCGTTCAAACCTGGGGATCGCGAAGGCGTCGAAGTGGATCATCACCTCGACAGTAACAGGCGGGGGCGGCGGCGGCGGAATATGCATCATCAGGCCACTTCCTCGTTTGAGCATTCGGCGGTCTCACCATAGGTAGCTGTGAAGCTCATCGCCATCGACTTTGGACATCGGGCCGCCAGAAGCCGTTTTGACGCGCGCCTGGAGCTGGGTCAGCAGTATTCGGGCCCGGTCATACTTGTGCGCCGGCTCGACTCCGCCGGCGCGGGTCAGGATCTGGACGCCCTTGCCCCAGGCCGCGCCCGCGCCGGCGCGATCGCCCAGGGACCATCGATAGTCCCCGGCCAGGACCGCGGCCTCCGCGGCCGTTCGGGAAAGGGGAAGATCGTGCGGATGAGCGTCCGACAGCGCCTCCAGGCGGTGAAACTCTCCCGGGGACAAGGCCAGGGCCGCCAGGCGGGCGCGCCCCGGCCCAGCCAACTGCGCCCGAGCTTTCAGTTGTAGAACTCGCGCACCGCCCAGCTGACGTCCAGACCAGTCGACGACCGACGGATCCTTGCGCGCCAGGGCCTCGGCCGAGATCAGCGCCTGGCGCGCGGCATCCTCGGCGGCGGCGGGCGCGCCCGCCTGCAGCCGCGCCTGACCGAGGGTTATGAAGATCGGCGCCAGCTTCTCGCGGAACTCGTTGTTCTGAGGATTCGCCTTGACCAGCTTCAGCCCATCCCGCGAGGCGATGTCCAATTCGCCGATCGCGTCGGCGAGCCTGCGCTGCTGGATCATGATCTTGGCCATCGCTTCGCGATTGACGATCAGCGACTGGGCGACCTCGGATTCGTTGGGGTTCTGCGCCAGCAGATCCAGGTAGATGCGCCGCTCGGCCTGGCGCGACGACAGCGCCGACGGCAGATCGCCGGCGATGAGCTGGGCGTCGGCGTACCAGGCATAGCTCTGGCCGAGGCTGGCGAGTTGGCCGCGATCGCCCGGCGCATGCGCGGCGAGTTCAAGATTGGTCGCGAGGCTCTTGCTGAACGCCGCGACCGCCTCCTCGGTGCGGGCGTTCTCCAGAAAAACGGTCCCGAGATTGGAGTTGGCGTAGCCGACCTCGGCGCGCCACAGGTCGTTGCGCGGATCGATCGCCACCAGCCGATCGGCCAGGGTCTTGTATTCGAAGAATCGCCGCAGGGCCTCGTCGACCTGACCGCGCCGCCAGGCGATGTAGCCGACCCAATAGACGCTCTGGGCGTGGTCGTAGATGCGCTGGGGGTTGTCCGGCTGGCGCTTGAGCAGTTCGCCGGTGCTGCGGGCGGCCTCCTGGAACACGGCCAGGGCCGCGCCGAGATCGCCCTTCTGGTCGCTGACATCGCCGACCAGGTGCAGCACCCTGGAGCGGCGGCCGAGGGAATCCGCGTCCAGCTCCCCCGGCGACTGGGCCTGATAGTATTTCATGGCGCGTCGTCCGACCGCGTCCAGCGCGTCCAGCCGCCCGGCCGGCTCCAGCGTTTTCCGAAGATCACTGAGCATGAACTCGATCAGCCCCTCGGCCTGTCGGCGCTGCTCCTGGGCCTCGTTGCGCGCGCCCAGGGCGACGGCGGCCAGGCCGCCCATCACCACCATCCCCGCGAAGGAGCTCGCGGCGACCAACGCCAACTGTCTTTGCCGTCGCCGCGCGTCACGATTGGTCAGATCGTCCAGGCCGACGCCCAGCATGCCCGAGAGCAGCTTGAGCCGCGCCAGCTGGCGGCCGTCGCCGCCGGGCCTCAGATCCGCGGCGATCGGCTGGAAACGCTCGGCGCCCTCGTCCGCGGCGCCGGGCCTGGGCGATCGCAGCGCGGGCGGAAAGCACTCCTCCTGGTTCGGATCGCCGTGCTCGGACGCCCTCGGCTCGCCGCCGACGATGACACAGAATATCCGGGCGTCGTCGTGCGTGGCGCGGAAATAAGCGACTTCCTCGTTCACCCAGGCGGACCGCTCCGCCTCCGGCGAACAGACCACGATCAGGTAGCTGGACCGGTCGATGACGCGTTTGATTTCGGTCCTGAGGCTGGGATTGGCCGCAAGCTCCTCGCGATCGCGAAAGATCGGCCGAAATCGCCGCGGCGCGGGGCCAGCCGGCGTCGCGCGGCCCACCAGCTTGGAGGGAACCGGGTAGGTCTCGAGGGCGCGGACCAGCCATGCGGCCCAGCGCCCGTCGCTGTGACTGTGGCTGACGAAGGCCCAGTAGCGTCGCTCGGAAGAGGTGTCGTCCGGGGTCAGGTCCGCGCTCCTGGAGGCCTGGGTTACAATCCATTAGAGCCCACGTGGGCGAGTGTTCACGCGTATTGGCCAGCTTTTAACCTACGCCCACACCTAACGAATGGACGCGCGCTGGAGTCGATCAAGTCAAATACACGTGCGCCCAGACACTGATACGCATCTGTCGCTGGTACGCATCTTGACGCGCCCGGCGCGGACGGGTCGACTGGCGGCGTCCGAGGTTCAATCGAGGCGGCGGCCGTGCAAGCTTCAACCCTCAGCGCTCCAGGCTCGTCCACGAACGATCTTCTGCTGGCCGAGGCCGCGCGCCGCGACGGCAATCCGCTGGCGCTCTACGACCTGGCCCAGGCCGCCATGCACAGGGCCGACCCGCATCCGCGGTTTCGCTTCCTGCAAGTGCTCGCTCTGGCCCAGATGGCGGACACTGCAGGCGCCGAGCGACTCTACGAGGCCTATGCCCTAGGCGACCGCGCGAACGACGAGGACGCGCTGGCGCTTCGCGGCCGGCTCTATAAGGACCGGGCGCTGGGGGCGAGCGGACCGGAGCGCCGTGCGCACTTCGAGGCGGCCAGCCGGGCCTACCTGCGCGCCTTCGAGGTGCGATCGGGATATTTTCCTCTGATCAACGCCGCGACGACCGCCTGGGGCGCCGGCCACGTCGAGACGGCGCGCGCGATGGCAGAGCGCGTGCTGGCTCACCCGGACCTCGCCGCGCCGGGCGATTTCTTCGCCGCCGCCAGCCGCGTCGAGGCGCTGATCCTGCTCGGCCGCATCGACGAGGCGCGAGCGGCGATCGGCGCGGCCCTGGCCATGGGCGACGCCGGCTATGGCGAACGGGCCTCGGCCTTTCGCCAGCTCGACTGGATTTGCGCCGGGGCGCTGCCCTCCAAGGACCGGCGCGCGCTGCTGGGCGCGATGCGTCCGCCACCGGTGATCACCTTTACCGGCCATATGTTCCGCGCGGGCGATCCGAACGAAGCGGCGCTCACGGCGCGAATCTGCGCTGAGCTCGACCGGCTGGGATCGACCGTCGCCTACGGCGCCCTGGCCTGCGGGGCGGACATCCTGGTCGCCGAGCAGATCCTGCAGCGGAGCGGCGAACTGCATGTGGTGCTGCCCTTCGCCCAACCGGACTTCGAAGAGGCGTCAGTGCGGCCGGGTGGCGAAGCGTGGATCGACCGGTTCCAACGCTGCCTCGCGAAGGCGGCCTCGCTCACTTCGGCGACGCGGACGGAATATGTCCACGATGACGGGCAGTTCTCCTATGGCGCCCTGCTGGCCATGGGGCTGGCTCAGCTGCGGGCCGGTCAGATCTCCACCGAGGCTGTGCAGATCGCGGTCTGGGACGGCCAGCCGGCGCGCGGCCTGTCCGGCGCGGCGGTGGACGTGGCGACTTGGCGCGGGCTTGGCCTGCGGACCAGCGTGATCGATCCGGGTCCGATCGACCGTGCGATCGAGCGTTCCGAGCCGCCGGCCGACCTGAACGCCTCCACGCGCGTGGTCCGGGCGATCATCTTTTCGCACTACCGCGGCTACGCCCGGCTGGCGGAGGCCTCCATTCCGGCCTTTATCCAGGAGATCATGGGGCGCATCGCCGAGGTGCTGAACCGGCGCGGCGACGCCGTGCGCGGCCGCAACACCTGGGGCGACGCCCTCTACGTCGTGGTCGAGGATCCGGCGAGCGCCGCATCGATCGCCCTTGAAATCGTCGAGGCGCTGAAGGGCGTCGCGATCGAACCGGCGAATTCCGGGGAGCCGGAGGGCATAGGGATCGGCCTGCACTTCGGCCCTGTCTATCAGGAGGTTGACCAGGTGACAGGCAAGGACGGCTTCTACGGCTCGGAAGTTACGCTGACCGCGCGCATCGAGCCCATGACCTTCCCAGGGGAGATCTTCACCACCCAGGCGTTCGCGGCGATCCTGGCTGTCACCGAACCGTCCCTGTTCAGCGCGCGCTATGTAGGCCAGACCGATCTGGCCAAGGGTTATGGGGTTCTGCCGATCTATCGCCTGGAGAGAGGGCTCGGTGGGACCGCGGCCGCCGATGCCATCAACGGCCAAACACCACGGTCTTGACCCCGTTGATCAGGACACGCCGCTCGGCGTGCCAGGTCACTGCTCGGGCCAGCACCGCGCACTCGATATCCTGGCCCAGTTGCACAAGATCGTCCGGGGTGTGGCCGTGATCGACCCGCTGGACGCCCTGCTCGATGATCGGGCCCTCGTCCAGGTCGGTGGTGACGTAGTGCGCCGTCGCGCCGATGATCTTCACGCCGCGATCGAAGGCCTGGTGATAGGGTCTGGCGCCCTTGAAACTGGGCAGGAAGGAATGGTGGATATTGATGCACCGCCCCGAAAGCCGCTCGCACATCTGAGGCGACAGGATCTGCATGTAGCGAGCGAGGACGACGAGATCGACGCGGAGTTCGTCAACCAAGGCGAGGAAGCGCGCCTCCTGCTCGGCCTTGGCGTCCTTGGCGATGGGCAGCAGGTGGAACGGCAGGTCGCTCCACTCCACGAACGAGCGCATGGTATCGTGGTTCGAGACCACGCCCACGATATCCACCGGCAACTGCCCGGACCGCCAACGATGCAAAAGGTCGTAGAGGCAGTGGCCGAACTTGGAGACCGCGATCAGCACCTTCGGCTTGATCGCCGCCGGATGCAGGCTCCACTGCATGTCGAACCGGCGCGCGATCAGCTCGAAACCCTTCTCCAGAGCCTCGATGGGCGGCATGGACGGACCGTCGGCGCGGAACACGGTGCGCATGTAGAAGGCGTTGACGATGGCGTCGTTGAAGTGATTGGACTCGACGATGGACGCGTCATTGTCGGCGAGAAAGCCGGAGACGGCCGCCACCACGCCTTTGCGGTCCGGGCACTTCACCACCAGGATGTAATCGTCCGCGTCAGCGCGCCTGGGTATTCTGGCCATGTCCATCCTTCGTCACGTTCAGTTGCGTCTTGGCAGGACGCCGGGATGACGGCTAGCTGGCCAATCTAATTTTCACGCGGCACGATCTCTTTTTTGCGCCTAGCGCCGAACGGATAACAGGCGGAATGCTTGGCCTTGGGCGCGGGGCCGATCGCCAGCGCGTGAATCCGATCGAGGGCGCCAATCCAGAATGACGTTTTCGCCGGCGATGCCGCATCGATGAAGCGCTACTCAGCGCTCGGTCTTTTGCGGGGCGGACTGGGCGGCCATAAGGCGTGGCCGCGCGCCTGGCGCACGCCCGAGCCGAAGCCGGCCTACGACATCGTCATCGTCGGCGGCGGCGGCCATGGCCTGGCCACGGCCTACTATCTGGCCAAGGTCCACAAGATGGCCTCCGTCGCCGTGCTCGAAAAGGGCTGGATCGGCGGCGGCAACGCGGGCCGCAACACCACCATCGTGCGCTCCAACTATCGCCTGCCGCAGAGCCAGGCTCTGCTCGAATTTTCCCTGAAGCTGTGGGAGGGGCTGTCCGACGAGCTGAACTACAACGTGATGTTCAGCCAGCGCGGCGCGCTGTTCCTAGGCCATTCCGATTCCGACATGACCAGGCTGGCCGAACGCGGCGACGCCCTGGCCTGCAACGGCATCGACGCCGAGCTGCTGACCCGCGAACAGGTCGGCAGGCTGATCCCCCTGCTCGACCTTTCGACCAACGCACGCTTTCCGGTGTTCGGGGGCCTGATTCAGCGCCGCGGCGGGACGGCGCGGCACGACGCGGTGGTCTGGGGCTATGCCCGCGCCGCCGACGCCCTGGGTGTCGACATCATCCAGAACTGCGAAGTGACCGGGCTCGACATCGAGGGCGGGCGCGTCAAGGGGGTGCGCACCACGCGCGGCGACATCGCCGCCGGCCGGGTCGGCCTTTGCGCCACCGGCGGATCGAGCCGGCTGGCGGCCATGGCGGGCCTGCGACTGCCGATCGAGTGCCACAACCTGCAGGCCTTCGTCTCCGAGCCGGTCAAGCCGATGATCGACACGGTGATCATGTCCCAGTCGATCCACTGCTATATCAGCCAGTCGGACAAGGGGGAGATCGTGCTGGGCGGCGATCCGGACCTCTATCCGACCTACGCCCAGCGCGGCATGCCGATGCGGATCGAGGACGTGGCGAGCCAGGCGATCGGCTTGGTCCCGGCCCTCTCCCGGCTTCGCATGCTGCGGTCCTGGGCCGGAACCACGGACATGAGCTTCGACGGCTCGCCGATCATCGGAACCACGCCGGTTCAGGACCTCTATCTGAACGCTGGCTGGTGCTACGGCGGGTTCAAGGCGACGCCGGGCTCCGGCTGGCTCTACGCCCACACCCTGGCGACCGGAGCGCCCCACCCGATCAACGCTCCCTTCAGCCTGGACCGGTTCGAACGGGGCGCGACCATCGACGAGGCCGGCGCCGGCCCCATGCCGCATCACCGATGAGCGCGCCATGCTGCTGATAAATTGTCCCTATTGCGGCCCGCGCTCGGGCGCCGAATTCACCTTCGAGCGGCCGATCCAGTCCGTCGTCGCCCTGGACGCGTCGCCTACACAGGCGAACCAGCGGCTGTTCACCCGGGACAATCCGCGTGGCGCGTCGTGGGAACTCTGGCGCCACGCCTATGGCTGCCGGGCCTGGCTCAGGCTCAACCGCGACACCGCCACGCACGAGATCGCGGAGACCGTCGTGTTCGAGGCCGACGCATGAGCGGCGCTTGGCGCCTTCCTGCTGGCGGCCTGATCGACCGCGCGCGGCCGATCCGCTTCACCTTCGATGGCCAGTCCTACACCGGATTTGAAGGCGACACCTTGGCGTCCGCTCTTCTGGCGAGCGGCGTCACGCTCATGGGGCGCAGCTTCAAATATCACCGTCCGCGCGGGGTCCTGAGCGCCGGGGTCGAGGAGCCTAACGCCCTGGTCGGCGTCGGCGCGGGCGGCCGGTTTGAGCCCAACACCCGCGCGACCGATGTCCTTATCTACGACGGCCTGACCGCCGTCAGCCAGAACCGCTGGCCCAGCCTCGGCTTCGACCTCGGCGCGGCGAACCAGCTGATCGCACGGTTCATTCCGGCGGGATTCTACTACAAGACCTTCTTCGGCGGGCCGCGCCTTTGGCGGCTGTACGAGCATCTGATCCGCCGCGCCGCCGGGCTGGGCAAGCCGCCGCGCCTGGCGGACCCGGACGCGTTCGAACACCGCGCCGCCTTCTGCGACGTCCTGGTGGTTGGATCGGGTCCGGCGGGTCTGGCGGCGGCAAAGGCGGCGGCCGGCGCCGGCGCGCGGGTGATCCTGGTGGAGCAGGACGACCGCCTGGGCGGCTCGCTGCTGCGCGACGCGGCGATCATCGACGGGCAGGACGCCATTGCCTGGATTGCCTCGGTCCGAGCAGCGGTCGAAGCCGCCGGCGGCCGCGTACTGACGCGGACCACGGCGGCGGGATACTGGGATCACGGGCTGGTCACGCTTGCCCAGCGACTTTGCGAGTCCGGCCAGTCGCCGCAGGGCGATGCACCGGTCCAGCGGCTGTGGCGCGTGCGCGCGCGGCGGGTGGTGCTGGCCACCGGGACGATTGAGCGGCCCATGCTGTTCGGGGGCAATGACCGGCCCGGGGTCATGCTGTCATCGGCGGTCAGGACCTATGTCCGGCGGTTCGCAGTCTTACCGGGCCAGCGTTGCGTGATTCTCGCCTGCAATGACGACGCCTATCTGACCGCCTTGGCCATAGCTGAGGCCGGCGGGGTCGTTGTGGCGGTGCTGGACACAAGACCCGCCGCAGAGGGCGAGATCGTTGGCCAGGTCCAGCAATCCATTCCGGTCCACTTCGCGGCGAGTCCGGTCCGCGCTGTCGGCGGCAGTGGGGGCGTGACGGCGCTCGAGGCGGTCATCGCGGGCAAGGCCCTGCGATTGTCCTGCGATCTCGTCGCCGTCTCCGGCGGGTTCACGCCGGTGGTGCATCTGCACATGCAGGCCGGCGGCGGCCTGGACTGGGACGAGGCGTCCGGCGGTTTCGTTCCGTCGACGGTGCGGCAGAACCAGCTTAGCGCCGGCGCGGCGGCGGGCAAGGACGGCCTCGCCGAGCACCTGACCGACGGCTGGGCCGTGGGGATCAGGTCAGCCTCCCTCGCGGGCCTCGATCAGGCGGTGGGCGCTGCTCCGATTAGCGAAAGCGTCAATCCTGACGCGTCGGGCGCGGGGACGGCGTGGGACCCTGCGCCGGGCGTCAACCTCAAAACCGCCTTCGTGGACTATCAGAACGACGTCACCGCCGCCGATCTCGATCTGGCCTGGCGCGAGGGTTATCGCAGCGTCGAGCACCTGAAACGCTACACCACCCTCGGCATGGCCACCGACCAGGGCAAGACCAGCAACCTGCTGGGCCTGGCGCGCCTCGCCAAGGCCGAGGGCCGGCCGATGCCCCAGGTGGGGCTGACCACCTTCCGCCCGCCCTATACGCCGGTGACGCTGGGCCTGCTGGCGGGCGCGGCGGTGGGCGAGCATGTGGCGCCGCAACGCCGCCTGCCCCTCCACGCCGCGCATGCCAGCCGCGACACCCTTTGGCAGCCCTCGGGCTACTGGTCTCGCCCGCGCGCCTTTCCGAGCGGCGCGGAGAGCCTGCAACGGGCCGCCCTGCGCGAGGCTCGCGCGGTCCGGACCACGCTCGGCCTGACCGACGTCTCCAGCCTGGCCAAGTTCGAGATCGCCGGGCCCGACGCCGCGGCGCTGCTGGAGATCGTCTGCGCCACCACGGTCGCCAGGCTGGCGGTCGGGCGTGGCCGCTACACCTTCATGCTGCGCGAGGACGGGTTCGTGGTCGACGACGGCACGGTCTGGCGCCTGGGCGAGCAGCGCTTTCTGCTGACCAGCTCGACCGGCGGCGCGGACCGGATGATCGCCCACATCTCTTACGTCCGTAAGATCCTGGCTCCCGGTTTGAAGGTCGCCGTGGCCAATGTGCAGGAGCACTGGGCCGCCGCCGCCCTGGCCGGCCCAGGCGCGCGGGCGGCGATCGGCGCGCTGCTGCAGGCCGATCCGCCGCGGCACATGTCCGCCGCCCGTGGCCAGGTCGCCGGTGTTTCGGTGTGGGTGCTGTCGGCCAGCTACAGCGGCGAGCGCGCCTTCGAGGTCTACGCTCCGTCGGGCGAGATCGGACCGGTCTGGACCGCGCTGGCCCAGGCGGCCGAGGCCGGCGGCGGCGCGCTCTATGGCCTGGAAGCGCTGGAATTCCTGCGCATCGAGAAAGGCCATATCGAGGTCGGCGCAGAGATCGACGGACGGCGCACGCCCGGAGACCTCGGCCTTGCGAAGATGCTGAACCCGCGTGGCGGCTATGTCGGCGCCCAGGGCCTGGTGCGGCCGGCGCTGCGGGCTACCGATCGCCAGACGCTGGTCGGCCTGGAGGCAGAGGGTTCAATTCCCGAGGGCGCCATGCTTGTCCCCATGAGGAACGCGCCGCCCCAAGGGCATGTCACCTCGGCGGGCCTGCGCCTGACCGGCGAGGGCGCCGTCGCCCTTGGTCTGCTGGAGAACGGGTCGGAGCGGATGGGCGAGGCCCTGCTGGCCGTCTCGCCGACGCGCGGCAAGAGCGCCCAGGTGCGTGTCGTGGCGCCACATTTCCATGATCCCGCCGGAGAGCGCTATCGTGACTGAGGGTCTTCAGGTGCGTCTCGCCCCGCGCGAGGCCCTGTTCCAACTGGAAATCTGGGGAGCCATGACGGCGGTTGAGGACCGTCTGCAGGCGGCGCTTCCCCTGCCCTGCCGGTCGCGCACGGCCGGGAACGCGCGGATCCTCTGGTGGGAGCCGGGGACGTGGCTGGTGCGCGCTCCGATCGCGGAGCATGTCGCCAGCCTCGAACGGCTGACCCTTGTCGCGGGGGGAGACGGCGCCGTGACCGACGTCTCCAGCGCCTTCACGCGCCTGCACGTCGAAGGGCCCCTCTGGAGAGACCTGCTGATGATCGGCGGCGTATTCGACGCCGAGGCGCCCGACTTCGGGCCGGGCTGCGTCGCCGGAACGGTGATCCACCACCTGCCGATCCGCCTCGACGTCCTGAGCGACGCCGTCGTCGAAGCCTATGTCCCGCCGAGCTACGCGGAGGACCTGCTGGGCCACTGGACCCGCGCCTCGGCGCGTATTGATGGCGTTCGCGCGGATCGGCGCGCCGGCCGGTAGAAAAGCCTACGCAAACGAAAACGCCGCGAGCTAGTGGCCCGCGGCGCTTCCAAGACCATCGAGACAGGGCGTTAGGCGGTGGCGCCCACGGCCTTGCGCCGCTGACGCATCGCGACGCCCAGACCGCCGAAGCCGACCAGCATCACTGCCCACGTGGCTGGCTCGGGCACTGCCGCAGCGCCGAGCGTGAAGGCATAGAAATTCTCAGCCGTCGGGTTGGTCCACGAGATCGAATTGAACGTTCCGACGAACTGGATGACGCCATTGCCCTCCGTGCCGAGCACGTTTTCACCCGACTGGGTGATTGAGCTCCCGCCGTATTGGTTGGTCGGACCGCCCGCGACGACTGAGAACGTCGGGTCGCCGATGAAGTCGAAGCTCGCCGTATCGCCGGCTTGGCCGAGGCTCCAGATGGCGATGACGGGGTTGGTCACCGGATGCGAGAACGTAACCGTATCGACCGTGTCGGTTCCGCCCACCAGCAGGATCGAATCGTCGTTGATCGTGGGGGCGTTGCTGACGTTGCCGCCTTCAAAGGAGCTGGCCGGGTCGTAATAGCGCGGCGTCAGCGAATAGCCGGACAACTCTCCAGAGTAGGTCAACCCAACGCTTCCGATCGCGCCGGTCGTGTTCGAGCTCCAGCCCGCCCAGGTGATGGTGGCCGCCTGAGAGGCCGAACCGGCCAATAGGCCCCCGACTAGAACGGTGGCGGCAAGCTTCAAATTCATCAGAATGTTCCCTTAACCCGAGGCGTCCGAATACTTGGCCGCGATACCGTGGCCACATGCACAGACTTTGCCAAGCTTGCGAGCACATTCACTGAAAACGCGAATTTGCCATTAATTAGAGCCATGCGCGTGCGTGCAGGCCAATTCGCGCGTCAGCCGAAGCAGACACCAAAGGGCCTTAAACCGGTCCTCTTGCGGCCCCTGCCGTCCCCCAGACTATCACTGTCGGTCGATAGGAGTGCTTGCGGTCCCTGGTGCAGCCCCCGTTACTGGGACCACAGAGTAGCCGTCGACCGACCCCCTACCCCCTTGTGCAATCATTCCGCGACGTTCGGGCCGGCGACCGGGACTGTTGTCTCCGCGGCGCCCGCCTGCATCACCGCCGGCTCCCAGCCCCGCTCGCGCCGCCAGTCCGCCGGCAATCCCGCGAACCGCTTCAGGCTGAGTTTTTCCAGGTCGGCGAAGGAGCAGGCGCCGTCGAGGACCAGGTCGCGGATGGCGTGGCCGGAGGCGGGGGAAAGGCCGAAGCCGACGCCGGACATGGTGGTGATGGTGACGTTTTCGGGACTGGCGAGACGCTCGATCACCGGGCGGCCGTCGGGAGTGTTCTCAACCACGCCGGCCCAGCTGCGGATAACACGCAGGTGCGCGGCCTTGGGCAACAACTCGGCCACGCGGCGCGACAGGTTGCGCAGCAGCGGGGTCGACGGGCGCGCCTTGGGGCCGGTCTCGTCGACGTCAATCCACTCGTGCGGGCCGCCGCCATAGGCGAGATTGCCGCGCAGGGTCTGGCGGCCATAGAGGCCGTTGCCGTCGACGCCGCCGATCGCCATCAGGGGCGCGGGCTCGGTGACGATCATCTCCGCGCGGGCCGGGGCCAGCGGCAGGTCCACGCCCAGCGGCGCCAGCAGCATGCCGCTCTGCGGCCCGGCCGCGACGACCAGGCTGTCCAGCCCGAACTCGCCGCGCGTGGTGCTGACCGCCGTCGCCCGTCCGCCCTCGACCTTGATGCCCGTGACCGCCGCGTGCTGGACAATGCGCCCGCCCAGGTCCTGCAGCGCCCAGGCATAGGCCTGCACCGTCCGCTGAGGATTGGCGTGCCCACCGAAAAAGACGTGGATGCCGCCGATGGCGTTGTCCCCGGCCAGCGGCACGGCCTCGCGCACCTGACGGGCGTCGAGATCGTCCACCCGATAGCCGAACTCGCGGTGCATGGAGGCCACGTACTGGTAGTGGGCCAATTGTTCGGGCGTCAGCGCGACGATGATCCGTTCGCGCCGGTATTCGGTGGAATAGCCCAGCAGGCCGTCCATCTGGGGCCAAAGCCGCTGCTCCTCGTGGAACAACGGGCTGTGATAGTGCGAGGCGCCGCCGCCGTTGCGGCCGGAGGCTTCCCAGCCGACGATTCCCTTATCGAGCACCAGGACCGAAACGCCGGAGCGGGCCAGCCACCAGGCGGCGCTGAGGCCCGTGACGCCCCCGCCGATCACCACAACCGACGCGCCGTTCGTTCCGCTCATCCGGCCCGCCTCACAGGTGCATGTTGCCGCCGAGGGCCGCCACGTGGCGCGCCTCCCGATCGGTTCCGATGTCCTGATAGGGAATCCACTGGCTGGGGATGCCGAACCAGACGTCCCAGCCGGCGCTCATCTCGAGCCCCTCCTCCGCATCGGCCAGGACGTTCAGCGGCAGCGGGCGCACCGGAGCACGATAGCCCATCAGCGGAATGGCGGACAGCGGCGTCTGGGTCGAAAGCGACAACATCAGCGCGACCTGCTCGCGGCATCGGCGCGCCTGGCAGGTGCCCATGCAGGCGCGGGTGAGGCGCTTGATCTGATCCTGATTGATCGGTCCATCGGTGCTCAGGGCGCCCAGATCGCGCCGGGCCATCCCCTCGGAGACGGGCCCCAGATAGGCCGGGTGCTTGACGCCGAGCAGGGCCGCCTGGGTCACCTCCTCGCACTGGCAGACGATGGTCGATGGATCGCCCGCCGCCATCAGGGCGCGCATCCAATCGAGAGCATAGTCCGCACCCGCCGCCCCGACCGCGACGCCGGCGCAGTCGCCGAGGACGAAGACGTTCGGCAGGCTCGTTCCGGTCTCGCCGAGCAGCGCCGGAACGTGGCCGCCGCGCGCGCCGTCAAAGGTGAGCTTGGCGCCCAGCACGTCCAGCAGTTCGACCGCGGGAATGAGGCCGATCGCCTGGCAGATCGTATCGCAGGCGATCTCGACCGGCGCCGAGGCTGGATCGGAGGTCGAGACGAGGACGACGGTCTCGACGCCATCAGCGCCGCCCCGCGCCTTGGACGCCACATGCGAGGTCAGGATCGGCACGCCCGCCGCTTCGACGCGCGCGACCAGTTCTGCCGGGCCTTGCGCGTGGTCGCGAACTTCGACGATAGCCGCGACCTCAATGCCCTGGTCGAGGGCCAGAAGCGCGGTGGAAAGGGCGAGCGCGCCGGAGCCCAGCACGACGATCCTGCGCCCGGCGAAGGCTTCGTACCGGGTCAAAAGGGCGTGCAAGGCATTCGCGCCCATCACGCCGGGCTGGTCCCATCCGGCGAAGGACAGGGCCAGGTCGCGGGCGCCCGTGGCCAGGATCAGCCGCTCGAACCCGCACAGCCACGACTTCTCCTCGTCCGCCAGGCCGACTACCGGCTCCGGCAGGGCGTTCAGCCCCGGCCCGTTGACGAAGGCGCCCCAGGCGCAGGTTCCAAGCAGCACCTCCACGCCCGCCTCGAACGCCTGTTCCAGTAAGGGATTGGCGCCGAAGACTTGTTCCAGCATGCGTCCGCGGTTCTGCACCGCCGCCGTCGCCCGCCCGCCGTAATAAAGGGGAACATCAAGGCCGATCAGGCCGGCCGCGACGGGGTTCTCGTCCACCAGCAGGACGTGCTTGCCGTCCCGCGCCGCATCGATCGCCGCCTGGGCGCCGGCCGGGCCCGCGCCCACCACCACCACCTCGAACCGCTGCTTGGGCGTTTGGAACTTGCCGGCGATGGAACAGGCGTCGACCCCAGCCATCAGACCGCCTCCAGCGCCTGGGCCAGATCGGCGATCAGGTCGTCCGGGTGCTCCAGGCCCACGGAAATCCGCACCGTGCCGTCGCCGATGCCCACGTCCTCGCGCCGCGCCCGGGGCGTCGCATAGTGGGTCGTAGTGGCGGGATGACAGATCAGGGTCTCCGAACCGCCCAGGCTCACGGCCATCCGCATCACCCGCAGCCGGTTCAGCATGCGGAAGACTTCGGCCTCGCCGCCCTTCAGGTTGAACGAGAAGGTCGAGCCTGTTCCAGACGCCTGCCGGTCCAGCGCGGCGCGGGCGGGCGAACCGGCCGGTGTGAAGCCGAGATAGGTCAGGCTGGCGATCTTGGGATGGTCCCGCAGAAAGGTCGCGACCTTGAGCGCGTTCGACGCCGCGCGCTCGGTCCGCAGAGGCAGGGTCTCCAGCGACCGTAGCAGCAGCCAGCTGGAGAAGGGATCCAGGTGTGAGCCCAGCACCATGCGCAGCTTTTTCAGCGGCTCGACCACGGCCTTGGCGCCGCTGACGCCGCCAGCGAGCAGGTCGGAATGGCCGCCGCAATACTTGGTGAGGGAGGTGATGGTCAGATCGGCGCCATGCGCCAGCGGCGTCTGGACGAAGGGGCCGAGGAAGGTGTTGTCGACGGTGACCAGGGGCCGGCGGCCGGCCTGCCGCTCGCCGATCTGCTCGGCGATCCGCGCCGCTAAGGCGATATCGGCAATAGAGGCGGTGGGGTTGGCGGGGGTCTCCAGCATGATCAGGCCGATCGGGCCGTCCTGGCCCGCCGCGTCCGCCGTGGCGAGCATGGCGGCCTCGCTCAAGGCGTCGTCGCAGCCGAAAGGGCGGACGCCGAACTGGGAGTGCTGGTTGTAGAGCAGGCTGTCGACGCCGCCATAGATCGGCCGGCTGTGCATCACCGCATCGCCGGGCCGAAGATACTGCAGGGTCAGGGCGCTGATCGCCGCCATGCCGCTGGAAAAGACGGCCGCGTCTTCGCCCCGGTCCAGCGCCGCCAGCCGCTTTTCGACCATATCGAGATTGGGGTGGTTGAGCCGCGAATAGATGTAGCCGCCGCCGTCCGGCTCGGGGGCGCCGTCAAAATAGGTCGCGTGCACCGCCTTGGCGTGCTCGGCGCTGGGATAGACATAGGTCGTGGTCAGGAACACCGGCGGCTTGGCCGCGCCGAAGGCTTGCGTCGGGTCGTAGCCGAAGCTGATCGCCAGAGTTTCAGCGTGAAGGGGGGTTTCCGGGTGCAGGTCGTGGGGGTTGTCAGTCATTGTCAGCGATCCGCCAGGGCGTGGACACGGGCGGGTTCAGCGGCGGCGCGCCTGGCGTCGAAGAACCCGTTCGCCCGCGCGCAGTACCAGTCCACGAACCGGATCGCGAGCGGCTCTGCGTCCGCCGAATAGGGGCCGGGCGTGTAGCCGGGGGAGTTGACGCCGCGCTGATTGTTCTCGACCAGCGCGCGGTCCTGCAGGTTGGTGGTGGTCCATAGCGCCGCCAGTTCCTCGACGTCGTAGTCGACCCCTTCCACAGCGTCCTTGTGCACGAACCACTTGCCGACCACGTGGGTCTCGTCCGGCGACACGGGAAAGGCGCTGAACATGAAGACGTGATCGGCCGTGGCGTGGCAGAAGCCGTGGGGCTCGACCGCCCAGCGCAGGGTGCCGATATCGCCGTCCCCCGCCTCGCACAGCAGCTTCTTCACCACGTGGCGGCCGTCCATGGTCATCGACAGGAAGCCCTCATTGAGGGGGAAGCGGATCGCCTCCCACCACTCGCCTTCCACCGGCCCCATCGGCAGTTTGGCGGCCGCCATGCGGGCGTTGTAGACCTCGACGCGGGGGTCTTCACCGAAGTCGAAATAGGCGCCGGCCGAGACGGGAAAGCTGCCGGACAGTTCCGGGTGCTGCCGCTCGCAGTGGTAGCATTCCCGGGCATTTTCCATCACCAGCTTCCAGTTTCCCTTCTCGACCAGGGTGCTTTGGAAGGCGAGCTTGGCGTCCTTGAGGTTATGCGGCGCGATCAGCGGGGCGAACTTCTCATGAAAATCCGCGATCGGCGGCGGGTTTTCCGCGAGACAGACATAGAGCACGCCGCAGACGCTTTCGACCCGGATGGGGTTCAGGCCGTGGTCGCCCAGATCGAAGTCCTCCCCCATCCGCGCGGCGTGGACCAGTTCGCCGGTCAGCTCATAGGTCCAGCGATGATAAGGGCAGACCAGACGGGCGGAGGCGCCGTGTCCGTCCGCGCAGATCTGGGCGCCGCGGTGACGGCAGGTGTTGTGGAAGCCGCCGAGCTTTCCCGTGCGGTCCCGCACGATCAGGATCGGCCAACGGCCGATGGTCAGCGCCAGATAGCTGCCGGGCCTGGGGAGTTCCGCCTCGAGGCCAACCAGTAGCCAGGACCGACTGAAGATCACATCCATGTCGAAGGCGAAGGCGTCTGGGTCATTATAGAGCGCCTGAGGCAGGCTGTGACCCGGCTTGCGCTCCTGAAAAAGGGCTTCGATGCGGTCCAGACTGGGCATAAGGTCTCCTCCACGCCCGATGGAGCATCGCATAGGCGCCCTTTCGCGGCGCATCGCATTTCCTCATATCGCTATCTGCCTTTTTTCTGGCGAGACTTTGAATCGCGAAACATGAGTCTTCGGCAACAGGGCAAAGCAAGCCATTGTCGGTCTGGTCCATTGGTAAAGTCGTGAGGGCGTTCTGTTGATCAATCGGCGATGGCTGCCCCTGAACGCGCTCCGCGCCTTCGACGCGGTGGGTCAGCATCTGAGCTTCACGGCCGGCGCGAACGCGCTGCACGTCTCGCAAAGCGCGCTCAGCCGGCACGTGATCAGTCTGGAAGACCTGCTGGGCAAGCAGCTGTTGGAGCGGCGGCCGCATCGGCTGGCCCTGACCGCGGCCGGCGAAGCGTTGCTGCCCGTCGTGCGGAAATCCTTCGACCGGCTGGAGCAGGTGCTGAACACCATCCGCGAGGGATCGCGCACCGGCCGCACCCTGCGCATCCACATGCCGCCGTCGCTGCTCAACCACATGGCGCTGCCGTTGCTGCGGGACTTTCGGCAGGAGTTTCCGGACATCCTGATCGATGTCTCCTCCAGCCACGTCACCGGCCTGCCCGCCCATGATCTGGACGTGGCGGTGGTCTATGACCGGCCCAATGTCGACGACAAGGTCACCGATCTGCTCTGGATGGTGCGCGTGACGCCGGTTTGCTCGCCCGAACTGGCGCACAAACACGAGGGCAAGACCCTTGGCCAGTTCCTGTCGGACAACGAGCTTCTGCACGTGAAGCTGGACGGCGAGCCGCGCGGCCTGCTCTGGACCAACTTCGCCCAGCAATGCGGGCTGTCGCTGGACACAGACCGGGGGCTATCGTTCGATACGGCCATCTCGGCCGTCCAGTTCGCGCGCTCCGGCGCCGGGGTGGCCCTGGCCGACCTCGACATGTTCGCCGCCGAACTGGCGTCGGGCGAGCTTGTGGCGCCCTTCGACGCCTCGTTCGAGGACGGCTACGGGTATTATCTGAAATTCCACGCCGAAGACCTGGCCGATCCGGTGATCGCCACCTTCCGCACCTGGACCATCGCCCGCTTCAGCGGCGACGCCGCCGGCCAGAGCCTGGGGCGGCAGGTTTAGGGTACTGGCTGCTCCCCCATTGGGGGAGCTGTCGCGAAGCGACTGAGGGGGACTTTTTCCGCCGCAAAGACCTCTCCGGCAAGGCCCCCTCCACCGCTTCGCGGTCCCCCTCCCCCAACGGGGGAGG
>Ga0302314_10005124_pt1 | contig 23938 bp, 19 predicted proteins | sample III_Palsa_N2_3_FD_200533 | JGI IMG/M metagenome (GOLD analysis project Ga0302314, IMG submission 200533) | Peat permafrost microbial communities from Stordalen Mire near Abisko, Sweden - III_Palsa_N2_3 | ecosystem: Environmental > Terrestrial > Soil > Palsa > Peat permafrost | place: Sweden... | reverse complement strand
GAGATCCTGCACGACATCCGGGCGATTCATGATATGGCGGCAATATTGACGCGGCTGGCGGAATTGGTGCGGCCATTGAGGGCCTCCACCAGTTTTCTCGCAGCGGCATGTATCTCGAAATTGCGCTCGAAACATTCGCGCGCTCTTTCACGCATTTGGTCCTGCTGCACCGGCGTGGAACTTAGCCATTTACTGAGCGATGCCAAGGTGCCCTCGAAGGTGTCGGCTCCGACGATGCCGGCTCCGCAGGAATCAATCTCCCGCCAGATGTTCACCTTGTCGCTGATCGCCACTGGAATACCGCATGCCAGGGCTTCCGCCACCACCACGCCGAAATTCTCGGAATGTGATGGCAATGCGAATAGTTCGGCTGCATTGAGCACATTCCACTTGTGCGCGCCGGTCAACATGCCCGTCCACACCACCCGATCCGCAACACCCAACTCCCGCGCCAACAGATCAAGCTCGGCCTGCAAGCCCATCTGGTCCGGCCCGGCCATGACCAGCGCAAGACTCTGATGCGCCTCCGCCAATTGGGCGAATGCACGGATCAGCAGGTCACAGCCCTTCTTGGCGTGAATGCGGCTCATGAACACTATAAAACGGCGTCCAGCCAGCTGCGGGTAAGCCTGGACGACGGCCGCGGCAGCTTTCGCTTTTGGCGGGGTAAGCGGATCGTTGATGCCGTAGTCGACTACCGTTTCATTGGCGCGATACAGGGAGAAAGATTCCCGTGCAAGTATTTTTTCTTCTTCGCAGGTAAAAAGCACGCCCGCCGCGTCGCGCAGCACACGATATTCTCCCCAGGGCCAATACAGCCATTTCTTGAGGTGCTTGAGCGGATAGGACTTCTTGAACCAAGGATCGAGAGCGCCGTGAGTGAACACGAAATACGGCACGCCGATGCTCAGAGCGGCCCGGCGCACCGCGAAGCTCTGGTACTGCCAGATTCCGCAAGCGATGATCGCGTCGTATTCGCGCCCTCTCGCACGCAGCCAGGACACCAGTCTTGGGTTATATCGATAGCCCAGGCGGCTGGGACCAAGCGCGTGAACAGCGCCAGGCAAATCGTGCAGCCAAGGAGCGGTGGGGTCATCCAGAGTCACTGCATCCGAGCTATGCCCCAGATCAAACAAGGCTCGTGTTCTCTGCTGCAGCGCCTCCACGGGGCCGCCAAAGGCCGGATCGAGCGTGCCGATCACTTGCAGGATCTTCATTGGAGCACGCCGGGATTCGGAGCGCCTGCGGCGCGCTGCTTCATGACCCGCGAGAAGGCGGTGAATGCTTCCACAACAGAGATGGAGGCGATGCATTTCTTGGCGTGTTCGACACAGATATCGAGCCTGCATCCGAAACATTCGGTGCGGTGATAAAGAACCTGATGGCCATGCCCATAGGGAAACCATTCTCCGGGCAGGTTGCGGGCGCTGAAGATTGCGATACAGGGAACGCCGGCTGCCGCGGCAAGATGCATGGGACCGCTGTCGTGACCCAGGAAAGCCTTGCTCCAGGAAATGACCGCGGCGCTAACGCGCGGCGCACTTTTTCCGCAGAGATTGAGCCGCGGCCCTTTCCATGCCGAGGCAGCTTCTTCGGACATCTGACTTTCGTCAGCAGCTCCAAGCAGCACCAGCCCCAGCTCCGGATGCGCTTGAGTGATGCGGCTCAACAGTTCGCTCCAGTTGGCCTTGCCCCAGTCCTTGACCGAGCACTTCGTTCCAAGCGACACCGTCACGTACGCATGTCGTCCGCTCCACGCATCCAGCAGCCCCGCTGCCGTGGCTATGTCCTGTTCAGTGAGACGAAGATCCCAGCTGCCGGGGTCGTTTAACGCAGCATCGCCCAAACCCGCAAGAGACCGTGCCAGCCTCTCGGCTTCGGGCTCCCAGGTCTCGACACCCGCATTGTCATAGCGCCGGGATTGCGCGACTTCAGACTTGAACGGGATGCCGACGATGCGCGTGATCCCGCAGGCGCGAAAGAAAAGATAGTCACGCAGCAGCCGCACCCTGCCTCGTGCAGGCACCATATAAACCAGCGCAGTCGGCCGCAGGGCCCTGATTTGTCGGCCAAGGTTGAGCAACGCTGCAGGGTTCCTGGTCCCCACCGGATAATCGAGATAGCCGTGTACCAGGTCCAAGCCCTCGATCACCTGACGCAGAGGCGCGGCCCTGGCAGCGACCGGCTTGTTGGTCAACATCCAGCGTTCGGCTTTCGGAAAGCTTCTGGCGACAAGTTTAAGGGACGGCAATGCAACGACGGTGTCGCCGAGGCTTCCCAGCCGATAAATCAGAATACGCTCTGGTGGTGATGGCGGCATGATCAATTGACGAGATTCCAGGATGCCGGACTTGACGCCCTAGGAAGGTTCACTGGAACCTTGGAATTTAGCAGCAAGTTCCTGACCAACCGGCGGACGGGATATCAGCCGGTGAGAGCTGCGCGCCCGGAACAGCTTGACTCTGCCGGTACCCGTGATGATGGTGAGAATCCCGAAAACAATCATATATTCGGGAATGTATCTCAGCAGGGCAAGCATGTAATAGTCGCTGCCGCCCTCTGCAAAGCCCCACTGCGCGTCCACAAAGAAATACAAGGCCCACATGTTCTCTCGAATGGACGGACCGCCCAGCTTGTTCAGCAAAAGGAAAAACGGAGTCGCCAGAAGCAGCGGATAGAAAAACGCTCCAGACCAGCCAAACGCGCCATATCCGGCTGCAATGAGCGGCAAGCTGGCACGGTTGCCGTAGCCGCAGGCTACGTGCAACTTGCAATAGAACAAATCCCCGGAGCTGTAATCGCTATGCTTGTCCGATGCAATGGCGGTGGGCAAGGTACGATCCAGCGATTCCTTTAAATCCTGCCACCCCAGCATCTGGCCCTTGTCGGCGGCATCCTTGATGACATCGGTGTGATTGATGTGGCTCATCCGCTCCAGGGTGTTTTGCGGCCCGCCATAGTAATTGAGGTAAAGCTGCGGCGTGTCGTGACCGCTGTTGAATGCATCGTAAGCGGCGGTGACCTTGTCCCAATTCTTGATCGCGTCTACTACGATGGCAGCGCGCTGCGACAGACTCGCTCCATACACCTGACCACGAACGTACAAGGTGAGAGGAGTGACGACCAGAATCATGAGCAGGACCGCACCTACAATAATCGCGGTCTGCGAAAAGCGCAGATAGCCCCGATATCCGAAAATTGACACCACGTAGGCAATGAACGCGCCCATCAAGGCGCTGCGACTGTTAAATGCCATCGAAAGCATGGCGAACGTCCCTCCGATCACCACCACCCAGGCATCCCACCCTCTGCGCCCCCCGCTCCGACGCATAGCAGCCGCCGTAGCGGCGACCAGCGCCAGATTGATGAACCCGCCAAAGAAACTAATCAGAGCGCCACCACTGCTGTCAGCAGCAGCGCTGTCCCCCAGGCTTCTCCCGGCAATTGCCACCGCGGCAAATCCCAATACCGCGCCGACCGCCGCGAACCGTCTGAGGTGAGCCACGCTTTCAATCCGCGGCAGCCAGGATCGGCGAATGGTGATGGAATTTGCAATAAATGCCGCCATCGCGTATCCGGCAATACCGACCAGGACGACAATGAATGAAGGCAGCGGCTGGTGCAGATTGGACTGCAGCGGCTGACCCAGAAGAAGTTTGGCGAGCAATGGACCGCCGACGTAACGAAACGCGGTAATGACCACAAGCATGGACGCAAGATTCAAGGCCCCGAAGCGCCACATCGGCAGGAGCGACACCCCCATGACCGCAAGGGAGGTAGCCAGCACAAAGGGGTCGGTTCCTATGAGCAGATGGCCGACGATCAATATCACCAGCACGATCGCGAACAGCATTGCCCAGCGGCTTCTTCTGACTCGTTCAATTGCGCCAAACGCCATGCGACTCGACCTCATTTCAAGAACCCCGCCATTGCTGGCCGCACGCCCTTGCCATCGCGGTCTATCCCCTGGAAAAGCGCGGCATGCAGGATTCCTTGCATGGTCGACTGATTGAAATTCCTGTTCTCGATACAGCGTATCTGTCCGGCCCGCCTGATTCGTGCGCGGGCGGCGTCATCCCGCAGCAGCCATTTGCAGCGCTCGGCGCATTCCTCGGCCGAAGACCAGAATACCGCCTCTTCATTCTCCTTGTAGAGCGCCTGATGTTCGGTGCTTCTCTCCGCACAGAACAGCCCTCCGAGGGCGGGGATTTCGAGAGATCGCGTGGTATGCAAATCCCGATTGCCCTTCGACAGCAAACCCAAATTGATTTTCGCCGCCTGTATCGCCATGGCGTACTGGAGCTGATAGATCGCCGGGCCACGGCAGGCCTGCTTCAGGATCGCCCATTCCGGCGATCTGTCCCAACGGTCACCGTAAATTGTCAGCGGCACCCCCAGGGCGAGCAATTGGGCCATGAACTGCCCGCGGCCGGGCATCCAGGTGCCCACGAACAAGACTTCGCTTGCCCACTTGGTGTGTTCCTGCTCATTCATGACTACCGGGGCATGAGACACTTCATCCGCGCTGCGGTAAACGCGAATCACCTGCCTGGCGCCGAGCGCGCGCGCCTCACAGACATTTTCCTCCCGGACCACGGCGAGCAGATCGTATTCCGCAACACTGTCCCGGTAGCAGCGCCAGCGATTACGGTCGCGCAGCCCGAATGGATCGTCGACGTTATAGTTCACAATGACCGGCGCGACGGCAGCCCTCAGTTCAGCCACGAGCTTGCGCGATACAAGTTCGCCGCTATCGACCCAAACGACGTCGTAGCGCCGTCCGCCGACGGCCCGGCGCAGATGGCTGGTCAGATAGGGCTGGTAAAACCGCGCTCCCAACTCGTGTACCGCTTTTTCGAACAAGGTGCGGAGTTTGAAGCGCCTGGGCAAAAAGGACCGGAGGTCGATGATATCGACCGCATGGCCCAATCTTCGGAGCGCAGAGGCACGGTCCAGGGACGTTCCGCTGCTGCTACCCAGGTACAGAACATCGAGCGGCTGAAGGACGGCTTCCTCTTTAAGCATCTTTCCAATTCCACTCCGGCGGACGGCCGCTTTCGCGCAAACAGACTGCCTGAAGCGGCCGGAGTATTTCAGCTGCCCGGCAAAGACACGCCGCCAGCCCGGATCGCGATTCCCGGGCACGATGGATTCTCGCCGCACCACACAAACCTGCGTACGTCTTCAGTGGCGATCATATTTATAGTAAGTGTAGCCGTAGTTGCCGTAGCCGTAGCTGCCCACCTTGCTTCCCATCTGGTTGAACACGACGCCCCTGACCGAAACCCTGGCATTTGATAGCCGCTTCAGCGTCTCTTCGATTTCCCTGAGCGGGTGCTCGGCGGCTTTGAGAACCAGCAGGGTGGAACCCGCCAGACGCCCGACAATCGCCGCATCGGTAACCGGAAGAACGGGGGGCGAATCAATCAACACGAAGTCGTATTTTCCAGAGAGCTGTTGAATGAAAGCGCTGAAGCGCTCGCTCAACAGCAATTCAGCCGGGTTGGGAGGAATAGTGCCTCTGGATACGAAGTCAAACCGCTCCACCCCGGTGGGCCTGACGATCGATGCCGCATCGACGTCGCCTGCCAGGAAATCCGTTATGCCCGGCGAGGGCTCCGCCGCGAAGTATCGATGAAGGTAGCCGCGCCGGACATCGGCATCGACGATCACAACCCTTTTTCCGGAAAGCGCCAACAGCGCCGAAAGATTGACGGAAATAAAGGTCTTTCCCAATCCGGGCGTGGGGCCAGTCACCATGACTACATTGTTCGGCGCATCGATCAGTGCAAAATGCAGCGAGGTTCGCAGGCTGCGCAGCGCCTCGGTAACGGTTTCATCCTCCTGGGAAGTGGCGAGCACGAAGTTTCCCTTGGTCGAGCCGCCGGCGAGCAGCCGCCCCAGCCTCTTCTGGGCATTGGAATAGGGAATGGCGCCGAACGTCATAAGGCCGAAGATGCGCTCGAGCTCCATGGGATCGTCGACACCGCGCAGCAAGGCGCGCTGCAGGACGACCACCACACAGCCTACGAACAACCCGGCCACGAGCGCCACGAACATGACGATCTTCGAATCCGGGCTTGCCGGCCGGGTCGGCCGAACCGCGCGGTCGACAATCCGCACATTGCCGATCGTGCCAGCCTTGGCCACGTGCAATTGCTGGATCGTGTCGAGCATCGAGGTGTACAACTCGGTTTGCACGCCGAGATCGCGCATCAGACTAAAGACGTCCTGCTGCGTCGCTGGCAGTTTTTGGGAATCCTTCTTAATTTTATCGTCAGCTTCCTGAATCAGTTGCAATTGCTGATCGATCGCGCGGATAACCGGATGCTCTGGTGTAAACCGCTGCAAAGCTTCCTGACGGTTTTCAAGGAGCTCCATGCGCCTCGATTCCAGGGCCACTCCTTGTTGCAGGATCTGCTCGGTTTCCTGGGTTACGTCGACGGTGCCATGCCGGGCTTGATACTCGTTCAAATTGGCCTGTGCAGCTTCCACCTTGGCCTTCATGTCCGGCAATTGCTTTTGCAGGAATTCGAGGGACTGCTCGGCTTCGGCTGAACGGCGCTCGACGTTTTGACGCAGGTAGGAATCTTCAAGATTGTTGATGACATCAGCCACCATCCGCGGCGAACCGCCGCGGAAGGTCACCTGGACCACTCCGGACTGCTTGCCTTTCTCGGTTATGGTGATGGCCGAGAGCAGGCCCTTCCAGGCATCGAGCGGAGAGCGGCGCAGAACGTAGAACTGCGTGCCGGGTCTGGCGCTCAGTTCCCGGATGAAAATTGTTACATCTCCGTCGGAGGTGTGTGCTGTCGCGGTCTCACCGACCTTTCCGGCGAGGATCTTGGTGTCGTCAACATCGAAAAGCTCAAACCCCTGGGCGGTAGCGGTGATCGTGAATTGCTGGTTTAGCTCGCTCTCCGGAACCTCAAACGTGGCAACAGTTATCCTCTCCCCGCCCCAGGCGAAAGATTTCAGGCCGAGGGGTGCGGACAGCGGTGCTAGCCGATTCTGGTTCAGACGGGCAACCGCGCTGCCGATGACGGGGAATCGCCGCGCTGATACCGAAACCAGCATGTTCATCTTGTCGACCACTTCGTCCAGCACCATGCGGCTCTGCAGAATCTGGATCTCGGCCTCGGTCTGTACGGTCCCCCCCATCAGCAGTGAACTCAGGTCGGTAAGGGTGGAAGCGGCCCCTCCCTTCGACTCGTCCTCGACCTGGATCAGGCCATCCGCCTGGTAGGTCGGCGCAGTCCGCAGCAGGTAGATGGCGCCAAGCGCCAAAGCCGCCACGGTGATTCCAATAATCGTCCATTTCGCCGAACGCAGCAGTTCGAAAATTTGCCGGATGCTGACCTCGTCTTCCGCGGCGGGCGGCGCCACCTGGAACCCGTTGCCGGGCGCTCCCTGCTCGTTCTGTTCTTCGACTTCTTTAATCACTATCCATGAACCTCAGATCACGTAGTACCGGACGGGTAAAGCGCTCTACGCCCTCAATTGGAAACTTGCGCATAAAAAACCTGCGCACAGTGCAATCCGCCGCTGCAATACCGACATTTGCCTCCCCCCGCAAGGACCGCACAATCGATCGTCGGATGTTATATATCGGCTTGGACTCGGCGGACTCAAAGCTCTCTCGATATGGCGCACACGAGACGGCGAAATTCTCCTTGGCCATATCAAAAGCTGATTACTTTGCTGCTTTTTCCATCAAATCGCCCTTGATCTCAAGGGTGCCTGAGATAGTACTCAATATCCGTGATTTCATAGATGGCGGTAACGGTGGGGAGTACCTGCGCGACCACGGTGCCAAATTTCGCGAAATCGGTCCTCTTCACGTATACCACATCCCGCGGCTGCAGCTCGAACTCACCGGCGAGCAACAGGCCAATGGGATTGGACATGTCGAGTTTGAAAATCCTTGGAGGCTGGCCTGGGGCAAGAGGCCGGCGGAACACAAGAACGCCGGAGTCGGCGGCGCTGAGCGGCGCCAAGCCACCGGCGTCGGTCAGGGCCTCGGTCAAGGTCATGTCGTCCTGCATCATGATGACCGGCGCGGACTTTGCTACTTCGCCCAGCATGAACACTTGATCGCCCGACTTGTCGGGGACCTGCAAGATGTCCCCCGGCTGCAGGGCCGGATTGGCGCCCGGATGATTACCCGACAACAGGCTCGCGAAGTCGACCAGATAGGTCTGGCCGTCGCGGAACAGGAAAATTCGGCGGCGACTCGCAGTCAGGGTGAGCCCATGCCGCTCGCTGATCGCCTCGATGACGCCTTTTGGGGTATCGTCCAAGGTTACCGTACCCGGATCCACCACCTCGCCGAAAACCTGGATGCGCTTGGCGCGGAATGCAAGCACCTTGACATCGACCTGCGGCGACGCGATGACCTTTTTCAGACCATCCGCGATCATCGATCGAAGATCGGCCACGGTCAGCCCGGAAACCTTGATGACGCCGATGTACGGATAGAAAAATGTTCCGTCGGCAGCCACCAGGTGCCCAAGACCGGACGCGGACGATCCACCAGACCCCTCCTGGGTCAAGCCTATGGGGTTGGTAAGCTCTGGATGGTCCCAAACAGTGACTGACAGCGCATCACCCGGGCCAATGCGGTATTCGGGCGGCACCGCCGCCGGATTGATTACCGTGAGAACCGGCTGCAGATTGGCTGGGTGCGCCAGCGCACGCTCCTGGACAATCACTTCAGGAGTAATGTCCACCACCTCCAGATTGGTTTCCTTGCCCCCGTTGACCACCTTGAAACCATTACCCTGAGGATCTTTTTCAATTCGATACTGGTGCCCCTTGGGAAGATTATCTTCGGAGATGTTCAAGCCGGGCAGGATCGTGCAAGCAGAGACCAGACAGCACGCTGCCAGAAGAGCCTGACGCCCAAAAATCGATTTCAACACAAACACTCCTTCGTTCAACTTTAGGCAGGCACCTTGCAGGCCGGCTTTCAAGCTCGTATTTCCCTGAAGTTACTGGCGTTTTACCGTCAAATCATGTTGAGAATAGGTCGAATTCCGCGCTATTTTCATTACATTAATTTCCAAAAGCATACGGGCCGGCATCAAAAATTATCGATATTTTCATACAAATCAGCTTGCAACACATAGCCTCCAAGCGATCCGGATCGATAAGAACAGCCCTCGCGCCCTGACCGATCCTGACAGGTTATCCAGCGGCAGCCTAACGTGGATTGATGCCGACAATTATCCAGCTACTGCAAAACCTCGGAAGCTCCCCTCGCAAAATCAGACGGCTGCCCATTGTTGACCGTGGAATACAACTCCGGTCCGTCGTACACCATCTGCCCGCCATCACGCGTCAATGGCCTAAATGTAAACCCGGCTTCCCGGCGTGTGGAACTCGCAAAAAACAGATCAAGAGGAATGGTTATGTATGCGCCCTTGTCGAAGGAGCCTTCCCCGAACTCAGCAGCAGAAACATTGGTCTTTGTGGCGAACAGGCCGATGCGGACACCGCTGTCGAATTGCCGTGATACATCAAGGGTGGCGCCACGATCACGTGCAAGATATTGGCCAACGCTGAGTTTGACCAACAGATTATAGATGTCAGGCTTGCAGTAAATGGTTACATGCCCCGTAGTCACTGTATAGGGCAGAAAATCAAACATCTCATCAAATCCGCGCTGTTTCACGCGGTTGATGTCGAAGGCTACCGCCCAGCTGCGGCCATAGGGACGGTAGAGCAACTCGGTGGCCACGCCCCCGTACATTTCCTCGAAAATACCGAGCGAAAGGCGGTGGTACCAATCCGCATAGGGCGACCAGGTGTAATCCGCCTCCAGGTTGATCAGGCCGTCCGAACCCTGCTGCAGGTACTGAACGATATCACTGCGCACATGGGGCAGCACGCTGTTGGACTGCAGTGTGATCTGGTTGAAGTTGTTGATGATATTGAAGCCGGCGGCACCGGTAATGTTGATGTGGTCGGTCAGCGCAACAGCACCGGCAAGCTTCCAGTACAACTGCCCTGCGTAAAAGGTGTTGGGTCCGCCAATACTCTGGCGCACCGCCGGCCCCATGTCCCAGGACAACTTCGGGAATCTTGTATCGTCGATGTACTCGGCGCCGCCAAAACCACTGCCCGGCTCCTTCAGGACGATGGAGGACAAGGCCACCTCATGATCATTGTCACGCACCGCCGTCTCGAAACTCTGGCGATAGACTGCGACTCGATAGTTCTCCGCACCTTGGTCAACAAAGACCAGCGTGAATTTGGAAACATCGGCCGGTGCGGTGTCTGAAAGCACTCTTGCAGTACGGCCTACCGCTTTTGCGGGATTTCTGTACTTGTCCTGGCTGAGCCATACGCAAACCTCTTTCAGGTAGTCGTCGTAGTCAACCGCAATCAGCACAAATCCCTGCTGCTTGAGGCCCTCCCTGAGTTTGAGAACGAATGCATGGCGCTCTTCGCTGGAGATCCGCTTGTCCGGTGCTGCCGGCGGCTGACCGGGGATGGATGCGGCCGGGCCGGCAGCAGCGGGGCTGTTCTGCACCGCATCAGTCGCCGCAAAGATACCGATAACAGACGGCGCCGCTGAAGCGGGGGCAACAGCGGGCTGCGCCACAACGGGCGGTGCAGCAGCGGGCGGTGTCGCAGCAGGCTCCGCGACGGCCGCCACCGGCGTGGGCGTCGGCGCCACTGGCGGCGGCGGCGGATCCGCAGTCTTAGCCACACCACGCAAACTCTGGAAGTTGGTGTAGATGGTGATGCGTCCCATCACCGTGGTACCGCGCTCGTAGCCCACACCCAACTCCACTCCCGGGAGCCCGCGATACTTGAGGCCGGCATTGAGCGGCGAATTCACTTTCTGGTTATCGCCCAAAGGCTCGTGCTGGTAATCGTTGCCATCGTACTCAAGCTGCAGCGCCAGCCCTTTGACGGGGGTGTTCCACTCCATTCCGCCGAAGGGGCCGATGCTCTGGCCGGAAAACAGGCGCCCGCTGTTGAGCCCGCCGGCCGTGCCGCCGTAAGTCGCATACCGGTCCTCGTCAAAATGACTGAAAACCAGGCCAACCGGATTCGGTATGTGTCCGCGCGAACCCAGGCGCCCCCAGGCCAGGCCAAAGGAGAAATCCAGGTCGAAGTAGTGATAGCTGGTGACCAGATATTCGCTTGAAAATAGCCCGGTGCCGCCGACGTCCTGGAACCCCAAGGCGATGGCAGGCCAGTACTCTCCCTCGTTCAAGAAGCGGATTTTTCCGTCCACGCCGCGATGCTTGTAATGCTGATCGCCACTGAAAGACGGGTCCGAACTGTAGAACCGGTTGGTGATGTCGACGTAGTGGAAACTCGTCTCAAGCCAAGGCAAGGGTTGCACCATGACGAGAAGCTGGTTGTACGGCCTGACCGTGCCGACTCCGAAACCGAACTCCCCGTCCGGACGCATCCGGGCGGTCGGGGTTTGCAGCAAGCCGACATCGCCGTAATCGTTGGTGCCGTAGAAAAGCGGGTCGAAGTCGGCCGCTCCTGCCTCGCCGGTAGTGACCAGCAGCACGGTGACAAGGAAAACTGAGCCCAAGGCAAGGGCGCCAAACGGCAATCCAGAACGAAAACTCAAACGTGAACCCCGCGATTCTTCATCTGTTCGCATCAACCTGGCCGGAAGGTCGGCAGCATGCACCGAGCGGGTCTGTGCCTGCCCTGGTTAACCATTCGAAGGCCGCCGTATTGGCTCACGCAAAGGAGCCCTGAGTTCCTTCCCCTCGTCGGAACCCATGGCCGGCGGTGCAGCAAACCGAAGCCATTCTGTCACGTGGCAAAAAAAAAATCCTCACGAACTCACTTGAAGTATGGCGGGCTTTATCAACACTTTATTCAGCATTTCACCGAGTGGCGCTCCACCACACCCGGAAATCGGCCTTGAACTGTGAAGCACGGCACAAAGTTGGCCGGAAATTTGCTTGGAACTAACCATGATCAGGCCTGTCAGAGCTGTTGGCAGGCTGGCGTTTTTGGTATACTCCGTTTTAGATACTAGAAGGGCGGAGTTCCTTCTGTACGAATGACACTGGTTCAGGAGCATGGAGAGGCGTTATGAATACGATTTTCAAAGCGGCTTTGCTGGCAACCGCGGTTCTTAGCACCCCCGCCATTCTTGCCGACGACAGCAACGGGACTGCTGCAGGCAGCAACAGCGTAGCCTCCGGCGCCGCCAGTGGCTCCCTTGCAACCATCGTTGCGCTCAGCGTGGGCACGGCGGCCGTGATTGGCGCGGTGGTGGCAGGCGCGTCGAATAATGGCAGCAGCACCGCAACGTCCACGTCGACGAGCACCACGAAGTAAGTAGCGCAAGATTTGATTAAAAAGGCCGCCAGCAGGCGGCCTTTTTATTGCCCGGCTGCCCTACACCGCAGCCGGCTTGAGCACTTCCAGCTCGATCGGCGCCATTTCCGGGCAATACTGTTGCACCGAGCGCCATACCCGGCCTGATTGGGGATCAAGCCAGAAACTGTTGCGAGCCTCCCAGCGCCAGGCACGCATGATCGCAATCTCGTCGATCCTCCGGGTTACATGCTCCCGCCCCTGGATGACAATGGTTTCGTCCTTGCCGGCCTCGAAGCGCGACTCCACCGCGATGCTGTGCTCGTCGGCGTGGCCGAGGTCGATCTCCCGGTAAACACCGCGTGGCGGCAACTCCCCACTTTGGGCGAACGCCCGCAGCGGGTCTGCGTCAGGCGACGGCAGCCAGCGCGTGGCAGCCAGATCGCGCTGCAAGCCACGGGTCTGCAGCAGCCAGCCACTACGGGTGACGAAAGTGACCCGATCAGACGAAGCCCACTGCAAAGTCCGCCCTTCAGCAGTCGCCAGCACGATCACGGCGCGCGGATTGTCGGCGATGCGCACCCCCATCGTCGCATAGGGAATATCGTGGATCTGCGCTGCGGTCAGGGGATAGTCGTTGGCGGACCGCCCCTTGCTGGTCACGGTTTTCGTAAACAGACTGACCGTGGAAGTCGGATCCGTCGAGCAACCGGCGACTCCCCCGGAAAATCCTGACACCAGCAAACCACCCAGCAACTGCCTGCGGCTCAGCATTTTACCCCATCTCCTGCATGTATTCGGCCATGGCCTGGATACCGTCATCATCACGCGATCGCACACTCGCGCGGCGCTGCTGCCGGGCACATCCGGCTGCATACCTTTATGATGTCATGAAAAAGCAGGCTGGCGGATTCGGGTTTCCGCAATAAGCTGCAGCTTGCGGCAACCATCCGCGCCGCTTTTCAGCTTCTCCGTCCGGGAATTGCAGCAGCCCCTGCCATTCCGACGGCCACTCCTGAACCACTTTCACATGGCATCGACCGAATCCATTTCCCTTTTCCTGAGTTGCGCTCGCGGCCTCGAACCCCTGCTGGCACAGGAAGCGGCCAACTTGGGCGCGATGGCCGTGCGCGAACAAAACGGCGGGGTGGCCTGCACCGCCGACTGGAGCGTCGCCTATCGCACCTGCCTGTGGTCGCGCCTGGCCAGCCGCATCCTGCTGCCCCTGACTCAATTTGAGGCCACCGACGCGGAGCAGCTCTACAACGCAGCCAAGCTGATTGATTGGCCCGCCTGGTTTTCCGCCGACCGCAGCTTCGCCATCGAAGTGGCGGGGCGCTCCCATACCCTGACGCACACCCATTTCGCGGCCCTAAAGGTCAAGGACGCCATCGCGGACCGTTTTCGCGATGACCATGGCCGCCGGCCAGACGTGGACGCCGACAATCCGGATATTCCGGTGCACTTGCACCTTAATGGCGCAGACGCCACTCTGAGCCTGGATTTGTCCGGAGGCAGCCTGCACCGTCGTGGCTATCGGGCCAAGGGAGGCGCCGCGCCGCTGAAGGAAACCCTGGCAGCGGCCATCCTGCTGCGAGCCGGATGGCCCGAAGTGGCTCAGCGCGGCGGCGGCCTGATCGATCCTTTGTGCGGCTCGGGCACCCTGGTGATCGAAGCGGCCTACTTGGCTGCCGATATCGCCCCCGGCCTTGCCCGCAAGCACTACGGCTTCCAGGCCCTCAGAAACTTCGACCACAAGACCTGGGAGACCCTGCTCGACAAGGCCAGGGAGCGCAAGCAAGCCGGCCTCTCCCGGCTGCCGCCGCTGCTCGGCCAGGACATCGACGGCGCCACCTTGCGCTCGGCCCGGCGTAATGCCGAACTGGCCGGGCTGGGCGAGCAGATCCAGTGGGCACAGGCCGATGCCTCCACTGCCCGCCCGCAGGGGGAAATCCCGGGCCTGGTAGTCGCCAACCCGCCTTACGGCGAGCGGCTCGGCAGCGAAGCGGAGCTGATCAAGCTCTACAGCTTGCTCGGCGTCACCCTGAAACAGCACTTCGGGGGCTGGCACGCGGCCATCTTCACCGGCCGCCCCGACCTGGGCCCGCGCCTGGGGCTACGCGCCGAGAAAATGTACTCCCTCTACAACGGCGACCTGCCCTGCAAGCTGCTGCTGTTCGACGTGCAGGCGCCTCTGGCCGCGGAGCCGGGAACGGTCAATCCGGGCGGCGGCAGCGAGGACTTCACCAATCGCCTGCGCAAGAACTTCAAGCATCTCGGCAAGTGGGCCAAGCGCACCGGCGTCTCCTGCTATCGCGTCTACGACGCCGATCTACCCGATTACGCCCTGGCCGTGGATCTCTACCCCACCGCCTCACTGCAGATCCACGCCCAGGAGTACGCCGCGCCCAAGACCGTCGATCCGGTGCGCGCCGAGCGCCGCCTGCGCGAAGCCCTGGCGGTGATCCAGCAGGAGTTCGCCGTCCCCACCGCCGCAATCCACTTCAAGATCCGCCAGCAGCAGAAAGGCGCCGACCAGTACTCACGACAGAGCGAGCAGGAAAATTTCCAGCAGGTGGAGGAACACGGCTGCCGCTTGTGGATCAATCTCGATGACTATCTGGACACCGGACTGTTTCTCGACCATCGCCCGCTGCGCCGGCGCATCCAGACCGAGGCCGCCGGCAAGCGCTTCCTCAACCTGTTCTGCTATACCGCCACCGCCACCGTCCATGCGGCCAAGGGCGGCGCCAACGGCACCGTATCGGTAGACCTGTCAGCGAATTACCTGGAGTGGGGCCAGCGCAATCTGGCCCTGAACAGCATCGACGCGACCCTGAAAACGCGGCGCCAGCCAGACGACATATGGCAGCAGCGGCGCCCGCGCCACGAGCCGGCCGCCAAGCACACCCTGATCCAGGCCGACTGCCTGGCCTGGCTCAAGGAACAGGCCGAGAGCAAATCACCGCCGCGCTTCGACCTGATCCTGTGTGATCCGCCCACCTTCTCCAACTCCAAGCGCATGGACGGCACGCTGGACGTGCAGCGCGATCATGTCGAAATGATCCAGAATGCCGCACGCCTGCTGACACCCCAGGGCGTTTTGTATTTCTCCACCAACCGCAAGCGCTTCAAGCTCGACATGGAAGGGCTGACGGGACTGGAGATCAGCGACATCACGTCGCAAACCCTGGACGAGGACTACAAGCGCCCGCCACCCCCGCACCGCTGCTGGGCAATTCGCATACGGAAACCCTAGCTGCCCGGCATTGCAATCACGCCGGGCGGTCATGCTTCAGGTTTTGGGCAGCGTCACGCCGCGCTGCCCCTGGTACTTGCCGCCCCGGTCGCGGTAGCTGATTTCACAAACCTCGTCAGCCCCCAGGAACAGCATCTGCGCCACGCCTTCGTTAGCGTATATTTTCGCCGGCAGCGTTGTTGTGTTCGAAAACTCCAGGGTCACATGTCCTTCCCATTCAGGCTCTAGCGGCGTCACGTTAACAATAATTCCGCAATTTTTAACGAAAACGCCGGCCTCCAGGGCAAAATTCCCCGCCTCGGGCACAGTAAGGCAATAAACATCGTGATCGCCTGGTAGTTCGCGCACTACGGAGACTTTGTGATTTCTCAGTGCAGGCCGACCGTTAACTTTTGCAAGAATTTCCGGAAATCGACGGAACACAGATCGATCACAATCGAGCAACCGAGCCGCTCCGCGAATCGAACCTGTTTCGTTCAGCGCTCTTTGCGCTACTTCCCGCGTTATTTCTGCGCGGAGATTAATCTGCCGCGCAAACTCTCTTTGCCTGCCGCGCCTAGCACCATTATCCTGCGCCCACACTGATTTAGCCCGATCACTCTGCCTCTGACGCTCGACAGGATCCAAATAATGCCGCAATGTGGCTTGTCGATGCCGCTCACGTACCACTTCTGACGGATTTCTGCGCGCCTCTAAAACGCGCTGGCGAATCAGCGCGTATCGCTCGTCACTCCAGAACTGCGAAGCTCGAGCAGATTGGGCACGATTGAATCCCGCCAACCATTCAGGATCCTCAGCCCGACGCTTCAATGCAGCACTGATGGATCTTCCATGCTCAGCCGAATCGAACTCCGGACCATAAGAATGAGCATTGTGTAACCGAATGTGCGCAGATGCGTCCAAGCGTTCAAGATTGACTGGCCTATTGTTCCGTCGATCCCAATCTATATGATGGCGATGCTGATCTGACTGTTCCCCATAGATTCCGTGCCGAAGATTCCATTCGTCGGCCAACCGGTGCGTTGGGTAGAGATGGCCATTTATAGGTTGATATACCATTTCATAGCCACGCCGGACACTGCGGTACAACGGCATCATTGAATTGCCTGGACGTAATTCGGCGGCAGGAAGGAAGCGTCCATCACGCATCAAAAATAAATGGTCCGGCGTCGCGCGTATGGACTCTCCGTCGTCCAACACAATTTCAATTAGCGCATCCCGTCCGATGTAACGTGGCGCGTCAAGCAACGTGACGATGAGCCTACCTTCAGCGCCAATGCTATATCCCCAAAAGAGCTCGCCACCGGCGGCACGATTGGCCATTTCTTCAAGTGATGGGGATGTTCCATCGACTAGTGCGACTCGAGTGTCCCCGCGAAAACAGCGAGCGTAAGTCGACTTGCCAAGACAGATTGTTAGAACGTCTCTAGGAATTCGGAAATATTCTACGGTACGAGCCAGAGCGAAGGAGTTCGGCGGAATCACGCAACATTCGCCCCTAAAATCGACGAAGCTCTTCGGATCGAATGCCTTGGGGTCGACAATCGTAGAGTTGATATTGGTGAAGATTTTGAATTCATCGGCGCAACGAACATCATAACCATAGCTGGAAACACCATAACTGACTATTCGGCCACGCTCATCAGCGCGGATCTGGCTTGGCGCGAATGGCTCGATCATTCCGTGCTGCTCCGCCATACGACGGATCCATTTGTCGGCTTTGATGCTCATCTGACTTCACACCTCCAATTGACGCGAACATTATTACAACTTCCCCAGTATCCGTAATGTAGTCTAATGTGGAACACGAAATATCCAAGCGGGAAATCTCGATAATGATGGGCCGCCTATCGCACCCCTAGTGTTTCCACCCAGACAATCTCGCAGGCACCCGCACCAGTATCTTCACGCGTCATGGAACTGCGGATTGTCCAGCCTTTGGGGGCATTCATCTCCACCAGTTGCCCGCCGAGCTGAATCAGGGCACCGGGGCGGACGCTGCGCAAGGTACGTCGCACCGCCGCGTCCGCGGGAATCAGGTGCATGTTGGCGCTATGCGTTTCGATTTCCCGTCGCGGAACCGGAAATTCGGTAGTCGACCAGAATAAAAGCGAGCGCTTTGCTCGATGCTCAGCAGACGCAATACTGAGGTATCCGACATCGCTCCACAGCCCAATACCAGATCGGTCGGGATCAGGCTGGACATGCGGTCCAGATGGTAGTTGCTGCGCGACAGCATCCGAGCCACCAGGGAAAACCTGGCCAGCGGCTGAATGACGTAGCCGTCATGGTCGAAAGCCAGGGGCAGAGGATCGTAGATCTCCTGTGCAGGCACGTCCAGCGCCAGCACACCGGGCGCCCGCTCAATGGCGCGATAGCTCCAGGAATTCCAGCCGCCGTAGACGCATAGCGCGATGACGAGGCCTAAGACCAGACCGCGCCGCTCAAATACGAGCTTTCCTAATCTTCCACGACGTCGATACTCGGGAATCCCGCATCCGCGGCTTCGCCGTATGCCAGACGCGCCGCGGCAAGTCGGGCAATATCGCGATAGCGATGTGCAAGCGAGCTTTCTGGATCGGCCGCGACAGTTGGATTGCCGCTGTCCGCGTGCTGACGGATGCGGATGTCTAACGGCAGCTTGCCAAGCAGTTCGGTACCCGCATCGCGGGCCAGCCGCTCGCCCCCGCCGGAGCCGAAGATCGCCTCCTCCTGCCCGCAGTTACTGCACAGATGTGTGCTCATGTTCTCGACGATGCCCAGCACCGGGATGCCGACCTTGCGGAACATCTCCAGCCCCTTGCGCGCATCGAGCAGGGCCACGTCCTGCGGCGTGGTCACCACCACGCTGCCGGCCACCGGCACCTTCTGCGACAGCGACAGCTGGATGTCGCCGGTGCCCGGCGGCATGTCCACCACCAGGTAATCCAGATCGTCCCACACCGTCTCGGTGAGCAGCTGCCACAGCGCCTGCGTCGCCATCGGGCCGCGCCAGATGGTCGGCTGCGCGTCCGAATCGAGCAGGAAGCCGATCGACATGGCCTGCAGGCCGTGCGCCTGGATCGGGTGCATGCGGCGGCCGTCCGGCGAGGTGGGACGCTCGCGGCTGCCCAGCATCAGCGGCTGGCTGGGGCCGTACAGGTCGGCATCCAGAATGCCGACCCGCGCCCCCTCCGCCTGCAACGCCAGGGCGAAATTCACCGCCACGGTGGACTTGCCCACGCCGCCCTTGCCGGAGGCCACGGCAATGATGTTCTTCACCCCGGGAAGGGGCTGCAAGCCCTTCTGTACGGCGTGTGGCGCGATCTGCCAGCCTACGCTCACCTCGACCGCCAGCGTCGCGTGGGTGGCCGCCAAATGCTTCAGCAGGGTCGCCTGCAAAATACGGCTATAGCCGGCGGCGGGAAAGCCCAGCTCGACATGGACGCGGGCGCGCGCGCCGTCCAGTTCGACGCGATACACCACGCCGGCGGATTGCAGGTCGCGGCCCAGCAGGGGATCGACATAGCGGCCCAGCGCGGTTTCAAGGGAACTGAGTTCAAACATCGGGGAGTTCAGACATCGGAAAGGAAGGCCAGGAGAGCTGATTTTCAGGCGCGAAGTCTAGCACCCGCCGGCCTGTCCTCCCCCAGGACCCGGCGAAGCCACGGATGACGCTATGCGATAATCCACGGATCACTCACGCGGCGCCCAAAATGACCCTGTCGGCCAGCAGAAAACTGTTTGTCACCAATGCCTTGCCCTATGCCAACGGCCCTTTGCACCTGGGCCATCTGGTGGGCTACATCCAGGGCGACATCTGGGTGCGCTTCCAGCGCATGCAGGGCAACGCCGTCACCTACGTCTGCGCCGACGACGCGCATGGAACGCCTATCATGCTGGCCGCCGAAAAGGCCGGGGTTTCGGCGGAAAGCTTCATCGCCGGCATCAAGATCGGGCACGAGCGCGATTTCGCCGCCTTCCACGTCACTTTCGACCATTATCATTCGACCCACTCGGAAGAGAACCGCGTCCTGTCCGAGCGCATCTACACCGCGCTGGAGCAGGCCGGCTACATCGCCACACGCGAGATCGAGCAGGCCTACGACCCGGTCAAGGGCATGTTCCTGCCGGACCGCTACATCAAGGGCATCTGCCCCAACTGCGGCACGCCCGACCAGTACGGCGACAACTGCGAGAACTGCAGCGCCACCTATTCAGCGCGCGAGCTGAAGAACCCGTTTTCCGTGCTCTCCGGAGCCGCGCCGGAATGGCGGCCCTCCGAACACTACTTCTTCGCCCTGTCCAAGCTGCAAGGCAAGGTCGAATCCTGGCTGGCAAACGCCGACGTTCATTCAAGCGTCAAGGCCAAGCTCAAGGAATGGATCGACGCCGGCCTGAAGGACTGGGACATCTCGCGCGACGCCCCCTACTTCGGCTTCGGTATCCCCGGCAAGCCCGGCAAGTTCTTCTACGTCTGGCTGGACGCTCCCATTGGCTACTTCGCCAGCCTGCTGGCTTATCTCGGCGGCGACGAGGCGAAGCTGGAAACGATCATCGGCAAGGATTCCGCCGTCGAGATGTGGCACTTCATCGGCAAGGACATCGTCAACTTCCACGGCCTGTTCTGGCCGGCGATGCTGCACGGTTCCGGCCTGCACGAACCCAAGGGAATTTCGGTGAACGGCTATCTCACCGTCGACGGCGCCAAGATGAGCAAGTCGCGCGGCACCTTCATCAAGGCGCGCACCTATCTCGACGTCGGCCTCAATCCGGAATACCTGCGCTACTACTTCGCCGCCAAGCTCGGCCCCGGCGTGGTGGATATCGACCTCAACCTGGAGGATTTCGTCGCGCGGGTGAACAGCGACCTGGTCGGCAAGTACGTCAATATCGCCAGCCGCTGCGCCGGATTCATCGAGAAGCTGTTCGACGGCAAGCTCGCCGCGGATGTGCATGACGCGGCAGGCTATGCCCGCATCGCCGAAGCGGCGCCGCGCATTGCCGAATCCTACGAGAAGCGCGATTTCGCCGAAGCCATCCGCGCAATCATGGCACTTGCGGACGAGGCGAATGAGGCCATCCAGCGTGCCGCGCCGTGGCTGATGGCCAAGGACGAAACGGCCCGGGCGCAGCTGCATCGGGTGTGCACCACTTATCTCAACGTTTTCCGTCTGCTCACGCTCTATCTGAAGCCGCTGCTACCCGCGCTTGCGGCACAGGCCGAATCGTTCCTGAACATCGCACCGCTGCAGTGGGCGAACGCAGCGCAGCCGTTGCTCGGCCACAAGATCAATTCTTACCAGCCGCTCATTACCCGTATCGATCCGGCGCAGATCAAAGCCATGATTGAAGCCTCCAAGGAAGACCTCGCACCCGTTGCCAAAACATCGGCGCCAACGGCGAACCCCTCCCCTCAATCCCTTCCCGCAAGGGGAGGGGTTGGGGCGGGGGTAACCGCAGCCGCGCCACCTCCCGGCGCTCCCATCTCCATCGACGACTTCAGCAAGATCGAGCTGCGCATCGCCCGCATCGAAAACGCCGAGCCGGTGGAGGGCGCCGACAAGCTGCTCAAGCTGACCCTGGACGTGGGCGAGCTGGGCAAGCGGCAGGTCTTCGCCGGCATCAAGGCGCAATACGCGCCGGAAACCTTGATCGGCCGCCTCACCGTGGTCGTCGCCAACCTCGCGCCGCGCAAGATGCGCTTTGGCCTGTCCGAAGGCATGGTGCTGGCCGCCAGCCATGGCGATGGCAAGCCCTTCCTGCTGTCACCCGACTCGGGCGCCGAGCCAGGCATGCGGGTCAAGTGACCACGCGCAGGCGGGGATCCAGTTTTAGCGGACCATGAGCGATTCAGCCCTGTCCGGGCGCATTGACGCCCTGCTGCCGCAAACGCAATGCACCCGTTGCGGCTACGACGGTTGCAAGCCCTACGCCGAAGCCTTGGCGGCTGGCACGGCTGACATCAATCAATGCCCGCCGGGCGGCGCCGCAACCATCTCCGCTCTGGCGCTGCTGTTGGGCACTCCGCCCAAGCCGCTGAATCCGCTGTACGGCGTCGAGACGGAAATCGCGACCATCGCCGTGATCGACGAAACCCGCTGCATTGGCTGCTTCAAATGCGTGCTGGCCTGCCCGGTGGATGCCATCCTTGGCGCGGCGAAGCAGATGCATACGGTGATCGCAGAGGAATGCAGCGGCTGCGAACTGTGCATACCACCCTGCCCGGTCGACTGCATCGTGATGGCGCCGCGCCCCGAGGAGCTGCCCGCGCCCGCGGCGATGGCCGGAGCCTGGCGTCAGCGCCATGTCACCCGCAAGGCGCGACTGGGGCGCGAACAGCAGGCGCGTGCCGCCGCGCGCCGGCGGGCGACACCCACCCTGCAAGACCAGGCCCGCACCATCGATATTGCCGCCGCCGTCGCCCGCGCCAGGGCAAGGCGCCAGGTGACAGACGTCCCTGTCACTGGGTCCCGGCCAATCCCTGGCCGGGATGACGAATCATGAAGCCGGCCGACGTCAATGAGCTGTACCGTCGCCTCGCCGCTGCCAACCCCAATCCACGCAGCGAGCTCGAATACAGCAGCCCGTTCGAATTGCTGGTTGCCGTGGTCCTGTCCGCCCAGGCCACCGATGTGGGTGTCAACAAGGCCACCGCCCTGCTCTACCCAGTGGCGAACACCCCGGAACAGCTGCTCGCCCTGGGCGAGGAAGGGCTGCGCGGCTACATCAAGACCATCGGCCTGTACCAGGCCAAGGCGAAGAATGTCATCGGCCTGTGCCGGCAGCTGCTGGAACGCCACGGCGGCCAGGTACCGCACGATCGCGCCGCCCTGGAGGCCCTCCCCGGAGTCGGCCGCAAGACCGCCAACGTGGTGCTGAACGTGGCCTTCGGCGAACCCACCATCGCGGTGGACACGCACATCTTCCGCATCGCCAACCGCACCGGGCTGGCGCCGGGAACCAACCCCGACAAGATTTCCGAAAAGCTGGAAAAGATCACCCCCGCGCCCTACCGGCTGCACGCCCATCACTGGCTGATCCTGCACGGCCGCTATGTGTGCAAGGCGCGCACCCCGGAATGCTGGCGCTGCGTGATTGCCGACCTGTGCCGCTACAAGCACAAGACACCGGCAGCGGACGTCGCTCCTGGAACACCGGAACAGCTGCGCGGGCGCCCCATCGAATCGACGGTCAAACCGCACCGGACCGGCAGGGGCAAGCGCCCGGCATGAGCGCCGGGCGTGCCGCCGCGCGCTCAATCTGAAGGCATGAGCGAAAATCCCCCGCCGGATCGAGGGGTTTTCGCCAAGTTGGCTCCAAATGCGGCGCCGCAACATTGAGCCCGTCGGGCAAGTCCGCGACAATTGCCGGCATGCACGATGGCTCCTCCCCCCTGGCATCCTCCTGGCAGCGCGCCCCTCTGGTGACGCGCCCGGCAGAGCTGCTGGCGCTGCTCGAACTCGATTCCGCCCTTGAGGCGCTGGATTATCAGCGCCTGCGTAATTTCCCTTTGCGGGTGCCGCAGGGTTTTGTCGCGCGCATGCGCAAGGGTGATCCCCTGGACCCCCTGTTCCTCCAGGTCTGGCCGGCTGCTGCCGAAGGCGTCGATACCCCCGGATTCATCACCGATGCCGTCGGCGACCTGGCCAAACTCAAGTCCGGAGGGCTGATTCACAAGTATCGCGGTCGCGCCCTGGTCATCGCCACCGGGGCCTGCGCAGTCAATTGCCGCTACTGCTTCCGCCGGCATTTCCCCTATGGCGACAGCCTCGCCTCGCGCGGCAACTGGAGCGAAACCCTGGCGCAGATCGCGGCCGACGACAGCATCGAGGAGGTGATCCTGTCGGGCGGCGACCCCCTGTCGCTGACCGACGACAAGCTGTCCGCCTTCGTCTCGGCCCTGGAGCGCATTCCGCACGTACGGCGGCTGCGGCTGCATACACGTACCGCCGTGGTGCTGCCGGAGCGCATCGACGACGCCCTGGTGGCCTGGCTGAGCCGCACCCGGCTGCAAAAGGTGGTGGTGCTGCATGTCAACCACGCCAATGAAATCGATGGTTCGGTGGAAGCGGCCATCGCCCGGCTGCGGAACGCGGGCGCCACTCTGCTGAACCAGTCGGTATTGTTACGAAACGTCAACGATTCGTCCGACTCCCTGGCCGCTTTGTCGGAGCGACTGTTTGCCTGCGGCGTTTTGCCCTACTATCTGCATCTACTCGATCGAGTCCAGGGAGCGGGACATTTCGAGGTGAACGAAAATAAAGCAATCAAATTGATGGGGGAACTGGCAGCCAGGCTGCCGGGCTATCTGGTGCCGCGCCTGGCGCGGGAACTGCCGGGGGCTCCGGCGAAGACGCTATTGCCATGGTGACAAACAAACCGGTGACGCAGCTG
>Ga0302314_10005122_pt1 | contig 23955 bp, 23 predicted proteins | sample III_Palsa_N2_3_FD_200533 | JGI IMG/M metagenome (GOLD analysis project Ga0302314, IMG submission 200533) | Peat permafrost microbial communities from Stordalen Mire near Abisko, Sweden - III_Palsa_N2_3 | ecosystem: Environmental > Terrestrial > Soil > Palsa > Peat permafrost | place: Sweden... | reverse complement strand
CAGTCTGCTCACCTTCGCCCGTCTGATCAAAGCCAATCTCATGCACCGCCGAGCCTTCGACCAGCTCCTCGGGCCGCCGCCAGACCTTCGTCACGATCCCAGACAACTCGTCCTCAACCTGGTGCTCGCATGAACCGGACACGCGTGGGCGTCAGTCCCGGCCATCCATTCGTCGCGTAGAATGGGTGGCCATGCTAGCCATGGCCACGGCTCGATGCTTCAATCGCGGCGGAGACAGTCTGCCATGGCGGTGCCCGGCACAGCCACCCGCCATTCGGCGTTCTTGGGTGGCCGGGACTAACGCCCGGCCATGACGACTGGTTTTGTGAGAGCTGGCGAGCCATGGCGAGCGCACCTAACGTCACCGAGCGGCAGGCGAAGTACTTCGCCGCCATCCGCGGCAGCCTGGAGACGGCCACCGGCAAGAGCCTGGCGGCCTGGGTGGAGATCGCCCGCACCTGCCCCGAGACCGGCCACCGCGCCCGCCTCAAATGGTTCAAGGACACCCACGGCCTGCTGCAGAACCGGGCGTCCTTCGTCATCAGCGAGGCGTTCGGCGGGGCCATGTCGTGGAGCAATCCCGAAGGCCTGATCGAGGCCCTGTGGACCGACGCCGGGTCGCGGGCGATCTATCAAGCGCTCGACGCCGCGGCGCAGTCCCTGCCCGGCACGCTGCGCACCGCCCGCAAGGGCTACACCGCTTGGTCGCGCACCTTCCAATATGCCGCTGCCCGACCGTTGAAAGGCGGCGCCGTGATGCTGGGCCTGGCCCTGTCTCCCGAAGACGACCCGGCGCTGGAGGCGCCGAAGAACGAATCGTGGTCAGAGCGGCTAAAGGCGCGCATCCGGATCGAGACGCCGGATGGCCTGGGCAAAATCCCTGCCCTGCTCAAGGCTGCGTGGGAGCGCGGCTAGCGACCCGCTCCAGTCGCCAGTCGAGATTGCGGCGCGCCGCAGGCCATTCGGCGGCGGTGATCGAATAGACGCAGGTGTCGCGCAGGCTGCCGTCGCGAGCCCGCTGGTGACTTCGCAGCACCCCGTCCAACTTGGCGCCGAGCCGCTCGATGGCCCGGCGGCTTTCGGTGTTGAAGAAGTGTGTGCGGAATTCCACCGCGATGCAATCCAGGGTCTCGAACGCGTGCGCCAGCAGCAGGCGTTTGCATTCGGTGTTGATGGCCGAACGCTGGACGCGCCGGCGATACCAGGTCGAGCCGATCTCAATGCGCCGATAGGTCGGATCGATGTTCATGTAGGTCGTCATGCCGACCAGTTCGCCGCTGGCCTGTTCGATCACGGTGAACGGCAGGGATGAGCCGGCGTCGCGCAGCGCCAGCCGGCGGGCGATATCATCCGCCATATCCTCCGGGGTCGCGACCCAGGTGAACCACAGCTTCCACAATTCTCCGTCTTTGACGGCTTCGGCGAGGGCCGTCGCATGCTCGGGCCGCAGCGGGACGAGCCGCGCGTGGCGTCCGGTGAGTTCGACCTCCGGCGGCCAGGTCACGACGCCGCCTTGCGGAAGGGGGAGAGTTCTTCGGCCAGCCAATCCATCTCGCCCTGCACCGCGCGTCGCTCCTCCTCGAGAAACCGCGCTACCGGCGCGCGCAGCGCCGGGTCGGCGATGAAATGCGCCGAATAGACCGCGCTTGGCAGATACCCCCGCGAGATCTTGTGCTGGCCCTGCGCGCCCGCCTCCACGCGCGCCAGGCCACGCTCGATGGCGAACTCAATCGCCTGATAGTAGCAGAGTTCGAAATGCAGGAACGGAACCTCCTCAAGGCAGCCCCAGTTGCGGCCGAACAGGCAATCGCCGCCGATCAGGTTGAGCGCGCCGGCGATCCAGCGCCCTTCCCTGCTGGCCATGACCAGCATCACCCTGTCGGCCATCCGCTCGCCCAGCAGGGAGAAGAACCGGCGATTGAGGTAGGGCTGGCCCCACTTGCGTGAGCCGGTGTCCATGTAGAACGCGAAGAACGCGTCCCAGTGGTCCTCGGTGAGCTCGGCGCCCGTCAGCCGATGAATCTCGAGCCCGGTGGCCGCCTCGCGCCGTTCGCGGCGAATGGTCTTGCGCCGCCCGGATGAAAGGGCGGCGAGAAAATCGTCGAAGCTCCCGTAATCGGCGTTGAGCCAATGGTACTGCTGGTTCTGGCGCAGCAGCATGCCCTGGCCGGCCATGAAGCGCCATTCTGATTCCAGCGGAAAATTGACCCCGAAACCTGACGCGCCAAGCCGCGAACAGAGCTCCATGCCACCCCGGATCAACATGCGCTGGCTGGCGTCGCGGTCCATCCCCTCGCGGACGATAAGGCGGGGGCCGGTGACCGGTGAAAACGGCGAGGCGGACACCAGCTTGGGATAGTAGCGGCCGCCGGCGCGCTCATAGGCCTCGGCCCAGCCGTGATCGAAGATGTATTCGCCCTGGCTGTGAGACTTTGCGTAGAGCGGCATGACCGCAGCCACGCGACCGTCCTCATCCCGGACCGTGAGGTGGCGCGGCGCCCAGCCAGTGCGCGGGCTTACGCAGCCCGACTCCTCCAGGATGTGGAGGAAATCGAACGACACGAACGGGTTGGCGGCATGGTCCGGCGCGGCTGTGCAGCCATCCCAGGCCTCGCGTCCGATGTCGGCAATCCGTGGATGAACCTCGACTTCGGCCTTCAGGGCCGTCACGCGGCGAAACCCTCGAATATCAGGTTGTCGCAGTGCCCCTCGACCGCGTTCCATTCTTCCGCGCAGCGCACCGTCCAGGCGATCACCGGCATGCCCTGGGCGCGGAGCGCGTCCGCCTTGGCGTTGGGCAGCATGTCGAGGCTGAGGGCCAGGAAGTGCGGCCGCGCGATACCGACGTGCTCGAGCCGGGCGAAGGATTTGCGCAGCTCGGGCGCCAGATGCCGAGCCTCGTTGTCGCGATAACTATAACTGTCGAGGCCTCTCAGGACCTTGGGATGCCGCTCGGCGAACCAGGCGTGCGAATAAGGATTGAAGCCGATGACGCAGGTGGGCCCGTTGTGGTCGATCAGCACCTCGCAGACGCGTCGCTCGAGTTGACCCACGTGGCCGAACGCCGATTTGACTTCGATGTGAACCATGGCGCGGTGCCCGACGACGGCCAGGGCGTCGGCCAGGGTCGGAATGGTCTCCTCGCCGCCCGCCAGGCGCAGCCTGCCGAGATCCTCGGCCGTGTGGTCGGCCACCCGTCCTTGGGCGCCGGTCATCCGCTCCAGCGTCGCGTCGTGGAACACCACCGCCTCGCCATCGGCGGTCAGCTGAACATCGAGTTCAATGCCGTACCCGGCCGTGCAGGCGGCTTGAAAGGCGCCCAGCGAATTCTCGGGATAGCCGTCGGGACTCCACAGCCCGCGATGCGCGATCGCCGGCGCGAAGAGAAGATCCCAAGCCTCGCCGAACGTCTGCTTCATTCGGTCTCGATCACCGCATCCACCTCAACGGCGAAGTTGAGCGGCAGACGGTAGACGCCGACCGCCGAGCGGGCGTGCCGCCCCTTGTCGCCGAACACCTCGACCATCAGGTCGGAGCAGCCGTTGAGCACCTTGGGAATGTCGAAGAAGCTGGGTCCAGCCTGGACAAAGCCGCCCAGCTTGACCACGCGGGCGACGCGCCCGAGGTCGCCCTCGCAAGCGGCGCGGAACTGGGAAATGAGGTTGATGGCGCAGAGCCGCGCGGCTCCCTGGGCGGCGGCCAGATCGATGTCTTCGCCGACCACGCCCCGCACGCCGCCGGTGGCGTCGACCGAAACCTGACCCGAGATGTGGACCATGCGCCCGCTGCGCACGAAGGGAACGTAGTTGGCCACCGGCGCCACGGGCTGCGGCAGGACGATGGCGAGGGCTTCGAGGCGGTCTTGAGGCGTGGTCATGGACCACACTGATAGCCTGACCTTGGAGCCCTTGAAAGACGAAGGCCCGGACCTTTCGGTCCGGGCCCCCAACGCTTTACAATTTAGCGGCTGCTCGCTTAGCGGGCGGCCTGGATGGTCTCGACCAGAGCGCTGACTCGCGCGTTGATCGGCGAGGCGGTTTCCTTCACCGAGGCGGCGACGGTTTCGGCCATCTTGTTGACTTCGGCGATGTAGGTCTCGAACGCCGTCTTGGCGAAGGTGGTCTGAAGTTCGATCACTTCCTGCACGCTCTTGGCGCCGGCCAGGGTCTTGGCGGCGGCGACTTGGCTCTCGACGGCCTTCTTGGAGAAGGCGACGGCGTGAGCGCCGAGGGTTTCCGCACCCTTGGTCGCGGCGGTCATCGAGGCGACCATGGCTTCGAAGTTCTTCTTCGATTGGGCGTTGATCTCGGCGACGGTGGTGAAAGACTTTTCGAACGAATCCTTGAACGCCTTGTTGCCGGCGGTGGTGAATTGGTCGACGGCGGTCTTCGCGGTGGCGGCCATGTTTAAGCTCCTAAGGGTTGGCGCGGGGACTGACCTGCGCGGAAATGGCGATCCAAGCGCCAATGCGGCGCGTGCGAGACCCTCTTTCCCATGCTGCAATGCGAAAGTCAACACAAAATTGTGCAGTGCAACATCTCGTCGATTTGGGCGGCCGGGCACGTCGCCGGTGGCCTTCCGGTCAAGAAGTGTTTACCTTAACGAAAGGATGGCGGGGCGATGTTGAGGTTAACATCCTTGCGACGTTAACTTACGTACAGCCTGTTCACCGATTCCGGAGCCAGCCCGTTGATCGTTTCCGCCAGCCGAGTCACTCGCGTCGCCGCCGCGTTAATTCTGGGCGCCGCCGTCGGCTCATTGCCAACCCTGGCTTCGGCGCAGTCGCCTTACCTCGAAGTCCCAAGATATGAGCCGAAGAATACGGCGATCGTCATGGATGCGCGTTCAGGCGAGATTCTTTATTCGGAACGCGCCGACAGTCCCAGGTACCCCGCGTCGGTCACCAAGGTGATGACTTTCTATCTGGCGTTCGAAGCCCTGGCCGCGGGCCGCCTCCACCTCAATGAACTTATCGTCGTTTCTCCGCTGGCGGCGGCTCAACCGGCGACGAAGCTCGGCCTGCAGGCCGGCGAGACGATCACGGTCGAAAACGCGCTGCACGCCATGGCCGTCCATTCGGCCAACGATATGGCGGTGGCCATCTCCGAGCGCGTCGGCGGAACGGAGTCCCGATTCGCCGAGATGATGACCCTCAAGGCCCAGCAACTCGGCATGGCCAACACACGGTACGTCAACGCCAATGGCCTGCCCGACAGCCGGCAGATCACTTCGGCGCACGACATCGCCATCCTGACCCGCGCCATGCTGCGCGACTTCCCGCAGTATTACAGCTTCTTCGGCCAGCAGGAATTCACCTACCGCGGAAAGACCTACGTCAACACCAACCATCTGCTCGGCAAGATGCCGGGAGTCGATGGCCTCAAGACCGGCTTCACCAACGCCGCCGGCTTCAATCTGGACGCCTCGGCGGTGCGCAACGGCCACCGCCTGATCGCCGTGGTCATGGGCAGCTCCTCGAGCGGCGTGCGCAACGCCGACGTCGAAGGGCTTCTCCTCACAGGTTTCGACATCATGGACCGGCGTGATCGCGGTGAGCGGATCCAGTTGACTCAGAACATGTTCGGCGGCCCGCGTGAGGCGGGTGTGTCGGTGGCGAGACCGACGGTCTGGCAGAACGAGGGCGAAGGCGAAGGTGACGCCGATCCGATCGGCGTGGTCCTGACGCGCACCACCACCCCTCCAGCGCCAGTGGCCATTTCCCAGACCATGACCCCGGCCCCCCACGCCCGCGAGGTCCGCGACTGGTGGGTGCAGGTCGGCGAATTCAGCAACAAGCGTCAGGCGCGCGCGGAAGTGGAGCGCGTGGCGCATCGCTTCTCCCAGCAGTTCAACGACGCCGAAGGCTCGGTCGATGGCGGCGGTCGCGACTACCGAGCCCGCTTCACGGGATTCACCGAGGGGGCGGCGCGCGAGGCGTGCGGCGCCGTGCGGGCGCAAGGGTTTAATTGCGCCGTCGGCCGTCAGGGCTGAGGTTCAACTTTTCTTGATCAGACAGGCGCGCGCGGCGTTGAGCTGCGCCGCGAGGCCCGTTGTGCCGCCCTGGTCCGGGTGCGCCCGCAGCATCAGACGGCGATAGGCCGCCTCGACCTCGTCCCGCCCCGCATCGGCTCCGACACCAAGGATCGCGCGCGCTTCCGCGGGGGTTGGACGCGCCCCACCGCTCGGCCGGAGACCAAAACGCACGGGCCGGCCCCTGCGGCCGACGTAGACAAGGATCGCCAGGACGACGGCGGCGAGCGCCAGCAATGTCATAGGTCCGGGGCCTATTCCGCCGCGGCGGCCACTCCCGTCAGGCCGAGCTCGTGGAGCAGCATGCGCAGCTCCTGCTTGGCGACGATGTGGCCCATGGAGACTTGTATCGGTCGGACCCCGCGCGCCAAATCGCTGACCGTCAGACCGAAGGGGAACAGTTCGCGATAGATCACCCGGTCGCGCAGCCCGGCGATGGCGCGAAAGCCGACCCGGCGGCCCAACGTCGCCAGTTTCTCGTCGACCCGGCGGCGATTGCGCGCCTCGACAGGCGCCAGGCGGTTGCGCAGGACGACCCAGTCGATCGATCGGCCCCTTTCGGCGGCGCGGGACTTGCGCGCATCCCACACGGTTTCCGAATAGATGCTGGGCCTCAGCACGTCCAAGGTCACCGGGTCGATGTGGCCGAGGACGTCGAAATCCACGAAGCTGTCGTTCATTGGCGTGACGATGAGATCCGCAGCCTGATGGGCGGCGCGTGCGAGCTCCGTGTCAGCGCCGGGCGTGTCGACGATCAGAAAGTCCGCCGAAACCGCCAGCGCATCGGCGAACTCGGTGGGCGTCGTCAGACAACGGTGCGAGACCGGCTGGGCGATATCGACGCCCTGGGCCCGCGCCCACGCCTCGCGGCTGGTGAAGAACCGCTCGGTGGACCCCTGTCGGACGTCGAGGTCGAGCACGGCCACGGCGGCGCCCTCGTGCATCAGGGCGACCGCAAGATGGGTGGCGACCGTGGACTTGCCCGCCCCGCCCTTCTCATTGCCGATGACGATGACGTGAGCCTTGGACACGTGAACTCTCCCGGCCGAATCGGCGGGACAACTCCGAGATTCGACCCCTGACCGTGATTGCGACATGGGCGCGGCGCGCGCAAGGGCGTCTGGACGGCGCCGGTCGCCTCCGCCATAAGCCGGCGTTTCCCGGACCTGGCATGACTTCCATATCCATCGTTCGCAGCCCGGCGGCGCTCCGGTCACGGCTCGCCGCCGTCCGGTCCGACGCCGCGCGCGTGGCGCTGGTCCCAACCATGGGCGCGCTGCACCGCGGGCATCTGTCGCTGATCGAGATCGGCCGGGCGCGCGCCGACTTCGTGGTCGCCAGCCTGTTCGTGAATCCCACCCAATTCGCGCCGAACGAGGACTTTCACAGCTATCCGCGCGATGAGGCCGGCGACGCCGCCTTGCTGGTCAGCGCCGGTTGCGATCTGATTTACGCGCCGTCGACCGAGATCATGTACCCGCAAGGCTTCGCGACAACGATCAGCGTCGCCGGAGTCTCGGCGCCCCTTGAGGGTGCGGCCCGACCTAGCCATTTCGCCGGCGTCGCCACGGTGGTCGCCAAGCTGCTCATCCAGGCGGCGCCCGACGTCGCGGTGTTCGGCGAGAAGGACTACCAGCAGCTTCAGGTCATTCGCCGGCTCGCGCTCGATCTCGACCTCCCGGCGGAGATCGTCGGCGCGCCGATCGTCCGCGATCCGGACGGTCTGGCCCTGTCGTCGCGCAACGCCTACCTGACCGAGACCCAACGCCGGATCGCCCCTGCCCTCAACGCCGCCCTCGTCGCGGCGGCGGGGGAGCTCGCCGCCGGCGCGGATGTCGCCACCGTCGAGGCCAAGAGCCGCGCCCGGATCGAGCGCGCCGGATTCGATGCCGTGGACTATTTCGAGACCCGCGAGCCGCACGATCTGGCGAGGCTGGGCCCCGGCCCGCTCTCCGGCCCAGCTCGCTTGCTGGCCGCCGCGCGGATTGGCCGGACGCGCCTGATCGACAACGTCGCGGTCTGAGCTACCAGGCGCCCAGTTCGCGCAACCGTCGCACCAGATCGTCGGGCGCGCCTTCAGCGAATCCAGCCTCGCCGAGATCCGCCGGCGCGTCGGCGACGGGAAGATAACGCCAGCCCTGGAACGCGCGTCTGGGCGTCGGCACGGTCCGAACGACCTCTTCATCCAGCGTCACCTCGCACCGGCTGGCGGCCCCGTTGGCGACCGTGCGGATGGCGAGCATCCGTTGCCGCGACAGAATCTGGCCGCGATAGACCCGGTAGAGGGACCCGCCGTCCAGGAGCTCCGCGGCCCGTTTCGGCGTCTGGCGGGTGCGCATGATCCACGGCTCGCCCGGCGCCGCCGAGGCGGCCCGCCAGGCCAGCAGTTCATCGACGGTGTCGCAGCCGACGCACAGCTTGACGAGATGAAGCGTCATCCTCAGTCCGTGGGTGTCAGGACCGCCAGGATCGCGTTCTCGACGACCTGATCTCCCTCCGAGACGTTGATCTCGGACACGGCGCCGTCGAAGGGCGCTTTCAGGGCGTGCTCCATCTTCATGGCCTCGAGCGTGATGAGGATGTCACCGGCCTTCACCGTGTCCCCGGCTTTCCTGGCGATGGCGACGATGCGGCCGGGCATGGGCGAACGCAGGGTTCCATCTCCCCCGGCCTCTCCCGCCCCCTGCACGGTCCCGAACGGCGTGAAGGCGAACGCCGCGCCGTCTTCAAACACCGCCTTTCCGGCCTCGCCGAGATCGGCGATCTCGAAGCGCCGGCCGTCGACGCGAAGCTCGCGCTGCGCGTCAATGGCCGCCTGGAACGAGTCTTCGCCGCACTGAACCGTCAGACCTCGCGCGGCCCTGGACACCTTGGCGTCGAACGCAACGCCGTCGCGATACAGGCGCACCGCGGCGACCGCCGGCGCATTCAGCCGAAAAGCGAACAGACCGCCAAGCGAGGTTGTCGGACCCAAGGCGTAGGCCGCGGCCGCGGCGGCCGCCGCCCGTCCGCTGGGCGCCGGCGGTTGCGCCAGCGTCTCCAGCCGCGCCTCGACGAAGCCGGTGTCTGCCTCACCCGCCAGGAATGCGTCGTCCTTCAGGCAGCGGGCGAGGAACCAGGCGTTGGTCTTGACCGGCCAGACCCGCATCTGTTCGCAGGCCTCTGCCAGACGCTCGGCCGCCGCGTGACGGGTGGGCTCATGAACGATCAACTTGGCGAGCATAGGGTCGTAGTACGGAGTCACTACGTCGCCGGCTCCGACCGCAGAGTCGGCGCGCACATCGATCGGAAGATCGAAGGTCGTCAGCCGCCCCACCGAGGGCAGAAATCCATTGGCCGGATCCTCGGCGTAGAGCCTGGCTTCCACGGCGTGACCTTCGAGCTTGATCTCGTCCTGGGTGAGCGGCAGCGGCTCCCCGGAGGCGACGCGGATCTGCCACTCCACAAGGTCCAGCCCGGTGACCGCCTCGGTGACCGGATGCTCGACCTGCAGGCGGGTGTTCATCTCCATGAACCAGATGCGGTCCGCGGCGAGGCCCTGCGAGGCGTCGGCGATGAATTCCACCGTCCCGGCGCCGCGGTAGCCCACCGCCCTGGCCGCCCGGACGGCCGCCGAGCACAGCGACTCCCGCGTCGCGGCGTCCATGCCTGGCGCGGGCGCTTCCTCGATCACCTTCTGATGGCGGCGCTGGATCGAGCAGTCGCGCTCGAACATGTGGACCACGCCGCCGTGGGCGTCGGCGAACACCTGCACCTCGATATGGCGCGGGCGGGTGACGTATTTCTCGAGCAGGACGCGGTCGTCGCCGAACGCCGACGCCGCCTCGCGCCGCGCGCTGATCAGAGCCTCGCCGAAATCGGCGGCGCGTTCGACCTTGCGCATGCCCTTGCCGCCGCCGCCGGCGACCGCCTTGATCAGCACCGGCCAGCCGATCGCCTCGGCCTCGCGCGCCAAGTGGGCGGGGTCCTGATCCTCGCCCAGATAGCCGGGAGTCACCGGCACGCCGGCGTTCTGCATCAGCCGCTTGGCGGCGTCCTTGAGGCCCATGGCCCGGATCGCCGCCGGCGGCGGCCCGATCCAGACAAGGCCGGCCGCCTCCACGGCCTCGGCGAAATCGGCGTTTTCCGAGAGGAAGCCGTAGCCAGGGTGGATCGCCTCGGCGCCCGTCTCCCTGGCGGCGGCGAGTATGGCGTCGGCGCGCAGGTAACTCTCTCGCACCGGCGCTGGCCCCAGGCGCACGGCGGCGTCAGCCTCGCGCACATGCGCCGCGCGGGCGTCGGCGTCGGAATAGACGGCTATGGTCCTGACCCCGAGCCGCCGGGCTGTACGGATGATCCGCCTGACGATCTCGCCGCGGTTGGCGATCAGGACCGAAGAGATCACCTTTGAGCCCAGTCCGGCGCCCGGCGGCCCAGGAACGCCGCCACGCCCTCGCGGCCCTCCTCGCCCATACGCGCCCGGGCGATGCGCCGGGCCGTCTCTTCCATCAGCGCGTGATCGATTTCGCGACCGGCCACGTGCGCCACCAGGCGCTTGGAGTCCGCCACCGCGCCCGGGGCGCAGGCGCGCATCTCGCTGGCGATCCGCTCGCACGCCGCCGGGAAGGCCGCCCCGTCGGCGACGACTTCGTCGATAAGACCGATCTCCCGGGCGAATTGGGCGTCGAATTGGCGGGCCGTGGCGAAAAGGGCTCGCGCCCGGCGCGGCCCCACGGCGGCGATGACGTAGGGGCTGATCGTGGCCGCCAGCAGCCCGAGCTTGACCTCCGAGAAGGCGAACTTGGCGCGTTCGGTGGCGATGGCCAGATCGCAGGCCGCCACCAGGCCCGCCCCGCCGCCGAAGGCTGGGCCGTCGACCAGAGCCACGGTCAGGGCCGGCAGGTCGTAGAGGCGCTTGAGCATCACCGCCATGGCCATCGCGTCTTCGCGGTTGTCGGCTTCCGAATAGTCAGCGGAGTCGCGCATCCACTCCAGATCGGCCCCGGCTGAGAAGGTTTCGCCCGCCCCGGCGAGAAACACCACCCGCACGCCGTCGGCGCCTTCGAGGGTGTCAAAGGCGCTTCGCAGGGCGCCGATCATCTCGGCGTTGAAAGCGTTCTTACGCGCCGCGCGGTTGATGGTGACGGTGGCGACGCCCTCCGGCGTGGCGTCGACCAGGACCAGGGACGACTGGGCGTCGGTGTCCAGCCCTTCGACCAGGGGATCGGCGATCGGGTTCGACATGGGCTTGCTTCCTTGATCGGCTACATACGGAACACGCCGAAGCGCGTCGCGGGGATGGGCGCGTTCAGCGAGGCGCTGATCGCCAGGCCGAGGACATCGCGGGTCTGTGCGGGATCGATGATGCCGTCGTCCCAGAGTCTGGACGTGGCGTGATAGGGGTCGCCCTCGGCTTCGTAGCGGGCGCGCACCGGGGCCTTGAAGGCCTCTTCCGCCTCGACCGGCCAGTCTTCGCCGCGAGCTTCCATACCGTCGCGCCGGATGGTGGCCAGAACGCTGGCGGCCTGCTCGCCGCCCATAACGCTGATGCGGCTGTTGGGCCAGGCGAAGAGGAAGCGCGGGCTGAACGCGCGGCCGCACATGCCGTAGTTTCCGGCCCCGAACGATCCGCCGATCAGCACCGTGAACTTGGGGACCTCGGCCGAGGCGACGGCGGTGACCAGCTTGGCCCCATCCTTGGCGATGCCGCCGGCCTCATACTTCCCCCCGACCATGAAGCCGGAGATGTTCTGCAGGAAGACCAGCGGCACACCCCGCTGGCACGCCAGCTCGATGAAATGCGCCCCTTTGAGCGCGCTCTCCGAGAACAGCACGCCGTTGTTGGCCAGGATCGCGATCGGGTAGCCCCAGATGCGGGCGAAGCCAGTGACCAGCGTCGTTCCATAGAGCTGTTTGAATTCATCGAAGCGCGACCCATCGACGATGCGGGCGATCACGTCGCGAACCTCATAGGGCTCGCGGACGTCCTCTGGGACGATGCCGTAGAGCTCCTCGGGGTCGAAGGCCGGCGCCTCGGGCGGCCGCATGTCGAGGCCGACCGTCTTCACGGTGTTGAGATTGCCGACGATGTTGCGGACGATGGCGAGCGCATGTTCGTCGTCAGCGGCCACGTGATCGACGACACCGGATCTGCGGCCGTGGGTGTCGGCCCCGCCCAGCTCCTCGGCGCTGATCACCTCGCCCGTCGCCGCCTTCACCAGGGGCGGACCTCCCAGGAAGATCGTCCCCTGCCCCCGCACGATGACGCTTTCGTCACTCATGGCCGGCACATAGGCGCCGCCCGCCGTGCACGAACCCATGACGCAGGCGACCTGAGAGATGCCCGCGGCGCTCATCCGCGCCTGATTGAAGAAGATCCGGCCAAAATGGTCCCGATCTGGAAACACCTCGGCCTGGAAGGGGAGGTTCGCTCCGCCGCTGTCCACCAGATAAATACAGGGCAAGCGGTTCTGCAGCGCGATCTCCTGAGCCCGCAGATGTTTCTTCACCGTCATCGGAAAATAGGCGCCGCCTTTCACCGTGGCGTCGTTGGCGATGATCATCACCTCGCGGCCCGAGACCCGTCCAATGCCAGTGATGACGCCGGCCCCCGGGGCTTCGCCGTCATAGAGATCGAAGGCGGCCAGCTGGCCGATCTCCAGAAACGGCGCGCCGATATCCAAGAGCCGCTCGACGCGTTCGCGGGGCAACAGCTTGCCGCGCCCGGAATGGCGCCGCCTGGCTTCGGCCGGGCCGCCGAGCGCCGCCTCGCCGACGCGCTGGCGCAAGGTGGCCGCCAAGCCTTCGTTGAGCGCCCGACGGCGTTGAAACGCATCGTTGCCGGTGTCGATGGGGCTGGCGAGTTGGGGCATGGGCCCTGCCATACACCGAGCGCAGAGGCCGAGGGAAGGATCGCCACCGGCGCGGCCGGGCGCTAGGATTTGCGCCGTGACGCGGCCGCTGCCTTCCCTCGCGAAATTCTTCGAGCGCCTGATTGCTCAAGGCGAGGCGGCGACGTTCTGCCTGCCCGGCGGCGCGACTCTGTTCGAGTCTGGCGAACTGTCCGACCGGCTGTATTTCCTGCGCACCGGCCGCCTGGCCGCGCGGATCGGCGCGTTCCACCCCCGGGTCGTAACCATTCACCCTGGAGAGACGGTCGGCGAGATGGCGGTGATCGCCGGAACGCCGCATTCGGCGACCGTGTCCGCTCTCCGAGACAGCGAACTGATCTCCGCGCCGAGAAGTGTGTTCTTCGAATGCGTGCAGTCGGATCCGGACCTTCTGATCGAGCTGTCGCGGCTCGTGCTGGCCAGGTCGCGCGAGACGGCTCGCGACGAGCCGCCGGTCGCCCGGCGGGTCTTCGCCGTCATCGCCCTCGCGCCGAGCGTGAAGGCCTATGTGCTGGCCGACGGGATCAATGAGGCGTTGAAGCGCCTGGGTCACGCCTCGGTCGCCCTGGCCGTGGGCGCCGGCCCGGCTACGCCCGGATGGTTCTCCAAGGTCGAGAGCCAGAACGACTTCGTGCTCTACGCCGTGGAGCACGACGAGCCCGAATGGCGCGCCATTGTCGCGCGCCAGGTGGATGGCGTCCTCTGTCTCGCCAGAGGGAGCGATCCGCCAGCCGATCACCCCGTGTCCGCCGTCAAAGCGGCATGGTCCGTGGCCGGCGACCTCGTCCTGATGCAGGAGCCCGACGCGCGCGTGCCGCGCGGCTCGGCGGCCTGGACCGCGGCAATGGATCCCGCCCGGCTGTTCCATATCCGTGGCGGCGGGCAGGCCGAAATGGATCGCCTGGCCCGCGTCCTGACCGGCCGTGCGGTCGGTCTCGTCCTCTCCGGGGGCGCGGCTCGCGCCTATGCCCACGTCGGCGCGGTTCAGGTGCTGCGCGAGGCCCGCGTCCCGGTCGATTTCGTGGGCGGCGTCTCCATGGGAGCCATCGTCGGCGCGGGGATCGGCATGGGCTGGGACGACGCCGAGATGGACGACCGCATCCGCAAGGCTTTCGTCGCCAGCAGCCCGATCCGCGACTTCACCTTCCCGATCATCTCCATCGCTAAAGGCGACACCGTGCGCGAGCGCCTGGAGGAGCATTTCGGCGACCGCACCATCTGCGACCTGTGGCTGCCGTTCTTCTGCGTCTCGACCAATCTCACCATCGGCGCCCAGCAGATCCATCGCCGGGGCCTGCTGCGCGAGGCCTTGCGCGCTTCGCTCTCCCTGCCGGGCGTGCTGCCGCCGGTGCTCGACGGCGGCGACGTGTTGGTCGACGGAGCGGTGCTCAACAACTTCCCCGCCGACGTGATGCGCGGCGTCCACAACGGCCCCATCGTCGGCGTAGACGTCGGCCGCGGCCGCGGCATCGACGCCGCCGACATCGTCGGGCCCGACTCGACCTTCCAGTGGCTCAGCTCCGGCGCCTGGCGCGACGGCGCGCCGATTGTCTCGCTGCTCATCCGCGCCGCGACGGTGACGGCCTACCATCAGATGGCCGCCGCCCATGAGCTGACCGACGTGCTCATCCAACCCCGGCTTGACGAGGTCGAGATCGGTGATTGGAAGGCGTATGAGCCCGCCGTGGCCGCCGGCCGCCGCGCGACCCTCGAAGCGCTCGACGCCCTCGACCGCCCGGTGACCGAGCTGCGGCTCGCCCGATCCGCCGTCGACTGACCGCGGACGCCGCGGCGTGGCCCACCGTTGTGGGATCGCGTAAACGTCGACTCGTGACGCGTTCGTCCGCCTCCACCGCGCGCCAGCTACGGCTGGACCTCCGCAAGGCGCCCTCCCACGCCCGGGCGGAGTTCGTCGTGTCGGCCTGCAATGAAGCCGCCGTCGCGGCGGTGGACGCCTGGCCGAGGTGGCCGGGAGGCAAGCTGGCCCTGATTGGCCCCGCCGGTTCGGGCAAGACCCACCTGGCGCGGGCCTGGGCGGCCGAGGTCGGGGCGACCACCCCCGAACTCGAAGGCGGGCTGGTGTCGGCCACGGCCGGTCCGATCCTGGTCGAGGACGCGGACCGCCGAAAGTCGGACGAGCTGCTCTTTCACCTATGCAACATGGCCGATGGCGGCGCGCCGCTGCTGATCACCGGCCGCACGCCGCCTGCGACCTGGCGGGTCCGGCTGCCGGATCTCGCCTCGCGGCTGAAAGCCCTGACGGTCGCCCGCATCGAGCCGCTGGACGATGTCGTGCTTCTCGGCGTGATGGCGAAACTGTTCAGTGAACGGAATATCCGCCCGACCGCCGGCGTGCCCGCCTATATCCTGCAACGCATTGAGCGCTCGGCTTCGGCGGTGCAGGACATCGTCGGGCGAATCGACGAATGGGCGGGGACGGAGAACCGCGAGGTCACCCTCGCCCTGGCCCGGGACATCCTACACGCCGACGCCGCGACCGCCGAACCGAAGGCCTGAGAACTTGCCGACCCCGCCCGCGGGCGCCAAAAGACTTAGGCCCATGCAATCGCGCGTCCCTCCCGGTCCTCGCCTATGAACGAGATGATCTCCGCCGTCGTCGGCTCGCCTATCGCGCGGGACGAACGGTCCGAGCCCCGCACGGGACTCGCCGTCTCGCCCGAACGCTTCTTCAACCGCGAGCTCAGCTGGCTGGCGTTCAACCGCCGGGTCCTCGAGGAAGCCGGCAACCCGCGCCACCCAGTGCTGGAGCGGCTGCGGTTCCTGTCGATCTCGGCCAACAACCTCGACGAGTTCTACATGGTCCGCGTCGCCGGCCTGAAGGGGCAGGTGCGCGAAGGCGTGCGCGTGCTCAGCCAGGACGGCCTGACCCCGAGTCAGCAGCTGCGCAAGGTCAACGCCGAGGCCAACCAGCTGATGCACGAACAGCAGCGGTTGTGGCTGGAGCTACGCGGCGAGCTGGCCTCCGACGGCCTGCGCCTGCTGGACGCCAAGGACCTCACCGCCGCCGACCGCTCGGCCGCGGAGGCCATATTCCTCAGCAGCATCTTTCCGGTGTTGACGCCGCTGGCCATCGACCCGGCCCATCCCTTCCCGTTCATTCCCAACCTCGGCTTCGCTCTGGCGCTGAAGCTGCGCCGCCGATCCGACAACCGCGAGCTTCACGCCCTGGTGCCAGTGCCGAGCCAGGTGTCGCGATTCTGGGAGCTGCCGCCGCTGCGCAACGGCCGCCGCCGGCCGCATCGCCGCTTCGTGGCTCTCGAGAGCTTCCTCATCCTCTTCCTCGACAAGCTGTTCCCTGGCTGCAAGGTCGAAGGCAGCGGCCTCTTTCGCCTCATTCGCGATAGCGACATCGAGATCGAGGAAGAAGCCGAGGATCTGGTGCGCGAGTTCGAGGCCCGGCTGAAACGCCGCCGCCTGGGATTGGTGGTGCGAGTCAAGATTTCAGCCTCGATGCCCGACGAGTTGCGCGAATTCATCGTCGACGGCTTGCGCGCCGAGCCGCACGACGTCGTCCGCGTCGATGGCAAGCTCGGCCTGGCCCAGGTATCCGAGCTGATCCCACCCGATCACCCCGAGCTGAAGTTCCCGGCCTTCCTGCCCAGGTTCCCCGAGCGCATCCGCGACCATGGTGGCGACTGTTTCGCCGCCATCCGCGAAAAGGACATCCTCGTCCACCACCCCTTCGAGAGCTTCGATGTGGTGGTGCAGTTCCTGCTGCAAGCCGCCCGCGATCCCAATGTGCTGGCGATCAAGCAGACGCTCTATCGCACCTCCAAGGACAGCCCGATCGTCGCCGCGCTCATCGAGGCGGCCGGCAACGGCAAGAACGTCGTCGCCCTGGTGGAGATCAAGGCCCGCTTCGACGAGGAGGCCAATCTGAAATGGGCCCGCGACCTGGAGCGGGCCGGCGTGCACGTCGTCTTCGGCTTCGTGGAGTACAAGACGCACGCCAAGCTCTCGCTGGTCGTGCGGCGCGAGGGTGAAGGCCTGCGCACCTATTGCCACTACGGCACCGGCAACTATCACCCGGTCACGGCCAAGGTTTACACAGACCTCTCGCTGTTCACGACCGACGCCGCGCTCGGCCGCGATTCTGGACGGCTGTTCAATTACATCACCGGCTACGCCCAGCCGGAGCACCTGGAAAAGCTCTCCTATTCGCCGATCACCCTCAAGGCCGACCTCATCCGCCTGATCGAGGGCGAGGCCGCCAACGCCCGCCTGGGCCACCCCGCGGCGATCTGGGCGAAGATGAACTCCCTCGTCGATCCCGAGATCATCGACGCGCTCTACGCCGCGAGCTGCGCCGGGGTGTCGATCGAGCTGATCGTGCGCGGCATCTGCTGTCTGCGGCCCGGCATCCCGGGCCTGTCGGCGAACATCCGCGTCAAGAGCATCATCGGCCGGTTCCTGGAGCACGCGCGGATCGCCGCCTTCGCCAACGGCCATCCCATTCCCTCCAACCACACCCGCGTCTTCATCGGCTCGGCCGATTGGATGCCGCGCAACCTCGACCGCCGGGTCGAGGTCATGACACCGGTGGAGAACCCCACCGTGCATCAGCAGGTGCTGCAGCAGATCATGGTCGCCAACCTGAACGACGAGGCGCAAAGCTGGCTCCTCGACGCCGAGGGCGGCTATCGGCGGCGTCCTGGATGGAACCGCAAGGGCGCCTTCTCGGCCCACAACTACTTCATGACCAATCCGTCGCTCTCCGGCCGCGGCCACAAGGTCAAGGACCTGCCGCGGGCCATCGTGCATGTCGCTCTCCAGCAATAGCGCCGCCCAGGCCGACGCCGCGGTCATCGACGTCGGCTCCAACTCGGTTCGTCTGGTCATGTATCGCCTGGATGGACGCGCCATCTGGACCGTCTTCAACGAAAAGGTGCTCGCCGGGCTCGGCCGCGACCTGTCGACCACGGGAAAGCTGTCGCCGGACGGCATCGCCGTCGCTATGGGCGCCCTCGCCCGCTTCCAGGCGCTGATCGGGGCCAGCCGGCCGCCCAAGGTCTACGCCGCCGCCACCGCCGCCGTTCGCGACGCCCGGGACGGGGCCGATTTCTGCCGGCGGGTCCAGGCCGAAACCGGCCTGCGCCTGAAGGTCATCTCCGGGGCGGAGGAGGCGAAGTTCGCCGCCCTGGGCGTCATCGCCGGCTCACCGCGAGCCGATGGCCTGGTTGGCGATCTGGGCGGCGCCAGCCTCGAACTGACTCGCATCGCCGGCGGCGAGCCGGGCGCCGGAGTCACCCTGCCGCTCGGCCCCTTCGCCTTTAGTGCGCCGTTCGACGTCGATCGGGTGAAGGCGGCCGTGGCGCGTGAACTGCGGGCCATTCGCGGCGGTTTCAGCGCCAAGACCTTCAACGCCGTCGGCGGCGCCTGGCGCAATCTCGCCCTGTTGCACATGCGCCTGGCCGACTATCCGCTCGGCATCATCCATCAGTACGAGCTCGGCCGCGACGACGCCCTGGAGGCCGCGCGCTTCATCGAACAGCAGTCCCGCGCCTCGCTGGAGCGGATCGAAGGCATCTCACGCCGCCGGGTCGAGGCCCTGCCCCACGCCGCCGCCGTGCTCGAAGGGCTGGTGGAAGGCCTCGGCCTGCAGCGCATCGTGCTGTCGGCCTACGGTCTGCGCGAAGGTCTGCTGTTCGAGTCGATGAGCCGCCAGACCCGGGCGCAGGATCCTCTGGTCGCCGGCTGCGCCGCCCTGGGCGGCCGGCCTCAAGCCGCTGAAGTTCTGGGCGCCGCCCTGGACGGCTGGCTGCAGGGCCCGTTCTCGCGACTGGAGCCGATGTTCGGCGGCCGAGACGCCGTCCTGCTGGCCGCGGCCTGCCGCCTGGCCGATTTCGGCGCCCAGCTGCACCCCGACCACCGGGCCGACCTGGTCTTCGAACAGGTGTTGCGCGCCCCGATCGCCGGTTTCGAGCACGCCGAGCGGGTGTTCCTCGCCTGCGCCGCGTTCGGCCGGCACACCGGATCGACGATCATGCCCAGCCCGCACATCGTCGCGCGGCTGCTGAGCCCAGAGCGCTACCAGCGGGCCCGCGCCGTGGGCGCCGCGATCCGCCTGGGCTGCGACCTGTCGGGGCGCGGACCGGACCTGCTCGCCAGGGCCCGGCTCGATTTCAAGGCCGACGCCGTCACCCTGCAGGCCGATCCCGGCTGGGAAGCCACCCTGCTCGGCGAGCCGATCGCCAAGCGCGCCACGACCCTGGCCAATTTGCTCGACCGCCCGCTCAAGGTCAGGCGGACAGCGGCCGAACCCCTGGCGATGGCGCGCGGCGCGGCGGGGTAATTTAGGCCGCCGGCTCGCGCTGACGCCGGCGCACCTCGACCGCCCGCACCCGAGACCCGTCGAGCACCAGGGCGATCTCGCCGCGCTTGAGCTTGAGCGCATCCTCGCCGAAGGCCTCACGCCGCCAGCCCTGCAGGGCCGGCGTGTCGGCGTCGTCGTCGGCGGCGATCTTCTCCAGGTCGGACACCGTGGCGATCAACTTGGAGGCCACCTGGGCGTCCTCGGCCCGGGCTTTCAGCAGCACCTTGAGCAACTCGACCACGGCGCCGGTCGGTGCCGAGGTGGGCCTGGCTGCCCGCTTCGGCTCGGCAGGCTGATGTTCGGCCTTGGCCACGGCCTCGCGGATAGTCTCCAGCACTTCGGCGGCGAACTTCGATCCGGGAAAGCCCTTGGGCAGGGAGCGCAGCCGGCCCATCGCCTCGAGATCGAGCGGGGCCTGGGTCGCCAGTTCGTCGATGGCGTCGTCCTTCATCACCCGCCCGCGCGGCTGATCGCGGTTCTGGGCCGTGCGCTCGCGCCACGCCGCCAGGCCGCGCAGCACGGCGAGATACTTGGCCGTGTGCCGGCGCGGCTTGAGCCGTTTCCAGGCGTTCTCGGGTTCGGTGTCGTAGAGCGCCGGGTCGATCAGCGCGGCCATTTCCTCGCGCACCCACGCCAGCCGCCCGGCCTCCTCCAGCCGCGCCCGCAGCATGGGGTAGAGCTCGGCCAGGTGAGTCACGTCGGCCAGCGCATAGGTCAGCTGGGCTTCGCTCAGCGGACGCCGCGCCCAGTCGGTGAAGCGGCTGGATTTGTCGAGGTCCACGCCCAGCATTTGTCGCACGAGGGCGTCGTAGGCGACCTGTTCTGGAAACCCCGCGGCCATGCCGGCGATCTGGGTGTCGAACAGCGGTATGGGCATCGCGCCGAGATTGTACAGAATCTCGACGTCCTGGCGGGCGGCGTGGAACACCTTCTCGATCGAGGGATCGGTCATCACCTCGAGAAACGGCGCCAGGTCCAGCTCGGGCGACAGGGGGTCGATAACCGCCGCCGCCTGGCCCGCCGCGGCCTGGATCAGACACAGCTTGGGCCAGTAGGTGGACTCGCGCATGAACTCGGTGTCCACGGCGACGAACGGATGGCGGCGGAGCTCGGCGCAAAATCGCGCCAGGTCGGGCGTAGTTGTAATGGGCGTCATGGGGCAGCTATAGCGCGCTCGGTGGGAGAGTGCGCGGCGCCATTGCGTCGCATCCTCCGGCCGCGGACATTCAACAGGCGGGATTCTTCGTCATGACCCTCCCGCGCAACGGATTGACCTACGCCCAGGCCGGCGTCGACATCGACGCGGGCGAGGCCCTGGTCGAGCGCATCAAGCCGCTGGCGCGCGCCACCCGCCGGCCGGGCTCGGACGCGGGACTGGGCGGCTTCGGCGCCCTCTTCGATCTCAAGGCCATCGGCTACGCCGACCCGCTGCTGGTCACCACCACCGACGGCGTCGGCACCAAGTTGAAGGTGGCCGCCGAAACCGGCCTGCACGGCACGGTGGGGATCGATCTCGTCGCCATGTGCGTCAACGATCTACTCGCGCAAGGCGCCGAGCCCCTGATGTTCCTCGACTATTTCGCCACCGGCCGTCTCGACGTCGACCGCGCGGCGGCCGTGGTCGCCGGCATCGCCGAAGGCTGCAAACAGGCGGGCGCGGCGTTGGTCGGCGGCGAGACCGCCGAGATGCCGGGCATGTACGCCGAGGGCGACTACGATCTGGCCGGCTTCAGCGTCGGGGTGGTCGAGCGCGGCGCGGTGCTGCCCAGGCTCGCCGATCAGGCGGCGGGCGATGTGATCGTCGCCCTCGCCTCCTCCGGGGCCCATTCCAACGGCTATTCGCTGATCCGCCGCATCGTCGAGGTCTCGGGCCTCAAATGGACCGATCCGGCGCCGTTCGAGACCGGCGCCTCGCTGGGCGAGGCCCTGATGACGCCGACGCGAATCTACATCCGGGACGTGCTGCCGCTGGCGAAAGCCGGCCTGCTGAAGGGCGCGGCCCACATCACCGGCGGCGGCCTGATCGAGAACCCGCCGCGCGCGGTGGCGGAAGGGCTCACGCCCGTCTTCGACTGGAACGCCTGGGCCCTCCCGCCGGTGTTCGACTGGCTGGCCAGGACCGGCGGCGTCGCGCCCGACGAATTGCGCCGCACGTTCAACTGCGGCGTCGGTTTCATGGTCATTGTCGCACCGAAGGATGTCGAGGCGGTGCTGGGTCAGCTTCTCGACGCCGGCGAGGCGGCGTTCGTGTGCGGGGAATTGCGGGCCGAGTGAGCACGCCCCTCAGACCTCGAGCGAAAACGGTTCAGTTCGCATCTTGTGCTGCGCCAGGATATTTTGACGCATCCCCCAAATGTCGTTGTAATTTCGCCTCGATTCTGACACGCTTAAAAAAGTCCGGTTTCGGCCGTCGTCCGTTCCGTGAGCAGTTGCGTAAAACCCAGTGGTACCGCGTTCAGCACCGCTTGGGGTGCGTCAATTTAGGGAGCAGTGTGATGCTGCGTAAGATTCTCCTCGCCGGCGCCGCGGCTTCCGCCTTTTCATTGCTCGTTTCGGCCGGCGCCGCGAACGCGACCACGATCACCTTTGACTATCCAAATGGCACGCCGATAACGACCGTTGGAATTGCCACCTTCTCGCTTCAGCAGGGCGCCTACGGCAACGCCGCCTATGCGTCGGGGCCCCCGGTCACCGGGTCTTTTGGCGTCTACGGCACCTTGGGCAACTCCATGACAGGGGAATATCCGACGGCGGATATTCTCGATGTCGCATTTTCGACCCCGGTGAAGGACATTTCCTTCACCTTTGACAATTTCGGCGGGAACTATTCCTCGACCGTCACCGCGTTCGGACCCGGCGGCGTTGTCCTTGGAACGACGGCCGTCGGCGGCGGCGCATTCTATGAAAGCCTTGCCTACGGAACCGTCGCTGGGTCTGGCGTTGTGGATCTTCAGTTCAACAACGGAGAAGGCACAGGTCGTAACTGGGAGTTCGGGGTCGGGGAGGTCACCTTCGCCGTGCCGGAGCCGATGACCTGGGCGATGTTGCTGACCGGCTTTGGCTTCATCGGCTACGTTCTTCGTCGCCGGATCGAGCGCGCGGCGCGCGCGGCCTAGTTCCTTGCGGTTTCCTTGGGCTCACAGAGAGCACCGGGGAGCCAGGGGCGGTTTCGATGGGAGTCCGGATTGCGAGGTCCGGGCTCCTGTCCGTTCTGGGTCGGCGGGGCCGACTGGAAACGACCTCGACATTCGGATCGCCTGGAAGAAGGCGGATACGACGATTGAAGCCGACGTCAAGGCTTTGTGGACCCGGCTTAACATCCTTCCGCCGGACGTCGACCCCGAGGAACGGGTTCGCGAAGTGGTGCTGGCGGCCTATCGAGGCGACTCCATCGCGGCCGTCGCCGGCGCTTCCCTGTTATATCTTCCCGGCCTGCGCTGCCGAATGGCCCTGTATCGATCGGTGATCGGTCCGACAAAGCGCGGGGGCGAACTCTCGGCACTCATCGCCAGGCGCTCCCGTGCAGTCCTTGAGCAATGGTCCCAAGAGAATCCATCGGAAGGCGTCATGGGGATCGCGGCGCGCTTGCCCGCCAGTGAGGTGAAGATCCCACCGCGCGAAGCCTCGATGGGTCTGGCGCTGGCCGGGTTTTCGAAGGACGGCGAACGGTTAATGGTCACCTGGTTCGACCACGCTCTCGTCTAGGCCGCCCAGGAAAGCACATGCAGAACGGCATTCATTTCATCTCGGGTCTGCCTCGATCGGGTTCGACCCTGCTTTGCGCGCTGCTCAGGCAGAACCCCCGCGTCCACGCGGCCATGACCAGCCCGGTGGGAAGTCTCCTCAACGGATTGATGCGTGGCATGAGTCAGGAGAACGAAACCGCCGTCTTTCTCGACGACGACCAGCGCGAGCGAATTCTTCGGGCCTGCGTGGAGGCGTTCTACGCGGAGATTCACCCCGAAAAGGTGGTGTTCGACACCAACCGCGGCTGGACCAGCAAGCTTCCGCTCCTGTCTCGCCTCTACCGCCAGGCGAAAGTGATCTGCTGCGTGCGCAGCCCCGCCTGGGTCGTCGACAGCTTCGAGCGCCTGACGCGGGCCAATCCCCTGGAACCCTCGGGGATGTTCAAATTCGATACGGTTGGGAATGTCTTCTCGCGCACGGAACTGATGACAGGTCCGGGAGGGATGGTCGGCCTCCCCCTCAATTGCCTGCGTGACGCGGTCCATGACGAGCGGCGCGACCGTCTCCTGCTCGTTCGCTACGAGAGTTTGACCACCGATCCGCAAAGCGTCCTCGACGCCATCTACGACTTCATCGCCGAACCTCGGTTCGAGCATGATCCAAACAACCTCGAGCAGGACTTCGACGCCCTGGAATTCGACGCGCGCCTGGGCGCTCCGGGCCTCCACACGGTGGGCTCCAGAGTCCGATCGGTCCCCCGCTCGACCATTCTGCCGCCGGACCTGTTCCGAAAGTTTGACGCCTGGTCCTTCTGGGACAGCCCCAAGGACCTCCCGAATGGCGTGAGGATCATCTGACACCCGGAAATCAGGGTGGCCGAACCATGATCGAACCTCAGAGCCGCTTCTCGGGCTACCCGCTCAGCCAATGGCTCTATGGCGCATGCTCCCTGGCGATGATGCCGGCGGCGCGCTGGGCCCTGTTACTGAGCCGGTTTGTCCCCACGTCTGAAGGCGGCCAGGTCGCACCTCCCCA
>Ga0302314_10005120_pt1 | contig 23964 bp, 17 predicted proteins | sample III_Palsa_N2_3_FD_200533 | JGI IMG/M metagenome (GOLD analysis project Ga0302314, IMG submission 200533) | Peat permafrost microbial communities from Stordalen Mire near Abisko, Sweden - III_Palsa_N2_3 | ecosystem: Environmental > Terrestrial > Soil > Palsa > Peat permafrost | place: Sweden... | reverse complement strand
GCGTGCCCCGTCGTGCGCCCACGCTCAGGCAACGACAAGCTCGCCTAGGACACTGCGATCGTGTGCCCGGCGGCGGTCTGAACCTCGGACACATGGTGTGGCCGTCCCCGATGACCAGCGCGGATACCCGGTCCGTGCCATGCACGGCGCGCGGGGTCGCAGCGGCCTCTTCGTCCGGCGTCGAATCGGTCGACGCCGCTCACGATGGCACCCGGAGGCGCGCAAGACATGCTTCAAATTGCTCTCTTCGCCGAAACGCCGGCCGACTGACGAACGGAGCCGGCCGACGCGTTGACTGTCCTCTTACATCAGGCCTCTTCGGCAGGCGCTCCGAACCGGGTGCGCCAGCCGGCCACGTCTTCATCAGTGATCTTCTGGAAGAGCACGGGAGGGATCGTGAATCCGGTGCCGGCGGGGAGGCCGTCGAGCGTCTGTGCCTCATGCATGCTCGGCCAAGGGGTCGTGGGCGAAGTCGCGATCGTGGGCGAAGCCGTGGTCGGGAGCGAAGCCGTGGTCGGGAGCGGGGCGAAGATGGCGTCGAGTTTGGCTGCGGTGTCGGGGATCAGCGGGCGCGCGAGCGGGGCGAAGAGGCGGATCAGGTTCATCGCGGTGCGCAGGGTGAGGGCGGCGTCCTGGGGGTTGGTCTTGACCGCGGTCCACGGGGCCTTGGCCTCCAGGTACCCGTTCGCCGCGGACCACATCGCCCGCAGGGTGTGGGCCGCCTTGCGGAATTGCATGCCGTCGAGGTGGGTCTCGTACTCGGCGAGCAGGTCGGCCAGGCGGTTGCCGAGTTCGGCCTCCACCGGGCCGGCCTCGCCGCCTTCCGGGACGGAAGCGCCGAAGCGCTTGTTGCTGAAGGTCAGCACCCGGTTGACGAAGTTGCCCAGGGTGTCGGCCAGGTCCTTGTTGCACTGGGCGGCGAACAGTTCCCAGGTGAAGGAGACGTCGTCGGACTCCGGGGCGTTGGCGACCAGGAAGTAGCGCCAGTAGTCGGCGGGCAGAATCTCCAGCGCGGCGTCGGTGAAGACCCCGTATTTACGGCTGGTGGAGAATTTCCCGCCGTAGTAGTTGAGCCAGTTGAAGCCCTTGATGTAGTCCGCGATCTTCCACGGTTCGCGGGTGCCCATCTCCATGCCCGGGAACCAGACGGTGTGGAACGGGATGTTGTCCTTGGCCATGAACTGGGTGTAGGTGACGTCTTGCGCCTCGTACCACCAGGACCGCCAGTCGCGGGCCGACGGGTCGAGTTCGGCCCACTCGCGGGTGGCGCCGATGTACTCGATCGGGGCATCGAACCAGACGTAGTAGACCTTATTCTCGAAGCCCTCGCGATCCACCGGGACGCCCCAGGACAGGTCCCGGGTGATGCCGCGGTCCTCAAGCCCCTCGTTGAGCCATTTGAGGGCGATCGAGGTGGTCAGCACCGGCCAGCCCTGCCGGGTGGAGATCCATGCGCGCAGCTCGGGGGCCAGTTTGGACTGCTCGAAGAACAGGTGGCGGCTGTCGCGGAACTCCAGGTCGGTGCTGCCGCTGACGGCCGAGCGGGGGTTGATCAGCTCGGTGGGGTCCAGCAGGCGGGTGCAGTTCTCGCACTGGTCGCCGCGGGCGGCGTCGAAGCCGCAGTGCGGGCAGGTGCCGATCACGTAGCGGTCCGGCAGGAAGCGGCCGTCGGCGTTGGAGTAGACCTGCTTGACCTCGCGCTCCGCGATGTAGCCGTTCTCGGTCAGGCGCTCGGCGAAGTGCTGGGTCAGCTCGCGGTTCGCGGCGGAGGAGGAACGGCCGAAGTGGTCGAACTGGAGGCTGAAGCCCTCGTAGACCGCCTTCTGGGCCTCGAACTGCTGCCGGCAGAACTCCGCCACCGGCAGGCCGGCCTCCTGGGCGGCGAGCTCGGCCGGGGTGCCGTGCTCGTCGGTGGCGCAGATGTAGAGCACCTCGTGGCCGCGTTCGCGCAGGTAGCGGGCGTAGACGTCGGCGGGCAGCATCGAGCCGACGAGGTTGCCCAGATGCTTGATCCCGTTGATGTAGGGAAGGGCGCTGGTGACCAGGTGTCTCGCCATGCTGTGTACTCCGGGGCTGCTGGGTGACGGTGGGGACACCCAACGGTACCGGTTCCGGCGAGGGCCCGGTTCAGAATTCGGCCGGGGCGGAGGGCAGCAGCGGGCGCAGTTCCTCGCGGACCCGGCGTTCGATGAAGGCGAGGTAGAGGTTCGCGTCCTCGTCGGCGAAGCGGTCCGCGCCCACGGCGGCGGCCACCGCCTCGCGCACGCTGAACCGGGCGCCGGCGTCCACGCCGAGGCCGGCCTGGGCGGCCCGGGCCAGGGTGGCCCGGTGCCGGCGGCGCAGGATCGGGTCGGCCGCGGTCCGGCCGACCGAGCGCGGGGCGGTGAAGACCACGTAGGGGAAGCGGTTGGTAGCCCGGGAGACGCAGACCGCGGCGGCGGCCCAGCCGAAGCTCGCGGTGCGGTCGGCCCTGCGGTAGCGGGCGGCTATCGGTCCGAGCACGTGGCCGTAGAGCTCCACCTGGAGCACCCCGGCGCCGGCCGTCGCGGACAGGTAGCCGGTGACCACCAGGCCGGCCGGGTCGCCGCTGATCCGGATCCGGCGGAAGGGGCGGGCGGAGCGGGCCCCGGCGTGCTGGAACACCCTCGGCGGATCGGGGATCAGCCTGACCTCGCCGCCGCGCGGGCGCCGGCCCTCCTCGTGCTCCTGGCCGGCGTAGGTGGCCAGGGCGACGCCGGTGGAGATCGAGCAGGCGTCCACCGTGACCTGCACGGGGACCTGGGCCGGAGAGCCGGCGATCAGGTCCAGCGAGGGGACGCCGTCGGCGAGCCGCTCGCACATCCGGTCGAGCAGGTCGCCGGTGTCGAAGGGGGCCGAGCGGGAGGCGGCCGGGCCCAGGTCTATCAGCCAGCGCCGGCGCAGGGCCGCCCGGCCGGAGCCGATGAACGGCGTCGACGGGTCGGCCACCGGGTGCCGGTCCAGCCGGCCGTCGGCCAGCCGCTCGCCGAGCACGGCCAGCGCGTTCTGCGCCCAGGCCGGCTCCGCGGAGAGCCAGCGGCCGGGGGTGAACCGGTCCCGGCGCAGGCGTTCGGCCACGGTCATGTAAGTGGAGATCTCCGTGACGAACACCACCAGCCAGCAGAACACGACGGCAAGCAGCGGGATGCCCAGCCAGATCGCCACATCGGTGTTCGTGGGCACCGCCACGTGCAGGGCCGCGCGCAGCCCGAAGGGGTTGGTCCTGGTCAGGGTCAGGGAGAGGACGATCACCGCGGCCAGGCTCCACAGCACGGCGCCGAAGATCGCGGCGTTGCGCGCGCTGCCGGTCTTGGCCGCGCGCAGGGCCAGCCACAGCCCGGCCAGCCAGGTGTACCACGCGGCGGCGGCCCAGCCGGCCAGTCCCACGGTGATGGCGAGCACGAGCAGCAGGGCGCAGTCCCGGTAGAGCAGCCGGGCGCGGGCGGCGAGGCAGTGGCGGGCCACGGTGGCCAGGTCGACGTTGGGGACGGGGATCGGCAGGCGGTGCTCGGCCACAAGCAGTTCGCGCACGACCCGGCGCATGAAGGTCTGGTCCAGGTGGGCGGCGGCGCACAGGTAGCGGGTGGCGTCCTGGTCGAGGGGCCGGGCTGACGGGGCGGTGATGGTGAGCGGTGTCGGTGGCTGCCCGGACTGTTCCATGACGCCATCCATCGACTACTCGCCCCTCCTTGCTGATTGCACGTGCTCATGCCTTATGCGAGATACGTAATCTCCTTCAGACGAGATACGTATTCTCCCCGGCGCCGCGGACCGCTGGCGACCGTTCGCCGGTATCTTGGTGAATCTTTTGCCCTTCAAGCAACGTGAATGTTTCAAGGCCGTCCTACTTTGGGGAGCTTGGTCCCTGTATGACCGATTATGCGCACCTGGGAACAAACTCGTGAGCACACACGTTGGGATGGTCGGATGGACTGCCATGTCGGGAATCGGATGGCTGGCCGCCCGGGGTGTGTCCCGATACACACCGAAGGCAGGAGGACACGGGAAGTATGAGTGAGCGAGCACTGCGAGGAACCCGGCTCGGCGCGACGAGTTACGAGACGGACAGCGGCATAGACCTGGCGCCGCGCCAGGATATCGACTACGTCTGCGCGAATGGGCATCAATTCACTATGCCCTTCTCCCTGGAGGCCGAGGTACCCCCGGCATGGGAGTGCCGGGTCTGCGGAGCGCAGGCCCTGCGCCGCGACGGCGCGGCCCCGGAGGAGAAGAGCAGCAAGCCGGTGCGTACGCACTGGGACATGCTACTGGAACGGCGCAGCCTGGCCGAACTCGAAGAGGTTCTGGCCGAACGGCTCGGCGTCCTGCGCGGCGGAGGCATCCCTTTCGCCGTGGCGGCGGCGATGGCCGCAGCACCGGCCCGCGCGGCCGACACCGGTGAAGGCCCAGGTGAGCAGGGTGGCGCAAGCCGGCCGGCCCTGGCCGCGGCCGGACGCAGCGCGGCGAAGAAGTCCGCGGGCAAGGGTGTGAAGGCGGCTCCGGCCACCAAGACCACCGCCAGGCCGACCCGGAAGGCGCCGGCCAAGAGCCCGGCGGCGAAGTCCGCCGCCGAGCGCTGAGCAGGGCCCCGGCTCCGAGGGAGCCGGGTGAGTGACCACGAGTGACCAAAAGGGCGCGGGAGCTGGTACGCGAGCTGCGGCCAGCACCCCGGCTCTGGGGGCAGCATCTTTGCTCTGGGGAAGGCCTGTTCCAGGCCGTGAAGGTGAGACAACTCCTTCGAAACGATCCTTGAGATAGTCCGCGCGGGCGGTGGCGTCCCGTGGCGAGCGCAGATGGCGATTTGAGGATCCGGGAGCCCGGTCAGGAAGCCGTCAGGTGGCCCAGTGCGAGTTGGGCCAGCAGCGCGGCGCCGTCGGGCAGGACACTGTCATCGAAGGCTGCTTCCGGCGCGTGGTTGAACGGGGCCGTGTCCGGGTTCCGGTCCGGCGTGGTCGCGCCCAGGAACACCATCGCGCCGGGGACCCGCTCCAGGATCCGGGAGAAGTCCTCGGCCCCGGCCAGCGGCGTGGGCATGGTGAAGAAGCGCTGCTCGCCGAAGTGCTCCTGCACGGTTCCGCGGACGGTGTCGAAGGCGGCCTGGTCGTTGACGGTGACCGGGTACAGGCCGTGGAACTTCACCTCGACCTCAAGGCCGTGGGCGGAGGCGATGCCCCGGATGACAGCGAGCACGGCCGGCTCGATCCGCTCCAGGGCTGCGGCGGAGAAGGTCCGGATGGTCGCGTCGAAGTGCGCGGTCTCCGGGATGATGTTGTTCTTGGTGCCGGCGTGGAACGAGCCGACGGTGACGACCACCGGGTCGAAGATGTCGAATTTGCGCGTAACCATAGTTTGTAAAGCTGTCACCATCTCGCAGGCCGCCGGGATCGGGTCGTTGGCCCGGAACGCGGCCGAGCCGTGGCCGCCGCGGCCGATCACGGTGACTGCCACGTCGGCGCAGGCGGCCATCAGCGGGCCGGGGCGGGTGGCGAAGACGCCGCGCGGCAGCAGGCCCGAGGTGACGTGGATCGCGTAGGCGGCGCTGGGCAGGCTGCCGGTGGCGGCCAGCACGCCCTCCTCGATCATGTGGCCGGCTCCGTCGTCGCCCTCCTCACCGGGCTGGAACATGAAGACCACGTCGCCGTGCAGGGAGTCGCGGCGGGCGGCCAGAAGCTTGGCTGCGCCGGCGAGCAGGGAGGTGTGCAGGTCGTGGCCGCAGGCGTGCATGACCCCGTCCGAGCGGGAGGTGAAGTCGGCGCCGCTGTTCTCCTGCAGCGGCAGAGCGTCCATGTCCCCACGCAGCAGCACGGTCGGGCCGGGGGCGCCGCCGCGCAGGACGGCGGTGACCGAGTTCAGCTTGGACCCGAGCGTCAGCTCCAGACCCAGGTCGCCGATGGCGCCGAGCACCTTCTCCTGGGTGCGCGGCAGTTCGAGGCCCAGTTCGGGCTCCTGGTGCAGGGCGTGGCGCAGGTCGGTGAGCTCGCCGAGCAGTTCGGCGGCGTCTTCGCGGACTGACATTTTGGTTCCTTTTTCCTGGACGGGGACGTGCTCCGTACACAATTTCGCACCAGGCTACCCTCCGGTCGCTCCGGCGGATAGTCATAGGCCAAAGGGCATTTGATCCCTTACCTGGCGCCTGCCGTCTTTCCGGGCCGGCCGGATCGGCCTGATTCAGTATCAGGTCAACGCGGCAGGTGGGGCGAACGGCCGGGAGAAACCTGAAAAAATTCGTGGAACACGCTCTGGCACACCCTGCAGGATGTCTGCGACGTTGCGCCACGTTCACCAAATTTGTTCTGTCGCGCATACAAGTACGTGCTCGGCGCCTCATGGACCAACGTCGAGGAGACCGCCGCCTGCGGGTACGTCAACAACCGCTCGCTGACCGTCAACGGCGGCACCGAGACGGACACGGTGCTCAACTGGGCCGCGCCGAGTACCTGCGGCAACGCCGAGGCGGTGATCAACGTGGCAGTCCCGGCCAACACCCCGAGTACCGGCACCGTCTACATCGCCGGCAACTTCTCCACCTTGGGGATCGGGATGTCCTCGTCGAACGACTGGGCCGCCGGACTGTATCCGCTGACGAAGACCGGCACCGACGAATGGCAGATCATTGTCCCGGCCGCCTGAGTAGCCGACCGATCCGACCACCAGGCACCACCCGCGGGGGTCGCAGCAGTGTGCTGCGGCCCCCGTTCCTGGACCGCCGCCTGCGCATCCCCCGTCTTACCCGTACTCAGACCCGCTTGGCCCGACCGGTGATCTTGGAGATCCGGTCCTGGAAGCCCCAGACCGTGGTCCGCCACAGCGCCTCGACCACGATGTTGCCCGACATCTTCGACACTCCGAGCTCGCGCTCGACGAACGTGATCGGCACCTCGACCACCTTGCACCCGGCGGACACCGCGCGGAACGCCAGGTCCACCTGGAAGCAGTACCCGGTCGAAGTGACCTTCTCCAGGCCGATGGTCTCCAGCGTGCCGCGCCGGAAGGCCCGGAATCCGCCGGTGGCGTCGCGCAGCTTCATCCCCATGGCCAGCCGCACGTAGGTGTTGCCACCACGGGAGAGCACCTCGCGCGACTTCGGCCAGTTCTGCACCTCGCCGCCCTGCACCCAGCGCGAGCCGAGCACCAGGTCCGCGTTCTGCTCCTCCAGCGCGGCCAGAAGCTTGGGCAGGTCCTGCGGCCGGTGCGAGCCGTCCGCGTCCATCTCCACGATCACCGCGTAGCCGGCGTCCAGGCCCCAGCGGAAGCCCGCCAGGTACGCCGCGCCCAGCCCCTCCTTGCCCTTGCGGTGCAGGACGTGCACCCGGCTGTCCTCGGCCACCAGCTTGTCCGCGATGTCGCCGGTCCCGTCCGGGCTGTTGTCGTCCGCGACCAGCACGTCGACCTGCGGGTTGTGCTCGTGCACGCGGGAGATGATCCGCTCGAGGTTCTCCGACTCGTTATAGGTCGGAATGATCACCAGTACCGGTGAGAGCCCCGAAGCCTCGGTCGCACCCGGGGCGGAATTGGTCGAACTGGTCACGTACGGGCCGTCCTTGCTTCAGTTTCTGTGTGTACGTCGTTGACTGGCTTTTCACTACTGGGCGCAGGTGCCGGCACGCCGTCCGCGGCGGTAACCCTACCGGACCGGTCTGAGAGGATCCGAAGACGGTCGCGGCGGGCCAGCAGGAAGGCCAGCAGCCAGGCGGCGCAGGCCAGGAAGGTCATCGCCCACTCCGGCGCCGCGCCGACCCGGTCGGCCAGGGTCAGGCCGGTCCGCGGGGTCACCTCGGCGGCCACCACCGCCGGGACGAACTGGCCGGTCTGCTGCCGTATCACCCCGTCCGGGGTGATGTAGCCGGAGATGCCGCTGGTGGCGGCGATCAGCACCGGGCGCCCGCTCTCCACCGCGCGCAGCTGTGATATCGCCAGTTGCTGCTCGGGCTGCCCGGTCCAGCCGTAGTCGGCGTTGTTCGTCTGGACCACGATCACGCCGCCGTCCCCGCGCACCGCGTTGCGTACCACGTCGTCGTAGGCGACCTCGAAGCAGATCACGTCGGCGATCTTCACGCCGCCGATGGTCAGCACGCCCGGCGTGTTTCCGGGAACGAAATTCTCCGGCACCCGGGAGAGTTCGCTGAAGTACTTGCTCAGGAAGGTCCGGTAGGGCACGTATTCGCCGAAGGGCACCAGGTGCTGCTTGGAGTAGGAGGCGCCGGGTCCGGTCACCGGGCTCCAGACGATCCCTTCGCTGCGCACGGTGGTGGGGCTGGCCGAGACCACCGCGCCCACCAGGATCGGGGCGTTGATCTCCTTGGCTGCCTGGGTCAGTTCCTGGCCGACGATCGGGTAGGCGTAGGGATCCACGTCGTCGGAGTCCTCGGGCCAGAACACCGCCACCGGCTGCGGCACCTTGCCTGCGGCGATCTCCGCCGCGTACTGCCGGGTGACGGCAAGGTGGTTGTTGAGGACGGCGTCCTGGGTCCCGTAGGAGTTGATGCCGGGCTGCGGGACGTTGCCCTGGATCGCGGCCAACTCGACCGGTTTGCCCGCGACCGTCTGCAGCGGGACGAGCCAGCCGATAGCCGGGACCACTATCACCAGCGCGGCCCAGGCCAGGGCCGGGCGCCAGCCGGCCACGCCGCCGTCGCGCGATGGCTGCCCGGCGCGCCAGCGGCGGTACCCGGTCGTCGCCAGCGCGGCCAGGACAGTGCCGGTCAGCGCGGTGGCGAAAGTGAGCAGCGGGGCGCCGCCGAGCGCTGCCAGCGGGGTGAACACGGTGTCGGTCTGGCTGAACGCCAACCGGCCCCAGGACATCCCGCCGAACGGGACACGGTCGCGCGCGGCCTCGGCCGCGACCCAGAGAAGCGCCTGCCAGAACGGCGCGCCGCGCAACCGGGCCAGCGCGGCGGTGCCGATCCCGAGCGGGATGAAGAAGAGCGCCTCCAGCACGGCCAGGCCGAGCCAGACGTCCACGCCGATCGAGGTGATCCAACGGAAGAAGACCACACAGAAAGTCAGGCCGAAGAACAGTCCGATGCACGCGCCCGCTGCTGCCGGGCGGCGCCGGCCGCGCTCGGTGCGCTGCTCGGCGCCGATCCGGCAGCAGGTGGTGAATCCGGCCACGGTCAGCGGGGCCAGCCACCACCAGCCCACGGGGGCGAAGGCCGCCGACAGCGTCGCGCCGAACCCGGCCGCGACCAGCGCCGGAAGCCACTGCCGGGCGGATTTGCGCGAGTTGGACGCCACAAGTGGCCTTTCCTGTTCAAACAACATCGTCAGAGCATCGTATTCGACGAGGCCAGGAGGTACTACGGTTCCCTTCGGCGATGGTGTGTCGGCCGGGCGGGTCGCCGGGCCGGGAATCAGCCCAGCGTATCGAACACCACCTCGCCTCGTACCGCGGTCCGCAAGCACGTCGGCAACTCCCGGTCGGGGCTCAGGTCCGGCAGGCCGGGCACGCCGGACCGCTCGTCCGTGGACCATGCCGCGACCCGCGAATCGGGCGTCTGCACGACCAGGTCACCGGCCGCCCAGACCGCGTAGGTGGCCGGACTGCCCACGGCCAGGACCCCGGTTTCGTCCACCGGCACGCCTGGTGCGGACGGCCGCAGCGCCCGCCAGCCACCGCGCGTATGCGCGGCGAATGCCGCCCGCGCGCTGAGCCCCGAGCCGGGGGTCTGGTGGAACACGGCAGCGCGCACTGCGGCCCACGGCCCCAGCGGGATGACCGGGGAGTCCGAGCCGAAGGCCAGCACCACTCCGGCAGCGCTGATCGCGGCGAAGGGGTTCATCCCGGCCGCGCGCCCGGCGCCGAGCCGCTGCGCGTACATGCCCTCGGTCCCGCCCCAGGCCGCGTCGAAGCCGGGCTGGGCGCTGACCACGACGCCGTGGTGGGCGAATTTCTTGATGTGCTGGTGGTCGAGCATCTCCGCGTGCTCGGCCCGGACCGCGACCGAGCGCAGACGCTTCTCCCCGACCACGTCGTGGGCCAGGTCCAGGGCGCCGCACAGGATGTCGAGCGCGCCGTCGCCGATCACGTGGAAGCCCGGCTGGATACCCGCCTCGACGCAAGCCACCAGGAACGCGCCCAGTTCGCTGACGTCCAGGTACGACTGCCCCGACCGCTCCGGCCCGCTGGCCGGATCGGCCTCCGCGCCCGGCGGCACGTCCAGGTAGGGATCGCGCAGGCAGGCGGTGTGCGAGCCGAGCGAACCGTCGATGAACAGGTCCCCGCCGGCGCCGACCGCGCCGAGCGCGCGGGCCTTCTCCGGGTCGGCCAGCTCGCCCCAGTAGCCGAACACGTACGGCCCCGGCTGCTGGCACAGGGCGAGCAGCCTGGTGAAGTCCTCCTCGCCGGCCAGCGCCGGGCCGCCGCACTCGTGCAGGGCGCCGATGCCGAGTTCGGCCGCCCGGGCCAGGGCGGCGCGCTGGGCGTCGTCGCGCTGGGCGGTCGGGATCCCGGCGTAGGCGACCTCGCGCGCGGCGTGGTGGGCGGCTTGGCTCAGCGGGCCGTCGGCCCGGTATCCGGCCAGGCCCGGCAGCTCGGGCACGGCCGCGGCCAGCGCGCCGGAGACCAGGGCCGAGTGCACGTCCACCCGGGTCAGGTAGACCCGGCGTCCGCCGGCCGCCCGGTCGAGTTCGGCGCGGGTCGGCAGCGCCGGGCCGGAGCCCCCTTCCGCAGATCCCTCGTCCGTGGACCATTCCGTCTCGTCCCAGCCGGAGCCGAGTACCGTCGCGTCGGCGGGCGCCTTCGCGCTCCACTCGGCCACCCGGTCCAGCACCTCGGCGGCGGAGCGGCAGCCGGCCAGGCGCAGTCCGGTCAGCGCCAGGCCGGTCGAGGTGGCGTGGACGTGGGCGTCCACGAAGGCCGGGGTGACCAGCGCGCCGCCGAGGTCCACGGTCCGTGACACACCGTCGGCGTGCGCGGCCGCGGCTGCGTCCGAGCCGATCCACGCGATGGTGCCGTCGTCGACGATCATCGCCGTGGCGAAAGGCTCATCCGGCGAATAGACCACTCCGTTGCGCAGCAGGGTGGTGCCGGTCGAGTTGTCAGCACTCAGCATTTCTTCGTCCATGCGTCCATCACACCGGACCGGGCGCCTAATAGCCAGCCGGACACCCCAGCGTTCGGACAGCAGGCAACGGGAAATCTAGCCCCAGGCCCCGTCGGGCGGGGGCTCGGCGGCCGGGGCGGAGTCCGGGTGCGCCTCGGCCGCGCGGCCCTCGAACGGGGTGGAGAGCACGATGGTCGTGCGGGTCGAGACGTTCGCGGCGGAGCGGATCCGGGCCAGCAATGCCTCCAGGCCGCCGGGGGTGGCGACGCGGACCTTGAGGATGTAGTTCTCCTCGCCGGCCACCGAGTGGCACGACTCGATCTCGGTCAGGTCGGCCAGCCGTTCCGGGACGTCGTCCGGGGAGGCCGGGTCGAAGGGCTTGACCGAGATGAACGCGGTCAGCGGAAGTCCCAGGGCGTCCTCGTCCACGACCGCGCGGTAGCCCTTGATCACGCCCCGCTGTTCGAGCCGGCGCACCCGCTGGTGCGCGGCCGAGGTGGACAGCCCGGTCGCCTTTCCGAGGTCGGTGTAACTCATCCGCCCGTCGTTGACCATCAGACGCAAGATTTTCCGGTCGATTTCCTCCATGGCCCCACCGTATGCGGTCCGGATCGGTCCGGTACACGTATTGGCCACGGATTGGACGCGCTTCTCGCTTCTTGGACGAAAACCCCGCCACAATGTCAGGCCGCTCCCGTACGATCATCGCCATGTCGGATCTGCCTCCCCCGGACTCGCACGCCTTCCAGGTCGACCTGCGTGGCCTGGTCGATCTGCTGTCCCACCACCTGTACTCCTCGCCCCGCGTGTTCGTGCGCGAACTGCTGCAGAACGCGGTCGACGCGGTGACCGCGCGCAGAGTTTTGGAGGGCGTCGCGGGCAGCGGTCCAAGCGGGGGCCCGAACGGTGGCGCCGGGGCGCCGCCGCAGGAGCCGATCCGGTTGCTGGTGGACGGATCCGGGCTGCGGATCGAGGACCCTGGGATCGGCCTGACCGAGGCGGACGTGCACCGCTTCCTGGCCACCATCGGCCGCTCCTCGAAGCGCGACGACCTGATCGGCGCGCGGCAGGAGTTCCTCGGCCAGTTCGGCATCGGCCTGCTGGCCTGTTTCACCGTGGCCGAGACCATCCGGGTGGTGACCCGGTCCGCGGCCGACCCGTCCTCGCCGCCGGTGGAATGGCTGGCCGGGTCCGACGGACGGTACCGGGTGCGCACCCTGCCGGACGCGGAGCGCGCCGAGCCGGGCACCACCGTGCACCTGAGCCCGCGGCCCGGGGCCGAGCGCTGGTTCGCGCCGGACCGGGTGATCGCCCTGGCCCGCGACTTCGGCGCATTGCTGCCGTACCCGGTGGAGGTGGTCGCCGACGGGCGGACCCACCAGATTACCGACGCTCCGCCGATCTGGGACCGGCACTACCCCTCGGGCACCGCCCGGCGGATCGCCCTGCTCGACTACGGCGCGGCCGTCCTGGGCTTCCCGCCGCTGGACCTGATCGAGCTCGACCTGCCGCTCGGCGGGGTGCGCGGGGTGGCCTACGTGCTGCCCTCGGCCGGCAGCCCCACCGAGGCCGGGCGGCACCGGGTCAGCTTGAAGGGGATGCTGCTGTCGGACGCGGCCACCGGCGTGCTGCCGGACTGGGCCTTCTTCGTACGCTGCGTCATCGACACCGACACCCTGCGGCCCACCGCCTCGCGCGAGGGCCTGTACGAGGACGAGACCCTGGCCGCGATCCGGGAGGCGCTCGGCGGGCAGGTGCGCGACTGGCTGACCCGGCTGGCGGCCGAGGATCCGCAGCGGCTGGCCACCTTCCTGGCCGTGCACGCGCTCGGGGTCAAGGCCCTGGCCCGGCACGACCTGGAGCTGCTGCAGATCATGCTGCCGTTCCTGACCTTCGAGACCACCGACGGCTGCGTCCCGCTGACCGAGTTCGCCCGCACCCACGGCACCGTGCACGTCTCGGCCACGGTGGAGGAGTTCCGGCAGGTCGCCCCGATTGCTGCGGCCCAGGGCATCGGCGTGGTCAACGGCGGCTACACCTACGACGCGGAACTGCTGGCCAGGCTGCCCGAGGTGATCCCCGGGGTGACCGTGGACGAACTGCGAGCCGACATCGTCGCCGCGCACCTCGACCTGGTAGACCCGGCCGAGGAGCTAGCCCTGGCCTCGTTCCTGGCCACCGCGCGGGCCACCCTGGACCCGCTGGACTGCGATGTGGCGCTACGCGCCTTCCACCCGGTGTCGGTGGCCGCGCTGCACCTGGACAACCGGGCCGCCCGGCAGGAGCGGGCCCGGGCGGAGACCGAGGCCGCGGCGGACGAGCTGTGGGCGGAGATCCTCGGCGCGCTCAAGTCCACCGCCCCGCGGGTACAACTGGTACTCAACCATCACAACCCGGTGGTCAAGCGGATCGCCGGGATCACCGATCCGGCCCTGCTGACCGCCGCGGTCGAGGCCCTCTACGGACAGGCGCTGCTGATGACCCACCGACCGCTGCGGCCGGCCGACACCTCACTGCTCAACCGCGCCTTCGGCGAACTGCTGACCTGGGCCGCCAAGGCCGCCAAGTCGAACGAGGGCCGGTAACCGTGGACGGCGAGGAGATCTGGGCGGCGCTGGCCGCCAACAATGACCGCTCCGACCCGGCCGCCCGCGCGGCCAGGGCCGAGTACCTGGTCGAGGCGGCCGAGGCGGTCGGCGACACGCTGCTGCTGGTCACCGCGCTACAGCAGCTGATCAGCGCGTTCGAGTTCAACGGGGAGAGCGACAAGATGCTCACCCCGTTCGCCCGGGTGCTGAAGTTCTGGGACACCGATCCGGGCAGTTTCGACTCCCCGCGCCGACACACCATGTTCTGGCAGTTCAAGTGGACCACCAGCCAGCTGCTCACCCTCCCCCAGGTCCCGCTGGGCACGATCCGGCAGTGGCTGACCGAGATGGAGTCGCGCTACCGCCAGGCCGGGTACAGCGCGCGGCCGGTGCACCAGTCCCGGCATTACCTCGCCTCGCACCTCGGCGACGCGGCGACCGCGCAGGACAGCTTCGACGCCTGGCTCACCGAGCCCCGGGACGCGATGGCCGACTGCGAGGCCTGCGAGCGCAACGCGCAGGGCGACTGGAGTGAGGAACAGGGCGACGACGAGCGCGCGCTGAGCCTGTGGGCACCGGTCCTCGATGGCGAGCTGACCTGCGCGGAGGAACCGCACCGCCTGTTGGCCGGCAGCCTGCTGCCGCTGCTTCGGCAGGGCCACGCTGACCAGGCCCGGGGCAACCACCTGCGCGGGTACCGGATGGTGCGCGGACGACCCAATCTGCGGGCCGCCGTCGGCGAGCACCTCGCCTTCTGCGCACTGACCGGCAACACAGCGCGCGGCCTGGAGCTTCTTGCCGAACATAAGGCGTGGCTGGACGACCAGGGCGAGAACATCTCCAAGCGCCGCTCGTTCCTCGAAGGTGTGAGTGTGCTGCTGCGCTGCCTGGACGAGCAGGGCCAGTCCGAGCTGCCGCTGGGGGCCGTGGACGTCCGCACGCTGCGCACAAAGGTCGACGCCGAGGTCGACGCGATCTGCGCCCGCTATGACGCGCGCAACGGCAATGCCCATGTGAGCGAACGCTCCGCGCGGCGGCGATCTCAGGAGCCGCTGCTCGACTATCTGCCCCTCGGCTCGTCCGCACGCCCACTGTGGACCGGCGCCACACCGGCCGGGTCGCCGGTCGCCCAGGCGGCTGGCGCATCGGCGGCCGAGACGTCGCCAGCAGCGCAGGCGCCGACTCTCGACGACCTCGTCGCCGAGGCGCAGCGGTTGTCAGAGCTCGGTCATCCGCATTCTTTGGCCGCGTGGGAACGCGTCGCGCACTCCCATTCCGCAGAAAGCGGCTCGGAGCCGTTGCCCGCGCTCGTCGAGGCGCAGGTCGATCGCGCCCGTGCCAGAAACCTGCTGCTCACCGACCCGGAGGCGGCGCTCCCCCGGCTGCGCGAACTCGCCGAACGGCTCGAAGCCCTGGACGCACCCGTGGACCTCACGCTCAGGAGCCGCAACGACGTGGTGGTCGCGCTGTTCATGAGCGGCGACCGGGAGCAGGCCGGGGAACTGGCCGAGCAGGTGGACGCGGCGATCGAGACCGCATACACCGACGGCGGGCTGACCAGCAACCATTACCTGCGCCTGCGCAGCCGCCGGTTGCAACTGGCCCATCAGGCCTACAACGAACTGGCCGAGGCCTGGACCCAATCCGATCCGCAGCCCTCCGCCGAACCAGTCAAGGCTCTGCTTCAGGCCGAGACAGAACTCGCCGAGAAGTTCGGCGATCCCGGTCAGCTCGGCCTCTACCGGCGGATGCTGGCCCAGTTCGCGTTCGTCGCGGAACAGTTCGACGAGGCCGGGGAGCTGCTCAGCGCCGCGGTCCAGAGCTTCCACGAGAGTGAGCGCCCTTGGGCCGCTGCCGAGGCGCTCTGCTTGCTGGGGCAGCTCGAACTGCGCGCCGGAAACCCGCCGGCCGCCGAGATATACGCCCGCGAGGCACTGCTGAACGGCGCGGACCTGATCCCGCCGGAGCTGATCGCGCAGACGAGTTCGCTGCTGGTGGAATCCCTGATCCGGCAGGGCGACCGGGACGAGGCGCTGGTGGACGCCGCGCTGCGGGCCGCCGGTGCCTGGGAGCCGATCAGCCAGCCAGACACCCTGCACAACCGGTTCACCGCCGCTCGCGCCTATCTCGCGCTCAAGCAGTACGGCGAGGCCGCGGCCCTGTTCGACGAGTTCCTGCCTCGGGTGGCCACAGCGTACGACTCGATCGGGATCGCGCAGACCCGCGAGCAGTTCGCCACCTGTCTGACCGAGCTCGGCGAGCACCGCCACGCGGCCCAACAGCTGCTGGCGGCAGCTCAACTGGTGCAGGACGACCCGAAGAATCAGGCGGCTCACGCCCGGCTGGCCTGGACTGCGGCCGAGGCGCTGGAGAAGGCTGAGCAGCCGGCCGCGGCGCTGGCCGCTTTCCGCCGCGCTGCCGACCTGTGGGGCGCTCTGGGCGGGACGGTCGCACGTGTGCGGTGTCTGCGCTCGGCCGCGTGGCTCACCGCGTGGACGAACCCTGCCGAACCTGCTGGTGCGGCTGGTGCTGCCACCGGGCCGGACTGGGCGGCCGCCATCAGCGCGATGCGCACGATCCTGGCCGAGCAGGAAGCCCTCCCGGCCGAGCAGCTCGACGACCGGGCCAGTGCCGAACTGACCAACACCAAGGAACAGCTCAAGCAGATGCTCGATTACCAGGCCCGTGCGGGGAACGAGTCGGATTCGGACTGACGCCGGACTGATACCAGGCCGGCCGGCTCCGGCCGGTCAGCAGGACGCGGCGCTCGGGCCGATTCTCAGGGTATTGCCGTCCGGGTCGATGACGGCGAAGAGGGTCGCCCCGTAGTGGGCCGGCGTGGGGCACTCCAGGCAGTCCACGCCGTCCGCGCTCCACGCGGCGCGCAGGGCGGCCGGATCGTCGACGCGCAGATAGCAGCCCGCTGAGTTGGTGAACGGGTCGTGCTCCGGCGCCAGATAGAAGTGCAGTTCGATACTGCCGAGAGCGATCTGCAGATAGTCCTCGGCGCGGCACTGCACCTGGAATCCGAGATAGGTGTAGCAGGCCTGCGCCCGGTCCAGGTCTGCGCTGGGCAGGATCGGCACGGCGGCGCTCTGGACCTGCGCCGTCGACGAAGTCGACAGGCTCGTGGAGGCGCGCGGCACCGGGGACATGCCAACAGTGAAACCGGCATCCCGCCGAACCGCACAGCCCGCATACGCCACGTATACGCCGAGGCCCGAAATACATACGGAATTCAAACAACGCCAGGCCGCGCCACCCTGCCCCACCTCGCTAGTCTGTAGGCCTGGCCTGCAATTCGTAGATCGGGTTGTAGACGGCGCGCCGCCCCTGCAGGGTGGTGATCCGTCCGCGCAGCTTGAGCTTGCGGCCGGGATCGATGCCGGGGATCTCGCGCCGGCCGAGCCAGACGACGGTCACCGCTCCCGTGCCGTCCCACAACTCGGCTTCGAGCGCGGGCACACCGGCCCGCGGACGGAAGGTGACAGTGCGCAGCGTGCCGACGAGACAGACCGGTTCCCGGTCCGGACAGTCGGCGATCGGCGTCGCCCCGGCGGCGGGGATCGCCGCCTGGAGCTCCTCGGCCTGCAGCTGTCCCGGATCGGCGCCGAGCCGCGCAAGTGCCCGGCGGAACGGCGAATCGGCCTTGTTACCGGATGATGCTCGCATCTTTGCGAGCTCCTTCCTGGGGGGCCGGGAGGCCTCCCGGTTCGCGGTCGGCGGCCGACCGCAGCTGGTAGGGGACGCTCGCGACGACCACGCGGCGCTGGAACAGCAGCCGGCTCTTGAGACGGAGCGCAGACTGGTTGTGCAGGACCTGTTCCCACCAGTGTCCGAGCACGTATTCGGGGATATATACGGTCACGATATCGTTGGGGTTCTCGGTACGCAGCCGTTTGACGTAATCCACGATCGGGCGGGTGATCTCCCGGTAGGGCGAGGCGATGACCGTGAGCGGGACGGGTATCGCGTGCGCCTGCCACTGCTCCTTGAGCGCCGCCAGTTCGATGCTGTCGAGCTCGACAGTGACCGCCTCGATACTGCTCGGCCGGGCCGCGCGGGCGTAGCCGATCGCGCGCAAGGTCGGCAGGTGCAGCCTGGAGACCAGGACTATCGCATGGTTGTGCGACGGGTTCGTGATCTTGAAGTCCTCGGGCGGGGTGAGCTCGACCGCGACGGCCGCGTAGTGGCGCTGGATGCTGCGCATCACCAGCCAGATCAGCGGCATCGCGAGCACCACGATCCAGGCGCCCTTGACGAACTTCGTGGCCAGCACGATCACCAGGACGACCGCGGTGAACCCGGCGCCGATCGCGTTGATCACCCGGGAGCGCATCATCTTGCGCCGCATGACCTGGTCCACCTCCGATCGCAGCAGCCGGTTCCAGTGCCGGATCATGCCGGTCTGGCTGCACACGAACGAGACGAACACGCCGACGATGTAGAGCTGGATCAGGCGGGTCGGCGAGGCCTGGAAGACCACGACCAGCAGGATCGCGAAGCCGGACAGCAGCAGGATGCCGTTGGAGAAGGCCAGCCGGTCGCCGCGGGTACGCAACTGCCGCGGCAGGTAGCCGTCCTTGGCCAGGATCGAGGCGAGCACCGGGAAGCCGTTGAACGCGGTGTTCGCGGCGAGCATCAGGATCAGCGCGGTGACCACCTGCAGCAGGTAGAACATCGGCGAGGAGCCGCCGAATACCGATCTGGCCACCTGTGCGATCACGGTGCGCGGAGTCTGTCCCGCGGGCAGGCCGATCAGGTCGGACGCGTCCGTGGCGGCGTGCACATGACCGGCCAGGGCGAGCGCGGTCACGCCGGCGAACATGGTCACCGCGATCCCACCGAGCAGGGCCAGCGTGGTGGCAGCGTTCTTACTCTTGGGCGGCTTGAAGGCGGGCACCCCGTTGCTGATCGCCTCCACTCCGGTCAGCGCGGTGCATCCGGAGGCGAAGGCGCGCAGCAGCAGGAACCCGAGCGCCAGGCCGCTGTAGGTGCCGGTCGACTTGATCTGATACCCGGCGCTCTCCGCGTGCAGCGGATGACCAGACATGATCTTGACTGCGCCCCACGTGATCATCACGAAGATCGAGCCGATGAAACAGTAAGTGGGCACCGCGAAGGCGGTACCGGACTCGCGCACCCCGCGCAGGTTCAGCATCGTGATCACGATGATGACGAGTACTGCGATCAGTACAACATGCGCGTTGAGCACCGGGAAGGCCGAGGCGAGGTTCGCCACCCCGGAGGAGACCGAGACCGCCACCGTGAGCGTGTAGTCAACCATCAGGGCACTGGCAACGGTCAGGCCGGCCTTCGCGCCGAGGTTGGTCGTGGCCACCTCGTAGTCCCCGCCGCCCGAGGGATAGGCGTGCACGTTCTGCCGGTAGGACGCCACGACCACCAGCATCAGCAGCCCCACCGCGCCGGCGACGTACCAGGTGAAGTGGAAGAGAGCCAGGCCGCCGGCGGAGAGCACCAGCAGGATCTCCTCAGTCGCGTAAGCCACCGAGGAAAGGGCGTCGGAGGCGAACACCGGCAACGCGATCTTCTTCGGCAGCGTGGCCTCGCCGAGCAGTTCGCTGTGCACCGGCCGACCGACCAATACGCGTTTTGTCATCCCCATAAGTGAAGGCACACGGGGCATGCTAGGCCCATCCGGGCCCCTCGGGCGAGATCAAACGGCCCCCCTTCCTTAATCAGAGTATTTATCCAATATTGTGGCAATGCTCCCGTAATATGCTGGTAGACGCGCTGCTCACTGTCCGGGTAGACAGGTACCATCAAGTCCATCCTGGCCGACGGGAGTCTGCGCGTTGCGGGGCAAACTGCGGGTCTACCTCGGCGCGGCCCCCGGGGTGGGCAAGACGTACAAGATGCTCGAAGAGGGCCACAGCCGCGCCGAGCGCGGCGCGGATGTCCTTCTCGGATACCTAGAGGCTCACGGCCGCGCACACACCATCGCCCTCGCCCAAGGCCTGCCGACCGCGCCACCGAGGATGGCGCCGGGGATCGCGCCGGGGATCGCGCCGGGGATCGCGCCGGACGCCGACACGGACCGGCCCGACCTGGACCTCGACGCCATCCTGGCCCTGCGCCCCGAGGTGGTCCTGGTGGACGAGTTGGCCCACACGAACCTGCCCGGCGGCCGACACGCCAAGCGCTGGCAGGACGTGCAGACCCTGCTCGACGCCGGAATCGACGTCGTCACCACCGTCAACGTGGAGCACCTCGAATCGCTCAAGGACGTGGTCCAGCGGATCACCGGGATCACCCAGCACGAAACCGTCCCCGACGACGTCGTGCGCTCGGCCGACCAGATCGAACTCGTGGACATGGCACCCGAAGCGCTGCGCCGCCGGCTGGCACACGGAAACGTGTACACCGCGGAACAGGTCGACGCCGCACTCGGCAACTACTTCCGCGTCGGCAACCTCACCGCGCTGCGCGAACTGGCCCTGCTCTGGGTAGCCGACCAGGTCGACGAAGTCCTGCGGCAGTACCGGCAGAAGCACCACATCGACCGTGTCTGGGAGGCCCGCGAACGAGTGGTCGTGGCACTCCCCGGCGGCCCGGCTGGCGAGGCGCTGATCCGCCGAGCCGCCCGGATCACCAGAGATTCCCGGGGCGGCCGGGGCGGCAGCGAACTGCTCGCCGTGCACATCGCCCGCTCCGGCAGCCTGGCCGGCGAGACCAGCCCGACCGCGCTCGCCGCCCAACGCCACCTGGTGGAATCCCTCGGCGGCAGCTATCACACGGTCCTCGGCAACGACGTCCCCCGCGCGCTCATCGAGTTCGCCCAGGCCAAGAACGCCACCCAGCTTGTCCTGGGCGCTTCGCGGCGCAGCCGGATCGAGCGCTTCCTGTCCGGCCGCGGCATCGGCGAGACCACCGTCGCGCTGTCCGGCGATATCGACGTGCACATGGTCACCCACGCGCCCCCGGAAGCCGAACAGGCAAGCCAGGACCCGAATTCACCGGCGTCCCGCGCCGCAGTCAACGCCTCGCAGACCACGGACTTACTTCCGCCGTCGCTGCCGCTGCCGCTGCGCCTGCCCCTGACCCTGCGCCACCGGATCTCCTCCACCGCCGGCCGCCTGCGCGGCGCAATCGCGGCGGCGCTCGTCCCGCCCGCGCTCACCGCGCTGCTCACCCACATCCCGCACGGCCTCAACCTGACCAGCCAGGTCCTCCTCTTCCTGTTCGCCGTCGTGGCGATCGCACGGCTCGGCGGGATGCTCTCCGCACTCGCCGCCGCCGTCTGGGCGTCGCTGCTGCTCAACTACTACTTCATCTCCCCGATCCACTCCACCAACATCGCCGACGCCAACAACGCGATCGCACTCGGCGTCTTCATCGTGGTGGCCCTGACCGTCGCCTCCGTCGTCGACCTGGCCGCCAACCAGTCCCGCCGGGCCGCGCACGCCGCCGCCGAGGCCGAGACCCTCAACGCCCTGGCGGTCGCGGTCCTGCGCGGCGACGAAGCGATCCCCGAACTGCTCGAACGCTTCCGGGAGACCTTCGCGATGGCCTCGGTCTCCTTCCTCCAGCGCCTCTCCCGGGACGGCCGCCCGCTCTCCGACGAGCACGACGACCCGTCCCGGTGGAGCGTCATCGCCTCGACCGGCACCGCCCCGGCCACCGCGCCGGGCCACGCCGACACCGTCGTGACCGCAGGCCCTGACGCGGTGCTCGCCTTGTGCGGCCGGACCCTGCCGTCCGCCGACCAGCGAGTGCTGTCCGCGTTCGCCGCCCAGGCCACCGCCGCGCTGGAACGCAGGCGACTGGCTCATGCCGCCGCCCAGGCCGCCAATCTGGAAGCGGCCGACAAGATGCGCACCGCGCTGCTCGCCGCGGTCTCGCACGACCTGCGCACGCCGCTGTCCGCCGCCAAGGCCGCCGTCAGCACCCTGATCGACCCGGAACTCGACGTCGGCCCGACCGACCGGGCGGAGTTGCTGGAGGTTGCCGACGAGTCCCTGGACCGCCTCACCCGGCTGGTGGAGAACCTGCTGGACCTGTCCAGGCTCCAGGCAGGCGCGCTCAAGCCCCGGCTGGAATCTCTAGCCGCGGACGAGATCGTGCCGAGGGCCATCGACGACGTGCCCGGCGCGGTCGGCCGAGTCCGACTCGAACCGGTCGATCCGGGGGTCCCAGCCATGCTCGCCGACGGCCCGCTGCTGGAACGCGTAATCGCCAACCTCATCGGCAACGCGGTGCAGCACACCGACTCCCCCGTCGTCCTCACCCTCTCTGCCCTGGCCGGCTCGGTGGAGCTGCGCTGCATCGACCGTGGCCCTGGCATCCCGGAGGCGGCCCGGGACCTGGTCTTCCGACCGTTCCAGCGCCTCGGCGACCGGGACAACAGCACCGGGGTCGGCCTCGGTCTCGCTCTGGCTCGCGGCCTGGTCGAAGCGATGGGCGGAACCCTGACCCCGGAGGAGACTCCTGGCGGCGGCGTGACCATGGTGATCGCACTGCCCGCCGCGCCAGGCTGAAGCCCCGTCAGCGCAGGGCCATGAGCCCCGCATTAGTCTCGACGAACCCGCAGGCCTCGAAGTAGAACCCGCGAAGGTCGTCCTCAAAGTCAACGTGCAGCCACTCGCACCCGGCCGCGCGAGCCTCGCGGCCCGCCAGCGCGACGAGCTCCCGCCCCACGCCCTTACGCCGCAACCGGGCGCTGACCAGTGTATCGAGCACAAAAGCGTGAACCCCGCCGTCCCAGATCACGTTGACGAAGCCGACCAATCCGGCCTCCTGCCGGGCGCAGACCCAGCCCAAGCTGTGCCGATTCACCTGGGTCCACCAGTCGTCCCCGAGCACCGCGTGGTCGAAGCCCTCCGCATGCAGAACATTGAGTTCGTCGTTCTCAAACGCGCCGCGCCATTCGTAAGTGATTGCCATGGAGTGATTCTGGCGCTCCATCGAACCGCCCGCGACCGATTAATTCGGCCGCTATCGGCAATTCACCCCTGGTGAGACGCCACGCGCGCACGACGCTGCACTAAGATGACTGATTATGACAGAGAGTCAGAGCGGTGGGAGCAGGGTCGCCGAAACGGCGGTCGGCGAAGTCGAACGGGCCGTGGAACGCCTGTGCCTGCTTGAGGAAACCAGCGCGGCGCGGGCCAGGCAGCTGCGCTGGGTGGCCAAGGAGCTCCGGATCGCCAGCGCGCACCCGGACTTCGCTCCCGGCCGCCCGGTGGACCACGCGTCCGATCTCCTGGCGGCCCAGGCCGTGACCTCGTATCTTGAGCTCGGCCGACTGGGCGAACTGCGCCTGCGGCCGACCAACCGAGGCGATGGCACGTCCAGCGGCGCCTCGATGCGCATCCGCGAGGACTGCCTGCGGCTGATCTGCCGCGAGCTCGGCCTGCCGCTGCAGCTGGCGAAGAAGACCCCACTACAGGCCCCGCGCGAGGTGGTGGACGGACCGACCCGCAGCCAGTTGCGTGACTACCTCATCCGCCGAGCCGAGCGGCCCACGGCTGCCCAGGGGCAGGTCCGACTGCTCGCCATCGTCGGCGTGGTACTGGACACCGGCGCCCGGGTCGGCGAGCTGTGCGCGATGCGACTGGAGGACCTCGACCACGAGGCGCCAACCCCGACGATCCGCGTGGCCCGCCGTCCCCAGACGAAGGCGCTGACCGAGCCGGTGATCGAGACCATCCCGATAAGCCCCGGCACCCTGCGGGCCGTCAGGCACTGGCTGGAGGTGCGCACGGAGATCACCACGCCACTGTCGATCAACGTACGGGAGTTGTGGGTGTCAGTGGCCGGCAACCACGCCGGACTACCCGCCGCCGACGGCCACGCCATCCGCCGCCCGGCCGGCATGCCGCTACGCCCGCGCGGCCTGCAGCGCGCGTACACCCGGACGGTCGTCGAACTGAACCTGGAACTGGCCGGTTCTCCCGGCTGGCAGCCGCTCCCCTACCGGCTCGAACAGCTGCGCCGCGCCGTCGAGGTCACCCCCATCGAGACTGTGGTGCCCGAGCCGGCCGCAGCGCCGCCCACGGCAACGGCGACGGTCCCCCGGCCGACGCGGAAGAAGGCGGCGGCCAAGGCCTGAGACAAGGGCAAGGGCAAGGGCAAGGGCAAGGGCAAGGGGCTGCGATACTTTCACCGGGCACGTGACAGTTTACTGCGAACTGCTGGCCTCCGGCGGGCCGGGCTCCGAGGGGAAAGGGCCTGGTCGGGGATGTTGCGGTAGCAGCGTGGCGGGGTTTCGTGTGGGGTCGGAGTCGGCCTCCCTCGTCCCCCAGTCGGCCCAAGGGAGCCAGACCGGGCAGGGTATGTCAACTCCCAGATCTCTT